>Ga0316189_10000704_pt1 | contig 33349 bp, 30 predicted proteins | sample LowCovwburrow_MG_FD_204930 | JGI IMG/M metagenome (GOLD analysis project Ga0316189, IMG submission 204930) | Coastal sediment microbial communities from Maine, United States - Lowes Cove worm burrow | ecosystem: Environmental > Aquatic > Marine > Coastal > Sediment | place: USA: Maine...
TCGCGAGCAACAACGAGCATCGCCGGCCGAACTCCCGCTCGCGCCGAAGTCCAAGCGAGCGGCCCTCTCTGACACTTCTGTGAGCTACCCGGGACACGGCGTCCGTGCGAGCCATGTCAACGCCGACTATCGGCGAAGCGAGGGCCGCAGGAGGCCCTAGTGCCAGTTTCGGTCAAGGGAAACCTCGCCTATCACCCCCTTGTGAACTCGCTGGCGGGCACACAAGAGGTGCTTTGGCTGATCAACCGGAGCGGAAACGGGCCCTCCGCCGATGACGCGCACGAGCACCTGGGCGAGCTCATGCCGATGCTCAAGCGGCATCATCAAAGGATCTTGGTCCGCGGCGGCTCAGCCTTCTTCCGCCAGGATCTGCTCGACGTCTGCGAGCGGGAAGAGGCCTACTTTGCGCTCGTCGTCCCGGGCTACAAGAACCTCAAGGAGATCGCAGAGTCCTTGGATGAGAGCGCCTGGACGCCCCTCAGGACGAAAGCTGAGCGTGAGCGGGCGAAGAAGAACGAGAAGAACGAGAAGAACGAGAAGAACGAGAAGAACAAGAAGAACAAGAAGAACAAGAAGAACAAGAAGAACAAGGGAGGCTGCGGTGACGGTCCCCTGGGCTCTCGCGGGGCGCTCGTCGGTCCTCTCGGCTCCGACAAAATGCCGCTGTACCGGGCCCTACGGCGAGTTTCGACGAGGGCAGGTCTCCTCGGGTCGAGCTCAGCGTCGCGGCAAGAGGGCGTCGAGGGCGTCGAGATAGTCGAGGAAGGCGATCCGGCCGGCGTCTGTCATCTGGTAGAGCGTCTGCGGTCGGCGCTTGACGAAGCGTTTGCGAACCTTGATGTAGCCGGCCTTCTCGAGGCGTTGGAGGTGGGTCGCGAGGTTTCCGTCGCTGGTCGACGTGCGCTCGCGGAGGACGGTGAACTCGATCTCGTCGCCCTGGCTCAGGCTCGACATCACGGCCAAGCGCACGGGCGCGTGGATGACCGCGTCCAGCCCTCCCGGTGGGCTCATCCGCGCTGGCGCTCCGCCCGGATCATCGCCAGACCTGGCCAGACGTAGCCGACGAGCATCATCAGCGTGAAGAGGATCTGCGGGTAGGGACGGTCGAGGAAGAGGGAGATCGCCCCACAGGCGAAGAAGCCGAGTGAGGCGAGGCGGAGGTGGCGGCTGTCGTAGAGGGTGCCGGTGGTCCGCAGCGGTACCCCGAGGATCACGCTGAGCAGGGGGGTGATCAGGGGGTAGGGGATACGTCCGCTGACCCCGCCGATGAAGGAGACGATGACGACCGCGATCGTCGCGGCGAGCCAGGTCTGGCCCTCGACCTTGGCGGCATGGGTGAGGACCCGCGTCGAGCGTTCTCGGCGGTGGCCGGTGATCGCCGAGTAGATCCCGCCGAGGGTCGCGAGCACCGGCCAGACGATCCACGGAGACTCCACGCCGCGGTCGATCCCGACCGCCTCGAGGACGGTCCCGAGCGCGACGATCAGGCCCCATAGGACGTAGATGTCGCCATGGATCGCCCGATCCCGACGGGCGACCTCGACCGCTCGACGGATCTCCGCGAGCTCCTCGCGGAGCGGATCTTCGGCGCTTAGAGCTTCTTCCATGGGGTCTCGTTGCGACCAAAGTAAAACATGACGCCGCCCATCGCGGATCCCCCTCCGTCGATCCCGAGATCGTGCCCCGGCGCCTGTCCGCCGACCTCAAAGGTGAAGCTCATGAAGGGCGAGGCGAAGGCTTCGAGGCCGAAGTGACCGCCGCCGCCGAGGGCCACGTCGCCCCCCTCTGCGGTCGGGTTGGGGCGGATCCCCGCCCAGAGGCCGCCACCGCCGTAGACCCGGAGCACGCCCCACCAGACCGGCGAGCGCCCGAAGAGCTCGCCGCCGACGTTGAGCACCGGGTCGTAGTGGTTTTGCGCGTCGTGGTAGTGGACCGCGCCGACCCGGACGCGGAGGCCGAAGAACTGGCCGAGCTTGCGCCCGAAGGGGAGCGAGAGCTTGACGCTTTGGCCGTAGTGTCCGCCCCAGAGGCCGTTGTCGTAGCCGAAGCCGACCCCCGACCAGCGCCGCTGGATCCAGCGGATCTGGGCCGGACGGAGGACGCCGATCGGCGCGGGTTCGGCAGCGGCGACCGCGGGTCCCTCGGGTGCGACCGCAGCGGCGTCGACCGTCGGGGCTGGCTGGCCAGAGATGTCGGTCGCGGAGAGAACTAGGAGGAGGAGTTGTGCGCTCATGGGGCCCATAGACAAGAGGAAAGTACTTTGTATTTCAAAGTTCAACTATATAAATAAAATCATAGTCTTGAAACAAGAACGAAGGTCTGTGTGTCGCCCCGAAAAGGGCGAATATGCGCTCCTGCGCGGTCTGGGTCGGGCCCGAATGACGGCGTTGATCTGCGCGTTCGAGCGCTTCCTGGCTCGTCGCTGACGGGCGGCGAGCGGCGGGGCGCGATGTGCACAAGCCATCAGGGGGGGGGCGCTCTAGGTGCTAGGATCCGTGTTTGTGGTCGGAAGGGCGAGCTGGATGGTGTTTGCGTCGTTGTTGGCCGCCCTCCTCGTCGTTCTCACGCCGGTCTCCGTGCAGGCTCTCCACGGCGAGCTCGTCCGGCCGCCGGTGCCCCGCTTCGAGCGTATCGACGCGCTCCACGACTTCCCGCAGGGATCGGTCTACGGCGTCGCAGAGCGTGGTGACGGCTACCTCTGGCTGACGACCCTCGACGGCCTCGTGCGCTTTGACGGCGTACGCAGTCGCGTCTTCGATCGGACGACCGTTCCGGAGCTGCCGACCACCCGCTTCACCGCGCTCTACGCCCACAGGCCCACCGGGGACCTATGGATCGGCACCGAAGACGGGCGCCTGGTTCTGGCCCGGGATGGCCGCTTCACCTCCTATCTCGAGGCCAACTCGGGGCTCGAGGCTGTGGTCGGGATCAGGATTAGCGACGCTGGTGATCGGATCTTCGTCTTCCGCTACGGCGGCGTCTCGGAGTTCGCCGTCATCGACAGCGACGACGCGCCCGAGCTCCGGCCCGCAGGTCCGACGCTGCGTGGCCACGGGATCTACGGCTGCGCGGCGCTGATCGTTGGCCAGACGCTCTGGCGGGTGGGCGGGGGGGACCTCCGCGGCATCGCGTTGCCGCGCGAGCTCGCCGACGGCGCGAGCGTCACTTGCCGTGGCGACGCTGAGGGGGTCCTCTGGCTCCGCGCTGCGGGCACTCATGTTTGGCGCGTGGAGGGGGAGGCATTGACCGTCGAGCCGCGCGAAGAGCTCATCCCCGCAGAGGCGCTCCCGCTGGCTGAAGACGGGGCAGGCGGCCTGTGGCTGCGTTTTGTCGGTGCGCCTCACCTCGGTCGCATTGACTCCCTCGGCCGCATCATCCGCTACGACGAGCGCTACGGCGTCGATCCCCTCGGCGATCCGACCAGGGTCCACGAAGACCGCGAGGGCGGGCAGTGGGTCGGCACGACGATCGGTCTCTATCGCTACCTCGGCAACGCGATCACCGGGCTCCGGATCGAGGTCGACGGCGGCGACGAGCGGACCGTCGCCGCGCATATCGAGGCCCCCGACGGGGCGGTCTGGATCGCTGTCCGCGACGGGGGCCTGGTGAAGTTGCTCCCCGACGGGGAGCTCATCGAGTACACGCAGAGGAATGCCGCGGGGCGGGTGATTCTCAGGCCTGAGCGCTCGCTCATCGTCGCTGGCGATCCGTCCGTCCCTCGATGGCTCAACGCGATCAATGTCTTCCGACAGGACAGCGGCGGACGGATCTGGATCGGCGCCGATGTCGGTCTCCTGGCCGCGGCAGACGACGGCGTGGTCGAGTTCTACCCGTCGCACGGCCTTGGGAGCACGATCCCCGGCGGGGTCGACGACATCCTTGTCGAGGGGGACGTCCTCTGGCTGGCGGTCAACGGGGTCGCTCGCTTCGAGGACGGCCGAGTCGTCCGGTTCTTCGGGCGCGAAGAGGGCGTCGGCTCCAACGTCAAGGCTCTCTTCCGCGATCGCGACGGAGGTCTCTGGGCGGGGACGAACGCCGGCGTCCTGCGTCAGGTCGGCGAGCGCTTCGAGGAGGTCGAGGGGCTCGGCGCGGAGCTCGGTCAGGTGCGGGCGCTCCAAGAGGACGACGACGGGCAGATCTGGGTCGGCACCTACGACCGCGGCCTCTATCGCCGCTCGCCGGACGGGAGCGTCGGTCATGTCGGCGCGGAGGAGGGGCTCCAAAGCGGGGCCTTCGCCCTCCACTTCGACGATCGTGGCTTCCTCTGGACGACCTCGAACCGCGGGCTCTCGCGGGTCCGAACCGCCGACATTGAGCGCGCGCTCGCGGGCGGTGGCCGGGTCGCGGCGGTGCTCTACGACGAGTCGGAGGGGCTCCCGGCGTCCGAGTGCAACGGCGGCTTCGGCAACGGGATCTACCCCTGCGAGGGCGACGCCTGGTGCGTACCTACGATGGGGGGGGTCGGCGTCGCGCGCCTTGACGAGGTCCGCGTCGTCACCTCGCCGCCGGTGACCGTGATCGAGGAGGTCCGGGTCGACGGCGCCCTGCGCTCGTTCGATGATGGGCGCGTGACGCTGCGCCCGGACGAGCGCGATGTCCTCGTCCGCTACACCGGTATCACCTTCGAGGGCGCCGCCGCGGTCACCTTCCGCCACCGCCTCGGCGGCCACCCCGATCGCTGGACCGACGCCGAGTCCCGGCGCGAGGCCCAATTCAACGACCTCCTCCCCGGCGACTACATGTTCGAGGTCTACGCCGTCAGCTGCGAGGGGATCCCCGGCCAGGCGCCGGCGCGGCTGGTGGTCACGGTCGAGCCGGCGTGGTGGGAGCACTCGTCGGTCCGCGCGGTCGGGGGGCTCCTGCTGATCGTCCTCGGGGCGGCGGCTGTCTATCTGCGCCTGCAGTTCGTCGTCCGCCGTCATCGGCGCAGGGAGGAGGAGCTGCGCGACGCCGCGGAAGAGCTCGAGGCCCGGGTGCGGGAGCGGACGGCGGTGCTCAACGCGGAGGTCGTCGAGCGCCGCCGGGCGGAGGCGGAGGCGAAGAAGGCGAGCGAGGTCAAGAGCGCCTTCGTCGCCCAGATGAGCCACGAGCTGCGGACGCCGATGAACGCGATCATCGGCCTCTCCGAGCTCCTGTCGAAGAGCTCGCTGGCGCCGGAGCAGCAGGTCTGGGTGAAGACCGTACGCTCGAGCGGCGACGCGCTCCTGTCGATCATCGAAGACATCCTCGACTTCTCCCGGATCGAGGCCGGCGGGATCGAGCTCGAGGACCGGGAGTTCGATCCCGTCGAGCTCGTCGCCGAGGCGGTCGAGATCCTTCGACCGGCGGCCCTGGTCAAGGACCTCGCGCTGACGTGGCGCGCCGACCCAGAGGTCCCGCCGGCGGTCGTCAGCGACCGCTCCCGCCTGCGCCAGGTGCTCCTCAACCTCCTCGGCAACGCGATCAAGTTCACGTGCGAGGGATCGATCGACGTCGCGCTGCGAGCGACCGCGACCGAAGGCGGCTGGCGCCTCCTCTTCGCGGTCCGGGACACGGGGATCGGGGTCGCCCCGGAGGTCCGCGAGCGGATCTTCGAGCCCTTCGCCCAGGCCGACGCGTCGACCTCTCGCCGCTTCGGCGGCAGCGGCCTCGGCCTGTCGATCTCGCAGCGCCTCGTCCGGGCCCTTGGCGGCGCACTCTCGCTCGAGAGCGCCGTCGGAGTCGGCTCGACATTCACCGTGGATATTCCCGTCGGGCGCGCGCCCCTGTCGCGGATCGACGCTGACGCCGTCGCTCCTGCGGACGAGCGCCCGGCGAGCGCTCTCGCGGCCGCGCACGGCGGGGTCCAAGAGCCGCTCCGCGTGCTGGTCACGGAGGACGAGCCGGTCAACCAGATGGTCGCCGACGCGATGCTCACGCACAGCGGTCACACCTGCGTCATCGCGTCGAGCGGCGAGGAGGCGCTCGATCGTCTCCTCGAGGCGCCCTTCGACGTCGTCTTGATGGACCTCCACATGCCGGGAGCGAACGGCTTCGAGACGGCGCGGCGGATCCGGGCCGAGCTCGCGGCCGATCGCCAGCCGTGGATCATCGCCCTGACCGCGGCGGCGACCGTCGACGATCGCGCCCGCTGCATCGACGCGGGGATGGACGACTTCATCAGCAAGCCGGTCCGCGAGGTTGAGCTCGCGCGGGCCCTCGCGGCCGCCGAAGAGGGCCTCGTCGGGGCACGGGGGCGGGTCCGTCGATCCGCAGCTTCTTGAGGGGGCCGTGGAGTGAGCCAGAGCCGCGTCATCGTCGTCAGCGGCGAGCTCTACTTGGGGCGGGCGCCGAGGCCAGAGCGCCGCGCTCTCCTGCCCTCACCGGCCCTCCTGGCTCCGCTGAAACTGCCCTACGGCTTGGTAGAGCAAGCTGCGCCGGGGCCAAGAAGACCGACGATTGCCGCGCGAGAGCCGACGGGGCTCTCAGCCCAGCCTTCTAGGCGGGTTGGAGTCGCAGATCCCGTCGCTCGAGGGCGAGCTGCGCGAGCTCTCCGTCGATCGTCGTGTCGAGCTTGTCACCCAAGAAGAAGAGCTTGGACAGGACGTAGGCCGCCATCTCCGGCTCGTTCTGGGCGAGGGCGACGAGCGCGTGGACCGTGGGATGATCGGCGTTTAGCACCAGCGTCCGCTTGCGGGAGAGGAAACCTGCGCCGAGCGTACGGACATCCTGCACCTCGTCGAGCTCGCCGAAGCGTCGCTGGGTGATCGCGACCCAGTCGTCGATGTGCCCCTCGGGATCCTCAAAGTGGCCGATCGCGACGCCGCTGAGCTTGCCGCCGTGGTCCCGCAGGAGACCTTCGACCGCGGTCGCCAGCGGTCGCCAGCTCTCCGCCTCGAGCTCATCCGAGGGCGGCCTGGGCTGGCAGAAGCGGGCGCCGACGCGGGCCAGGGGCCCTCCGCCGAAGCCCTCGACGAGCGTGTGCAGGGGCGCCCCCGAAGGCGCCAGGAGGACCATCGTCCCCTGCTCCTCGACCGCGTCGGTGAGGGGCGTTCGACGGCTCGCCAAGAGCGGTCGATCGTCGCTGGTGAGGGCCTTGCGCAGCGCTGTGAGGGAGATCAGCGCGCCGGCGGGGGAGAACGCGACCGTCGTGTCGAGATCCCGATCGGCGATGGCGCCAGCGCGGAGATGCCAGGCGCCAGCGCGATAGAGGTAGCGCAGGTGCTCGCGGTCGGTGCTCCCGTCGTCGTTCTCGATCGCCTCCGCGAGCGCCTTGAAGACGGCCTCGGCCAGCGGCCCGCGGATCAGCTCCTGCACCCGGACAAAGACCCGGTCGTAGCCCTCGTCGTGGATCACGTTGTCGCGGGTCAGGGTGTGCTCCAGGAGGTCCGACGAGACCTTGAAGTGGACGCCCGGGTGGTGCTCGTCGTTCCCCTCAAGGAGGGTGAGGCCGCGGTTATAGAGGCCGAAGAAGGAGCTGCCGTCGATCGGGTGGCCGACGACGTAGGACGAGGCCTCATCCTCTTGGTGGATCCGAACGGGGGCCGCGAGGTCGAAGGGCTCGGTGATCGGCTCGTCCTGAAAGCGGACGTCGCCGTGGGTGTGCTTGCACCAGAAGCGGATCGTCCGGCGCGAGCGGTCGATGAGCGACTCGTGCTCCTCGCGGGTGGTCCGTTTGTAGATGCGGATCTTGGTCCCGTCGATCGGGTGATCGAGGCGGCGCAGCTCGAACTTGCGATCTTCGGTGAAGAGGACCCGCCAATGCTCGCCCTCGCGGGAGGTGTCGATGCAGACCAGCTCCGGCTTGGTCGCGAAGATCGAGACAAAGCCGATGCCGAACTTGCCGATCTTGGTCCGGTCGCCGTCCTTCGAGGAGGAGAAGAGGCGGGTCAGCCGCTTCTCGATGATCTCGCGGGTCATGCCGACGCCCCAGTCGTCGATGTGGATGATCGTCACCCCGGGCTTGCCGTCCTGACCTTCCTCATGGGTCAGATAGATCTCGATCTCCTCCGAGCCGGCGTCGAGGGCGTTCTGGATGACCTCGCGGTAGAAGGAGAGCGGGTCGGCGAACTGATGGATCAGCTTGTCGAGCGCATCCGTGACCCTGAGCTCGGCGGGCTCTGACATCGCTGGCGATCCTACCAGACCGTCAGCGGCGTCGAGCTGCGTGAGGGCTACGGGGGCCCGGGGCGGCTCCGCGCCGGATCAGCCCGACGCTCTCGGGTACCGACGAGTGTATGCGGGTGCTCGCGAGTCATTGCGCGCCGGAGCTCGCCGCGAGGCAGATTTCGAGTGTGGCGTGGCGCGATCCCCTGTCTTGTCCTGCTGCAAGAGGTGCCCGCCTCGGGGGAGCCGCAAACACGCCCAGTGCGGGCGACTTGGGGTGTTTTCGGGGGCTTGGGGCGGGGTCGCGAGCCTCAGCCCGCCGCGGCGAGCTCGACGATCCGGGCCATCATCCGCTCGACCTCTGCCTCGGTCGTGTAGAAGTGGGGTCCCAGGCGCAGGCCGCACTTCGGCCGCCAGTCGAGCTTGTAGTTCTCTTCGATGAGCTGGGCGCAGGCGCCCTCAGAGGTCGGGAAGTCGACGGCGACAAAGCCGGAGCGGAGATCGTCGTCGAGCGGCGAGTGGACGGTGAGTCCCGCCGCCTGGGCGCGGTCGATGATGATCCGCGAGAGCGCGAGGTTGTGGGCGCGGATCTGCGGGACCCCGATCTCCAGGAGGTTCTTGTAGGCGGCGCGAGCGACGTAGTAGGCGGGGATCGACGGGGTGCCGCCCATGAAGCGCCAGTTGCTCGCGGCGTAGTCGATCGGCGCGGGCTCAAAGGAGAAGGGGCGGGCGTGGCCCATCCAACCGGTGATCCGCGGGTGCAGGCGCTCGCGCACCTCCGGCTTCATCCACATGAAGGAGGTCCCGGGTCCGCCGCAGAGCCACTTGTGCGAGCCGGCGACGACGATGTCCGCGCCCCACTCGGCGACGTCGATCGGTACGACGCCGACGGTCTGATAGGCGTCGACCATCACTAGCGCGCCGACCTCATGGGCCCGGTCGCAGATCGCCTTGACGTCCTGGAGCGCGCCGGAGACGTAGATCCCGTGGGAGATCGGGACGATCAGGGTCTCCTCGTCGATCGCCGCTAGGATCCGCTCGGTCGGGACGGTCATGCCGTCGTCGGAGGGGACCAGCTCCAGGCGTCCGCCGAGCTCCTGATGGCGCTCCCAGACGTAGATCACGTTGGGGAATTGCAGCGCCTCCATGACCACCTTGTTGCGGGCGCCGGAGAAGTCGAGGCAGGAGGCTACCTGGGCCTGAAAGAAGGCGACGTTCTGGTTTAGGATCGTCTGCCCCGCGGGGGCGCCGATGAAGCGCGCCGCGGCGTCGCTGACCTCGTCGACGACCTTGACCCACTCGCCCCAGACCTCGACGCCCTCCTTCGCCCAGTCGTCGGCGTATTGGGCGAGCGCCTCCTTCACCTGCCGCGGCATCGCCCCCATGCTGTTCGAGTTCATGTAGGTGGTGTTGGCGAGGATCGGGTAGTCCGCTCGGTAGCGGGCGAGGCTCGGATCGACGGCGGGCTTGATCTTCGAATCCATGGTGGTCTGCTCTCTCGCGCGCGGGCGCGTCAGGTATCGTCGGGGGTCGGTCGTTGGTCGTAGGGGGCGAAGGGCTGGCGGCTTTGCCGGCGGCGGTTGAGGGCGCGCAGCTCCTCGTCGGTGTAGGCGTCCTTGCGACCGCGGGGGAGGGTCGCGCGGATAAAGGCCTCGATCTGTCGCCTGGCCTTGTCCGCGGTCTCGAGGCGGGTGCGATCGATCTCGGAGAGGGCCTCCTCCGGGACCTCGCCGGCCTCGACGGCGAAGGACTCGTCGCACTCGTCCCAGCGCTGGAAGAGGAGGGCGCGACGTTGGGCGACCGAGAGGGAGGGGAGCGACCAGATCCCCGCAAGCTCTCCTTCGAGCTGGCCCAAGCGGACGGCCAGGAGCTCCTTGGTGAAGCTCACCGCGAGGGCGATCCGGATCTCGCGGGTGCGGGCGAGCAGCTCGGCCTTGGCCCGGGCGTTGCGGTCGATCCCCTGGAGGGCCATCACCCACTCGGCGGGGCCGGTGACCGACATGCCCATCGGCGTGAATAGCCCCACCGGCGGCCCGCCGAAGGAGCCGCGCTGACTCTTCGTCGAGTCCGGTCGGCGCCAGCGATCGGCGAATTGGACCGTGCCGTCGGGGTTGAACTCGGCGCTGAAGCGCCGGTAGGGGTCGACATAGAGGTAGGAGCCGTCCGTCTGCCGGCGCAGGCCGAGGTTCGCCCGGCCGCGGTCGTCGGCGCTCTCGGGCATCGGCCCGTCGAACTCGAGACGCGGCGGCGGCAGAGCCTTGCTCGGCGCGCCCCCTTGGCCGTCTTCTGGGGAGACCGATGTCGCCGCGTCGGGAGCGTCGCCGCGCTCAGGTGGAGGGGCGGGGCCCTCGACGGGCCCCTCGACGGCCGGTGCCGCCAGGGCGTGATTCGCCGCCAGAGCGCCCACAAGAGCGCCGAGACGGAGAACCTGCGCCGATCGTCGTACCGCCACTAGTCCTCGTCGGCGACGAAGGTGCGGTAGGCGTCGGCGCTCATCATCGCGTCGAGCTGAGCGGCGTTCGAGAGGCGGATCTTGAGCATCCAGCCCGCGCCGTAGGGGTCGTCGTTGACCGTCTCCGGGGTGTCGGCGAGGGATTCGTTGCTCTCGACGACCTCGCCGTCGACCGGCGAGAAGAGCTCTGAGACCGCCTTGACCGAGTCGATGTCACCGGCGCGCTCGCCCGCTTCGACGGTCTCGCCGCGCTCCGGTAGGGTGACCATCGTGATGTCGCCGAGCTGGTCGACGGCGTGGCCGGTGATGCCGATGGTGACGGCCTCACCGTCGCGGCGGATCCACTCGTGCTCCTTGGTGTAGAGGAGGTCCGCGGGGATGGAGTCGTTCATGATCGTCCTTTGCCTTGGTTGCCTGGTACCGGGTCGAGGTTCTTGGGCTCATCGGGGGGCGTTGTTCGGTCGTCTGTAGAAGGGTCCCTTGACGATCGTCGCCTCGAGGATCTTCGTCCGCTGGCGGATCCTCAGGGTCGCGCCGATCTCCCCCATGGCCGTAGGGACATATCCGAGGCCGACAGCGCCGCCGACCGTCGGGGCGACGCCGCCGCTGGTGACCTTGCCGACGACCGCGTCGTCGTCGCCGAGGATCTCTGCGCCGGCGCGGATGATCCCGCGGGAGGTCACGGTGAAGCCGACGAGCTTGCGCTGGGGGCCGGCCTCCTTCTGCTCGGCGAGCGCTTCGGAGCCGATGAAGGGGGCGCCGCCTTCGATCTTCGCCAGCTTGACGACCCAGCCGAGGCCTGCCTCTAGGGGCGAGGTTGTCCGATCGATGTCATTGCCGTAGAGGGAGAGGCGGGCCTCGAGGCGGAGCGTGTCCCGGGCGCCGAGGCCGATCGGCGCGGCGCCGGCGTCGACGAGCGCTCGCCAGACCTTCGCCGCGTCGGCGGCGGCGACGAAGAGCTCGAAGCCGTCCTCGCCGGTGTAGCCGGTGCGGGCGGCGGTGATCGGCGCGTCGGCGATCCGTCCGGGGCCGAAGCCGAAGGGGCGGAGAGCGCTGAGCTCGGCGCCGCCGAGGCGGGCGACCAGGGCGACCGCCTCGGGGCCCTGGACGGCGATTAGGGCGAGCTCGCCGGATCTATCGACGATCTCGCAGAGCTCGCCGACGTTGCCCTTGAAGTGCTCATAGTCCTTGTCGATGTTCGACGCGTTGACGACGATCCGGAAGAGTTCCGGGCCAAAGCGGTAGACGATGCAGTCGTCGACGATGCCGCCGTCGTCGTAGCAGACTGTGGTGTAGAGGGCGCGACCGTCGGCGAGGCGGCAGGCGTCGTTGGTGATGAGGCGCTGGATCGCCGCGAGCGCCCGCGGGCCGATGAAGTCGATCTCGCCCATGTGGGAGACGTCAAAGATGCCGACGTGTTGGCGGACCCTGTGGTGCTCGGCGAGGATCCCTTCGTACTGCAGCGGCATATGCCAACCGCCGAAGTCGACCATCTTGGCGCCTCCGGCGACGTGGAGATCGTGAAGGGGGGTCGTCTTGAGCTCTGAGGGGTTGGCCACGGTCGCACCTCGGTCGAATCTACGGCTGGCATATCGAAGAGTGGTGCCAGCCCGCAAGGACCGCCAGTCGCTCCGTGGGGGCTGCGGCCGTGACCTGACTCCGGGCTGCGGCAGGCGCCGCCCTGGAGGCAACATTCGGTCGTCCTTGCGCTGGGGTTTCCCCCGGCGGAGAGGGCTGCTACAGATCCCAGGTGTTCGTCTCACGCCTTTGCCCAGGTCGCCCCTGGCGAAAAGCGGCATTCGCCCTCGGCGGGCTGCTCGTCGGGGCCCTGCTCCTCGGCACGACGGCCTGCGCGAACAAGGGGGTCAGGGGGAGCGCACGGGTCACCCAGCAGGGCGACAACAGCATCGGCCAGGTCGGCCGCTACGTGCAGAAGGCCGTACGGCGGTCACCTGAGGGGTTTATCCTGATCCCGTCGAAGAAGGCGGAGCGTGCCTTTGATCGGGCCCGCCTGGTCGAGCTCGCCCAGGATCTCCGATCTCCCGCCGCGGCCTGCTTCATCAACGAGACGATCGAGAAGGTCCAGCGCGGCGAGGTCGACGGCGAAGAGGCGTGGATCGGCGTCCCCGAGGGGCAGGCGAAGATCCGTGTGCGAATCGCGCCCCACGGCCAGGTGCTTCGGACAGACATCCTCGAAGGCGGTTTCGGCGACGGCGAGGACGAGCGGATGGAGGCTTGCCTGATGGACGTCCTCAAGGACGCCCCCTGGCCCGAGAACCGCTCCGGGAACACCCATTGGGTCGACGCGATCTACTGGGTCAGCCTCGGCTTTCAGGCGGAGGATCGTTCGCAGCCGATCATGGACGAGCTGAGACGGCAGCAGGCGATGCTCGCGCTCAAGGGGAAGGGCTGCCTCGAGGGCCGAACACGGCCCGGCACCTTCGTCGTCGACGGTCTCTCGCTCCTCGACCGCGAGGGGCGGACCCTGGTCAACCGCCTGGAGCCCAGCGATCTGACGCAAGAGGTGGCGAACTGCCTCGCCGTGGTGCTTCGCGGGCTGCGGATGCCGAGGTCACCAGACTCGTTTGTCCGGCCCTTCACGCCGCGCCTCGAGTACACGGTGGCGGGCGACGGCGAGGTCAGCTTTCGCGATGAGCGCTGGCTCGAGCTCACCCTCCTAGAGGAGCGGGCGGAGCGTGACGCTCGTCGGGCGGAGCTCGCCGGGGATGCCGCCGCGAACACGCCGACGAGCGTCGAAGACGAGGTCGCCGCGGGTCTCGTCGAGCTCGGCCCCGATCGGCCGAACGACGCCACCGATGAGGGGGCCGATGTCGTCGTCCGGACGACCCTGCCGGACGACGACGACGCGCCATCGCCGCCGCAGAAGCGGATCAAGCCCGAGCCGGCGCCGATGCAGCCTCCATCGGCGAAGAGCCCGTCGCAGCCGTCGGCGAAGAACCCGGCGACGAAGAAGCCGTCGGCGAAGAAGCCGGCGACGAAGGGCCAGAGCGAGGATCCGGGCAAGGGCGGCCTGAAGCTCAACCTGGGCGCCCGCCCCGCCGGCTGATCTCGGGGCTGGGTGTGCTCGGGCCGCGGCTTGTGAGCGGCCGAGACCAAGCCGAGAGGCTCGCGGTCCTGCGAGAGTTCGGGCAGCTCGCGCTGTGCCCGCGGCTTGTGGGCGGCGAGTCAGGAGCTGGCAGGGCGGCGCCGCTCCGGCGCCCTACTTGCGCGGCGGCGGCAGCAGGAGGCTAATCGCGACCGAGCCGACGAGGAGGAAGGCGACGCCGCCGAGCGACCAAGCGATCGGGATGTGATAGGCCGGGATCCACGGCTCTAGGCCCTCTCCGAGGAGCATCTTCACCCCGACGAAGGAGAGCACCAGGCCGAGGCCGTACTTCAGGTAGTAGAAGCGGTCGATGATGTTCTCCAGGAGGAAGAACATCGCCCGCAGGCCCATCACCGCACAGACGTTGCTGGTGAAGACGATGAAGGGGTCGGTCGAGATCCCGAAGATCGCCGGGATCGAGTCGAGCGCGAACATCACGTCGGCGGTCTCGACCATCAAGAGGGTGACGAAGAGGGTCGTGATGAAGAGCTTGCCCTGGCGGCGGACGAAGAAGCGCGGGCCCTCGTAGTCGCGGGTGACGCGGAACCACTTCTCGACCTTCTTCTTGACCCAGTTGTCCTCGGCGACCGCGCCGGCCTCATCCTCGCCGGCGCCTTCGTCGACGAAGAGGAGGCGGATCCCGGTGTAGAGGAGGAAGCCGCCGAAGAGGTAGATCGTCCAGCTGAAGAGTTCGATCAGCGCGAGGCCGGCGACGATAAACACGGCGCGGAGGATCAGCGCGCCGAGGATCCCCGCGAAGAGCACCCTGTGCAGGTGCTCGGGCGGGATCTTCATGTACCGGAAGAGAACGATGAAGACGAAGATGTTGTCGACGCTCAGCGCCTTCTCGATGAGGTAGGCGCTGAGGAACTGGAGCCCGGCGGCGTCGCCGTAGGTCGCCCAGACGTAGCCGTTAAAGCAGAGGCTGAGGGTGACCCAGATGCACGACCAGACCGCGGCCTCGCGCAGCGACACCCGGTGAGCCGAACGGTGGAAGACCCCGAGATCGATCGCCAGCAGGACGAGGATGCCGGCGAGGAAGAGGCCCCACGTCAGGGGCGAACCGACGGATTCGAACAAGAAGAGCGGACCGGCTACTTGGTGATGTTCTGGAGGGTGTCAGCCTTGACCCGGAGGGTCAGCTTGCGGGGCTTGGCGTCGGCATCGTAGCGAAGATCGACGAGGGTGCCAGTGAACTCGACCGGCCCGTGGGGCGTGAGCGCCTTGCCGAGCTCGCGGCTGGTGAAGATCTGGTAGTCGATCGTGATCTCGAAGAGGACCGGGTCTGGGACCGCGGCCATCACCTCGTAGTCGCCGTACTTGGAGTCCTCGACGGTCTCGGCGAGGCCGTTGCCGCTCTGGACCAGCGCCTGCCCGCGAAAGGAGCCCTCGGCAGTCTTGAGGCCGGCGACGAAGGCGTCGCGCTCCTTCGGCGTCATGGTGTTGAACTGGAGCATGTTGGCCTTGTTGAAGGTCAACTCGGCCTCGACCGGGTCGTAGCCCGCTGGGAGCTTGAGGAACTCGGGTTCGGCGCTCTTGTCGACACAGGCGGGGGTCAGCGTTAGCGACGCCGCGATCAACATGAGGGATAGGGCGCGAGACATGGGGGGGACGCTAGCACGCATCGCGTCTCCGGGGCAGATCAGGCGTGCGAGGGGTCTGTCCATGCAGCGGGGCCGAGCGTAGCGGCGAGCGCATCGCGGGCGGCGAGCGCCTTCGGCTTCGCGTCACCGCAGGCCTCAAAGGTGAGCCGGACGACACACCGGAGCTGACCCTGCTCATCCGGGGTCCAGCGCGGATATGAGCCGATCTCGACCGCCGGGTAGTCGGCGACGACGCCGTTGAGGGCGTCGGCGAGGTCGCTCTCGTCGAGCTGCGTGTGCAGGACCTCGAGGGCCCAGCCGCCGGCGTCTGGCAGCTCCCCAGGGATCCCCTCGAGGGCCTCGATCTTCGCCTGGCACAGCTCTGGGATCCCCGGGAGGATGTAGATCCGCGCGTTCTCACGGACACCCTCGGGGGGCAGGACGGGGCTGTCGGCAGAGCCGAGGTCGAGGCGGAGGACCGGCCACCCCCCCTCCGCCCGGAGGAGTGTTCCGGCGGGGAGGTCCGCCATTGTCAGGGCCTCCTCGGTGATCGAGTCGCCGAAGTGCCCGCGGAGGATCCCCTCCATCGTCGGGTCGCGGACCAGCGATCGGCCCGTCGCCCGGGCGATCGCCTCTAGCGTGACGTCGTCGTGGGTCGGGCCGACCCCGCCGGAGGTGAAGACCAGCGGTGTCCGGGCCAGGAGCCGGAGGAGGGTCTCGCCGATATCCTCGAGGGTGTCGGCGACGGTGACCATCTCAATGAGGCGGATCCCCCGGCGACGGAGGACGGTCGCCAAAAAGTGACCGTTCCGGTCGCGGATCTTGCCGGAGAGGAGCTCGTTGCCGATAAGGAGGATGGCGGCGGTGGGGACCATAGGGCCGCCTCAGAGTAGCAAGCTCGGAGACTGATGGTCAGGTTCCCAAATGCCGCTTGGGCCTTGACGGGGCGGGGTCTCAGGAGTAGTGAGCCGTGAGCCGTTCGTCGCGGCTCGGGAGACCCTCGGTGATGGCAACGAGCGCGTTTTCTGATGATCGAGCGGGGGACGCAGGGCGTCTGCCCAGGCGTGTCGGTGCAGACCTGTGCGGGATCGGGGATCTTCGCGACGCCGAGATCGCTGGCATCCTCGGGCGCGCGCTCGCTGTCGCAGATCTCCCGCACCTCCCGGAGGTGCTCTGTGGGCGACAGATCCTCGCGGCCTTCGCCGAGCCGAGCACGCGGACGCGGATGAGCTTTCAGGCGGCGGCCCGGCGCCTCGGGGCTACCGTCCTCACCTTTGACGGCGGGGCGGCGACCTCTGCGAGCAAGGGCGAGAGCCCCCTCGACGCGCTCCGCAACCTCGACGCGATGGGCTTTGACGCGATCGTCGTCCGCGACAGGCGAGAGCAGTGGGCGAGCCACTTGACCCAGCTGCTCTCGGCGCGGGTGATCAACGCCGGCGATGGCATCAGCGAACATCCGACCCAGGCCCTGCTCGACGCGGCGACGATCCTTGAGGCTCGAGGGCGCAGGGCGTCAGCCGGGACCGAGGCGCTCGCTGGGGTGAGGATCGCGATCTGCGGCGATATCCTCCACAGCCGCGTCGCTGGCTCTGGGCTCCGGCTCCTCCCGCGTCTCGGCGCCTCGGTCGTCGTCGCTGGACCGCCGGGGCTCGTCGATCCGCAGCGGCTCCCGGACGCGGTCGACTTCGCCGAGAGCCTCGACGCAGCGCTGGTCGGGGCCGATGTCGTGATGATGCTGCGGATCCAGCGTGAGCGCCTCTCGGTCGCCCTCGAGCTCCCCGATGACGCCAGCTACCACGCCCGCTGGGGGCTCACGCAGCGTCGCCTCGAGACGGCGGCGGACGACGCGATCGTCCTCCACCCGGGGCCGATGAACCGGGGCGTCGAGATCTCGGACGCGGTCGCCGACGGCCCGCGCTCGCGGATTCTCCGTCAGGCTCGCCTCGGGGTCGCGGTTCGCATGGCTGTCCTTGCCCGCGCTTGCGGGCGTCTCCACCAACTGCCCACACCACACGCCCACACTGGGCTCTAGACCGGGGAACCTATGAGTGATCGACGATCTTCTCTCCTTCAGACGATCGCCGCCGATGATCCGCGCTATCACGGCGTCGGCGCGCTGGTGCTCGCCGACGGACGCGTCTTTCGCGGCCTCGGCTTTGGCGCAAAGACGACAGTGGTCGGCGAGGTCGTCTTCAACACCTCGCTGACCGGCTATCAGGAGATCCTCAGCGATCCCTCCTACCGCGCCCAGCTCGTCTGCCTCACCGCCGCGGAGATCGGCAACGTCGGCGCGAATCCGGAGGACGATGAGTCGCTCCGCTGGGGCGCGCAGGGGCTGCTCTGTCGCGGACTCTCACCGGTCGTCTCCAACTTCCGGGGCGAGCGATCGCTGCCGGAGTACCTCGAGGCGCGGGGGATCCCGGGGCTCGCCGAGTTCGACACGCGGGCCCTGACCCGACGTCTCCGCGAGGGCGGCTCGGTCATGGCGGCCCTCTCGAGCGAGGACGACGACGTCGATCGCCTCCTCGCGCTCGCCCGCGCGGCGAAGCCGATGGTGGGCCGCGATCTCGCCTCGGAGGTCAGCGCCCCCGAACCCTACACCTGGGAGCATGCGAGCTGGCAGCCTGCGGATGTTCCGAAGGACATCCCGGACACGGACGTGCACGTCGTCGTCGTCGACTTTGGGGTCAAGCACAACATCCTCCGCCGCCTCCGCGACGAGGGGGCTCGGGTCACGGTCGTCCCCGCGGCGACCCCGGCCGAGACGATCCTCGGGCTCCACCCAGACGGTGTGCTCCTGAGCAACGGTCCCGGCGATCCGGCGACCCTCGAGGGACCGATCGCCGAGCTGCGGCAGCTCCTCGATCGTGCGCCAGCGCTGCCGATCTTCGGGATCTGTCTCGGCCATCAGGTGCTCGCGCTGGCCCTCGGCGGTCAGACCTTCAAGCTCAAGTTCGGTCACCACGGCGGCAACCATCCGGTCGCCCGCGACGGCCGGGTGCTGATCACGGCGCAAAACCACGGCTTCGCGGTCGCCTTGGACTCGCTCGGGGGGCGGGCGGAGATGACCGATCGCAACCTCTTTGACCAGACCCTCGCCGGGCTTCGCCTCGCGGATCGACCGATCTCCAGCGTCCAGTATCACCCCGAGGCGTCCCCGGGGCCGCATGACGGGTCTTCTCTGCTCGCCGACTTTGTCGCTCGTGTTCGCGCCGACGCCACCCGTGCCTGAGCGAGGATCGCCGCGGCGATGAGCGACGGGGCTGGCTCCTGGGAGGACGCCCTCGACCGCCTCGGCGAGGCCGTCTTCGGCGGAGAGCGAGGTCGTCGGCGCTCCGAGCCGCTCCTCGAGGTCGTCGACCGGATCGTCGGCGGGATCGGCCTCGGCGATCAGCCCTACGCGATTCTCCAGGGTCATCGCGTCGACTGGGCGCTCTGCGAGATGCTCGCGCCGCGCGGTCGCCCCGGCGAGACCTGGGCCTGGCGAGCGGCGATGGGGATCCTGCCGGAGGTCGAGGCGACGCCGATCGTCGACGCCCTCGCCAGCTCGGTGATCGATCTCTTCGAGGTCTGGCGGTCCCGCGGGGGGCTGGTTCTTCGCGGGCGGCTCTCGGGGATCGTCACTCACCTCGCGCCGACCGAGGAGGAGCTCGAGATCGAAGGTGAGGTCGGGCTCTGGGAGGCGAGGGTCGTGCTCCTAAACGATGGCGCCCATCTTTGTCGCGGCCCCTTGGCCTACCCCGAGGAGATCCTCCCATGGTTGGAGCGGGCGACCGAGCAGCGTTGGGGCGGGGAGATGACGGTCGATCTCCTCGATCTCCGGGCGATGGCGCTGCGATGGCGTCGCTCGGGCGGCGGAGCTCCTAGCGCCTTTTTTCACGGCTACGGCGGCTAGTCTGGGCCCTCGCAGGCAGGCCGTACGGCTCGGTCTCGCAGCGCTCTGTCGGAGCCGCGAGGGCCGACGATTGCTGCGCGAGAGCGCGGGACTTTCACCACTGCCTGCTAGGAGGCGCCGCCTGGGGCGGGAGCTGCGTTCTCGGGTGGCGGCCCGAGGAGCGCCGGATAGGCGTAGGCCGGAGCGCCGAGGACGAGCAGCGGATCGACGGAGGTCTCCCCGATCTTGATCGAGAGGTGGAGGTGGGGCGCCTGCGATCGTCCGGTCGTACCGACCAGGCCGATCGCCGCGCCGCGCTCGACGACCATCCCCTCGTAGACCAAGAGATCGCTGAGGTGGCCGTACCAGGAGGTCAGGCCTCCGCTGTGGTCGACGATCACGCAGGTGCCGAGGAAGGGATCGTGGCCGGCGAATTGGATGGTCCCGTCGCCGATCGAGAGCACTGGATCGCCGGTCTGCCCCCGCAGATCGAGCCCACGGTGGAGCTTGCTCCCGGCGCCGGTGATCGGGTTTGTCCGCCAGCCGAAGGTCGAGGTGATGTGGGGGATCACTGTCGGCCAGGTCAGCCGCGGGCGTGGTCGCAGGGCCTCGAGGTCGTGCTCGGCGAAGGGATCCTGGTGGGGTCGGGCTGCGGGCGTCGGCTCCGGCGCTCGCTCGACGGCGGGCGGATCCTCCTCGGCCTCACCCGAGCATGCGAGGCCGATGGGCAGCGCGAGGGCGAGCGCCTGGGCGAGTCGGGCGAACACCGGCGAGCGGCCTGTTGGCGATGGCGCTCGGCGAGAGGACATCCCTCCGAGCGGCTCTTCCCGCGGCACACGGTCGTCCTGCGGGATCACCCGCAGCTCCTCCTGGACGCAGACGGGCGTCGGTGCGGCGGGGCGTGGATCGGCGTCGTTGGTCGGAGAGATGGCATCCGAGCGCGCGAGCATACCAGCGCGAGGGCTCGCGCCCCAGCCAGAGGGGCCCTGCGCGCTGCGGGAGATGGTGTACAAGAGAGGCGCCTATGACTGCATCTTCGGCTGATTCGTCCCCCGTCGTGAGTGTCCTGGGAGCTGGGAGCTGGGGCACGGCGCTGGCCCTCCACGCCGCTCGCGAGGGTCTGGTGACCCGCTTGTGGACCCGATCCGCGGAGCACTGCGCGGAGATGCGGGCGGAGCGGAGGAACTGCCGCTATCTCAAAGATGCGAGCTTTCCGGCGCAGCTCTCGGTCACCGATGAGCTCGCTGAGGCCATCCGCGACGCGAGCCTGGTGATCCTCGCGATCCCCAGCCACGGGATGCGTGAGGCCGTGCGGCGGGTCGCCACAGCCCTGGAGCAGCTAGAGGCGGGCGGGCGAGCGACGACGCCGATGTACCTGATCGCCGCCAAGGGGGTCGAGGTCGACAGCCTGAAGACGATGGCTGATGTCCTCGAAGACGAGCTGCCGGCCGAGCATCATCCGCGGGTCGCGGTGCTCGGGGGTCCGAGCTTCGCAGCCGAGGTCGCGGCCGGACAGCCGACCGCGGTGGTGGTCGCCAGCGAAGAGCGCCAGGTCGCCGAGACCATCCAGCGTCTCCTCTCGGGAGAACACCTGCGAGTCTATGTTAGCGACGATGTATTGGGGGTCGAGCTCGGCGGCGCGTTCAAGAATGTGATCGCCCTCGCGGCCGGCGTCTGTGATGGCGCAGGGCTCGGCCAGAACACCCGTGCGGCCCTGATTACTCGCGGGCTGGCGGAGATCACTCGGATGAGCCTCGCCCTCGGCGCGCATCCGGCCACGCTGGCGGGGCTGGCGGGCCTCGGAGATCTGGTCCTGACCTGTACCGGCGGTTTGAGCCGAAACCGCCGGGTCGGGCTCGCGCTCGGTCAAGGGCGGAAGCTGGCGGAGATCCTCCGCGAGATGGAGATGGTCGCCGAAGGGGTGAAGAACACGCTCAGCGCTCAGCGTCTGGCGGCCCGGGAGGGCGTAGAGATGCCGATCACCGCGATGATGCACGCGATCCTCTACGAGGATCGAAGCGTGCAACACGCAGTTGCAGGCCTGATGCAGCGCGACCTCAAGCCAGAGCGTGGATAGCGGTCGATCCGTGGCGCGATCCTGCCGCTCCCGGGGACTTTCGGCCCCGCCGTGCAGTGCGTCCGCAGGGCTTGGCGCCGGATCGCTGATCCGCTAGGCTAGTGCGGCCTTGAGCAACATCGAGCCAACGTCCTTCGGCGACAAGTATGTGCTCGTCGAGCACATCGCAACCGGTGGAATGGCCGAGATCTACCGGGCCAACTACTCGGGGATCGAAGGCTTCGCGAAGGAGCTTGTGATCAAGCGTCTGCGCGAGGAGTTCGCGCTGCGACCCACGGTCGTCCAGATGTTCCTCGACGAGGCGAGAGTCGCGGCGACCCTCACCCACAATAACGTCGTCCACACCTACGACCTCGGAGAGCTCGACGGCGAGTACTACATCGCCATGGAACTCCTCAAGGGCGAGGAGCTGGTCGCTGTGCTCCGTCGGGCCGTCAAGAGCGGACATCGGATCCCGCTGCAAATCGGCCTCGGCGTGGTCATGCAGGCCCTCGAAGGTCTGCACTACGTGCACACGCGGACCGACGAGCACGGCGAGTCGCTGGGTCTATTCCACCGCGACATCAACCCGACCAACATCCACGTCGGCTACGACGGTGTCTGCAAGATCGTCGATTTCGGGATCGCGGCGACCCGCGCCTCGTTGACCGCGACCGAGGGGCAGTTCGCCGGCAAGCTCTCCTACGCCGCGCCGGAGCAGATCGTCGGTCACGATCTCGATCAGCGCGCCGACATCTTCGCCCTCGGCGTCGTCCTCTACGAGATGTGCCTGCATCGCCGCCTCTTCCGCGGCAAGGGCAACGAGGTCGCGAACCGGATCCTCGAGGGGGACATCCCTCCGCCGACCTTCGTCGACCCGACGTTCCCGCCGGCGCTCGAGGCGATCATCATGAAGGCGCTCGAGGTTGTCGCGGCCGAGCGCTACCAAAACTGCGACCACATGTTCCGCGACCTCGACAAGTTCACCGAGGAAGCGGGGCTTCGGTGCACGCAGCGGATGATCTCCGGCTACATGGCGGAGATGTTCGGCGAGGGCGCCCCGGCCGAGGTCAACTACGACGACCAGTACGACGATCTCGTCGACGAGGCCCTCGACTTCGACCAGTACGACAGCCTCAGCAGTGAGGACGAGGCCCCGGACTGGGTCTCCTCGCTCGGGGGCGGTTCGGCGTCGTCGTCTGAGGGCAGCGGCTCGGGCTCGAGACGATCGATGACGATCGGCAACCTCGAGTCGATCGTCGCCAAGCTCCGCGATGATCCGCCGGAGCCGGAGCCGGAGCCCGACGTCGAGTCGGAGCCCGACCGTCGTCGCCGTCGAGGTCGAGCCTCTGGACGGCATCGCCCGGTCTCGGAGAGCGGCCGGCGTCGTCCGGTCAGCGGCTCACAAAACTCGGTGACCGGCGGACGCCCGGTGGTCAGCGCTACATCTTCGTTTTCGGCGGTTGACCCGTCGTTGACCAGTACGGGCTTTGCCCACGGAGTGATGAACGAGCAACGCCAGAAGAGCGGCGCGGTCATCACTTGGATCTTGGTGATCGTCGGCCTCGGTGGCATCGGCTGGATCGCCTACACGATGTTCACGATGAAGTGATTGAGGATTCGGGATGCAAAGCGCCGCCGGCCGTGCAAACGCCACCTGGAATAAGTTCTCCGCCTTCCGTGTGCTCGGTGATCACGAACCGATGCCAGGCTTTCGCCTGGTCATGCGGCTCGCCCCGACACCGGAGTCGCTCGCCCGGCTCTTGGGTCTTCGCGCCGCTCAGTCGGACGCGCTTGACTCTGAGCTCGCGCGGGCGACGGTGCGCGCGGGGGTCGGACTCCTCCAGTCTCACTTCGTCTCCTTCGCCTACGCGACGCCGGAGGAGATCGTCGCTCTGATCCGCCTCGGCGCGGTCAACAAGGTCGGCTCTTCGCTCGCGGTCTACGATCGACTGGTGTCGATGTACTCGTCGCGGGTCTCGGTGCTCCTCGGCGAGGAGGTCGTGGTCACCGGCAGCATCTATGAGTTCCCCGATCTGGGCATCGCTCAGCGTGCCTTCATCGCCGCCCAAGAGTGGGTCGAAGAGGCGACCCCCCTGCGCTCCGCATGGCGGGTCAGCCAACAGCGCAAGGCGAAGGGCGAGCCGGTCGACGGTGCGCTCGGGACGGGCGAGGGACAGGCGTCGGTGCTCCGCAGCGCTGGGGTCGATCTCGAGAAGCTGCCGAGCTGGTGGTGGCGTGGGATCGCGGCGCGTATGCGGTCTGACGGGGGCGTTGAGCTCTACGACGAGGTCCCGTCGGGCGCCGACTTCGCGGCCCTGATCGCCGATGAATGAGCGGACTCTACGTCCACGTCCCGTTCTGCGCTCGCGCCTGTCCCTACTGTGACTTCGACTTCGAGGTCGGGCGCTCGCCGTCGACGAAGCTCTATCTCGCGGGGCTCGAGGCGGAGCTGCGCGGTCGTCCTGAGATCCGCGATCGCGAGTATCGGACGCTCTACCTCGGGGGGGGGACCCCGAGTCTGCTCGGGGCGGACGGGCTCGGTGAGCTGCTCGCCTGGATCACACGCTCCTTTCCCGGCGCCGGGGTGGACGAGCGGACGGTCGAGCTCAACCCAGAGCATGTGACGGAGGGGCTGCTCGACACCTTGATCGCCGGCGGCGTAGATCGGATCTCCCTCGGAATCCAGACTCTGGATCCGCAGGCGCTCGCCCAGCTCGGGCGGGTCCACACCGCGAGGATCGCCCTGGAGGCCGTCACCGCGGCCCTGGGCCGAGGTCTTCGGGTCACCGCCGATCTGATCGTCGGCTGGCCAGGCCAGACTCAGGACTCTTTGCGAGCTGACATCGCCGGGCTGCTCGGGGCGGGGGTCGGCCACGTTTCGATCTACGCTCTGACGATCGAGGACTCGACCCCCTGGGTGAAGCTGGTCCGCCGCGGCCTGCGTGTGCTCCCCGACGGAGATGTTCAGGGCGACATGCTCGAACTCTCGGAGCAGGCTCTGCTCGCTGCTGGGCTCGAGCACTACGAGATCGCTAGCTACGCCAAGCCCGGTCAAGAAGCGCGCCACAACCTGCTCTATTGGACATGGGAGGACTACGTCGGTCTCGGACCCTCGGCCGCCTCCGCGACCTTCACCGCCGACGGTGTGGTCCGCCGGAGCAACCCGCGAGGTCTCGCCGCCTGGGGCTCGGGGGGAGATCCTCAAATCGACGCTCTGGGCCCCGAAGAGGCCGCCCAGGAGGGCCTCTGGATCGGTCTCAGGCTCCTCCGGGGGATCGAGGTCGACACTTTTCTCCGGGCCTTTCCGGGCGTGGATCGGCGCTGGATCGAGCGCCGGGTGGAGCTCCCCCTGCGGCGGGGAAATGTCGAATGGACGGGCGAGGGGCGGGTTTTGAGGGTCCATCCTCGCCGGTGGCTGTGGCACGACACGGTCGGTGAGGCGATCCTCGGCTGAGCCGCTGGGCCGCGGGCGAGCGGGCGCGATGTCGCCTCGAGGTGGCGTGGCCGTGCGGAGGCGGGTACACATTCAAGGGTGTCCTCTGGCGGCGAAGCGGAGCTCAGCGAGCGGCAGGTCCGGATCCTCCAGGCTCTGTGTCGCCAGTACATGGCGAGCGGTCGCCCGGTCGCGTCGTCGTCGGTCAGCCGCGCGCTCGGGCTGAGGTGGTCGTCGGCGACGATCCGCAACGAGCTGGTCGCGCTCGAGCTCGCGGGCTACGTCTACCAACCCCACCACTCCTCGGGCCGCTTGCCGAGCGGGAGCGGGCTGGCGCTCTACATCAACGGTCTCTCGGTCGCGGCGGCGCCCCCTCTGACGGTGCGCCGTGTCGTCGACCATTCGTTGGCCCAGCGGGTGAGCGGCGCCTCTGATATGCGGACCACCGCGCGGGTGCTCAGCGAGCTGGTCGGCTGCGTCGCTGTGGCCTTCATCGGCGAGCCGCGACGGGCCGTGATGCGCCGTCTCGAGCTCATCGTCATGCAGGGCTCGTACGCTCTCGTGACCCTGACCCTCGACGATGGGACGGTCTCACGCCACCCGCTCCACCTCGACTCACGTCTGCTCGAGAGCGCGGACCACACGGCGATAGGCAAGCTCCTGGAGCGGCTGCGGGAGCTCTGCATCGGCAAGACTCTCGACGAGGCGCGGACCTACCTCGGGCGAAAGGTCGTCGACCAAGAGGTGCGCTTCGATCGTTGGCTCAGCGAGAGCCTCCGCCTCGGCCTTCTCCTGTGCACGATGGCGAACCTCGATCCGCTCTGGTTGCAGGTCGCAGGTCAGCGAATGCTGGCCCAGGCGACGGCGACGGGATCTGGCGGTGTAGATGCTTTGGCTCACATCCTCGGGCTATTGGAGGATTATCACCAACTCGCTGAGGTGCTCTGTCAGCTCCTCCCTGAGCCCGCTGGTGACGGCCTGCACGCAGAGGTCCGGCTCGGTCACGATCTCGGCTCGCTTCTGGTCGGCGAGAGCGGGGGAGGTGCCCCACCGATGTGCCTCGTCGGTTGCCGACTGCCGAGCCACCTCGAGGGGGAGAAGACCGGGGCCGTCGCCCTTCTCGGGCCCGATCGCATGGATTACGAGGCCGTGATTCCTCTGGTAGAGTACGCCGCGCAAGCGTTGGCATCTCGCACTTGCGCCTGAGCTTGGGCGTGCACAGTGTGGGCAGCCACCACGTCAGGAATCCCATGTCAGAAGCCCAGGGTGACAACGTCAACGAGCTCGAGGACGCCGCGAACGGGGCAGAGCCCACTCCGGAGGAGCGCGTCGCAGCGCTCGAGCTGGAGGTCGCAGCGACCAAAGACAAGTGGCTGCGCTCGGTAGCCGAACTCGACAACTACAAGAAGCGGGTCCGTCGCGAGATCGACGACGCGGTCTTCCGCGCGCGTCAGGGTCTCCTCAGCGGTTTCCTTCCGACCGTCGACAACCTCGAGCGCGCGCTCGAGCTGGCGGCGAATCACGAGCAGCTCGCGAAGGGGATCGAGATGGTTCTCGGCGAGTTCCTCGGGGTCTTGAGCAAGCAGGGGATCGAGCCGGTCCCGAGCGTCGGCACACCCTTCGATCCCTCGATCCACGAGGCGCTGCAGCAGATCGACTCGCCCGATCATCCGCCCGGCGTGGTGATCCGCGAGTTCGAGAAGGGGTTTAAGGCAGGCGACCGGCTCCTCCGCGCTGCTCGAGTGATCATCGCTGGCGCTGGCTCGACCGGCGAGGCAAGCGAAGGCGACGCGGCCTCCTAGTCGGAGGTGTTGTCGGTCGGCAGTCGATGGCGCAGGATCACTACGCAGTCCTTGGGGTCGACGCGAAGGCGTCGGCTGACGAGATCAAGCGAGCCTACCGGCGCCTCGCCCTCGCGACCCATCCCGATCGACATCCAGACGATCCTGAGGCCGAGGAGCGCTTTCGCGGGATCAGCATCGCCTACACGGTGCTCTGCGATCCCGCCAAGCGCGCCCGCTACGACACCACACGGCATCTCCCGGAGGCCTTCACAGGCGGCCAGGAGATGAACGTACAGACCGCCAAGGACCTGCTCTCCGCGGTCTTTGGCGACGTGCTCGGGCGTCAGCGGCGGCAGCGAAAGCGCGGTCGCGACATTCGCTACACCCTCACGGTCGACTTCGCTGAGGCGATCCTCGGGACCGAGAAAGAGATCCGTTTCGAAGCGCTCGGGCCGTGCTCGACCTGCGGCGGGAGCGGGGAGAAGGCGGGCGGTCGCGGACCGCACACCTGCTCTCTCTGCTCAGGCCGCGGAGAGATCAAGGGGGAGGGCTTCTTCGCGCCATGGACCGCCTGTGGCCGTTGTCGCGGGATGGGCCTCATCCACCAGGATCCCTGCGACCGATGCCGCGGTCGCGGTGCGCGTCGCGAGTCTCGGGCGTTTCGGGTGCGGATACCACCAGGCACGGAGCCCGGGGCCGAGCGGATCGTCAAGGAGCAGGGGGAGCCCGGCTACTTCGGCGGCGGCCCCGGAAATCTTCGGGTGACGATCAACCTGCGCGATGACCCGTGGCTGCGTCGCGAGGGCGACGACATCCACGTCGACCTCTGGCTGAGCCTGAGCGAGGCGGCGCGGGGCGGCAAGATCCCGGTGCCGACCGTCTCTGGCGAGGTCATGGTGGAGATCCCCCCTGGAGTCTCAACCGGGGCGAAGCTCCGCCTTCGCGGCAAGGGGGTACCTCAAGAGAAGGGCCGGCCTGGGGATCAGATCGTCTCTGTGATCCTCGAGACCCCGCGCCTAGAGGCGCTAGGGGGCTCTGGGGCTGCGCGTCGCGAGTTTGAGGCGTTGCTCGCCAAGCTCGACGAGTTCTCCGAGACACATCCCGGTCTTCAGCCGAGACGCTCCGCCCAACGCGACGACGGCGGCTGAGCGAGACGTCTTTTCAGGAAGCCGCAGGTGCGGCATGGTGACGAGGCCGTGGATGTCCAAAAGCAGCTCCATGAGCTCGAGGAGGTCGCCAAGACGCTCGGTGTTCGGGTCTCCTATGATCCGATGACGGGACCGACGAAGGGCGGAGGTGGCCTGTGTCGTGTGCGGGGCGAGTACCGGGTGATCATCGACAAGCGCCTTCGACCAGTCGACCGGGTTCGGGTGCTCGCAGAGGCGCTCAGCTCCTTTGACACGGAGGCGCTCTTCGTCCCACCTCAGATCCGCCAATTGCTCTCCTGAGGCGCGATTTTGGTCGCTGCCTAGGAGGGGCGGAGGAGGTCGGCGAGGAGGGGGTTTCCGGCGAGCATCGCCTCGACCTCGGAGCGGACCGCCGCAGCGAGCTCGGGGGTCGCGTTTTCGGGGAGCTGAGAGGCGACCACGGCCTCGATGAGCTGGCTCTGGGCGGTCTTTGCGTCGATCGCGCCCGACGAGATCGAGTGGGCGATCGCCGCGGCGTCGGTGATCTCTGCCGAGCCGGCGGCCGCGGTCGCGTCGATTGCGGAGGTCGTCTCCGCAGACTCCGCCGCATTGGCCCCATCAAGGGGCTCTGCGCGCGGATTAGAGGTCAGCCCGCGGATCTTCAGGCCGTGTCTCGGGTCGTCGCCGATCGGGTCGTTCATCGCTTCTCCGGCCGTTTGTGAGGCTACCACAGGGTCGGCCGAGCCTCATTTCCGTTGCGCTCTCGCTCGCCAAATTTCCGCGGGCGGTTCTCATGGCGGTTCAGGGGACGGAGGACGTTGACATTTCCAGCGTTCCGGGCTCACATGGTGCGGCCCGGGCCAAAGGCTAGCGACGCTTGCCAAGGCTGTGTGCCCGGCCGGAGTCCCTGTTGAACGAAATGACTCAATTCGGCCCGTACAAGCTGATTTCTCGGATCAGCGTGGGCGGGATGGCCGAGGTTTACAAGGCCATCGAGTACGGCGTCGAAGGCTTTGAGCGGATCGTCGCTGTTAAGCGGATCTTGCCCCACATCGCGGAGGACGAAGAGTTCATCACGATGTTCAAGGACGAGGCCAAGATCGCGGGCCAGCTGAACCACAGCAACATCGCCCAGATCTACAACCTCGGCCAGCAGGACGACAGCTTCTACATCGCCCTCGAGTATGTCGCCGGCCGTGACGCGCGGACGATCTTCACCCGCTGTCAGCAGAAGAAGAAGGCGATGCCGCTGGCTCAGGCCTGCTTCATCGTCATGAAGATTTGTGAGGGGCTCGACTACGCCCACAACAAGAAGGACAAGTACGGCCGCCACCTGAACATCATCCATCGTGATGTCAGCCCGCCGAACATCCTCGTCTCCTACGAGGGCGAGGTCAAACTCATCGACTTCGGCGTCGCCAAGGCCGCAGGTCGGGTGTCGCGGACGCAGGCCGGTATTCTCAAGGGCAAGTTCGGCTACATGTCGCCGGAGCAGGTCCGGGGCATGCCGCTCGATCGTCGGAGCGATGTCTTCGCCCTCGGTGTTGTCCTCTACGAGATCCTGACCGGCTTCCGCCTCTTCCAGGGGGACACCGACTTTGCGACCCTGGAGATGGTCCGCACTGTCGATGTTCCGCTGCCGCGGGCGCGCAACCCCGAGATCCCGGAGGCCCTCGAGAAGGTGGTCATGAAGGGTCTCTCCGGGGAGCCCGAGACCCGCTACCAGACCGCGATGGAGCTTCATGACGACCTCCAGTCGTTCATGTTCTCGGCCGGGATGTTCTACAGCCGCAAGGACCTCGCGGCGTGGATGCGGAAGACCTTCGCCAAGGAGCTCGAGGCGGAGAAGAGCGCCGCCGGGCCGCCTCCGCCCGGACCGGGTGCGAAGCCTGCTCCGCCGCCAAAGCCAAAGCCAAAGCCGAAACCCAAGCCCCGGGTCGCACCGCGTCCTGTACCTCGGCCTGCGCCTCCGCGACCGAAGCCTCCGCCGGGGATTCGTCTCGGTAGCGGCTCTCACCGCGAGGAGCCGGAGCTCGGCCCGACCGCGGAGCAAGCAGCGGCGCTGCGCAAGCGTTCCAAGACGATGTTGATGTCGGGCTCGCGGCCGACGACGCTCAAGCCTGGGGCGTCGCCGATCCAGGGCGCCCGCGGCGGCAAGGCTGGTCTCGCCGCGCCTGTTGTCCCCGGCTCTGCTGCGCCCGCTGGACCGCCCGCCCGAATCGGCGGCGCGCGAGCGGACGCTTCTGCGGACCTCGACTGGGATGACGACGAGCTCGAGACCAAGCTCTTTGACGAGGGGTTGCCCGGGGACCTCGGCGGTGGTGCGGGTGCCGCTCCCGCTGCGGCCCCTGCAGCGGCTGCCCAGCCCCTCGCGCGGCCGCAGGTTCAGCAGGTCGCGACGGCGCAGCCGATCGCTCCGGCGAAGCCGATCGTCACGGCACAGCCGATCGCGACAGCACAGCCGATCGCGACAGCACAGCCGATCGCGACAGCACAGCCGATCGCGACGGCCCAGCCCCTCTCTTCACCGCAGCCCATCAGCGACTTTGACGACGAAGTCGCCGGTCAGAGAAAACTGCCGATCCCGCTGATCGCAGGGATCGCGGGCGGGATCATCTTCCTCATCATCCTCGTGATCGCCTTCTCGGGCGGCGACGAGGCAGAGGAGTCCGTCGCAGAGACCGGAGGCGCAGGCGAAGCCGTCGTTGCAGCAGCTGCAGGAAGTATTACCCTCGAGCTCAAGCCCGCCGACGCTGAGGTCAAGGTTGACGATCAAGCTTACCCCGGCTCTTCACCTCGGGTGATCGGAAACCTCGGGCCCGGCAACCACCGAGTGTTCGTCAGCAAGGGCGCGGACTACTTGCCCTTCGAGCAGGATGTCGAGGTGACCGCAGGGACAGCTGTTCCGCTGCCGGTCAGCTTGCAGCTCAAGGAGGTCACTCTGACCCTCGCCGTCGAGCCCAAGGAGGCGACGGTCAGCCTCGTCGAGGGCGAGAAGGTGACCGACATCGGCAAAGCGGGCGACAGCTACAAGCTGACCCGGGCTCCTGCTGTCAGCTACCTGATCCAGGCCGAGGCCAAGGGCTACGTCACCGACAAGGTGCCGGTCGCCTTCTCCGGCGAGGCCAGTCAGACGGTCAAGCTGGCCCTCGTGAAGGACCCGAAGGCGAAGGTCGATCCGGCGCCGAAGCCCGCGACCAAGCCCGACCGGCCGAAGACGCCGACGGAGAAGCCAAAGCCGAAGGCGAAGACCGCAACGCTCAAGATCGGCACGGGCCCCGGTCTTCCCCCGGCGACGGTCTACGTCGACGGCCAGAAGCAGTCGAAGACAACGCCGGTCATTGTCAAGGTTGCGCCGGGCTCGCACCGGATCAAGTGGAAGTGGAGCAACGGCAAGTCGGCGACCCAGAAGGTGTCGATCGGCGACAAGGAGTCCAAGGTCGTCAAGGGCTCGCCGTAGACCCAAGCGACTACGACCCGCGAGCAGGGCGCCCCTCGACCGAGGAGGCGCCCTTCTCATGTGATGTCGGGGCTCGGCTCACTCGAGCGGGTCGCGGAGCTCCCAGGTGGGATCAATCGCGGCTGTCTTTGGGCTCAGGTGGGCGCGGGCCTGGATCGTCGACATGTCGCCATCACCGTCGAGATCGGCGCGAGCTTCGACCTCGACGACACAGCCCTCATCGACGTCTCGGGTCGTCAGGCTGTAGTGGAAGGCGTGGTCGTCGAGGAGGCGAAAGCCGATCGCCCGCCACATTGGCGTCGTCGACCACAGCCGCGCGGAGTAGATGCCTGGCCCGTCGAGTGATCCATCGCCGAGATAGGGTCGGCACTGTCCTTCGGGTCTGCGATGACACTCGACCGAGAGAGGGGGGGTCGGGCCGACGGTGCCCGCGGCTTGGCCTAGAGGATGGGGGCACCGTCGCCCCTCGGCCCCGTCGGTGCGGTGAAAGAGCGCGACGGCCGCGATGATCTCACCGATCTTTGCGGTCGCCTCGTGGGATCGCCCGAGCCGCGTCGCGCGGGTCATGTCCCGCGCTGTGATCGTCAGCCAGGGGGCGATGACGAGGGCCCCAAGGAGAAGTTGGGGAGCCCGGCTCATTGAGCCTCCGTCGGTACGCGGCGCAGCGCGACCAGCAGGTGCGCGCCGAAGTGGCGGAGCAGCGCTTGGCTCCGCGCCCACCACTCGGCGCGAGCGAGGACGCTGCCGAGGAGGGGGATCTGCAGGGTCGTCGCGAAGGGGACGAGGATCCGCGAGGCGAAGAATGACTCGAACTCGAGCGTCGGCGGGGTCAGCTCGGCGAGGCGCGCGAGCGTGTCGTAGCGGGTGAGGCTGTGCTCATCGTCGACGATCACATTACCGCCGCGGACCACTGTGATGGGGTTGCGGACGCCCAGCGCGAGGCCGCGCAGGCTCCGAGGGTTGTCGATCTCGACGAGAACATGTCCGCCAGGCACCGTCGCGCGGGCGGCCTCCTCCAGGAGCGAGCGTGCCGCAGTGAGCGACGTTTCTGGGTTGGTTCCCAGGTGCGAGAAGGTACGGAGGCAGACAACGACGTCAAAGGCCTCAGGGGGCAGGAGAGGGTGGAGGGTGCCGTCCGCCTGCGGGCGCCATTGTTCGCGCGGGCTGACCGTGAGCGATTCGCTGACCCGGCGCGCCCACTGGGCGATCTCGGGCGAGCCATGGCCAAGATCGAGGACGCGCTGACCGGTCGCATAGCGGAGGACGATCTCCCCCTCGAGGGCGTCTACGAGGCCCCCGAGTTCCCTCGCGGACAACCCTTTCGTTGACCGGCTCACAGCCTCCATGGTACGTGTTCGTACCCCAAGGAGCTGGTGTATGACCAAAATCCTAGCGATCGACGACAGCAAGACGATGCGGCTCGCCATCAAGATCACCTTCCAAGCTGAGGACGGTGATGTTGTGGCGGTGAGCAAGGGCTCGGAGGCCGTAGCCCGTGCCAAGAAGCAGGGATCAGACATCGTCCTGGTCGACGCTGTCCTCGCCGACGGCGAGCCCTCTGGCTACGACGTATGTCGTGCGCTCAAGGCAGACTCGGCGACGGCGAGCACGCCTGTGATCATCATGGTCTCGAACCAGACCGGCGTTGATAACGCTGCGATCGAGGCCTGTGGCGCCGACGGTGCGATCACAAAGCCCTTCGATACAAGCGAGCTGATCCAGAAGGTCGCGAGCCTGACCTCTGGGGCAGGTGCCTCGAAGCCGGTGGCGGCCAAGCCAGCGCCGGCCAAGCCAGCGCCGACTCCTCGCCCGGCGGCGGCCAAGCCAGCGCCTCGCCCGGTGGCGGCCAAGCCAGCGCCGACGCCTCGCCCGGCGGCAGCGAAACCGGCAGCGAGGCCAATCGCCAAGCCCTCGCCGCGTCCGCGGGTGTCCCCCGTCGCGCCGCGCCAGGTCGCGAGCAAGCCCGCCCCTGCGCCGTCGGGGAACATCCCGATCGTGATGCCGATTCCCTTTACCCCGGCGCATGCGCCGACGGCAGGGATCCTCAAGCGTCTCAGCGAAGGTCAGTCGATCGAAGGCATCGATCCGAAGACCGCCGCAGCGTTGGTCTCGTTGAGCCGCGAAGTGGTCGAGCAGGTCGTCTGGGAAGTCGTCCCAGATCTCGCCGAGCAGATCATCCGCGCCCAACAGGCGAACTAGAGACGTCGACTGCGGCCGCAGGGCGGCCGCACAACTCCATGGATGGAAGCGCCGCCTCGTAATGGGGCGGCTCTCATATGGTTATGGAAAAACTGAACTCCGTGTACGATCCTCAGGCGGTCGAGGCGAAGTGGTACCGCTACTGGCAAGATGCGGGGCTCTTCGAGCCGTCAGCGTCCGATCGCGAAGCCTACACTGTCGTTCTGCC
>Ga0316189_10000705_pt1 | contig 33315 bp, 25 predicted proteins | sample LowCovwburrow_MG_FD_204930 | JGI IMG/M metagenome (GOLD analysis project Ga0316189, IMG submission 204930) | Coastal sediment microbial communities from Maine, United States - Lowes Cove worm burrow | ecosystem: Environmental > Aquatic > Marine > Coastal > Sediment | place: USA: Maine...
TACTATTCTCATTTCGTATTGAAATTGGCACGTTGGCCACTAATGGGTGTACTGGTAATTTTTCTTTCTCTGCTAAATACCGACGAATAGCTCCAGCACAAATGGCAAGGATCATATCATTAATACTTCCACCCACTACTTTTCTAAGTGAGTTAATACGATCGAATGATAAAATAGCTGTTCCCCAAGTTCTTTTTGCAGAAATTGAACCATTAAAGACAGTTATAGGCACAGGGTATTTTGTTGAACTAAACTCTTTTTGAATACTTAATTTACTGGCCGCTTTACTTTTTACAAAATTGAATACGGTCTCACCAATAGTCTTTGGTATTTTGAACGGATTTTTTAAAAACCCATAACCACTTTTTAATAACAAACTAAGCTCGTCTGGCAAAGGCTCTGGATCAAATGCTTTTGGTTTAGAAGGCTTTTTCTTCTTTGCGTCTGCATCACTATCATATAAAACGCCCATGATGCCAACACCTGAGCTTCCATCAATCATAACATGATGAATCTTAGTAACAATAGCAACTGAACCTTTTGGAACTTGTGCTATTTCATCTATGCCTTCTATAAAATGAATAGACCATAAAGGTCTGCGCAAATCTAATGGTGCACTAAATAATTTGGATGTTAAGTACCTTAAAGTTTTCCAGTTTGATGGATCTGGTAACTTCATACGATTTAAATGTAAGTCTAAATCAAAGTTAGGATCGTCTACCCAATATGGATAATCTAAATTCATTGGGACATTCAATAAACGTTGTCTGAATTTAGGAATTAAATGAAGTTTTGATGCTATAATTTCTTTAAAATCTTCATATTTTAAAGAGCCTTCCACAATATTTAACGATGCAACATGCATTGGACTTGTTGGTGATTCTGCATATAAAAATGCAGCATCATATCCTGAAACTTGCTGTATTGAAGAATCAAATGCATCCTGAACTATATCTTTTAAATCAATTTTTTTTGCCATTAATTACTCGTTTTTATGCTTTTCGTTTACAACTCTTCTATCATTTCATTTTCAAAACAATACCTATATTTTCACCAGTTGTTTTTTGGTATTTGCAAGATACACTATTTTTACAAAAATACTATGCATGCATAGTATTTTAACTTAATATTTATAAAGACTTAAAATTCTCAATTTTTATGTCCTGAGCTTTTAAATCGAACATTAAATTAAACAAACCAAAAAAGGTGCGATTCATATAAATAAAATGTCTCGACCCTCTATTAGCATTCATGTTTTTAGCTCGTGTGCTTTTAAAATACCGTTCTCCTATTGCCGCAATTTTTTCAAAGAAATTAGGGTCTGAAAAATCAAAAGTATCTTCCCTAAAAGGCTGCGTAAAAAAACTTAAAACATCGTAAAACATACTAGTAAAAAAGTCGATTTCTTCCTTTGTATCGTCTTTTCTTAGGATTTCTAATTCTAATAATTTGTCATGAAATAGGGACGGATTTTCCAATACATCTTTATTGAATAACTCAAAATAAGGGGTGTAAAAATCTTCTGGAATGATTTTCATACAACCAAAGTCGATAGCAATTAATTGTCCATCATCTGACACCAAAAAATTCCCTGGATGTGGATCAGCATGCACTTTTTTAAGTATATGTATTTGGTATAGATAAAAATCCCATAAAGCTTGACCTAAGGTGTTTGCTAACTCTTGGTCACTATTTATAGACGTAAATTCTGAAAGGTGAATGCCTTCCATCCAATCCATCGTAATAATTTGTTTTGAAGACAAGGCATCATAGTACTTTGGGAATTTTAAATTAGGAATATGTCTGCAAGCCGAAACTACCTCTTGGCTTTGATCAATCTCAAGCAAATAATTAGTTTCTTCTAACAACTTACTTTCAACTTCTTTAAAGTAGATGTCAGAGTGTTCCCCTTTAATATTAAACATTTTCATGGCTATAGGTTTTACCATAGCCAAATCTGATAAAATACTATTTGCAACTCCTGGATATTGAATTTTTATAGCAAGTGCTTTACCATCTTTAAAAGCGCGATGTACTTGACCAATACTTGCTGCATTTTGTGCTTCGGAATTAAACGTATCAAAGATTTCATTAGGAAATTTACCAAACGATTTTTTAAAGGTTTTCATCACTAAAGGTGCAGATAATGGTGGTACCGAAAATTGAGATAGCGAAAATTTTTCAACATAAGCCTGAGGCAAAATATTCTTCTCCATACTCAGCATTTGCGCCAATTTCAATGCAGACCCTTTTAAATCTTTTAAGCTGTCATAAATATCAGTGGCATTAGATTCGTCTAAACGCTCTTTGGCATCGGCTTCCGGATTGACCATTTTATCACCATAATATTTTAGATAATTCACACCAACTTTCGCTCCCGTTTGCACCAATTTTGATGCGCGTTGAATTTTAGTGATTGGTATGTTTTTTAATGTTTTCATAAATCTATTATTGTATCTTTTCTTTATACAAAAACTTAGCGAAGTCAATAATATTATGTAATGATTTAGTATCTAATAATTCAAAGCTTGTAGTTATAGCTTTTTCAATAAAAACATCTGTTTTTTCAAAATCTTCAGAGGTATCATCTAACCAAAACTTCATGGTAAATAACAATTGAATCCAAGCGGATTCTTTGATGGTTTTTTTCTGAATATTTTCAATGCCATCCACATTCAAATTAAATGTTTCTATATCTAAATCTTCAATAAAAGCGGTAAAACTACTTTTTAAAAGTGAAAATACTGAAAGTGCTTTCAGTTGGTTTTCAAAACCTTTTAAACTCAATTTAACATAGGCTTGATTAAGTGCAAGATTTTCGAAAAACGTATAATAGAAACTTAATAACTTATCTTTTTTACTGTAACTAAAGTATTCTGGAGTTTCTATTAATATGGCTAAAGAGTTTTCAAAAAGAAGCTTGTAGATCGTTTTCTCTAAATCTTTAAATGATGTGAAATGCTCATAAAAAATGACGTCGTCAAACTGGTGTAATTGAGCAAAATCTTCAATAGAGTCTGGTTTACAGTTATGTTCCACCAAATAATCCATATAAAACGTTATAATTTCTGAATCTGAAATTTTATGTGTCTTAGCCATCAACTAAATTTTAAGCTTAAAAATACAAAATGAACTTGGTTAATGTACCAACTATAAAACAAAAAAACCAAGCTACCTTAATATGTAGCTTGGTTTTAACCAATTAATCTATTCAAAAAATTATTTTTAACCTATGCGATAAGCTTTGAAAATCTTTTTTTACTTAAGATTACGTGCTTTTTCATACCTGTCAATGCATCAAAAACGATGTCTTGATTTTTAGCTGCTAAAGTTAAAGATCCTTTTAAGGCCTTGTTAGCAACGGTTTGCCATTGTTCAGCAACGATTATTCCTTCAGACACAACATCTTCAGTTGTATTAAGCGCGTAAACATTTGCGGATTTCAATGTGCTTTTTGTTTTGTCTAGTGCTTTAATGACCATTGTCTTTGGCGCATCTAGTATTGAATTTTTATTACTCATATGATGTTATATTATAAGTTAAATCTAATTATTTTTTTACTTCAGCAGTAACGTCTGCAACTTTAGCTGTTTCAGTTTTCTTAACCTCTGCTACTTTTGCTACTGTTGCTTTTTTAACAGGTGTTGCTTTTTTAGCCACTGCCACTTTTGCTTTAGGTGCCGCTTTTTTAACTACTTTAGTTGCTTTAGCTTTTGTTGCAGTTGCCTTTTTTGCTACCGTTTTCTTTGGTGCAGCTTTTACTACTACTGTAGTTGCTTTTGCTTTAGTTCCAGTTGCTTTTTTAGCTACTGTTTTGGTCACTCTAGCTTTAGTTGCACTCGTTTTTTTAGCTACTGTTTTCTTTGGTGCAGCTTTTTGAGTCGCTTTTTTAGCTTCTTTCTTAAGTTCTTCTCTAGCGTCTTCAAGTTTATGTTCAGCTTTATCCACTATTTTATAAGCTTGCTTTAAAACATCACCTTTCAATTCATTAAACTTAGCCATTCCCATGTTCTTCATCTCTTCAGTCGCTTTTTCAGCTTTCTGAACCATTGGGTTTTCAGTTACTTTTTCTGTTATATCTTCAACAATTCCAACTACTTTTTTACTCACTGGGTTGTTCATAGCCATATCTTTAGCCTTTTCAACTAACTCAGAATCAAAACCTACTAAATCTTTCACTCTATCAGTACCTGTTATAAACTGACCTTTAACAGCTTCAGCAGTATCAAATACCATATTGATTTGTTGCTCTCTTACTTTTTCAGACTTCTTAATTAATTTAGAAGCTAATTTTTGCCATTTCTCACCATTATCAACAGTTGTATTAATTACTGCCATTGACGCATTAAGTAAGCTTGAATTTACTTTTTTTGCAACACTAGGTTTGTTCCCTTTTGTTGTTACTTTTTTTGTTTTAGTTGCCATAATATATTTTTTTAGTATTCTTTATTATTTTAATTCTGGTACAAACATACAATCAACGAGTTACAAATGAGTTGCACTCAAGTATGTGTACCCTTATGTATTACTTTTTAAATTTTGGTAAAAATTTTACAGCCTTACCTTTTACAGTTTCTAATGTGTCAAAAACCATATCTTGATTTTTTGCAGAAACTTTTAATCCTTTCTTTACAAGTTTAGAAGAAAGCCCTAAACCTTTCTCAGTTAAGCTCATTGATTTTGTAAACACTTTTTCAGTGGTATTTAAAGCTAAATCATTTGCTTTTGTTGCCAATCCTAATGCTTTTACTGTAGTCGCATCAATAATTGTTGATTTCGTATTTTTAGTTTTAGTTGCCATAATATAATTGTATTAAAATGTGTTGTTTATAATTTATGGTACAAACGTACGATGAGGCGGTTACAAATGAGTTGCAATTGTAAATATGAAGAAAATTAAAAGTATACATCTGAAGATAGACAAACCAAAAACCCAGTGAATACAAGCGGTTTGACCGTTTGTAATACCATTTATAATGGTATTTATTTTTTAATACTACTGAATGTTTTCTATTTCTTTTAGAAGATTTTTTGTTGCAGGAAGTGGATCGATACCGTATTCTTCATCTAATACATCAGCACATTTTTGATACGCTTTTATAGCTTGTGGACGATTTCCTTTAATAATATACGCTTGCATCTGCAAACGATACGCATCTTCCCAAGTGTTATCTATGGCAATAGCGCATTGCGCTAATCTGATACTTTCTAAAGGATTCTCTTGTAATAGGATTTCGGCAAGGATCACATAAGCGCCTAAAATGAGAATTTGAATTTTTTCGCGCTCTTCAGAGGACCAGTCTTCAAAAATACGATTCGGTAAATACACACCTTGATATAACCCAATGGCAGCCTTATATGCGGCTTTAGAAATGGACAAGTCTTCACTAAAAGCCTCATTACCAATAATGATATAGTGTTCTAGAGCTGCAGCATCTATCCACACCTTTTCTAAATCTAATTGATAACTTACACCTTGCCTAATTACAAAGCTGGGTTCAGTTCGCGAAGGTCGTGAAGGTTCTAAAACTTTATTTACACCATGTAAGGCGACCTTAAAATCACGATCATCACCTTCTTCCCAAAGGTGATCCATGATTTTTTCTTTGTGAAGTGCGTGTCGCTGTCTATTCGAAATTAAATATTGTAATAATTGAACGGTTTTATCTCTTCCCCATTCCTTAGAATCCACTTTCTCATTGTCACGCCACAGATTAAACTGTCCCAAGGTTTGAATGCGAATTATCGCATTATCCTGAAATTGTTTAAGTTCTAATAGCTTGTCTTTGAGGTGACTCATTTAAGATTTACTTCTTTTTAGGTGCACTTTTAGTTTTTGTGATTTTCGTGGTTTTTGCAGCGCGACTAGGTTTCGCCGGCTTACTCATGGCATCAACTTTAACATTCAGTTTTTTCATCTCATCTGCTAATGCTGAAATGGATTCTTTTATAGAATTGAAATCTGATCTTGAAGCATTTCGCCATTGATCTATGGGAACTTTCTCCATCAAATCTTCCCCAAAATCACTAATTTGATCTTGAAGATGAGCTACGGACTTCCGTGGATCTTTTATCGTCTCCATAAATACTTTAGGACCTTCTTTAGCCATGGTTTTCCATAAAGAAAAACTCTTTTTTAATAACGATTCCTGTTGCTCTGGAGTTTCATCTTTCGTCGCTTCAATGGTTAAATCGGCTAATTTTGATTGAATAAACTTTACAGCATCATTAAAATCTGAAAAACTTTGATCTTCACCTCCTTGAACATGAGATACTTTTCCTCGCCATTGTACTTTAGGTTCACCGTCTTCCTCAAATATAATTTGGTTAAACCGAACCATGAATGAAGCTGTTTGATCTGCTTTTTTAGTCATAATCTTAAAATTTGTATCGCACACAAATTACAAATCTTTTTTGATAACACACCTAGATAACACAGAACAATAGCATTAATAAAATTGAAAATAGTTTTCTTTGAAAGTCTAGTATTTAGGAATTATTTTCAGTTCTTTATGTTTTAATCTTTGTATCAACTGTAGCTACTAGCCCATTTCAAAAAGAAGCTCATGAATAAAAAATATGTAATCGCATTCGACCAAGGCACAACAAGCACTAGAACTATAATTTTTGATGCACAAGGGAATATTCATGCCATTTCACAAAAAGAATTAACCCAACATTACCCAGAATCTGGTTGGGTAGAACATGATCCTAATGACATATATCAGGATCAAAAAGACACTTTTGAAACTGTTATAAAAGACAGCGGTATTAATCCTAAAGACATAGTAGCTATTGGCATTACTAATCAGAGAGAAACTACTGTAGTTTGGGATAAAGACTCAGGTGAGCCCATATACAATGCTATTGTTTGGTTAGACAATCGTACCAAAGATATTTGTCAGACAATGAAAGCTGATGGCCTAGAGTCTTATGTTCGTGAGCATACAGGATTAGTTATTGACGCCTACTTTTCGGGAACCAAACTAAAATGGATTCTAGATAATGTCAAAGGTGCACGTGAAAAAGCTGATGCGGGAAAATTATTATTTGGAACTGTAGATAGTTGGCTCATTTACAAATTCACGAAGCAAAAACATCATTATACAGATCATACTAATGCGTCACGAACGATGTTATATAATATTAAAGATTTAACTTGGGATGACACTTTGCTTAAGGCTCTAGATATTCCGAAATCTATGCTTCCAGAGGTAAAAACCTCGTCGTCCAACTTTGGATCTGTATTTTATCAAGATATAGAAATTCCAATTTATGGCGTTGCTGGTGATCAGCAAGCCGCATTATTCGGACAAGGTGGTTCAATAGAAGGTATTGCAAAAAACACTTACGGAACAGGTTGTTTCATTCTATTAAATAACGGTAAAGATTATGTGGCATCAAAAAACGGATTAATTACAACCTTAGCTTGTAGTTTGCCAGATCAACCAAAACATTACGCATTAGAAGGCAGTATTTTTATTGGAGGTGCATCGATACAATGGCTGCGTGATAAGATTCAGTTGATTGACCATGCGAAAGATACAGAAGCGATTTGTAATAGTATTCCACCCTTAAAAGATTTATATGTTGTTCCAGCTTTTGCAGGATTAGGAGCGCCTTATTGGGATGCTAATGCAAAAGGTGCTATCTACGGAATCACACTAGATATTGGAAAAAACGAAATTATTAAGGCCACCTTAGAAGCTTTAGCATATCAAACTAAAGATGTTATAAAAGCCATGGAAGACGATTGTGGTAAAACACTAAGCTCATTAAAAGTTGATGGTGGTGCAAGTGCTAACAATTACCTCATGCAATTTCAATCTGATCTTTTAAATGTCCCTGTAGATAGACCAAAAATGATTGAAATTACTGCATTAGGCGCAGCGATGCTGGCTGGCTTAAAAGCTGGCATTTGGACACAGCATGATGTAGAATCTATTCGTGAGATTGATCGCGTTTTTACACCCAAAATGGATGTTGAAACCAGAACGAAAAAATATACAGGTTGGTTAGATGCCATTGCAAGAACCAAAACACAAAATGAAGCCTAGTGCCATATGAAAGCCACACCTTTTTCTATACTGAATAGAGCAGAACATTTAAAAACACTAACCTCCCAGAAATTTGATCTTGTTGTCATTGGCGGTGGTGTTACTGGTGCAGGTATCGCACTTGACGCGGCCTCTCGTGGGATGAAAACCTGTTTAATTGAAAAAAATGATTTTGCTTCGGGTACAAGTAATAAATCCACAAAACTCATTCATGGTGGTTTACGCTATTTAAAACAATTAGAAATAGGTTTAGTAAAAGAATCTGGCAGAGAACGTGCTATCGTTCATAAATTGGCACCTCATTTAGTCATTCCTGAAAAAATGCTGCTACCTCTTGTTGAAGGAGGTACTTACGGAAAAATGATGACTTCTATCGGTCTTAAAGTATACGATTTATTAGCCAGTGTTGAGGGTGATGACCGCAGAAAAATGCTCGATAAAGCGGAAACTTTAGAAAAAGAACCGTTGCTAGATGCGAAGACTATTCTTGGGAGTGGTTATTATTCGGAATATAGAACTGATGATGCAAGATTAACCATAGAACTACTAAAAAAAGCTTCAGAATTTGGAGCGACGATTCTCAATTATTGTGAGATGGAAAGCTTTGTTTACAATACCAAAGGGCATATAAAAAGTATTGATTGTTTAGATCATAATTCGAAAGAAAGCATAAACATTAGTGCTAGAAATTTTGTATCTGCAACGGGTCCTTGGGTTGATATATTACGAGAAAAAGATGCCTCTAAAACCAATAAGCATTTGCATTTAACTAAAGGTGTGCATATCGTTTTTCCGTTTAAAAAATTCCCTTTAAAACAGTCCGTTTATTTTGATGTCTCAGATGGTCGCATGATTTTCGCAATCCCAAGAGGTCGTGTTACTTATGTTGGCACGACTGACACAGATTATTTTGGAAATTTAGAGCACGTCGTGACTACAAAAAAAGATATCACGTATTTATTGGATGCTGTAAACGCTGCATTTCCAAAAATACAATTGACAAAAAATGATATTGAATCTAATTGGGCTGGATTACGGCCATTAATTCATGAAGCCAAAAAAGATCCTTCAGAGCTTTCTAGAAAAGATGAACTATTTATTTCTGATAGTGGATTAATTTCTATTGCAGGAGGAAAATTAACAGGTTATAGAAAAATGGCACATCGGGTCATTGATGCGGTCATAAAAACGATGTCTACAAAACAAGCCTTAAAATTTAAAGCGTCGCAAACTAAAACTATTGCACTCACCGCGAATGCCATGACATCTTCAAATGAGGTGAAGAGCTATAGAAACAACTTAGAATTACAATTGAAAAAAAACGGAATTGAAGATCATTATTATGCGTGGTACCTCACATCAACCTACGGTAAACAAGCAAATACGATTATTGAACATATGCAATCCTATGCCACTAAAAATAGTGAATTACGCCTCATTAGAGCCGAATTATGGTATTGTATTCACTATGAAATGATTAATAGTCTAGCCGATTTTTTTGTAAGACGTACAGGTCGATTATACTTTAATATTTCAAGTATATCTCAGTTTAAAGAGGACGTTTTAAATGATTGCATTCACTACTTAAAATGGGATGAAGCTCGAATACACCAAGAAACTGAAACTTTGGATATCCTTTTAAAAGATGCGACTCATTTTTATGACAAAGAGTTATAAATAAGGATTCCGCAGTGTAACTCTGAGAAAAAACACAGAGAATCACAGAGAAAAAACAGAAAAACAAAAACCTCTTTAAAACTTAACACTTCATTTCGAATTTCTGAGTAATAATCAAACAATTCGTATTTTTACCAAAAACCATATAAAAGTGCCGAAACCAAAAAAAGTCCTAAAAATAATTGGAGGAATAATCATATTCATAACACTCCCTTCTCTCTTACTTTTCGCATTTATGTATTTTAAATACAATGAAGATTTACCAAATGGAGAGCAAGGTCCAGCTGCAGACCAATTGGCAACTAGAATGCTCAACACATTAAACTATGACGCATACAAGGCTACCGATTATATAGAATTCACTTTTAAAAAACGCCATCACTATAAATGGAATACAACCGAAAACACATGCATGGTGCTTTGGCAAAACTATATTGTTAACCTTGATTTATCTAACAATTCAAAAAGTAGAGCTTACGCTTACAACCTTGAAATCAAAGACGATAAAGAGGAAGTGCAACGACTTACAAGAATAGCCTTACATTATTTTAACAATGATACATTTTGGCTCGTTGCACCATATAAGGTATTTGATTCTGGAGTAGAACGCAGACTCGTTAAAACAGAAGAGGATAAAGAAGCACTTTTAGTCAGTTATACAACAGGTGGATCAACTCCTGGAGATTCGTACTTATGGCATTTTGATGACAACGGAAAACCTAAAAGCTTCCAAATGTGGGTCGATATTTTGCCAATTGACGGACTAGAAGCGTCGTGGAGCGATTGGACTACAACAGATACAGGAGCACAACTACCAACATTTCATAAATTGTTATTTTTAGGCCTAGAAATTGAGGGTATTAGGACTAGTCGTGAATCTACAGTGGATAGTATTCAGTAAATAATATTTCGTAAAGTGAAAGAAATTTTCGACGTAACATATAAATTTTTTGACAGAACATTTCAAAATTAAATTGGCATAAGTCATATTAAATAATAATAATAATAATAATAATAACTAAGACTCATTAACTCTTTTGTCCAATAAACTGCTGAGACTTTAACTTAAACAGTACATTAAACGTGGTTAAACTTCCGTAGCTGCGAGTAATATATTGTTGTAAATCTATCTTTTCTTGCTCATCTAAATTCTTACTAGAATTAATTTTTTGCTCCATCACACGCAAACGGTCACGAACCATAGTAATCTTGTGAAAAAAGCTATCAATAGTTAATTCTTTTCCTTTAAGATCGGTATCACCAGGTTCCATGATAAGTTTTCCACCTTTCCATTTATCTGCAATGGGCACCACTTCCGTAATATCACTCCAACGTTTTAAAATGTGTACGAGACTACTTTCTACTTCAGCAAAACTTACGGTATCGACTTCGTCTTCACAAGCTTCAATAACTTCAAAATCGCTATCAAGTTCTATGGTTTCTAATCCCTTGTCAATAAAAGTGATCCAATAGTGTTTTGATGTGACGTTGGTGACAACACCTTTTCCATATTCGCTGTGGTTAATTCTTGAGCCTATTCCTAGTAGTTGCATAATTTAAAATGTTTGTGATTTGTGTTACAAGTATAACAAATCCCGAAGTAATCTTCACAAGAATTTAACAACAAAATCTGTACCTTTGCAACTTTGCTAATAAAACCCACAATCGAGATTTTTATATGACCAAATTTGACGACGCTATTGAGGTAAAAGGTGCCAGAGTGCACAACCTAAAAAATATTGATGTTACTATTCCACGCGAAAAACTTGTCGTAATTACAGGCTTGTCGGGAAGTGGTAAATCATCATTAGCGTTTGATACTATTTATGCCGAAGGACAGCGTCGTTATATCGAAACGTTTTCAGCTTATGCACGTCAGTTTTTGGGTGGATTAGAACGTCCTGATGTTGATAAAATTGACGGACTCTCTCCAGTGATTGCCATTGAGCAAAAAACCACGAGTAAATCGCCACGCTCAACTGTTGGAACGATTACTGAAATTTACGATTTCCTACGTTTATTGTACGCTCGTGCAAGTGACGCTTACAGTTATAATACTGGAGAAAGAATGGTAAGTTATAATGATGAGCAAATTAAAGAATTAATCAAAGAAAGCTATAAAGGAAAACGTATTGTCGTCCTCTCTCCTGTTGTGAGGTCTCGAAAAGGACATTACCGTGAACTCTTCGAGCAAATCGCCAAACAAGGTTTTGTAAAAGTACGTACCGATGGTGAAGTTCGCGACTTGATTAAAGGCATGAAACTGGATCGCTATAAAAATCACGATATAGAAATTGTCATCGATAGGCTCAAAATTGATTCCAGTTCAGATAATGATAAACGCCTTGCCGAAACTATAAATACAGCCATGTATCATGGTGATGATGTCCTTATGGTTTTGGATCATGACACAAATGAAGCGCGCTATTTTAGTCGAAATTTAATGTGTCCGTCATCAGGAATTTCATATCCAAATCCTGAGCCTAATAACTTCTCGTTTAACTCACCAAAAGGTGCATGTCAAACCTGTAATGGGATAGGAACTTTGTATCAAGTGAATGAAAGTAAAATCGTTCCTGATGATTCAATTTCGATAAAAACTGGAGCGTTAGCTCCTCACGGTCCACAAAAAAATAGTTGGATATTCAAGCAGTTTGAAACCATCGCACAGCGTTTTAGTTTTAGTTTAAGTGATCCTTATAAAGGCATTCCTAAGGAGGCTAAACAAATGATTATGTATGGAGGTAATGATAAGTTTTCAGTAGAAAGTAAAACTTTAGGCGTTACACGTGAGTACAAAATAGAATTTGAAGGTGTAGCTAATTTTATTGATAGTCAGTACAAAAATGCCGAAACCACATCACTTAAGCGTTGGGCAAAAGCTTATATGGATAAAGTAGAATGCCCTACATGTGAAGGATCTCGTCTTCGGAAAGAATCGCTGAACTTTAAGGTTAACGGACTTAATATTGCAGAATTAGCGAATAAAGATATTGTTCATTTAGCCGAATGGTTTAAGGATTTACATCTTCACCTCAGTGACAAACAATTTAAAATTGCTGAAGAAATTCTAAAGGAAATTAAATCTAGAATACAATTTTTATTAGACGTTGGATTAGATTATTTATCACTCAACCGAAGTTCAAAATCGCTTTCTGGTGGTGAAGCGCAACGGATTAGATTGGCCACTCAAATTGGCTCACAGCTGGTTGGTGTGCTTTATATATTAGATGAACCTAGTATTGGTTTACACCAACGTGACAACGAAAAATTAATTAATTCGCTGTTATCGCTTCGTGATATAGGGAATTCGGTTATTGTTGTAGAGCATGACAAAGATATGATTGAACGCGCCGATTATGTTATTGATATTGGTCCGAAAGCCGGAAAATATGGTGGCGAAATCATCAGTATCGGTACACCAGAAGAGCTTCTAACACATGATACACTAACTGCAGATTATCTTAATGGAAAAAAAGAAATTCCTGTTCCGAAGAAAAGAAGAAAAGGCAACGGAAAATCTATAGAACTTAAAGGTTGTACAGGAAACAATTTAAAGAATGTATCGATATCATTGCCTTTAGGTAAAATGATAGGTGTGACAGGAGTTTCGGGAAGCGGAAAATCAACGCTTATCAACGAAACACTCTATCCTATTATGAATGCACACTATTTTAATGGTGTGAAAAAACCAATGCCTTACAAGAGTATAAAAGGGCTTGACCATTGTGATAAAGTGATAGATATAAACCAGTCACCTATTGGTAGAACTCCTCGAAGTAATCCAGCAACATACACAGGAACGTTTAGTGAAATTCGTAGTTTGTTTGCGAAAATTCCTGAGGCTTTGATTCGTGGTTATAAACCTGGACGTTTTAGTTTTAATGTAAAAGGTGGCCGTTGTGAAACCTGTCAAGGTGGTGGATTGAGAGTGATTGAAATGAATTTCCTTCCTGATGTATATGTGGAATGTGAAACCTGTCAAGGAAAACGTTTCAACAGAGAAACTTTAGAAATTCGCTACAAAGGGAAATCGATTAGTGATGTTTTAAATATGACTATTTCTGAGGGTGTGGACTTTTTTGAGCATATACCGAAGATTCATAAAAAACTTAAAACCATCAAGGATGTTGGTTTGGGCTATATCACACTTGGGCAACAAAGTACAACACTCTCTGGTGGTGAAGCACAACGTATAAAACTCGCTACCGAATTGAGTAAACGAGATACTGGAAACACGTTCTATATTCTTGATGAACCTACAACTGGACTACATTTTGAAGATATTAGAGTCTTAATGCAAGTCTTGAATACACTGGCAGATAAAGGGAATACTGTGTTAATCATTGAGCATAATCTCGATGTGATTAAAATGTGTGATTATATTCTTGATATTGGTTATGAAGGTGGTCAAGGTGGCGGCAAAGTTGTTGCCAAAGGCTCTCCTGAAGAGATTATTAAAGACAAGAAAAGCTATACTGCTAAATTTCTCAAAAAAGAGTTGCATTAGTTCGAGCCATCAAAAAAGATAGCAATCGTAAGGTCATTTTCTACTAAATCTATTTTATTTTGATTCTCAAAGACACCATAGGTTGTAACAAATGTGATATGAACCATTTTCTTAGTTCCTGTAACCTTTTTTAGGCCTTCCTTTTTTGTTCTTAATTTTTTAGCATAATCTAAATTGATACTAAACTCTTCGGCATAAAATTTCATTTCGCAAATATTTATGACATCATCTTTTCTATCAATGAGCATATCAATTTGAAACCCTTTTTCGTAAGTATCGTCTTTTCTGTGTAAAAAGCTATTGACATTAGTTTGCACACCTGAAATACCAAGGTGCTTTTTTATAAATTCTACATGCTTTATACATAAATTTTCAAAAGCATAACCACACCATATTTTATAAGCTTGTCCTTGACTAATCCGCATCCAATCATCAATACCTAGACTTTTACCGTCAATAAAATTGAGATAAAAAAGTGAATACTCATCAGTTAGTCTATATAAGGTTTTCTTTTTTTTCTTTTCTAAAGGTTCAAATGTGGACACAAAACCAGAAGTCACCAATTCATTAAGAATATTAGAGAACCAACCACCATCTGAGATTCCTGTTATTTTTAATATCTCTTGCCGATCCATACCTACCGATTTGCTTGCTAGTGCTTTTACGATATTGATATGATTTTTGGCGTTATCAAATAATGCTGGATATAGGTTTTGGAATTCGGAACGCAAAATTCCATCTTTTGAAAAACATAAATCTTGAATATTTTGAGCTGCACTTTTTCCTTTAGACACATGATCTAAGTAATGCGGTATTCCGCCTAAAGCGAGATATAATTGTATCAGTTGAAAATTGCTAATTCTAATCTGTTTTGCTTCAAGAAACAATTTGGTTTCAGTGAGATTAAAGGGTAAAAGGGTGATCAATTTAGTGATACGATTATGTAAACCACCTTTGGCATTTACCACATGATCGAGCATCCATGATGCTGCAGAGCCACAGACAACCACAGTAATATTTTGCTGTGATGCCCAATTATTCCACCAATGCGCCAATGCTTCCATAAAACCAGACCGCTTGCTCGCTATCCATGGCAACTCGTCAAAAAACACAGCAGGTTTATCAGTTGTTTTTAAATGCGCTAATGCGATACTTAACTGATTAAATGCTAATAACCAACTATCTGGTGTGACGTGCTGTTCACCCTTAGGAAAGTATAAATTCATTTGTAAGCTAAAGTTTAAGAGCTGCTCACTAAGTGCAGCATCCTTAAGACCTGTCATTTCAAAGACTTTATTCTTTTTATAGACCTCACGTATTAAAAAGGTTTTACCAACGCGTCGTCGTCCTATTACAGCGAGTAAATGTGCTTTTTGATCCTTGAGATAGGCGTTCATTTTTACGATCTCGATGTCTCTACCAATAATATCCATATCTTTTTTATTTCGCGGAATGTTACAAATATTTAAAGTTTCCGCGTATTATAAATTTTTATCACGCGGAATATTAATAAAATATATACTTTCCGCGTGATAAATTAAACAAAATAATACTAAATCATTTTAGAAAACTAGAATAATCCAAAATTAAGAAAACACAATATGTCACAACTAAAATTAACTTTCATCACAAGTTTATAGGTATCTGTACTTTTTTTTTATATTCGGTTATTCAAATATTAATCAATATTACTCATGAAAAACAAAACTTACTTAAAACTTATTGGAATTTTCATCTTCGGATTTATGATGTTTACCAGCTGCAGTAGTGATGATGACGGCAATGCACCCCTAGATTCTACTTTTACGGATAAATGGTGGTTTGATTCAAATAATTTTGCTGCTGACGTCTATTTTGACTCTAATGGCGATTTTGAACAATTTATCGATTTTGGAGGCTTGCAGAATACATCTACAGGTGACTGGGCTTGGGAAGATCAAGAAGCCGGAATTATTAAAATAACAAACTATATGGGAGGTGGACAAGCTCTTGGAGAAGTTTTCTTGAAAATTTCAGACCTTGAAGATAGCACCATGACACTACAACAATCTACAAATGGTATAGACTATTCTTTTGAAGTTTTTTATGTTGACGTTGAACCTGAAGACGAATAAAAAGAAAAGCACAACATAACGTTGTGCTTTTCTTTTATACATAGTTTTTAATGCTATCTCGAATAATTAGGAGATTCATTGGTAATCGTCACATCATGTGGATGACTTTCATTAATACCACTTGCTGTAATCTTCACAAAACGTCCTTTGTCTTGAAGCGCAACGATATCTTTCGCACCACAGTAACCCATTCCTGCGCGAAGACCTCCTACAAACTGATGGATACTTTCTACCAATTCTCCTTTGTAAGGGACACGACCAACAATTCCTTCTGGGACTAGTTTTTTGATATCATCTTCAACATCCTGAAAATAACGATCTTTACTACCTTGCTTCATTGCTTCTACGGAACCCATACCTCGATATGACTTAAATTTTCGTCCTTCGTAAATGATAGTTTCTCCTGGGCTTTCTTTTGTTCCTGCTAACAAAGACCCTAACATCACACTATCTGCTCCTGCTGCAATCGCTTTAGGAATATCACCTGTATAACGAATTCCACCATCTGCTATCACAGGAACTCCCGTGCCTTTTATGGCTGCAGCGACTTCTAATACTGCTGAAAACTGCGGAAATCCAACACCAGCAACAACTCTAGTCGTACAAATTGAACCTGGTCCTATACCTACTTTTACGGCATCGGCTCCAGCCTCAACTAAATATTTTGCTGCTTCTGCTGTAGCAATATTTCCAACAATAACATCAAGCTTAGGAAATTTCTGTTTAATATCTTTTAATACCATTACAACGCCTTTAGTATGACCGTGTGCCGTGTCAATAATCACTGCATCAACACCAGCTTTTACTAAAGCTGTGGCACGTTCAACGGCATCTGCTGTGACTCCAATGGCTGCTGCAACACGTAATCTTCCGTAGGAATCTTTATTTGCATTTGGCTTTTGCGTCACTTTGGTAATATCTCTAAACGTAATGAGTCCTACCAATTTATAGTTATCATCGACGATTAATAGTTTTTCGATCTTATTTTGCTGAAGAATTTTTTCGGCATCTTTTAATGATGTACCCACTGCTGCTGTTACCAAATTTTCAGAAGTCATTACCTCAACAATAGGACGGTTATTTTCATGTTCAAAACGTAAATCACGATTGGTAACAATCCCTTTTAATGTTCCGTTATCATCAACAATAGGAATACCTCCAATGCTATGTTCAGCCATATTTTGTTTAGCATCGATAACTTTAGCTGTTAAAGGCAATGTCACGGGATCGATAATCATACCACTTTCAGCACGTTTTACTTTACGTACTTTTTCAGCTTGTTGATCAATGGTCATATTTTTATGAAGTACTCCAATACCTCCTTCTTGAGCCATGGCAATTGCCATTTTACTTTCGGTAACGGTATCCATAGCTGCGGAAACCACAGGAATGTTTATAGTAATATTACGTGTGAATTTGGTTTGAATGTTAACTTCTCTTGGAAGGACTTCAGAAAATGCTGGAACTAAGAGTACGTCGTCATAAGTAAGACCTTCTCCAACAATTTTATTTTCGTGTGCTGTCATGTTGCAATTAGAATTAATTGCATGCGAATATACAACATAAATAAAAGAATAGTATTAAGACTTTATTAAATCTTAAATGAAGTTTTAGTGAGAACTACAAAAGAGACCACTTAAAATCTAGGACAACGCTTGCAGTTTGTCTTTCCCTTTTTCTTGTACTTTTTACAGCACTTTGACTTCTTATTGACATCACTATAAAAGACACAAGACGTGATGATCACTGGAATACTGTCTATGGCTACTTCGCTTTGCATTATTTTAATTTATTCTAAATAAAAACAAATTTACAAAAAAAAGACTCCTATTAAGGAATCTTTAATCAAATATTTATTAACAGTTTATCTATTCTTTATCTTGAGCAGCAGCAATCGTATTAATGTCACGATCAAACAAATAATGACCTGATTTATCATTACCTATAATTTTTAGTTTATCGAGTAATGTTCTCGCCATAGCTTCTTCTTCAAGTTGCTCAGTAACATACCATTGCATAAAATTATGAACGTTGTAGTCCTTGTGTTGTAAACACTCATAAATCACATGATTAATTTGTTCGGTCACAAACATTTCGCTCTCTAAAAACTTTTCAAAAAGCTCGTCAAGACCTTTGTAAGAATCTTTAGGTTGATCAAGTGCTGAAACGTTCACCTTACCTCCTCTTTCGTTCACAAATTTGACGAGTTTAATCATGTGCACACGTTCTTCTTCAGACTGGCTGTAAAAGAAATCGGCCACACCATTATATCCTGTGGCATCAGCCCAAGAGGCCATCGCTAAATATTGTATTGAGGCTTGTGCTTCGTATCTGATTTGATTATTTAGTAAGTTTTCTATTGTAGTGTTCATGATTGTTCTCTTTATAGTTTTAAAAAACAAAATTAAGCATTCTAATTTAAAATTCTGATCAAATTATTCCGCAGAATTAAAATTCAAAAAAAAAATTATAACACACGATATTGACAATCAATTTCTTACAATCATTATCTTTATTTATTCTAAATAAACTTTGTAGAAGTAAAATTCATGCTTAAATTTGCACTCGAAAAATCACTTATTTTAAATCAGTCAAAATAAAATGAAGGTCAAAATCGTAATATTATTCCTACTATCCTTCGGAATTTCAACAGCACAAAACGAACCAGAAAACAAACAACTGGACTCTATCCAAAAACTAGATGAAGTTTTATTAAAGACCAATGTTATCTTTGGTAATAAGTATCAAGCAAAAAACAGAACGGGTTCCTCATATTACTTATCGCCAGAAGAACTAGCGAAATTCAATTATACCGATATTAATAGAATTTTAAGAACAGTTCCTGGTGTAAACATATACGAAGAAGATGGCTTTGGTTTGAGACCAAATATAAGTTTAAGAGGTACATCTCCAGAGCGTAGTGCAAAAATTTCAATTATGGAAGATGGTGTACTCATTTCTCCTGCTCCATACAGTGCTCCTGCTGCTTATTATTTTCCTTCTGTAGCACGAATGGAAGCTGTAGAAATCCTTAAAGGGAGCAGTCAAGTGCAGTACGGTCCGTTTACTACTGGTGGAGCGATTAACTTAGTGTCAAGTCAAATTCCGACGTCATTCACAGGTCGAGTAAAAGCTAGTTCAGGTAGCTTTAACACCAATCAATTCCATGCAAAAATTGGAGATCAAAAAGGCCTTTTTGGTTACAGCGTTGAATATTTAAATTTTAACTCTGACGGGTTTAAAAACCTACCAGATGACAGTAATACAGGTTTCGATAAAAATGATATTGTAGCAAAATTTAGAATTAATTCTAAAGCAAATGCAAAATTTCAACAAGCTCTAAATGTGAAATTTCAATATTCTGATGAAGTATCTAATGAAACTTATTTAGGATTAACCCAAAACGATTTTAATACAAATCCGTTTGATAGATATGCTAGCTCGCAAGAGGACGTAATGACTGCAGATCATATTCAGTTTATGGTAACACATCAAATGGACTTCTCGAAGAAGCTAAGAATCACAACTACTGGTTATTACAATGGGTTTTCGAGAAACTGGTATAAGCTTAATGATGTTGTTTTTAATGGAACTAAAGTTGGTATCGCTTCTGTTTTAGAACGTCCTGAAGAATTTGAAAATCACTTTAATATTGTTAATGGATCTATAAACTCTCAAGCGGATGCACTTTTAGTTAAAGCCAATAATAGAGATTACAGGTCAAAAGGGATACAGACCAAATTAGATTACCACTGGTCTACTGAAAACATTTTTCATGATTTAGAAATTGGTGCGCGTTACCATTATGATGAAGAGGACCGATTTCAATGGAAAGATGGTTATAGCATCATTGATGGCGATATGGTTTTAACTACCAAAGCAACACCTGGAACTGATGCCAACAGAATAAGCAGTGCCACTGCTTTTGCGACCTACGCCTTATACAAACTGAAGTATAAAAAACTAACTTTAACACCAGGACTTCGCTATGAAAACATCGTTTTAAAAAGAGAAGATTATGGTACTGAAGATCCTGGGAGAAATGGCACAGACCTTTCTGTAAGAGAGAATAAAGTGGATATATTTATCCCTGGAATAGGATTCAATTATAAATTTAATAATGATGCTTCAGTTTTTGGAGGTGTACACAAAGGGTTTTCTCCACCAAGTAATCAAGTAGGACAAAAAGCTGAAGAGAGTATCAATTACGAATTGGGAACTCGCTTTAATTTTAAAGGCATTCGTGGAGAAGTAGTAGCCTTCTTTAATGATTATAGCAATCTTTTAGGAAGTGATTTAGCCGCAACTGGCGGAACTGGTTCATTAGAGCAATTTAATGCAGGTGAAGTAACTGTTAAAGGTTTAGAAGTATTGTTGAATTATGATCTATTAGAAACTAGCGATAAATTTTCACTACCTATTTCTTTTGGCTACACATTTACGGATACTGAATTCCAAAATAGTTTTGGAAGTAGTGATGATCTTTGGGGTGAAGTAACCGAAGGTGACGAGTTACCTTACATTGCCAAACATCAATTTAATGCCTCAATTTCTTTAGAGCATAAAGCTTTTGAACTCAACCTCAATGCGAGATATAATGGTGCTTTTAGAACTGTAGCTGGAACAGAAGATATTAATGACAGCAATGGTGTAACATCGAACTTTATCTTAGACTTTTCTGGGAAATATCATTTCACAAACTATTTAAGTTTTACTGGCAATGTCATCAACTTATTAGATGAAACCTATGCCGTTTCAAGAGTTCCTGCTGGTTTAAGACCAGGTCATCCTTTTGGAGCTTATGCTGGAATAGAATTAAGGTTCTAGATGAACAATAAATACTATTAACAAAGAGTCATTATTGATATAGTGGCTCTTTTTTTAATGATACACCGTAAAGATTTTTGTGGCTTCATTATATGCACTTTCAAAACTCATCGCATTGAGATTATTATTCTTTTTTGATGTAAAATACGATAAGACTTTTTCTGTTGGCATATTACCCGTGAGTTCATCTTTTGCCATTGGGCAACCACCAAAACCTTGAATAGCACCATCAAAACGCACACATCCTGCTTTGTAAGCTGCATCCACTTTTTCAAACCATGTAGACGGTGTGGTATGCAAATGTGCTCCAAATTCTATATTAGGATATTTCGGAATGAGATTAGAAAACAAGTAGTTTATACTTTCAGGATCTGAGCTTCCAATAGTATCACTTAGTGACAAGATTTTAACTCCCATTTTGTTAAGCCTCTCTGTCCATTCACCAACGATATCAACATCCCAAGGATCTCCATAAGGATTTCCAAATCCCATTGAGACATACACAACAACTTCTTTATTATGCTTATTTGCGAGTTCTAAAATTTCGGAAAGGGTAACTACAGATTGCGCAATGGTTTTGTGTGTATTACGCATTTGAAAATTCTCAGAAATTGAAAACGGATACCCCAAATATTTAATTTCAGGATGTTTACAAGCGTCTGTTGCTCCTCTTGTATTGGCAATAATAGCAAGGAGTTTACTTACAGTTTTACTTAAATCAAGTTGTGCTAAAACTTCAGCAGTATCCACCATTTGTGGAATGGCCTTAGGCGAAACGAAACTTCCAAAATCAATAGTATCAAAACCCACTCGTAATAAAGACTGGATATATTGTACTTTCTTCTCAGTAGGAATAAAAGTTTTAATGCCTTGCATGGCATCACGAGGACATTCGATTATTTTAATTGGTTTGCTCATTCTTGTTCAAAGATAATAATAATGATGATTTTTTTAGATTCTATTTTTCTGAAGAAAAAATCAATATCGCAATACCTACAAAGACAATGATTTGTAGCCATTTTAAATATATACCAACGCTTTTATGTTGTTTGGTATAGTCTGAAATGTATCCAGCCAAAAAAGCAATTGTAGAAAATACCATCGCAGAAACGAACATAAATAGTAATCCTAAAACATAAAACTGAATGACTGTACTCATAGTATCACTGAACAAAAATCCCGGAAAAAAGGCTAAGAAAAAAATAGACACTTTGGGATTGAGTACATTCATTATAAAACCTTGCTTGAACAGTTGTAACGCACTTTTCTTTGGAATGTTTCCAGAATCTAAACTCAATTCAGCACTGGACTGATACACCTTAAATGCCAAGTACAATAAATATAGAGCGCCAAGTAATTTTATAATAAAAAACAGCGTATCGTTTTGTTTTATAATTGCTGATACTCCGAAGGCCACCAATGTAGTGTGCACCAAACATCCCGAAATTAGACCAGCAACAGTTGCTAATCCATATTTCTTTCCATTAACAATGCTTTGCATCAAGACATAAATATTGTCAGGTCCAGGAGAAATGGCAAGTGCAAACGTTGCTAAGGCAAATGAAATGAGTAAATCGTAGTTCAAGTTTTAAAATTTAAACAAAATTAATTAAAAATGGTTGTAATTGATAGTGACATCGTTCGACTTAATAAGCTCAAAATTAATCTATATTGCTATGAAAAATTTTACTTTATCTCTTAAATGTATAATTTCACTATCACTACTGCTCTTTGTATCGACAACATTTGCTCAATCTTTGGCGAGATATAATATAACATTTAGTAGTAATTGGGAAAATGAAACTGTAGATCCTCTTGATGGTAACAGCACTGCTGCTATTCCTGGAAATGCACATTGGTCAGACCTCGTTGGCGCCACCCATAATAGTAATTATACCCTTGTAGAAATAGGGACTTTAGCCTCTATAGGTGTTAAAAATGTTGCCGAAACTGGAAATAACAATGCCTTGTTTAACGAAGTTCAAAATGAGATTAATACAACAAGTAATGCCAACCAATGGCTACAAGAAGGATTTACACCATTTGCAGCGATAAGCACTGCAATGATAACTACTGATGTAAGTTCTGATTATCCATTATTAAGCTTGGTGTCTATGATAGCTCCAAGTCCAGATTGGATGATTGCAGTAAATAGTATTAACCTTAGAGATGGAAATACTTGGAAATCGTCAATTACTATAGATTTGTTTCCTTATGATGCTGGTACAGATAGTGGTATGACTTATACTGCTGGAAATCAACCAACGCTTCCTAACCCTGAAGTTATTTCGGTTTTAATAAACGAAGGTCCTTTTAATGCTCAACCAATCGGTACGCTTACTATCACTTTAGACCAAGTCCTTAGTGTTAATGAGCAAGAGATTACTGAAGTTAACTTATATCCTAATCCATCGAACGGATTGATAAGCCTTAATACCTCGCCTTCTAATACATTACAAGACGCTCAAGTATACGATGTTTTAGGTAAGCAGGTCGCCGGAATAGAAAACAGAGAATCTAGAAACGATGTTAACTTTGATTTAAGGCATCTAAATGAAGGTATTTATGTAATCCGATTACGTTTAGTCGATGGGTCACAATTCACTAAAAAGGTGGTAATACGTTAATTTTTAAGCGATTCATCGATAAAATTTGATGTTTAATCGGTTTTTGAATATATTTACAAGGATACTTAACCTAGATACCACCGTATGAAATTATTAGCTATTACAAAAAGAACAGTTCTATTTTACATCTTTATATGCGCTGCCATTAGCACAAATGCACAAAACGAACCATTATGTGGTACAGTTTCAACTCCAGAATCTGAACAATACTTTGAAAATTTACTGCCTCAAATTCAGCAATTCGAACAAGAGTATTATCAAAAATCTCTTCAGCGTTCCTCTACTGCTATTAGTTCTGTGCCAATTAAAGCACATATCATTAGGCAAAGTAATGGTGCTGGCGGACTTACAGAAACACAATTAAATGATGCTTTAGCAATCGTAAACAACTATTATGCAAACGCATTTTTAGAGTTCTTTTTGTGCGACGGGATAAATTATATTGACGATACAAATTACTTTGACTATTCCACTGATCAAGAGGGTGCACTTACAGGTGCAAATAATGTAGATAATGTTATAAATATATATTTTGCAAATACTGTAAGCACGAATGAGGGTGCAGGATTATGTGGTTACGCCTATTTTCCTGGAGGTCCTGAAGTTATTTTAATGAATAACAGCTGCACCACTAATGAAAGCACCTTATCTCATGAAATTGGACACTTTTTTGCCTTATCTCATACACATGGTAATACGAATGGTGTGTTAACATCAGAGCTTGTTGATGGTTCAAATTGTAGTACAGAAGGTGATCGTATTTGCGATACACCAGCAGACCCTCAGTTGAGTTTTTCTAAAGTGAGTACGTCTTGTGCCTATATAGATACTGAGTTTGATGCTAATGGGCAATTGTTCATGCCTAATACCAGAAATATTATGTCTTATTCACGTTGGTCATGTCGATCAGAACTATCAGACCAACAATATGCTCGTATTTATGGAACGTATCAAGCCTCGAGATCTGTGATGGCTTGTCCTAGTTTTAATGTAGATATCGCAGCTGATTTTACAAGAAGTTGTAGCAACAGTTTAAATGTAGATTTTACTGATAATAGTATTGGTGCCACCTCATGGCAATGGGATGTTGATGGAGATGATATTATTGATTATACAACTCAAAACCCGTCGCATACGTACAATGAAAGCGGTAATTATGATGTAACGCTTAGCATTTCTGACGGAAATGGAACATTAACAAAAGTATACCAAAATTACATTGAAGTTGGTAGTCAAGAGATTTCAACTTCAGAAATCGTCTTAACTTTAGTAACCGATGATTGGCCTGCTGAAACATCGTGGGTATTAAAAAACAGTAACGGAACCATTTTATATTCAAGTCCTGAATACGTTGAAGGTACAGATGATTTTCAAACGTTTACCGAAAACTTCACAATCGCAACCAATGATTGCTACACATTTGAAATTTCGGATAGCTATGGTGATGGAATTTGTTGTTTTTCTGGTGACGGATCTTACACACTTACAACTATAGAGGGAAGTGTAATTGCCTCTGGAGGAAACATTGAATTTGGCGAAATAACATATATGTCAAATGATGTTTTAGGTGTAGACGATTATTTTACTGATAATGAAATTTCAGTATATCCAAACCCAACAAAAGGTGAATTGAATATTCAACTATCCAATACTAATGATTTACCTGATAATTACATCGTATACAACATGTTAGGTCAAGTGATTACAAGCCAAAAGATTTCTCAAACTGATGATTTAACAATTAATGCCGAGAGTTTCAGCGAAGGTATTTACTATATAAAATTGTCTAAAGGAAATAGTTCAAATACAATTCCGTTTATTAAAAATTAACTCGGAAATATTAAAATTCAGAAAGCGGATTGATTAATTTCAATTCGCTTTTTTTATGAGTGCTTTGTTGATATCTCTTATCAATTTAGGTCCTTCGTAGATAAACCCAGTATAAATTTGCACTAAATCTGCTCCAGCCTTTAGTTTTTCGAGAGCATCAGCTGCAGAATGAATACCTCCTACTCCAATGATCGGAAAGGATTTATTGCTCTTCTCAGAAAGGTATTGAATAACTCGTGTAGATTTTTCTTTTATAGGCTGACCGCTTAATCCGCCATTTCCTATTTCGGTAAGGCGCTCTTCAGACGCTTTTAAATTCGATCTATCCATTGATGTATTACTCGCGATCACACCATCTAAATTGGTTTCCTTGACGAGATCTATAATCTCATCTAATTGGTTATCATTTAAATCTGGGGCTATTTTTAATAGAATAGGTTTCTGTATTGTGAAGCTTGTATTGGCCTTCTGAACTTCGGAAATGAGCTCTAAAAGATAATCCTTGTCATTCAGTTTAGCGTGGCTACCCACATTTGGGCAACTTACATTGAGCACGAAATAATCGACGTAAGGATGTAATCCGTTAAAACACTCTAGATAATCCTTAGTATAATCTTCAGGCTTTGTGTCTGTGTTCTTCCCTATATTACCACCAATAATAAGTTTTCCTTTATTCTTCTTTAATTGTTTGATAGCTATTTCTAATCCCTCGTTATTAAAACCCATTCGGTTAATAATCCCTTGATCATCTTTTAATCTAAATAATCGCTTTTTAGGATTTCCAACTTGACCTTTAGGAGTTACTGTTCCTATTTCTATAAAACCGAAACCAAAATTTGCCAGCTCATTATATAAAACAGCATTTTTGTCAAAACCTGCAGCCAAACCAACAGGGTTCTTAAAAGTAAGTCCGAATAATTCTCGTTCTAAAGATTGATCATTCACCTGATATAAACTTCTAAACACTGAAGTCATTCCTGGTATCTTAGAAAAATTTCTGATTAAAGAAAACGTAAAATAATGGACTTTTTCGGGATCGAAAGCGAATAATAATGGTCTTAGTAAAAGCTTGTACATTGAAAATAATTTCTAATGCAAAAGTACTAAAAGAATTACGTATATTTTTACTTTTTAGATTCTTGATTAATATATTTTCCAACAACTATAGCAGTCAAAATCACCAAATATAATTGGCCTAATAAACCAATGAAAATAGATGCTTTTTGTGCAATGGGTGATATTGGTAAGATGTCACCGTAACCAATAGTCATCAAGGTAATGTAGCTAAAGTACATCAGTTGATTTGTAATATTAATGCGTACTCCTGCTAGGTTTTCCATTCCTGTAAACGAATTTGGTTGTATAATTTCAATGGAAAGGCAAAGAAAAAAAGCAAGTAACCCTATAGAAATGTAACCACTTATTAATCCTAAAATAACATTCTTACCTATAATTTTAGCGTTCCAAACTTGCCTGATAATTTCAATGGTAACCAATCCAAAGAATAAAAAATAGGAGCATAATTTTATGTAATTAACTGTATTATCAATTTCTGAATCAATAAATCCCGTCATAACAATCCCGATTGAGATAACAAGAAATATTAACATGAAACGAAATAACCTTTTCTTTTTCGAAACTAATAATACACCAGATGCCATATTACACAACAAAAATACTGGCATTATCCAATTTTCAAACCAATCAATAGGAATAATAAGCGATCCAAATAATATTGACAACTGGGTTGATAAAAATAATTCAAAGCGATATGTGTAGAGTTTATCCGTCATTTATACATGTGCTACCAATTTAATCATCCATGATAGACTCATCAAATTCGTAGTCTTTGTAATTGACTTTGAATAGAATACTATAAAATGATGGGATAAACAGTAAGGTAATTACAGTTCCGAATAATAATCCAATCATAATACTCACAGCCATACCTTCCCACATTTCCCCTCCACTTAAATATAAAGGAATCAGTCCTAAAACTGTGGTGAATGTTGCTAATAGAATTGGTCTAAACCGTTGTAAGCATGCTGCTATAATAGCGTCTTGGATAGGCCTTTTAATTTCATTTTCTTCAATTTGAATTCTATCAATTAAAACAATAGCGTTATTAATAACAATTCCTGCTAAAGAAATCACACCTAAAAATGGCATAAAGCCAAATGGCTCTTGAAAAATAAGCAAACCTATGACCACTCCAATAATTCCTAATGGAATGGTTGCTGCTACCATAATCGTTTTTCTAACCGAATTAAACATGATAATTAGCAGCAGAATAATTATAAAACCAGACAATGGTAAATAACCAATAACTGCTCCCATATTTTCTGCCGTATTTTCTGCATCACCACCAAATTTATAGGTATAACCCTCAGGCCATTCTTTAGAAACTTCAACCATATAAGGTTCCATTTCTTTCATAATTGAAGAGGCATTTCCTGTTTCATTTAATTCGCTACTCACGTTAATAGTTCTGTCTATATCTAGGCGTTTAATTTTTGCATATTGCCATTCAGGTTCAATACTAGCCACTTGAAGTAGAGGCACACTTTTACCCGAATTTTGAGCATAAATATTTAAGGTTTCAATAGACGCTAAGGTTTGTTGCTGGCTCTCATTACTACGCATTAATATAGGTATGGATTTATCATTTTCACGATATTCACCAGTTTGAAATCCATCTAAAACTGTTTGTAAGGATGTGGCGATATCTGCACTAGTAATTCCAGCTATTTGCGCCTTATTCTGATCGATATTGACTACAAATTTTTTGGTCTTTGGTCCCCAATCATCTTTTATATTCTTTGTCCCAGAAACAGTTTTTAGCTTTTGTTTGGTATGCTCAGAAAGTTGGGCTAAAATATCTGGATCCTCTCCTGATATTTTAACTTCAATTGGCGTTCCTCCTCCTCCAGAACCTAGTAAGCAAACTTTAATATCGGCATTTGGAAAATTATTAAAACAATAGGAATCCAATTTATCTAATATCTCATTATTATAGATAAAATCAGACGTATTAATCAAAATATGAGCATAACTCGGGTCTGGTTCATCTGTGGTGTACCCTAAGTCATAAGACTCTGGTCCTGCACCAACATAAGCCGACCAATCTGATATCCCGTTTGGTCTATCACTGTTCACTAATAAATCTGAGTTAATGTAATCTTCAATTCCTTTTACAACATCTTGAGTGGCTTCTAAACGACTCCCTTGAGGTAAATTAATATCAACAGTCACCATATTACGATCACTATCAGGAAAGAAAATAAATGGAATATAACTAAACCCTTTTAGCGACAACAGGAAACATAGCACTATTACAATTAATACTGCACGCTTATAAGCCAGCGCGAATAAGATTAAATTTTTGTAATACAGCTTTAATTTATTAATTATTTTATCAATAAAACTTGCTTTTTTTTCTGCTTTTGGTGTCACTTTTAAAAACATAAAACACAACAATGTAATTACTGTTAAGGCTAAAATCCATGACGATAATAAAGCTAAGGAAATAACGACAAATATGGGTCCTACAATATCACCCATAGTAGATTCTGCCATGTAAAACGCTAAGAAAGCTGCTGAAGTTGTTAAAGTAGAAATTAAAAGTGGTGTAAATAATTCGCCACAAGCATCAATAGCTGCCTTTTTAGCCTCTACACCATTTTCCATTTTGACCATTATGGTCTCGGCAACCACAATAGCATTATCTACCATCATACCTAATGCCATAATTAAAGCTGCAAGGGTTACTTGGTTTAATCCCATACCAATGACACCCATTAGCATTAAGGTCATAATAGTTACCATAGGAATTAAACTGGCAATAATACCTCCTGTTCTTAATCCTAAGAACACTAGCATAACAATTAATACAATAGCGATAGCTTGAATTAAATTAACTATAAAAGCACCAATCTTATCATCAATATAAGTATCTAAAGATGATAAACGCTTCAATTCTAATCCAACAGGTAAACGATTTTGCCATTCCTTGATAACCATATCCATGTCAGCTCCCAATTGAATAATATTAGCACCTTCTTTCAGGCTTATATGCATTGATATTGCTCGTTGTCCACTTACGGTGACCACTTGTCTTGGCGGATCAATATAATCTTGTCGCACTTTTGTGATATCACCTAAATAGACTAACTGTGAACCATCTCCAACTGGAATTAGAGTTTGCCTAATATCTTCTATGGAATTAAAATTTCCAGTAGGTTCTAAAATAATACGTTCGTCTCCCAGATTGACTTGACCACCTGAACTTAAAATGTTTGTTGAACCAATTATACTTTGCAATTTGGAAGCAGATAAACCGTATTCTTTTAATCTTGCATTATCAAATTCTATAAACACACGCTCGTCTTGCACGCCTCCAACTTCTACTTTGGCTGCAAGATCTAGTTTAATAAAGTCGTCTTTAATATCATCAACATAATCCTTTGCTTCAGCATAAGAAAAGCCATCTAACACCAAACCAACAGCAATACCAAATACTTCGCCAATACCATCATCGTCCAAATTAGGTACAACACCTGAAGGTAAGCCTTGAATCTGATCTAACTTACGTCTTAGTCGGTCCCAAACAGCTTGTAAATCTTCGGGTTTCACTTGTTCCTTAAGTTCTACAGTGACGACAGACAATCCTGATCGTGATGTACTGGTCACTTCTTTTAACTCAGGAAGTTCTTGTACTATTTTTTCAACTTTATCAGTCACTAACTGTTCTACACGTTCTGGACTAGATCCAGGAAACTGAGATACAACCGTTGCAACTCTTACAGTGTAAGGTGGCATACTATCGCGTGACAACGATTGGTAAAACACCAAACCAAGAAGCATAATTGTACTAAGAACCGTAAAAGTAATTCGGTTTCTATTAATAGAAAAGGCTGCTAAATTCATTGATGTTTAGTTTAATTTTACGTCTTGGCCATCTAATAAAGTCTGTAATCCTGCGACAGCAATTTTTTGCCCAGCTTTAAGACCTGTTTTTACCTCAAAACCTTGAGGTGTTAGCGTTCCAATTGTAATCGCTTGTTTCTTTACAGTAGCTTTGCTTGTATCTCCTTCTACTAAAAATACAAATCGTCCATTTCCATCCTCTCCTACTGCACTTGCAGGCACAACTAATATATCTTTAGCTAAATCTTCATTTACAAATTCGAAAAGAACATTTGCAGCCATACCACTTTTAATACGTTCATCTGCATCTGTTACCTTGATAGTAATTGGATATGTTGATGTACTTGTATCTAAAGCTGGTGCCACTTCTGTTACAACGGCATCGAACGTTTTATCTTCAATAGCTGTAAAAGACACTTTAACTTTCATATCTTTTTCAACAGCATTAATAACAGATTCTGGTAAGCCTAAAGTAATCTCAATAGCAGTTCCTGCATTTAAAACACCTATAGCTTGTCCTGGAGAAACATTTTCATCTACTTCTGCAGTAACAGAGGCTATAATGCCATCCTCAGGTGCATATAAATATCCAAATTGAATTTGATCTTGTTGAATCGCAACACTTCGTTTTGAAGATTCAAAACTAGCAACTGCGGTTCTAAACGAGTTTTTTGCTGCTTCATAATCGCTTAATGACGAACTACCTTTTTCATATAAAGTCCGCATACGATTTAATGATAATTTAGCCGTATTCATTTGAGACTCTGCGCTATTTTTCGATGAGATAGAAGATTCATAACTTAATCTCGCAGAAACGTTATCTAAAGTCGCTAACAATTGACCTTCCTTCACCGTTTGACCAATTTTCATGTCTAGCTTAGTAATAATACCACTGCTTCTAAAACTTAGATTTATAATCTTCTCCGTTTTGGCAGTCCCGCTAAACTGTCTAGATTTCTCACCTCCTAAGAAGGCTACTTCACTATATTTTACTGGTCGTAAAACCACTTCTTCTTGGACTTCTTTTTCTCCACAGCTCATTAGTAAAAGTACCATGAACAGGCTGCTGACTTTAAAGATTGGATTGGATAGCATTATCATAAATGTGTTAAATATTAGTCATTAGTTTGTGTGAATTCTAAAAAGCGTTGAATAAAGGCTTCTCGCTCACTTTCGTCTTGTAATAAAAAGAACAACCCTAAAGAGCGTTCTAATTGCATAGAACTCTGTAGGTAATTATATGTAGCGTTAGCACTCGCTTGTTGTGCTTGCAAATAGTTATTTTGGGCATCTAATAACTGTACAATATTTACAGCACCACTGGCATATGAGGTTTGTGTTAAATCCAAAGCTTCCTTTGCCGTATCTTCAAACACCTTAGATAACTGAATATTAGAAATTTGATTTACTAACTCTAACACTGAGTCATTAATGTTTTTTTCAATATTCAACTTTATATTATCCCTTGAAATCTCAAGTTGATCTTTCTGAATGGAAGCTATTTGTTTATTAATATTCTGTTTATTCTGATTAAAAATTGGAAGTGAAACATTAAGTCCTACGGTATAATAGCTTTCTGGGATGATAGGAAAGTTAATTGGGAAATCAGTCCCAACTCCTGATCTAGAAAACTCATGATAATATTCACCTTGTAAAGCTACAGTGGGTAAAAAACGTCCTGCACCAAATAATCGTTTACTACGTTCGGTGGCTTTTAAATTGTAATCTAAAGCTTTAAGTTCGGGTGCATTAATCAACGCTTCTTGCACCAAAAACTTTACAAAAGGCTGTCTCAACTTTGGATCATCCAAAAATTGACCTAATTGTTCATAATTATAATTGCTAAAAACTCCTTTTTGTAATTCGGCCTCTTCAACATCAATTTTAGTATCAATAGGATTATTTAATAATTGATTTAATGCGTAATACCCTTGTTCTAATTGATTAATAGCTTCTATCATTTGTTGGGTATTCTGCGCCATTTCAGACTTAAAACGCAGCACATCAGATTTTCCAGCTTGACCAGCTTCATAATTTTCAGTAGCTATCTTTAGGTTGTATTTTGTCAACTCTAAATTCTGACTCTGAATAGACAAATTAGCCTTTAAAACTAACGCTGTAAAATAGGCCGTTGCTGTATTAAAAACGGTAGTAAGTGCTTCGCTATTATAGTTTTCTTGTTGCGCATCACGAAGTGATTTTTGAATACTGATATTTGCATTTGCAGCTTCAGAAAACAATGTTTGTTGCAGTGTAATATTACCAGAAGCTCTTAGTTCTGGATTTTGACCGTTACTTGCGCTTGCTAATTCCGGATCTACGTAATTTCCTGTTGCTCCTGCGGTAACATTTGGTAAATAGTCACTTTTAGCAAATTGCAAATCTTTTTCTGACAATTGAATATCTTGTTCAAACGTTTGAAGCTCTAGATTCTCAGCTATAGCTTCTTGCATTACACTCACTAAAGTGTAAGTCTTATCTGCAACAATTTCTTTTGGATTTCCTACAAAACTTGTCGTAGCAATCAAACTATATTTAAGTGGTAATCCTATTTTTTCGGCAGTTTTGTAATTTACAGTTAAGGTTCTGTTCGTTTCAAGTTGAGTGCTCAAACCAGACAAACCATCGCCATTAACTACAGACTCCACAGTTAAAGCAATACGTCTAAAAAATTGATTTAATTCTGATTGATCATGATTAGAGGCTAAAATACCATTCTTCACATCTTTAACAGGGTTTGCCGTAAA
>Ga0316189_10000707_pt1 | contig 33278 bp, 31 predicted proteins | sample LowCovwburrow_MG_FD_204930 | JGI IMG/M metagenome (GOLD analysis project Ga0316189, IMG submission 204930) | Coastal sediment microbial communities from Maine, United States - Lowes Cove worm burrow | ecosystem: Environmental > Aquatic > Marine > Coastal > Sediment | place: USA: Maine...
TGTATTTTGTTGGCCGGACAGGGCGATGGCATGCAACGGGATTACAGCTACGACAGCCGCCGGTGTTTCGGTGATCTCGAAGCACCTGAGGTCACCGGTGAGGAAGCGGCCCGCAAAACCGTCAGGCGGCTCGGCTCGGTTCAGCTTGAAACCTCGCAAATGCCCATTCTTTTCTCACCGGAAGTGGCAAAAGGTCTGGTTGGCCACCTGGTGGGCGCGATTTCCGGGTCGGCTCTTTATCGCAATGCTTCTTTCCTGAAGGACACCGTGGGTGAGCGCCTTTTTCCCTCATGGCTGAATCTGCTCGAACGGCCACTGCTTGAACGCGGGGCCGGCAGCGCTGCGTTCGATGGAGACGGTGTAGCGACAAGGCAGAGACACATTGTTGAATCGGGCGTGCTCGATGGTTACGTTCTTTCAACCTATTCAGCTCGGCGTCTTGGCCTGGAAACAACCGGTAACGCGGGCGGTGTCCGGAACCTGCTACTGGAACCCGGAGGTGCAACGACTGATGATTTGCTGCGTCACATGGGGAACGGTTTTTATGTCACTGAAGTGATGGGGCAGGGCATCAACCTGGTTACCGGCGATTACTCCAGGGGCGCTTCTGGATTCCTGGTGGAAAACGGTGAATGCGTCAGTCCTGTCGACGGTGTCACGATCGCGGGTAATCTGCGCGACATGTTCATGAACATCGTCGCAGCCGGCCAGGACATCGATACCCGCGGCAACATTCAAACCGGTTCTGTGCTGATCAGTACAATGATGGTTGCTGGCGTGTGACCCTTTTCAAGTTGATTCGGATCGTTGTTCTGTTGAGCATATTTTTCGTCATTCTGGCCAGCACCTGGATTACAGAAAAACGGATGGCAGCCTGGGAGCGGCCCATCCTGGTCACTATATATCCGATCGTTGCAGACGATATGCCCGAAACGGCTGAGTTTGTTGAGGACCTGGATCCGGAGCTTTTCGAACAGATCAATCAGTTCATCACTCGTGAATCCAGTCCCTACGGGATCACGGTAACTCCCGCCTTTCGTTTCCAGGTGGCAGAAACATCACGTGATCTGCCGCCGCAGGTTCCATCGCAATTTGAAACGGCTTCCATCGCCCTGTGGAGTCTGAAGATGAGATGGTGGGCCTGGATGAAGGACTGGAAGGACGACATGGTATCGGCGGACATCCAGATGTTCGTGCTTTTTCAAGGCCTGGATGCCGAGAACGAGGTTGGTATTTCGGTGGGGATGCGCAAGGGACGTTACGGACTGGTCAATTCCTATGCGAGGAAATCCATGAATTCTCACAACCTGATCGTGTTCACTCATGAAATGTTGCACGTACTGGGTGCAAGCGACAAGTACATTCTCTCCAACGGAGAACCGATTTTTCCGCAGGGTTACGCTGATCCGGAAAAAAGGCCGCTCTTTCCTCAGAAATATGCGGAGATCATGGGTGGAAGGATTCCGATCAGTTCATTCTCGTCCGTGATGCCGGAATCATTGCGGGAGTGCAAAATCGGCAGGCAGACGGCCGAGGAAATCGGTTTCTTCGCCCGGCTGCAGAATCACTGACCTGTCACCATGATTTTTGTCGCGACCGAATTGGCGATGAAACACTCTTCGTGTGAAAGCTGATGCAGTTTCCGTAACTGGTCCGCGCCAGGCGCATCGCCTTCCCACGCTATGTCCGGGCAAAGTGTGACATGGGTGATGGCAAGTTTTCCGCTTTCATTCAAAGCCATGTGGCCTGTGGCCTGGTCGCAGTACGCGTTCACCGTCAGCCTTTTTCTTGCGCAAATGGCCAGGAAAGTCAGCATGTGACAGGAAGAAATCGAAGCGATGAAGGCTTCTTCCGGATCCACACGGTCGTCGTTTCCCAGGAACTGAACTGCCGCCGATGCAGGAATCTCGATACCGCATTCAAAAGCCCAGGTATGGTTGCGGTTGTAGGCGGAGTATTCAAAGGATTCACTTTCCCGTTGCCAGCGAATCGTTGCTTTGTGTTCGGACATGTCTGCCAGGTCTCCCGTTAATCCTGAGTTTCGCATGACGGGCGTCAAATTATGAAGGTATACGCCTTGAGAAAAATGCGTCTGGTGGTTATTCTAGCGCGCGCTGACTCACTCACCTCTGAAGGAATATTTAATGCGCAGAATTCTGGTCGCCGGAAATTGGAAAATGCATGGCTCTCAAGCCATGGTCAAGAGCTTGCTCGAAGGTTTGCTGGCGGGTTTACAAACTGAAAGTGAAGCAGACCTGGCTGTATTTCCGCCTTACCCCTTTCTGGCACAGACACAGGCATTGCTGGAGGGTTCTCCGATTGCGTGGGGTGCGCAAAATCTGAACCCGGTGGGGCAGGGCGCTCATACCGGTGAGGTGTCTGCTTCCATGCTGCTGGATTTCGGTTGCCGTTACGTCCTGGTTGGGCACTCAGAACGGCGAACCATTTACGGTGAGTCAGACGAAGACGTAGCCGACCGGTTCGAAGCGGCGCTTGCCGCCGGGCTGGTACCGGTTCTGTGTGTGGGAGAAACGCTCGAAGAACGTGAAAGCGCTGATACGGAAGCAGTGGTCGAACGTCAGCTGGACGCAGTGATCGGTCGATGTGGGGTCACCGGATTCCAGAAAGCGATAGTTGCTTATGAGCCGGTTTGGGCTATTGGCACCGGCAAGACAGCCTCGCCCGAGCAGGCTCAGGCAGTTCATGCATTTATTCGTGACAAATTTGTATCTCTGGATGATATAATAGGAGGTCAATTGCGTATTTTGTACGGCGGCAGTGTGAATGGGTCCAATGCCGCCGATTTATTTGCCCGGGAAGACATAGACGGCGGGCTGGTTGGTGGAGCTTCGCTTAAGGTCGAGGATTTTCTCGCCATTCGCAATGCCGTCGCCTGATCTTCTCCGAGAATCGGATTTGTTATGCAAGTATTAAATATTTTTCATGTGTTGATTGCGATAGCCCTGGTGGCTTTTGTTCTTATTCAGAAAGGCCAGGGTGCGACGGCCGGCGCTGCTTTTGGCAGTGGAGCCTCAGGTACCGTCTTTGGATCAAGGGGGGCCGGAAACTTTTTAACGCGTTCAACCTGGGTGCTGGCGACACTGTTTTGCACCATCAGCCTGGTTATGGCGGTCATGGTTTCACGCATTAACGCCCTGCCCGAGAATGATCTGGGCGTAGTAGGAAGTGCCCAGCCTTCTGCAATCATCGAGGAAAGCCAGGTGGCTGATGAAGTGTCGGTCACTTCGGATGAGCCTGTCGTTACCGACATGCCTTCGTTCGAGATTGTCGACGAAACTCCGGCAGCGGGCGCTGCAGAGGAAAGCGAGGCTGCTGAAGAGGACGGGACGGGGTCAGGTAGCGACGATAGCTGAGTCCGGGGGTAATCTGGCCCAAGTGGTGGAATTGGTAGACACGCTATCTTGAGGGGGTAGTGGCGAAAGCCGTGCCGGTTCGAGTCCGGCCTTGGGCACCATTTAAATAACAAGAGAGACGAGCATGCTCGCAGAATATTTTCCGGTTCTGATCTTTCTCGCGATATCTATCGTACTCGGTGTCGTACTTCTCGTTACGGGTGGGGTACTGGGCACACTGCTCGGCACTATCAAACCGGACAGCGCAAAATCGTCCCCCTATGAATGCGGCTTCGAAGCCTTCGAAGATACCCGTTCGAAGTTTGATGTCCGCTACTACCTGATTGCCATTCTTTTCATTATTTTTGACCTTGAAATTGCCTTTTTCATGCCCTGGGCGCTGGTTCTTGACCAGCTTGGCGTGTACGGTCTCGTAGCAATGTTCATCTTTGTTGTTGAACTCATCATAGGATTCTTCTTTGTCTGGAAGAAAGGAGCCCTCGAATGGGAATGAACAATCCGGTTCCGCTGGATTCGGTAGACGATATCCTCCGCCCTGGCGCCGACGCCAACCCGCTGCTGGACCGCGGAATGGTCACTACCAGTCTCGACGCCCTGGTTAACTGGGCCAGGACCGGCTCAATGTGGCCTATGACTTTCGGCCTGGCCTGTTGTGCAGTGGAAATGATGCAGGCGGGTGCGGCTCGCTATGACCTGGACCGGTTCGGCGTGATTTTCCGGCCCAGTCCGCGGCAATCCGATGTGATGATTGTGGCCGGTACGCTGACCAACAAAATGGCTCCTGCCTTCCGCAAGGTCTATGACCAGATGCCGAATCCCCGGTGGGTCATTTCAATGGGTTCCTGCGCCAATGGCGGCGGCTACTATCACTATGCCTATTCGGTCACGCGTGGATGTGACCGGGTTGTGCCGGTGGATGTTTATGTTCCGGGTTGTCCGCCGACGGCCGAGGCGCTCATTTATGGAATTCTCCAACTCCAGGCAAAAATTCGCCGCGAATCAACGATCGCCAGGTAAAGGCATGAGCGACACGACAAAAGCCATATCAGAATTATTTGCCAGCCGATTCGGCGATCGCGTAAAAGTAGGGCCTACGGTGGGTGGCATTGTATCCATCGAGGTTGAAGTCGGCGCCTGGCTGGAAGTCTGCCGGATTCTGCGCGATGAGGATGAATTCGGCTTTGAACAGCTGACCGATTTATGTGGAGTGGACTATCTCAGCTACGGCCAGTCCGAATGGGAAACCGATGATGCATCGCAGGAAGGTTTCAGCCGGGGCGTGGAAGGGTTGGGACCAGGGCGGTTCGACTGGGCAGACCGGCCGGAATCTGCTGGCGTCAAACAGCGATTTGGCGTGGTCGTGCACCTGCTCTCATTCAGGAACAATCATCGCCTCAGGTTGCGTTGTTTCGCACCGGATGAAGGCATGCCGATCGTCCCCTCCCTGGTTGAAATCTGGAGTTCCGCCAACTGGTACGAACGTGAAGCGTTTGATCTGTTCGGGATTGTATTCGAGGGCCACCCGGATTTGCGGCGAATCATGACCGACTATGGTTTTACCGGTCATCCGTTCCGCAAGGATTTCCCATTGATCGGAAACGTTGCCGTGCGCTACGACCCGCAGAAAAAGCGCGTTGTGTATGAGCCCGTAGAGATCGAGTCCCGCGTTGGCGTGCCCCGGGTCCTCAGAGAGGACTCCCGCTACAAGGCGGATGAAGTGGATCAGGCGGCGGATGCCACCGCTGAACAGATCGCTTCCGGTGAAGCGGTGACTGGCGAACAGGACAGAAAAGATGGCTGAGATACGTAATTACACGATGAATTTCGGCCCCCAGCACCCCGCTGCCCACGGCGTGCTCAGGCTGGTGCTGGAAATGGATGGCGAGACCGTGGTGCGCGCAGATCCGCATGTCGGGCTGTTACACAGGGCGACTGAAAAACTCGCAGAAAGCAAGCCTTTTAACCAGTCAATTGGTTATCTGGATCGTCTCGACTACATGTCCATGATGTGTAACGAACACGCCTATGTCCGCGCCATTGAACAGTTGCTGGGGATAGAGCCTCCGCCGAGAGCTCAATACATCCGTACTCTTTTCGATGAGTTGACCCGGTTTTCCAATCACCTGTTGTGGATTGCATCCTGCGGCATTGACCTGGGTGCAATGACGGTCTTCCTATACGCATTTCGCGAACGTGAAATGATCATGGATATGTACGAAGCGGTTTCAGGCGCGCGCATGCATGCCGCCTATTATCGACCGGGCGGTGTTTACCGCGATTTGCCGGACAAGATGCCGCCGTACAAAGAAACCCGCTGGACCAAGGGCAAAGATCTCAAACGTCGCAATGAATGGCGTGAAGGTTCGATGCTGGATTTCATCGAAGCCTTTGCCAGGGATGTGCCCGGCAAGATCGATGAATACGAGACCCTGCTCACCAACAACCGTATCTGGAAGCAGCGGACGGTCGGCATCGGCGTGGTTTCCCCTGAAAAGGCTCTTCAAATGGGCTATTCCGGCGTCATGCTGCGCGGGTCCGGTATCGAATGGGATTTGCGTAAAAAACAACCTTACGCCATGTATGACCAGGTGGACTTTGACATTCCGGTGGGTGTCGGCGGAGACTGCTACGATCGTTATCTCGTGCGGGTCGAGGAATTGAGGCAGTCCGCGAGAATTATCCTGCAATGTGTGGACTGGCTGAGAAAAAACCCCGGCCATGTCATGCTGAAAAACTTCAAGGTCATTCCTCCAACCCGTGAGGAGATGAAGGATGACATGGAAGCGCTCATCCATCATTTCAAACTGTTTACCGAAGGGTACTGCGTGCCCGCCGGCGAAACCTATTGCGCCGTTGAGGCACCCAAAGGTGAATTTGGCTGTTACCTGGTTTCAGACGGCGCCAACAAGCCATTCAGGGTGCATTTTCGCGCGCCCGGTTTTGCGCACCTGTCCAGCATGCATGAGCTGGCCCGTGGGCACATGCTGGCAGACACAGTGGCTATCATCAGCACGCTGGACCTGGTATTCGGAGAGGTGGACCGTTGATATGCTGAACGAGAAAACACAAAAAGCGATCGATCACTGGGCAGCGAAGTTTCCGCCGGACAAGAAGCGTTCGGCACTGATACAGTCGCTGATGGCCGCCCAGGAGCAGAACGGTGGCTGGATTACCCGGGAACTCACCGAATCGGTTGCAGAGTATCTTGACGTGCCGCCTGTCTGGGCACACGAAGTCGTGTCCTTTTATTCCATGTTTTTCACGGAACCCGTTGGCCGTCACAAAGTGAACATATGCACCAATATTTCCTGTTGGCTCAACGGCGCTGATGCCATCGTTGCGCATGCCGAGGAGAAATTGGGTGTGAAACTGGGTGGCACCACTGAAGATGGCCGAATTACGCTGGTCAGGGAAGAGGAGTGCCTCGCAGGTTGTTGCGGTGCGCCGATGGCCGTGGTGGACGGGCACTATAAGGAAAAGCTCGACTTGCAGAAACTGGACGCGATCCTGGACGGGTTGGAGTAGAACGCAATGGCCGAACACAATGTTGTATTCAACACGCTCGATGCAGACCAGCCCTGGTCAATGGACACTTATCTGGCCGCGGACGGTTACCAGGCCTGGAAGAAAATTCTCGAAGAAAAAACCGCCCAGGAATACATCATTGACGCGGTGAAAGAGTCTTCTCTGCGCGGCCGTGGTGGTGCTGGATTTCCAACCGGTCTGAAGTGGAGTTTCATGCCCCGCTCGGCGCCTGTACAGAAGTACATTCTTTGTAACTCTGATGAGTCTGAGCCCGGTACCTGCCACGATCGCGACATTCTTCGTTTTAATCCCCATGCGGTCATCGAGGGTATGGCCATCGCGGGTTACGCCATGGGCGCCACGGTGGGATACAACTACCTGCGTGGCGAATTTCACCACGAACCCTTCGAACGCTTTGAGCAGGCACTGAAAGAAGCCTATGACGCCGGCCTCCTGGGTGAGAATATTCAGGGTTCCGGAATTGACATGAACATCCATGCCGCGCTGGGCGCAGGGGCTTACATCTGCGGCGAAGAAACCGCGCTGATGGAATCGCTGGAGGGCAAGAAAGGCCAGCCCCGGTTCAAGCCGCCGTTCCCGGCGAATTTTGGTCTGTACGGTAAACCGAGCACGGTCAACAACACTGAAACACTTGCTTCAGTGCCCGCCATCATGCGCAATGGCGCCGACTGGTTCCTGAAAATCGGCAGGCCAAACAACGGCGGACCCAAGTGTTTCTCGGTTTCCGGACATGTAGTCCGGCCAGGAAATTATGAAGTACCTCTGGGAACACCGTTTTCCGAACTGCTTGAAATGGCCGGCGGAATGCGCGAGGGCAGGCAGCTGAAGGCTGTCATTCCGGGTGGTTCCTCCATGCCGGTTTTGCCGGCAGAGGTCATGATGGCATGCGATATGGACTTTGATTCGCTCAGTAAGGTGGGCTCCGGCCTGGGTTCCGGAGCGGTCATCGTCATGGATGATACGACCTGCATGGTCAGGGCATGTGAACGCATTGCGCAGTTTTATCACATGGAGTCTTGCGGCCAGTGCACCCCGTGCCGGGAAGGCACAGGCTGGATGCACCGATTGTTGCAAAGAATCGTCGCCGGGCAAGGTCAGGAAGGCGATCTGGAACTTTTGCGCTCAGCTGCAGGGCAGATTGAAGGACATACCATCTGTGCTTTCGGCGAAGCTGCAGCATGGCCGGTTCAGGGGTTTCTGCGGCACTACTGGGATGAGTTCGATTATTACGTCAAGAATGGCCGTTCAATGGTCGGAGAAGAACAGGGGCTGGCGGCATGAGTGTAGAAACCAGACCAGCCGTTGACATGGTAACCATCGAAGTCAATGGCGTGGCACTTGAAGCACCGAAGGGCTCGATGATCATCGAGGCAACGGACAAGGCGGGTATCGAGATTCCCCGCTTTTGTTATCACCCGAAGCTGAGCATTGCGGCCAATTGCCGCATGTGCCTGGTGGACGTTGAAAAAATGCCCAAACCGGTTCCTGCGTGCGCCACGCCCGTGATGGAAGGGATGAAGGTGTATACGGACTCCCGCCGCGCTGTTGATGCACAACATGGGGTGATGGAATTCCTGTTGATCAATCATCCCCTGGACTGCCCGATCTGCGATCAGGGTGGTGAATGCGAACTGCAGGATCAGGCGATGGGTTACGGCCGTTCCGTTTCACGTTTCACAGAACGGAAGCGGATCGTCAAGGACAAGAATATAGGACCGTTGGTGCAGACCGAGATGACTCGCTGCATCCACTGCACCCGTTGTGTGCGGTTCCTTGAAGAAATTGCAGGTACATCCGAGATGGGGGGCGCCGGTCGCGGCGACCGCCTGGAAATCGGCACTTGTGTCCAAAACAGTATCGATTCCGAATTATCGGGAAATATCATAGACATATGCCCGGTAGGCGCGTTGACCAACAAGCCATACCGGTTCGCAGCCAGGGCCTGGGAGTTGGTAGCGAAACCTTCCATTGCGACGCATGACGGTGTCGGTTCCAGCCTGTTTCACCATGTTCGGCGCAGCCAGGTATTGAGAACTGTCCCACGCGAAGCCGAAGCCAGAAATGAATCCTGGTTGAGTGATCGTGACCGTTACAGCTACCTGGGACTTTATTCCGATGACCGCGTGACTGAACCGCAGGTCAGGGAAGGCAGCGAATGGAAAACGGTTTCCTGGGAAGAAGCGGCCGCTACGGTGACCGCCATTCTGAAGGGGGGCGTCGAGACCCACGGCCCGGATCAACTGGGCGTGCTGCTGACGCCATCCGTTACGAACGAGGAGTATTTCCTTGCCCAGCGGCTGGCGCGGCAATTGGGTTGCAGTCATATCGATCACCGCCTGCGTGAGCAGGATTTCGCGGATGACGCCGCACAAGCCGGAAACGTGCCGTTTGGAAAGAAGATCGCCGAACTCCAAAACTGCGACACTGTGCTGTTGGTGGGCTGTAATCCGCGTGCCGAAGCCCCGATCGTTGGCCACCGTATCCGGCAGGCCTGGCGAACCGGGGCAAGCGTTTCGGTCATCAACCCGCTGGACTGGGAATTTACTTTCGACACCAGTCTGGGCGCCATTGTGGCACCTCAATTCATCGCTGCCGAGCTGGCGGCGCTGGCATCCTCGGTCGAAAGGGTCAGTGGCTCATCGGCACCCGAGCACCTGCGACAGGCGTTGGATCAGTCCGGTGAAAGCGACCGTCACGCAGAACTGGCTTCCCGGCTCCGGGATGCCGAAAACGGTGTTGTCATGATCGGGCAGTTTGGAATGAGCCATCCACAGGCTTCATTGCTGCGTGCCCTGGCGGCGTACATCGCTGAAGCGACCGGATCGGCATTGAATACCCTGGCCAACGGTGCAAATTCAGCCGGCGCGGGGATGGCGGGAGCCATGCCGCATCGTGGACCGGGCGGCGCGCAATGTGAGCCGGGAATGAACACAGTACAGATGATGAATGACCCACGGCGTCATTATCTTTTGTGGGGCCTGGAGCCGGAATTTGATATCGACAATCCCGCGGTTGCAATGAATGCATTGCGGCAGGCTGACAAAGTGATTGCGGTTGTATCTCACGCCTCCGAAGGCTTGAGGGAAGTGGCAGACGTCATTCTGCCACTGGCGCCAATGGCAGAGTCGGAAGGCAGCCTGGTCAATTTGGATGGCGATACCCTGGTTTTCAAAGCCGCTACCCGCGCGACGGGTGAAGCCCGGCCGGGCTGGAAAATTCTTCGTTTGATCGGCGGTGAAATGGGGTTGGATGGTTTCACCCAGATGAGTGCAGAGCAGGTTTCGAACGAGATGCGTGAGGAAATTGCCAACGTTCATTTCGTGCCCGGCGAACTGCATCTGAACAACACGGCTTGCGAAGAAGGTCTTTATCGCATAGGCGAAGTGCCGATGTACTCTGTCGATGCTTTGTGTCGCAGGGCAGAACCGCTGCAGGAAACGGCACAGGCGCAGAACCTGTTCATTGGCCTGAACCCCGAAGATGCTTCCCGCCTGGGAGTCGTCAACGGCGACCGGGCAAAGGTCAGGCAAAGCGACGAGATCGCGGAGTTCGATGTTAAGGTCAGCGACCGCGTGCCCCCTGGCGGCGTCTGGTTGCGCAGTGCGACCGGCGCGGTGCAGGGTCTGGGTTCATCCATTGCGCCGATTATCGTGGAGGTGGTCTGATGCCTGAAACCTGGCTGGACCAGCTGATCTTCATGGTCATTCTGGTGCTTAAAATTCTCGCCATCGTGGTGCCGTTGATTCTCGCGGTGGCCTACTACACCTACTTTGAGCGCAAAGTCATTGGCTATATGCAGATTCGGCGGGGTCCGAACCGGATTGGCCCGCTGGGGCTCGCGCAGCCATTTGCAGACGTTTTCAAGCTCCTGCTGAAAGAAATTGTGCTGCCGGAAAACGCCAACAAATTCCTGTTCCTTCTGGCTCCGGTGCTGTCGCTGGCCCCGGCTTTTGCTGCCTGGGTTGTGGTGCCATTCGATGACTGGGCTGTACTGGCGGACATTGATGCAGGGCTTCTGTTCCTGCTGGCCATGTCTTCGCTGGGCGTCTACGGCCTGATCATCGCGGGCTGGGCCTCAAATTCGAAATATGCATTTCTCGGTGCTCTGCGCTCCACGGCCCAGATGGTTTCCTATGAGATTGCCATGGGGTTTGCACTGATCGGCGTGTTGATCATGGCGGGGACCCTGAATCTTTCTGAAATCGTGCTTGCTCAGCAGGGCGGGGTGCTGGATTGGTTCTGGCTGCCTTTGTTGCCCCTGTTCATCATTTACATTATTTCGGGGCTGGCGGAAACCAACCGGGCGCCGTTTGACGTGGCGGAAGGCGAGTCGGAAATCGTTGCCGGCTTTCACGTGGAATACGCCGGTTCCGGCTTCGCTGTTTTCTTTCTGGCCGAATACGCGAACATGATCCTGATTTCAGCGCTGACCGCGCTGATGTTCACCGGTGGCTGGTTGTCTCCTTTTGAAGGCATTCCGGTGATCGGGGACACCATTCTTGGCGAGGGAAGCATTTTCTGGTTCCTGTCCAAGACCGTGGTGTTCATGTTTATTTTTCTATGGGTTCGGGCAACCTTCCCGCGTTACCGTTATGACCAGATCATGCGGCTGGGCTGGAAAGTTTTTGTACCCATCACGATCTTCTGGGTGCTGGTAGCTGCCGCGATTTCCGTTTCTGGTCTTGTCGTGAGGGGTAGTTGAGCATGAATGCAGTCACCCGTTATCTCAAGAGCCTGCTGCTGATCGAACTTGGTCAGGGCCTGATGGTTACACTCAGGTATTTTTTCCGGCCAAAATTCACCCTCAACTACCCGGAAGAAAAGACACCCAAGTCCAATCGTTTCCGCGGATTGCATGCTTTGCGCCGGTACCCCAATGGTGAAGAGCGGTGTATTGCCTGCAAGCTGTGCGAGGCCGTATGCCCGGCACTGGCCATCACCATTGATTCAACCCAGAGGGAAGATGGCACCCGGCGGACCACTCGCTATGAAATTGATTTGTTCAAGTGTATTTACTGCGGTTTTTGCGAGGAGTCTTGCCCGGTCGATTCCATCGTGGAAACCGATGTGCTCGAGTACCATTTCGAGACTCGTGGCGAGCACATCATGACCAAGGAAAAACTGCTGGCAATTGGCGATCGTTTTGAAGAGAGCATCGCTGATAACCGCCGGCAGGATGCGGCGTATCGCTGAGCGGAGCTGAAACCATGCCGATTTATGAAATAGTGTTTTACGTGTTCTCGCTGGTCATGCTGGGCGCTGCTGTGATGGTCATTACGGTGCGCAACCCGGTGTATGCAGCATTGAGCCTGGTGCTCACTTTTTTCAGCGCCTCGGCGATCTGGATGTTACTGGAAGTTGAATTCCTGGCCATTATCCTGATCCTCGTTTACGTCGGGGCCGTCATGGTGCTGTTTCTGTTTGTCGTGATGATGCTGGACATCAATGTTGACCCGCTGAAAGAAGGGTTCATACGCTACCTGCCGGCCGGCGTAGTCGTGGCCCTGCTGATGGCTGGTGAATTGCTGGTCGTCATGTGGTCGAAGGGACGTTTTGAGGCCGGTGCTTATCCCATCCCGGCAGGCAATGCCGCAGATTACAGCAATACCAAGGCAGTGGGAGAGTTGTTGTTTACCAACTACCTGCTGGCTTTCGAAGTGGCCGGCGTGGTTCTTCTGGTCGCCATCATCGCTGCGGTGGCGCTGACGCTGAGGCAACGCCCCGGTGGGCACCGCCAGAATCCGTCTCTGCAGGTCAGGGTCCAGCGTGATGAACGGGTGCGCCTGGTGAAAATGAAACCGGAACCCCGCCAGGGAAGCTGAGGAAAACAACGATGCTCACACTCACACATTTCCTGACACTCGGCGCATTGCTTTTCAGTCTCAGCGTTGCCGGGATTTTCCTGAATCGAAAAAACGTCATCATCCTGTTGATGTGCATCGAGTTGATGCTGCTGGCGGTCAATATGAATTTCGTCGCATTCTCGCGCTTTCTGGGCAACCTGGACGGCCAGGTCTTCGTGTTTTTCATTCTGACCGTTGCTGCAGCAGAAGCCGCCATTGGCCTTGCGATTCTCGTGGTGCTGTTCCGCAATCGCCAGACCATCAATGTGACTGAACTGGACGACCTGAAGGGCTGATATGTCTTTGAAAACGATTTTGGTCTTGATCCCACTGCTTCCGCTGGCAGCCGCGGCTGTCGCCGGATTGTTGCGTAACCAGGTAGGGAGAGCCGGTTCTCACTGGGTCACTATCCTGGGTGTGGCAACTTCCTTCTTCCTGTCCGCCTGGCTGTTGTACATGCAGATGTTCGACAACCTGGGTCCTCAGAATCTGAGTATTTATACGTGGATGGTATCCGATGGAATCCAGTTCGAAATTGGGTTTTTGATTGATCATCTCAGTGTATTGATGATGACCGTTGTGACCTTTGTTTCGTTGATGGTCCACATTTACACGATCGGCTATATGGCTGAAGACCCGGGTTACCAGAGGTTCTTCAGCTACATCGCATTATTCACGTTTTCCATGTTGATGCTGGTCATGTCGAATAATTTCCTTCAGCTGTTTTTCGGCTGGGAGGCTGTCGGGCTGGTGTCCTACCTGTTGATTGGCTTCTGGTTCAAGCGGGAATCAGCGATTGCTGCAGGATTGAAGGCGTTCCTGGTGAACCGGGTGGGGGATTTTGGTTTTCTGTTGGGCATTGCGGCCGTGCTCTATTGCTTTGGTTCTCTGGATTACGCCACGGTATTTGGCAAGGCTGACAGCATCGTGGGTCAAACCATCAGCATTCTCCCCGGTTTTGATTGGCAGTGGATAACGGTCATCTGCATTTGCCTTTTCATCGGCGCAATGGGCAAGTCAGCGCAGGCTCCGTTGCATGTGTGGTTGCCTGATTCAATGGAAGGCCCGACTCCCATCTCGGCACTGATTCACGCCGCGACCATGGTTACCGCCGGTATCTTCATGGTTGCGAGGATGTCGCCGCTCTTTGAACTGAGCGATGCCGCACTCAGTTTTGTCATGCTGATAGGTGCCGTGACGGCTTTCAGTATGGGGCTGGTTGGCCTGGTGCAAAACGACATCAAGCGCGTTATTGCTTACTCCACTCTGTCGCAGCTCGGTTACATGACCGTTGCGCTGGGCGTTTCTGCCTATTCCGCCGCTATTTTCCACCTGATGACTCATGCCTTTTTCAAGGCGTTGCTGTTCCTTGGAGCAGGCTCTGTCATTATCGCCCTGCATCACCAGCAGGACATGCGGTACATGGGCGGCTTGAGAAAACAGATGCCGATCACGTGGATTACTGCCTGGGTCGGCACACTGGCGCTGGTCGGCTTCCCGTTTTTGTCTGGTTTTTATTCAAAGGATGGGATCATAGAAGCCGTGCATGCGTCGAGCCGGTTCGGATCCGACGTGGCGTACTGGGCGGTATTGCTCGGTGTACTGATCACCTCGTTCTATAGTTTCCGCCTGTTATACCTGACCTTCCACGGCCAGCCACGCTACACGGTGGATATTGGTGCAGGTGACCACCCACCGGACGGCGTACTGCAGCATACCCCGCATGAATCGCCGCTGGTCGTGACTGTGCCGCTGATCCTGCTTGCGATTCCATCCGTGATCATCGGATACATGACGATTGAGCCGGTGCTGTTTGGCGGCTGGTTGTCGGATGCCATTAAGGTCATGCCGCAGAACGACACGCTGGCAGCGGTAGGTGAACATTTCCATGGACCGGTTGCCATGGCGACCCATGGTCTGCAGACCGCGCCGTTCTGGTTGATGCTGACCGGGTTTGCACTGGCGACTTTTATTTACCTGTTCCAGCCTTCGGTGGCGGATCGGCTTCAGCAAAGAATGCCGCGGCTTCATCGACTGCTTGAGAACAAGTTTTTTGTCGACGAGTTGTATCAAAAAGTGTTCATCAGCGGGACTGTCAATATCGGCAATTTCCTGTGGAAACGAGCAGATGCAGGTCTTATCGACGGCGGCCTGGTCAATGGATCAGCCCGCCTGGTGGGTAACCTGGCCGGCAGGGTTCGCCTGTGGCAGAGCGGGTACCTGTTCCAATATGCCTTTGCGATGATTGTCGGCCTGATCGGCATGATCGCAATCTGGGTAATGTGGTAGCAGAGGGGCGAAAATAACAATGGCATCTAACTGGCCCATCCTGAGCGTACTGATCTGGCTGCCCATCTTTGGTGGTCTGGCCGTTATCGCGGTCGGAGAACAACGAGCCGCCCTGGCAAAACTGCTTGCCCTGGTCGTTTCCGGATTAACGTTCGTATTGAGTATCATGCTATTCACGGCCTTCGATACATCGACGGCAGCGATGCAGTTCACCGAACTCAAGCCCTGGATCGAGGCGTTCGATATTTACTACAGACTGGGCGTCGATGGCTTTGCAGTTCCGCTCATCCTGTTGACGACGTTTTTCGGTCCCCTGGTAGTGATTGCCGGATGGGAAGTCATCCAGAAAAAAGTGAACCAGTACATGGCGGCCTTCCTGATTATGGAAGGTTTAATGGTCGGGGTTTTCTCGGCACTGGATGCCATGCTGTTTTACGTATTTTTCGAGGCGATGCTGATCCCCATGTTCCTGGTCATTGGTATGTGGGGCGGGCCGCGCCGCGTTTACGCAACGATCAAGTTCTTTCTCTACACATTTTTGGGTTCGGTATTCATGCTGATCGGGCTCATTTACCTGTATATACAGTCCGGCTCCTGGGCCATTCTGGACTGGCATCAGTTCCCGCTGACACTGGAAGTTCAGAAGTGGCTCTTCCTGGGGTTCCTTGCCGCTTTCTCGGTGAAGATTCCCATGTGGCCAGTGCACACATGGTTGCCGGACGCACACGTCGAAGCGCCTACCGGCGGTTCGGTGGTCCTGGCAGCGATCATGCTGAAAATTGGCGGTTACGGATTTATCCGGTTTAGCCTGCCTGTGACGCCGGATGCATCGGCTGCGTTCGACTGGCTGATCATAACCCTCTCCTTGATTGCGGTTGTTTACATCGGTTTCGTGGCGCTGGTTCAGCAGGACATGAAAAAACTGATCGCTTATTCGTCTATTTCCCACATGGGCTTCGTGACGCTGGGAATGTTCATCTCATTCGCTATTTTCCAGAACACCGAAAGTGGCCGAGGTGCAGCGCTGGGCGTTGAAGGCGCGATGGTTCAGATGATTTCTCATGGTTTCGTCTCCGGCGCTCTGTTCCTGTGTGTGGGCGTCCTGTATGACCGCCTGCACAGCCGCATGATTGCGGACTATGGCGGGGTCGCCAATACCATGCCCTGGTTCGCCGCATTTGCCGTATTGTTCTTCATGGCCAACTCCGGACTTCCGGGTACCAGCGGTTTTGTGGGTGAATTCATGGTGATACTCGCAGCCTTCCAGGCAAATTTCTGGTATGCCTTCCTGGCCGCTATTACGCTGATCCTGGGTGCCGCTTACAGCTTGTGGCTGGTTAAGCGAGTCATATTCGGAGAGGTCGCCAATAATGATGTCGCCATGCTCAAAGACATCAACGCCAGGGAAGCACTGGTGCTTGGCACACTGGCCATAGCGGTCCTGCTCGTTGGTATCTGGCCCGAGCCACTGGTGAACCTGATGCATGCTTCCGTGGAGCAGCTGTTGCAGCATATACAGCAGCCCAAGTTTTCTGTGGCCGGAATCTGAGGGGCCTTGATATGAACAATGGAAATATGTTGTTGGCCGCCCCTGAGTTCTGGGTTCTGATCATGGCCTGCGTGATTCTTATCGTTGATCTTTTTCTCAGTAAAGAGCGCCGCGGTATCATTCACATGCTGGCCATGATCACGCTTGTTTTTGCAGCCATCATTACCGCCCGTGGCGACTACGGCTCAGCCGGCGTGCAGTCGGCAACGGCTTTTAATGGCTCCTTTATTCGCGACTCAATGGGTGATGTGCTGAAGTTGTTCAGCTTTTTCATCCTCGGCCTGGTCTATATCTATTCGAAATTCTGTCTGCGGCAGTTCCGCATGTTCCGGGCCGATTTCTATACCTTATCGCTGTTCGCGTTGCTGGGCGTGATGCTGCTGATCTCGGCCAACAGCCTGGTGACCATCTACCTCGGGCTGGAGCTGATTTCATTGTCATCCTATGCACTCGTTGCTTACGACCGCGAATCGAAAACGGGTTCAGAGGCGGCCATGAAGTATTTCGTGCTGGGCTCCATGGCCTCCGGAATGCTGTTGTATGGCATGTCGATGATCTATGGTGCGACGGGCAGCCTTGATTTGTCACAAATAGCTGTAGCAGTCAGTACCCTGGGCAGTGACAATTACATGCTGATATTCGGGCTGGTATTCCTGGTTGTTGGCCTGGCGTTCAAATTGGGCGTCGTACCGTTCCACATGTGGATTCCCGATGTTTACCAGGGCGCGCCGGTAGCGACGACGTTGTTCATCTCATCCGTTCCGAAAATGGCGGCTTTTGCGATGGCTTTCCGTCTCCTGCAAACCGGGCTGGGTGACTTGCATACGGACTGGGCGCAAATGCTCGGCATTCTTGCTGCCCTCTCTATCGTTCTTGGTAACCTGGCTGCGATCGCCCAAACCAACATCAAACGCATGCTGGCCTATTCAACCATTTCGCACATGGGTTTCGTGCTGATGGGGCTGCTGCCCGGTACGCCGTCCGGTTTCGGTGCGGGCATGTTCTACGTCATCGTCTACTCCATGATGTCTGCTGCAGCGTTTGGTATGGTCATCCTGTTGTCTGCACGCGGTGTTGAAGCCGAGAAAATTGATGATTTCAAGGGGCTGAACCAGAGAAACAGCTGGTACGCGGCTGTCATGGCGATGGTCATGTTCTCAATGGCTGGTGTTCCGGTGTTTGTCGGGTTCTTTGCGAAGTGGCTGGTCATCAAGTCCGCCCTGGATGCGGGATTGATATGGCTGGCCATCCTGGCCGTCGTATTTTCCGTGGTGGGTGCGTTTTACTACCTGCGAATCGTCAAACTGATGTATTTCGATGAGCCGGTTTCAGAGGCTGAAATTGAAGCCCCGGTAGATTTCCGGGCAGCTATTTCGCTGAATGGTATAATGATGCTTGGACTGGGTATTTTCTCAAGCTCATTGATTGCGATCTGCATGGCGTCATTCGGGGCTTGAATTAGTTCCGGGGAATCTATATCATTCCCCACCTGCTGATGCGGGGTGGAGCAGTCTGGCAGCTCGTCGGGCTCATAACCCGAAGGTCGCAGGTTCGAATCCTGCCCCCGCTACCATGTTCTATGAAAAGGCCCCAGCAGGGGCCTTTTTCTTGGAAATCTGGTTGGAGCTCTTTTTTGTGAGACTCCTTGTTAGGGGCCAGGGTGCCCTTTTTTTGTGTCCGGCTGAATTACAGACCAGCCGGTGATTACGGAGACGAGATTGAAATCTGTCAAGTTGACCCATTTGATACAGCCCCTGGTTGAAGACCTGGGCTATGAATTCGTTGGGCTCGAGCACGGCAGCAATCCAAAAAATCCGGTTCTGGTGATTTATATCGACAAGGAAGAAGGGATCGCTGTCCAGGACTGCGAAAAAGTAAGCCGGGAAGTTGCTGCGCTGCTGGATGTCGAAGACCCGATTCCAGGGCGCTATAGCCTGGAAGTTTCATCTCCCGGGCTGGAAAGGCCATTATTCACGTTGGCGCATTTCGAACAGTTTACCGGCGAAACTGTAAAAATTTCGCTGTATGCGCCGCAAGATGGACGCAGAAAATTCAATGGTGAAATCCTGGGCGTTGAAGACGGCCAGGTAAAACTCGAGCAGGACGGTTCCGAAGTATTAGTTGACCTGGGCAACATCGCCAAGGCCAGGCTCGTTCCTGATTACGACAATCTATTTGCAAAGAGAGAAGAGGCACGATGAGCAAAGAAATCCTGCTGGTTGTGGATGCTGTGTCCAACGAGAAAGGCGTGAGTAAAGACGTCATCTTCGAAGCGCTGGAGGCGGCGCTGGCTTCGGCTGCACGCAAACTCAGCGAAGAAGAGCGCGATGTTCGCGTCGCTATTGATCGCAGCACCGGGGAATATGAGACATTCCGTCGATGGGAAGTGATCGAAGACGATGCCGAAATGGAGTTCGAGGACGCACAGCTGTTTCTCGCCGCTGCCACGGAAATCAACCCGGATATCGAGGTGGGAGGTTTCATCGAGGAGCCCATGGAAAACGCCGGGTTCGGTCGAATCGCGGCTCAGACGGCCAAGCAGGTGATTGTGCAGCGTGTCCGGGACGCGGAACGCGCGCAGGTCGTTGAAGAATATGAGAGCCGCGCTGGTGAGCTGATCAATGGTATCGTCAAGCGGGTAGAACGGGGCAACGTTTACCTCGACCTCGGCGGCAATGCCGAAGCCTTTATCTCGCAACGGAACATGATACCTGGCGAATCGGTTCGTCCGGGCGATCGTCTGCGGGCTTTCCTATACGAAGTAAAAGCTGAGCCACGCGGTCCGCAGCTGTTCGCCAGTCGAACCATCGTGGAATTTCTGGTGGCGTTGTTTGAACTGGAAGTTCCCGAAATTGGCCAGGACCTCCTGTCTATCATGGGCGGGGCACGTGATCCGGGCCGCCGCGCCAAAATTGCTGTGCGCTCAAACGACAGGCGCACGGACCCCATCGGCGCCTGTGTGGGTATGCGTGGGTCGCGGGTACAGGCTGTTTCCAACGAACTGGCTGGAGAACGAATCGACATCATTCTGTGGGACGATAATCCTGCGCAGTTCGTCATAAATGCGATGGCGCCTGCGGAAGTGGCTTCCATCGTCGTTGACGAGGAAAACCAGTCCATGGATATCGCGGTTGAGGAGTCCAACCTGTCCCAGGCGATTGGGCGGGGTGGCCAGAACGTGCGCCTTGCCAGTGAGCTGTCTGGTTGGGAACTCAATGTCCTGACCATCGAACAGGCAGAGCAGAAGGGCGAAGAAGAGGCCCACAAGATCCTGGACCGGTTCATGCAAAAACTGGATGTTGGTGAAGATGTGGCCAATATCCTGGTGCAGGAGGGCTTCAGCAACATCGAAGAAGTCGCTTATGTGCCCGAATCAGAATTGCTCGAAGTCGAGGAGTTCGACGAGGAAATCGTCACAGAAATTCGCCGTCGCGCCAGGGATGCCCTTCTGACGCAGTTGATCGCGAAGGAAGAAGTGCTCGACGAGAACGCACCGGAAGATGACCTCATGCAGCTCGAAGGCATGACTGAGAGGTTGGCCTTCAGGTTGGCGGAAAAAGGCGTTCGTTCGCAGGAAGACCTGGCGGAACTGGCAGTCGATGAACTTATCGATATCAATGAAATGAGCGAAGAGGATGCCGCGGCGCTGATCATGGCTGCCCGTGCCCCCTGGTTCGCAGAAGAATAAGCAGCCGGTCCGCTTAGCTGTTCAGTTTAGGAGCTTAATATGTCCAAAGTAACCGTTTCACAACTGGCCGATGTACTCGGGGTCGATAGCAGTAAGTTGCTGACGCAGCTTAACGACGCCGGTATCGAAGCCAGCAGTGGCGATGACCCGGTTTCCAATGATGACAAGAAGAAGTTGCTCTCTTATCTGCGGACCAGTCATGGAAAAGTAGAAAGCGATGCGACCGCGCCGCGCAAGGTGACACTCAAGCGGAAGACTGTCAGCGAAATACGCGTTTCAGGCCAGGGTCCGCGAGCCGCGACGCGCACGGTCAACGTCGAGGTCCGGAAACGGCGTACCTACGTCAAGCGGGAAGTGGTCCAGGAGCAAATGGGCACGCCCGATGCCGAGCGCGAGGAAGCTAAAAAGCTGTTGGAAGAGTCCCGCGCCAAGCGTGCTGCAGAAGAGCAAGCCCAGCAGGATGCTTTAGACAAGGTGCGCAAGGAACAGGAAGAAAAGGAACGGCTGATCGCCGAAGACCAGGCGCGCCTGGAGGCGGAAGCAAAGAACCGCCAGGAAGCCGAGGAAAAAGCTCAGCAGGAAGATGAACGACGCCGCGCGAAAGACGAAGAGCGCAAGCGTGAGGAAGAGCGTTCCCGCAAGATCGCCGAAGAAAAACGTCGGCGTGAACAGGAAAAGAGTAAATCGAAAACCCGCTATGGACGCAAGGAGCTTCACGTGACAGCGGGAGCGGCTGCACGACGCCGTAAGCCCGGCATGCGTTCCAGGCCTTCGTCTTCACGGCCCTCCGAGCATGGATTTTCCAAGCCGACTGCTCCGGTTTTACGCGAAGTCGCCATACCTGAAGCGATTACCGTCTCCGAATTAGCCAAGCAAATGGCCGTCAAGGCCAGTGAGGTCATAAAGGTGCTGATGCAGATGGGCATCATGGTGACAATCAACCAGCCCCTGGACCAGGACACAGCAATACTGGTCGTCGAGGAAATGGGTCACACGGCGGTAGCGGCAGAAGAAAAAGACATCGAACAGGAACTCGTTGCCGATGAACCCGAAGTCGAGGGTGATGCGGTAGCCAGGCCACCTGTGGTAACCGTGATGGGGCACGTCGATCACGGCAAGACATCTTTGCTTGACCACATCCGGCACTCACACGTGGCCGATGCGGAAGCGGGTGGCATAACGCAGCATATTGGCGCCTATCACGTCCAGACAGACCGCGGCATCATCACGTTTCTCGATACGCCGGGCCATGCAGCCTTTACCGCCATGCGCGCTCGTGGCGCCCAGGCCACGGATATCGTCATCCTGGTTGTGGCTGCGGACGACGGTGTTATGCCACAGACCAAGGAAGCCATCCAGCATTCACGCGCAGCAGGGACACCCATTATTGTTGCAGTGAACAAAATCGATAAACCGGACGCTGATCTCGACCGGGTTCGCACCGAGCTTTCCAAGGAAGAAGTCATTCCGGAAGAGTGGGGCGGCGAAGATATTTTTGTCAACGTTTCGGCCAAGACCGGCGAAGGCATTGACACCTTGCTGGAAAATGTCCTGTTGCAGGCGGAAGTCATGGAACTGACCGCTAATCCGGACGCCGGTGCGCGAGGCGTGGTGGTCGAGTCCAGCCTGGATAAAGGTCGCGGCCCGGTTGCCACGCTGTTGATTCAGCAGGGTACGCTGAAACGCGGAGACATGATTCTCGCCGGCCAGGAATATGGCAGGGTCCGTGCCATGTTTAACGAAAGCGGCGAAGCCATCGAAAGTGCAGGACCGTCAATGCCTGCTGTTATACAGGGCCTGTCTGGCGTACCGGCAGCCGGTGACGAGATGCTGGCAGTCGCTAACGAGCGCAAGGCCAGGGACGCAGCTTCTCAGCGGCAGGACCGCCAGCGCGAAAGCCGGCTGGCACGCCAGCAGGCAGCCAAGTTGCAGAACCTGTTCGACAATATGGGCAAGGATGAGCAGACCAACGTGAACCTGCTGATCCGTGCCGACGTGCAGGGCAGTGTCGAGGCATTGCGTGATGCCCTCACCAAGCTGAGCAATGACGAAGTGAAGGTCAATGTAGTGGCTTCCGGCGTTGGTGCCATAACCGAGAACGATGCTTCACTGGCCCAGGCGTCCAGTGCGATCATCATTGGCTTCAATGTGCGGGCAGACGCAACTGCGCGCAAAGTGATCCAGGAACACGAACTCGATCTCCATTACTACAGTGTGATCTATGACGCGATCGACGAGGTCAAAAGCGCTATTTCGGGGCTGCTTGGCACCGAGTTCAAGGAGCAGATTGTTGGTCTGGCCGAAGTCAAAGACGTGTTCCGCTCATCGAAACTGGGCGCCATCGCGGGTTGCCTGGTGGTCGAGGGCGCGGTCAAGCGTGACAATCCCATTCGCGTTTTGCGCGAGAACGTGGTGATCTTCGAAGGCGAGCTGGAATCATTGCGGCGTTTCAAAGACGACGTCAAGGAAGTTCAGTCCGGTATCGAATGCGGCATCGGCGTGAAGATGTACAACGACATTAAGCCGGGCGACCACATCGAGTGCTTCGAACGGATCGAAGTGGCCCGGACGCTTTAAGGAACCTGTGGCGTGCCTCGTGAATTCAAACGGTCTGAACGTGTTGCCGGAACCCTGAGAAGGGAACTTGCGCAACTGATCCAGATGGAGGTCAAGGATCCGGAAGTGGGTTTTGTGGGCCTTTCCGACGTCGAGGTGTCGCGGGATCTCTCCCACGCCAAGGTATTTGTGACGGTGTTTGAAACCGATAAAGCGGAGTCCAGCCTGAAAGCCCTGAACAGGGCGGCAGGTTACCTGCGTCGCCGCCTTGGCCAGGAAATGCGCATCCGTTCCGTTCCGGAATTGCATTTTCAGCACGATGCATCGGTGGAAACCGGTCAACGCATGGACAGCCTGATCGATGCCGCCGTGGCGTCTGATCGCAGCGATTCCGGGGATCCAGACCGCGACGGAGACGAATGAGCCGCAGGCGCAAGGGCAGGGACATCCACGGAATCATTCTGCTGGACAAGCCTGTCGGTTATTCCTCAAATCAAGCGGTACAGAAAGTCCGCTGGCTGTTCCAGGCCCGTAAAGCCGGACATACCGGCAGCCTCGATCCTTTTGCCACAGGCATGCTGCCCATTTGCCTCGGTGAAGCCAGTAAAACGGCTGGTTTCATGCTGAATGCATCGAAAACCTATATCGCAGAAGCTGTCCTGGGAGTCGCTACCAGCACCGGTGACATCGAGGGTGAAGTGATTCTCGAACAGCCTGTGCCGACACTCGATCAGGCAGCCATCAACGCGGCCCTCGAACGGTTTCGCGGCGAGATCGAGCAGGTGCCTCCCATGTATTCGGCACTCAAGCACCAGGGGAAGCGACTGTACGAACTGGCCCGCGCTGGTCAGGAAGTAGAACGTAAGCCCCGTGCCGTGACCATTCATTCGCTGGAACTGCAGGACTGGTCGCCACCATCCCTGAAGTTCAGGGTGCACTGCTCCAAGGGAACCTACGTCCGTACGCTGGCCGAGGATATCGCCGTGAAACTCGGTAGCTGTGGGCATTTGAGAGCTTTACGCCGTCTTCATGTCGAGCCTTTCCTTGAGCAGGATATGATCAGCCTGGAAGCCCTGGAATCGGCGGTTGCAGCGGAAAACCCGGAGGATTTTCTGCAGCCGGTGGATGCGGGCCTGGTGCACTGGCCAGTCGTTGAACTGGATGAGATGTCCACCAGTCGATTTACCCATGGCAATCCGGTAGAGATTTCAATAGACGAAGAGGGGTTCGCCAGGGTTTATTCCGAAAGCGGCAAACTGTTGGGCATAGGTGAGATCACCACCGATAAGCTATTGAAACCAAAGCGTATCATGAACCTGTGACCAAACTGCTTGTGAAACTCCGTGCCACGGTATATCATACGCGCCTCATTACCACCGGGGCTTCGAAGTTTTTGCAAAGACCCTTGATTTCAGCGGGATGTTCCCGCCGGGTTTTTACAAAGGCTTCGCGGCTCTAGATATGGAGAAGGAACCATGTCTTTTGATGCAGAAGCAAAAGCAAAAATTGTCAGCGAGTACGCTCGTTCAGAAACTGATACAGGATCGCCTGAAGTCCAGGTTGCCCTGTTAACGGGTCGTATCCAGTACCTCACCGACCATTTCAAAGCTCATAAGGGCGATCACCATTCACGCCGCGGTTTGCTGCGCATGGTGAATCAGCGCCGCAGCCTGCTCGATTACCTGAAGAACAAGGACATCGAGCGGTATCGCGACCTGATCAAGCGCCTCGGCTTGCGACGTTAAATAAACGTCGTTGCATCACGACTGGCCTTCGCTCTGGTAGATGATTCATCTGCCGGAGCGCTCGCGTATACAGCTTTTAAACAATGTAAACAGGAAATTGACCAGTGAATAAACTGACCAAGACTTTCAAATATGGTGACCATGAGGTCACGCTGGAGACAGGGCAGATCGCCCGTCAGGCTAGCGGTGCCGTCATGGTATCCATGGGTGACACACGTGTAATGGTGACTGTGGTAGGCCGGAAAGAAGCCGATCCAGGCCGCCCTTTCTTCCCTCTGACGGTTAACTACCAGGAAAAATTCTATGCGGCAGGCCGCATCCCCGGTGGCTTCTTCAAGCGGGAAGGTCGCCCAACGGAACATGAAACCCTGATTTGTCGCCTGATTGACCGTCCGATCCGGCCGCTGTTCCCCAAAGGGTTTATGAACGAAGTTCAGGTCATCGCTACATTGATGTCTTCGAATCCCGAAATCAATGGTGATATTCCGGCCCTGATTGGTACTTCTGCAGCGCTTGCTCTGTCAGGTATGCCGTTCAACGGCCCCATTGGTGCAGCCCGCGTTGGCTACATTGATGGAAATTACGTACTGAACCCGACCAAGGTTCAGTTGGAAGAGTCTGATCTGGACCTGGTTGTTGCCGGTACCGAAAGTGCTGTACTGATGGTTGAGTCTGAAGCCAAGTTGCTTTCAGAGGACGTTATGCTGGGTGCCGTAACGTTCGGGCATGAAGCCTCCAAGGCAGTTGTCCAGGCAGTCAGAGAACTGGCTGAAGAAGTTGGTGTGGAAGCCTGGGAATGGGAAGCTCCGGCTACCGACGAAGCGCTGACTGCAAAAGTTGCCGAACTGGCTACACAGGGACTGACCGAAGCCTACGCGATCGCAGACAAGATGCAGCGGCGCGATGCCATTGGCGAAGTCAAGAACGCCGCGGTCGAAGCCCTTTGCGATGCTGACGATGAAAACGCGCCGGAGAAAGGCGACGTGTCTGGTGCTTTTTCCAAACTGGAAAAATCACTGGTGCGTGAGCATATCCTTTCCGGCAACCCTCGTATCGATGGCCGCGACCTGAGCACGGTTCGTCCAATCAGTGTCGAGTGTGGCGTATTGCCGCGGGCCCACGGTTCAGCCCTGTTTACCCGGGGTGAGACACAGGCGATCGTGGCTACCACGCTGGGTACCGGCCGCGATGCACAGATCATCGACGCTGTCACCGGCGAATACAAAGACCCGTTCATGCTGCACTACAATTTCCCCCCGTTCTGCGTGGGTGAAACCGGCTTCATGAGTGGCCCCAAACGCCGTGAAATCGGTCATGGCCGCCTCGCGCGCCGTGGTGTTTCTGCGGTTCTGCCAACCATGGAAGACTTTCCCTATGTGATTCGGGTGGTTTCAGAAATCACCGAGTCGAACGGTTCCAGCTCCATGGCCTCCGTTTGCGGTACGTCATTGGCCCTGATGGATGCGGGCGTTCCGGTGAAAGCACCGGTTGCCGGTATTGCCATGGGCCTGATCAAGGAAGGCGATCGTTTCGCGGTACTGTCTGACATCCTGGGTGACGAAGATCACCTCGGTGACATGGACTTCAAGGTGGCCGGAAGTGAAGAAGGTATCACCGCCCTGCAGATGGACATCAAGATCGAAGGCATCAACGAGGAAATCATGAAGATTGCCCTGTCACAGGCACGTGACGGCCGTAACTTCATCCTTGGCGAAATGAACAAGGTCATCAACGAGCCACGTGGCGAGATGTCTGAATTCGCTCCGCGCCTGATGACCGTCAAAGTGCATCCCGACAAGATTCGTGACGTGATCGGCAAGGGTGGTGTCACCATCCGTTCCATCACGGAAGAAACCGGTTGTACCATCGATATTGCTGACGATGGCACCGTGACCATCGCTTCCGTAAACAAGGAAGCAGCCGACGAAGCCCGCAAGCGGATCGAGCAGATCACCGCCGATGTCGAACCGGGCCAGGTGTTCGAAGGCAAGGTCATCAAGATCATGAACTTCGGCGCATTCGTTTCGCTGACGCCCGGCCGTGACGGCCTGGTGCACATCTCACAGCTTTCTGAAGAGCGTGTTGAAAATGTGACGGACGTGGTCAAAGAAGGTGACATGGTCAAGGTCAAGGTCCTGGAAGTCGACAAGCAGGGACGTATTCGTCTCAGCATGAAGGCAGTGACCGCAGAAGACTGATCCGGAAACCCGGATAGAAGAAAAACGGCGCTCATCGAGCGCCGTTTTTTTTGTGCGATCAAATTCCGGCTTTATACGACTCTGATCAGTTGGTCCAGGACGGGGTCGGGCCTTTCGGCCAACAGTGCATGGCCGGAGCCTTCCAGAATTGCTTTCTCCGCATGGGGCAGCGCTTCTGCTACCTTCATGGCTGAGCGAACCGGCGTAAGCATGTCCCGTTCACCCAGGATCAAAAGGGCGGGGCAAGCCACGTTTGCAGCATGCTCCAGCCCTTCGATGTATTTGTTACAGGCGTTGAGGTCTGTATGGATGACGCCGGGCCCGGCTTTCTCCATCAGACGCATTCCGCCTCCCAGCATCCAGTTGCCGGGTGTGGCGTTACCTCCCAGTTGCGCCGATTTGCTATAGCCCCAGAAATTCAGCATTTCTATGGCCTCATGCCTGTCGTGTTTTGCGTTATCAAGCAAGAATCCTGAAACCGGCATGGGCACCGTCACACCCACGAGGGCAATCGCGCGTACCCGGTCCGGATGCCTGGCTGCTGTCGCGATCGCGACCAGTGATCCCAGGCTGTGTCCGACCACCGCGGCCTGTGAAAGACCCGCTGCGTCCAGCACCTGGACGACCCAGTCCGCCATTGCTTCGATCGATTCCAGCGGTTCACCGCCAGACCGCCCGTGCCCCGGCAAATCCACCGCCAGCACATTGCGCCCATGCCGTGCAAAATAGCGGGTTGGCAATACCCAAATGGTGTGATCCTGACCGGTGCCATGGATAAACAAAACAGTCTCTTTTTGACGGTCCGGCTCGCGATTCCCAGTTGCCACGTAGGCATCGTGACCATTGATTTCCAACTGCATTTTTTCGCCCTTCCTATGCTTTTTGAGAGGCTCTCAGACCCTGTCCGATGTCTTCGATCAGATCATCGATGCTTTCGATGCCCACTGATATCCGAACCAGTCCTTCGCTGATACCGGCAGCCTCCAGTGCGGCCGTATCCATGCGGTGATGTGTCGTACTTGCGGGGTGTATGACCAGGGTCTTGGCGTCACCGATGTTTGCCAGGTGGGAAACCAGTTCCAGGCGCTCGATAAAGCGCTGACCGGCCGCGCGTCCGCCTTTAACGCCAAAGCTGAAAACCGCTCCTGAACCATTGGGCAGCAGGGTCTTCGCCAGTTCATGGTCCGGATGTTCCGGCAGTTCAGGGTAGATGACCCAATCCACGGCTTCGTGCCCGTCCAGGTAATCAACCAGTTTTCGTGCGTTATCCACGTGTTTCTGCATTCTCAGAGGTAACGTTTCCAGGCCCTGCAGGATGAGAAAAGAGGTCATGGCGCTCATGCAGGCACCGAAATCCCGCGCGCCTTCCTTGCGCGCCCGGGTAATGAAAGCGGCTGGGCCGAATTCCTCGGCGAAGTCGAGGTCATGAAACCCTTCATAAGGTTCAGTCAGGGTGGGAAAGAGGCCGGATGCTTCCCAGTCGAAGATGCCGCCATCTACCAGCAGTCCGCCGATGACCACGCCGTGACCGCTCAGGAACTTGGTCGCGGAATGCATCACGATGTCGGCACCTAGATCAAAAGGACGACACAGGTAAGGCGTGGTAAACGTCGAGTCGATCATCAACGGCAGGCCGGCCTGGTGAGCAACGTCGGCCACACGCGGTATGTCCAGTACCTCTAGACCTGGGTTACCCAGTGTTTCACCGAACAACAGGCGTGTATTGGGCCGGATGGCCTGCCTGAAGGCTTTCGGATCGCGGGGGTCAACAAAAGTGGTATCAATCCCGAACCGGGGCATCGTGTAAGCCAGCAGATTGTGGGTGCCGCCGTAGAGGGACTGCGACGAGACAATATGCGAACCTGCGCCCATCAGCGTGGCGATCGCCAGGTGCATGGCCGCCTGGCCGCTGGCAGTTGCAATGGCCCCCACCCCGCCTTCCAGCGCGCTGATGCGTTCTTCCAACACCGCGTTGGTGGGATTGGAAATGCGGGAGTAAACATGGCCTGTACGCTCTATGTTGAAGATCGAGGCTGCGTGATCTGTGTCCTTGAAAACATAGGATGCCGTCTGGTAAATCGGTGTTGCACGGGCGCCGGTGGCTGGGTCGGGTCGCTGGCCGGCATGCAGGCTCAGTGTCTCCAGGTCGAATGTTTTTGGCTTTGCCATGGGCAGATTCCTGATAAGGGTAGTTCAAGGGACAATTCTACTGTGAAACGACGCGAAACTTCTTTTTCATCCGCATAAATTCTAGCGCGGGCAGCCATCTCTTTCTTTCCTGAAAATGCTAAGGTGAGCAAAACAGCTTCAGGATAAGAAAAACCATGCCAGGACACTCCAATAACCGCCTTTTGCTGGCACTGATTGCAGTCGTTTTTCTGGCGGGGCTGCTGTCTTCCCTGGTGCAGACTGCGGGCGGACGGGTCGTGATCAACGAGATCAGGATTCCAACCCAGAACGGGCAATGGGTTGCGGGGGATCTGTTCAAGCCGAGATCGGCCACCGCCGAGACACCGGCGCCGCTGGTCGTGGTGGTTCCTGGCTTTCAACGTTCCAGGGAGGCCCTGGCCAACATCGCGATAGAACTGGCTCGCCGCGGCATCGTCGTGATCTCCATCGACCCCTCGTGGCCTGTTTTTCCTATATTCCAATGGCAGAAATCTCTCAGAAAGTGTTTGTCGATGCCTCTAGCCGGCAGATGACCTGGTTTTTCCCACGGCGGATGAACAATGCTGTGATGTTGTGGGCGCTATTGAATGGCAGCCTGGGCTTTGTTCTGTTTTTCGGCAGCTATTATTTTTACGGACGGCACCACGGTGTCAGGCCGGAAATGTGGGGCGCGACCATCAACCGGCCGCAACTGTTCAGAACGTTCGTGCTGGCCCTGTCACTTTATTTGTTTTACTTCCTGCTGGTTTTCCTGGTCTACTTTCTGTTCCATGTCGATTACAACTTCCTGTTCATGGGGGTGCGTGTTTTCCGACCGGACCTGCTGATCCTGTTATGCATGTATGCCCCGCTGTTTTTTATTTTTTTCCTGTCCAATTCGCTCAGGTTCATTGGAGCGATGCGCGTTGAAGGCGACCCCGAGTGGAAGAGCATGCTGATTGCCGGAATCGCCAACTCGCTGGGTCTGTTTCTGATCGTACTGGTTCAGTACCTGACCTTTGCGGCGACTGGAACCGTGTACTGGACCGACGGTTGGTTGTACGTCAACCTGTTGTTCGCCGTAGTGCCGATGATGTTCGCTCTGCCTTACTTCAACCGGTATTTTTTCCGGGTGACAGGGCGGATCTACCTGGGCCCCATGGTCACCTGCATGATTTTCATCATGGTGCTGATCTCTAACACGGTTTTTTACCTGCCACTGTAATTCTTTTTGTTCGGCAGCGGTCCCAGGTGGCCTGGACCGAGTCCAGCACAGTCTCGATTTCAGCTTGATTCTTGCGCCATTTTTCGGGGTCGGGAGGGGTGTGGGTGAAACGGGATAACGGCAATGATCCGGACATGCGCTGCTGAAGACGTTCATCGGCCTCCAGGCCGGCAAATTGACAAATAGAGCGAATGACCTGTTCGGTATCGGTGGTCAGATCATCGTAATCGCAGGTCATCCACCGGTTGGGTGCGATCTTTTCCAGGTCATCCAGGATGATTCGGTTGGCGGATTCCCATTGAAAGGCACATATCTCAGCCAGCGAATGGCCATTGAGCGCCTGCCATCCGGGTGGCAACAACAGCGACCATGCAGGGCCTCTCCAGCCTCTGAGCCTGGGGTAGGTCACCCAGCGGCCGGACTTCCATGCTTCCATCATGCTGCTGATGTTTGGACGCGGGTCCCTGAACAGGTACACGTATAGCGCTCCGGGGAATACCTTCTCCAGGAATGGCTGACGCAGGGCGTTTTTAGGCGTTTTCTCCAGGAACCGAATGTCCCCGGGTTGTTTCAGCCGCATCCATTCCCGGCCGTCACGATCTTGCACAAACCGGGCAAATCGCCGATGCAGCGATTCGATGATGTGCTCCGTCGCATGGGATGCGTCCAGCCGGTTTGAGTCCACTCGACCCGACCTGGGGTTGAGCTGGCGGATCCCTTCGATGAACTGGTGGCTCTCTCCCCCAACGGTCCAGACGCCTGGCGCCTCTGCCAGCGTTTCAAACAGCAGGGTGCTACCCGAGCGAGGGGCAGCCAGCAATATGACCGGTCGATCAAACAATGCGCTCGGGTAAAACTTTCTCGGCCGGAAACCAGGGAGCCTTCACGACCGTGGCATTCGCTTCTCCGTCCGGAGTGCCCAGTACCAGCTGCGACCCGATGGCGGTGAGTTCTGCCGGGACGTTGGCGAAACCAATATTTCTCTCCAGCCGGGGTGACCAGACACAACGGCTGACGTGACCGATTTTCTCGTCTCCGTCCAACACGGGCCAGAAGGACTCGTTGTGACTGATGGGATCGGCGTCGATTTCAACACCTACCAGGCGCCGGTGGTTGCCCTCGGCATGGATGGCCCGCAATGCTTCGCGTCCGATGAAATCAGCTTTCTTATCCAGGTCGACCAGGCGTCCGAGTCCAAGCGTATAAGGATTGTCTTCCCTGCGGATGTCGGAAACAAAGGACAGCAGGGCGCCTTCGATGCTGCGAATGAGGTTGGGCGCCGCCGGGATGATGTTGTATTCCTCGCCCGCGCTCATGATGGCTTCCCACAGTTCATTGCCGTGAATGTGGTCCTTCAGGTAAAACTCGTAACCCAGTTCGCCACTCCAGCCGGTCCGGCTTACCGCCATTTTGAGCCCGTTCAGCTCAGTTTCGATCACGTGGTAATAACCCATGTCCAGCGCTTGCTGCCCCAGCAGTTTGTAAGCCACATGCGGAGACTTCGGTCCCTGCAACTGCAGCGGGCAGATGTCTCCCTCTTCGACTCTCACATCCATGCCGGTCTGCGAGGCGACGCCCTGGGCCCAGAGAATGACATCGCCGTCGCCCGGTGACAGCCAGAACTCATTCTCATGCATGTGCATCAACACCGCGTCATTGACGATGCCACCTTCTGCATCCGTCAGCAGCACATAAAGGCAACGGTGCGAGGGGCAGTTGCTCAGGTCGCGGGGCGTGAGCATTTCCATGAAGGCCTTTGCATCAGGTCCGCTGATACGGATCTGACGCTGACAGGAAACATCCCACACGGTGACATGCTTTACCAGGTGCCAGTATTCGTTGACCGGATCACCATAGTGTGTCGGCATGTACATGTGGTTGTAGATCGTAAAAGCTTTGGCGCCATAGCGCATCGTGGCATCGAAATAAGGCGATTTTCGCACCCTGGGGCCAATGCTGATCATGGGGCTCTGGGTAGGCGTTGTGTGATTCTTTTCCCGGTCCAATGTGTTCTCCGCAGGCAGGTGCTCTAGTCAGTTCCAAGGTATCGCCCAAACCAGTCGAGGTATCTCTCGCTGAGATCCTTGATGTAGCTGGGTTTGCTGATGCCATGATATTGGCCCGGATAAACCACCAGTTCGGTTTCGACACCCAGTTTCTTCAAGGCCAGGTAAAGCTGTTCTGAATTGATGATGGGTACGTTCCAGTCTTTCTCACCACCCAGTATCAGGGTAGGGGTGACGACCTTTCCCACGTCATTGAACGGGGACATATTTTCATACCGCTCGCGTGCTTCGGGCTCCCAGGGGTAACCCAGTTCGCCGTCCCACCAGCGCTGGTACATGTCATGTCCGTAGTTGACGACATACAGGGTGGCGCTGGCTCCCGTGGCGGCCGCCTTGAACCGGTCTGTCTTGGTAATGACATGGTTCGTCATCATGCCCCCATAGGACCAGCCTGTGACTGCCATTCGTTCCGGGTCACCCCAGCCGCGCTCAATCACATCATCGACCGCGGCCATGACGTCTTCGTAATCCGGCCCGCCCCAGTCGCGCCAGATAGCCAGGCAGAAAGCCTGACCGTAGCCGGTTGATCCACGGGGGTTTGGCTGAACGACCAGGTAGCCATTGGCGGCATACAACTGGCCATCGAAGTTGAAACTGTAATCAAACTGGGCTTGCGGCCCTCCATGGATGTCCAGGATCACCGGATAGCGCTTGCCCTTTTTGAACCCGGGCGGCTTGATGACAAACCCCTGTATCCGGGTTCCGTCGGCACTGTCGAATTCTACCCGCTCGACCGCGCCCAGCTCCAGGCCTTCCAGAACTTCCCGGTTGGTGTGCGTCTTTTGTTCCAGCCGGTTATCGGCCAGGAGGAACACTTCCGACGGCTGCCAGGGCCTGCTGATCAGCACGGCCATTTTTCCGTCCGGGCCTATGCTGAAATTTGAAACGACGTTCTCGTCCGTCACTTTCCGGTCGAACCTGGTTTCCTTCCCGCGGGCGTTCACGCGGACCAGGTTCTGCTCCCCGTGGTCTTCCAGCAGAAACCAGATGAACTGGCCGTCGGAAGAATACCTGGGGCTGTAGGTCATCCGGTCCAGCGCTTCTGAGAGAA
>Ga0316189_10000708_pt1 | contig 33250 bp, 25 predicted proteins | sample LowCovwburrow_MG_FD_204930 | JGI IMG/M metagenome (GOLD analysis project Ga0316189, IMG submission 204930) | Coastal sediment microbial communities from Maine, United States - Lowes Cove worm burrow | ecosystem: Environmental > Aquatic > Marine > Coastal > Sediment | place: USA: Maine...
AAGGCGCTATGGCAGCGGCGTAAAATTTCTGTCGCTATCGGCGATCCACCATGTGCGAGCATTTTTAGAGTGTCGGTTTTCCGAGGGCGCACATGCTGTTCTTCAGCGATAGCAGCTAGCATTGTGGGAACACCAAGACTCTCAGTTATACTGTGTTCGGCAATCAAGTCGAGGGCGGTCTTTGGGTCGAACGCCGCAAGGGTAACCTGAGTGCCCAGTGTCCAAATGTTGCCGATTACGCCGAGGGAGCCTGCTGCATGAAATAGCGGCGCCATCACCAGCATCACGTCACCTTCGCTCTGTGGGACTGATGCGAGATAGTGAAATGTATTGGCGATGAGATTGCGATGGCTAAGCATCACACCCTTGGACTTGCCCGTAGTGCCGCCGGTATAGAACAGGCCGGCTAGGTCACTTTCCTCAACACTAACTCCGAGTTCGACCTCCTTCGCCCCATTTAGCATTGCGTCATAGGCATCGGGAATCATGATGACGTGATCGACGCAGTCAGCTAGTTCACCTGGATCACGGTCGGTGAGTAGTACTTTCGTCTGCGAGTCTTCGAGGGCGTATTTTAATTCAGCCAGGGCATGACGGGTATTGAGAGGCACGACTATTAAGCCAGCTGCGGGTACGCCCATATAGGTTTCAATATAGCGCTGGCCGTTGTTGGCTAGTATTGCGACTCTTTCCCCTTTCTCTAATCCTAATGCCTGCAGTGCTCCAGCTAATAGGCGGCAGCGCCTGTGTAGTTCTGCGAAGTTGATAGAATCAGCCCCATCTATCACTGCCGTTTTAGTGGGTGCCATTCTAGAGGCGTATTTGATCGGGTCGGCGAATGTATGCATAAGCTAGAGCGTCTGTGTTAGTCGTCTTTTAGTCCAAAGGTATACACCACGTTACCGGAGGCGATTGTCACGAATTGCTCTCCGTCTATAGCATATGTCATAGGGGCCGCATGCACTCGAGCCCCTAGAGAGATATGCCAAAGCTCTTCGCCACTGGCTGCATCTAGTGCGAAGAAATAGCCATCTGCGCTGCCGGTGAATACGATGCCGCCAGCGGTTGTGGTGATTCCAGCCGAAGAGCGGGGCATGATAGGGAATTCCCATTCGATTTCTGCAGTGGCGGGATTGATAGCACGTATTGAGCTATGGAATGCATCCATCGGTTGGTTGTAGCGCCCGCCACCACCGGTAAAGCGCTCGCCTTCTTCGTAGTCCTCGTCGCGCTTGAAGAATTCCTGTTCGCCGTCGAAAGAAGTGACATAAAACAAGCCGGTCTGTTGGCTATAGCCGGGCGAATACCAATTCGTTGCACCGACGATAGGGGGGGAGACTAGGATACCTTCGTAGGTAGGTGCCATGCCGGGGACTCGAATGGGCCGACCATTTGGGTCTAATCCCTGTGCCCATGTCTGTGACGCATACGCTTTCCCTTCCAGAAATTCTCCGGTTTCCCGATCGATAGTGTAGAAGAAGGCGTTGCGGTTTGCCCACATCATTACCTTACGCGTGCTGCCTTGGTATTCGATGTCGGCCAGAATCGGAACCTGAATCGAGTCGTAGTCATGGACATCGTGTGGCGTGAATTGGAAGTGCCATGCAATTTCCCCAGTATCGCCATCCAGAGCAAGCGCAGAATCGGAATAGAGATTGTCACCGAGGCGGACATCGCCATTCCAGTCTGGGCCTGGGTTACCCGTTCCCCAATAGATGAGGTTTAGGTCTGGGTCGTAGGAGCCGGTGATCCAGGTGGCGGCACCTCCAGTTTTCCAAGAGTCGCCGGACCAGCTCTCGTTGCCAGGCTCACCTGGGCCGGGAATGGCATAGGTACGCCACTCGAGATCACCGGTAACAGGATCATAGGCATCAATGAAGCCGCGTATACCGAATTCGCCACCCGCGATCCCGGTGACAACTTTGTCTTTAACTATTAATGGCGCAGCAGTCTTGCTGTAACCGGCTTCGTAGTCGGCTACCTCGACGTCCCAGAGCACATTTCCTGTGCGTGCATCGATGGCAACGAGGTGAGCGTCCAAGGTGCTCATGAAAAGTGTCTCGCCGAGTATGGCTACGCCGCGATTGTTTCTGCCGCAGCAAATACGTAGATCTTCTGGTAGTTCATGGTCGTAACGCCAGTAGACTCGACCCGTTCGGGCGTCAACTGCCGTCAGATTGCTAGGCGCCTCGGTGATAAACATGATGCCGTCGACGACGGTAGGTACTGTCTCCGCTCGGTCGATCACAGGTATCTGATACGACCATTTCATCTCTAATTCTGTCACGTTGCCCGTGTTGATCTGATCGAGTCGGCTATAGCGCTGGCTGTCCAGAGTGCCGGAGTACATCATCCAATTTTCGGGCTCACTCTCGGCATTGACGAGGCGTTCCCATGTCACCGGACTAAATGCAGGAGTGATAACAGTTTGAAACTCATCTTCCTGTGCCTGTAGTGGCAGGGCTAGAAAGACAGTGGTTAGCAGTAGCGGGAATCTGTTCATGTTTAGTTCTCCTTTCGTAGAGAAAATAGATAGGCCACAAGGTCATCTACTTCGCTGTCGGACAAAGTCTGTGTATAGCTCGGCATAGTGGATGTTTCCAGCCGCTCGAAGGAGGCGATCTGATTCTTCGGATAAGACCAAAGATTGGCATCAATATCCATAATTCGTAGCGAGAAGCTGTCTTCGTTCATGCGCAGCCCCTCTCTGACGACGCCGTCCCTGTCGGTTACGCGCATCGTCCACCAGCGCGGGGCAACGTCTGCATGGGGATTAAGCATATCGCTAAGTAATTCTTCTGGACTACGTCTCTCGCCCACCCGAGAAAGGTCAGGCCCTTGTCTGCCGCCTTGTCCGTCTATCATGTGGCAGCTGCTACAGTCACCCTTGTTCGTGAACAGGCGGGCACCGTTGGCGACCAAGCCGGGTAGGTCGATGTTCGCAGGATCGGTGCTTAGAGAGCTTATATAGGCCACGAGCTGCCATACCTGAGCGTCAGGCAGGTCGGCCGCTACCGGAAGCATGGCGGTTCCAGGGATGCCTGTGCGGATGATGTTAAATATGCCCACCTCAGAGCTAGCGCGGGATAGCCGGCCGGTAAGGTCTGGCGCGCCGGTTTCGTCGTTGCCCTTCGCATCGAAGCCGTGACAGCGTGAGCATTGCCGCTCGAAATATTTGAGGCCAGCATTGATGTCAAAGTTGGTGTTGTAGAGATTGCCTGCGTCTTCGGCAAGGCTATTGCTTGTGGCTAAGAGCAGGCCGCTAAATGCTACCGTCGCCAGGTGCCTCAACTGCGTGGTGAGATTACCCATGCTCACTCCTCGTTATTGTTGTTTTGGTGAGACTCATTAGTGTAACACCACGCTTTTTCTTGGCAATTGCTATTACCACTTACCTTGCTCAGGGCTATGTCCTCCATCTTTATCGAATTGTGGAAAACAAGGCAATAATTATTACGAAAGTGTGACAAAATTGTAGTCATCATTAAAGAGTAAAACTATACTCCGAGCAAAACAAAGCAGGTCATAATTATGCCACCTACACTCAGTGCCCTTTTCGGTCGTTCCCCTATCAGACCTATTCAGGAACATATGGCGATAGCTCACCATTGCGTTGAGTTGTTGGGCGAATTTCTAGAAGCGAGTTTCGTTAAAGATTGGGACGCAGCCCTTGCCGTGCAACAAGAAATTCGGAATCAGGAAAATACCGCTGATGATCTTAAAAGCAATGTGCGCACAAACCTGCCCAAAAGTTTGTTTCTTCCGGTATCCAGAACAGATTTGTTAGAGCTGCTGCATACCCAAGACAAATTGGCGAATCGTGCGAAGGATGTAGCTGGGTTAATGCTAGGCAGGCGTATGGAGATACCAGAGAGTCTGGTGCAGGAAGTTCGCGACTATTTCAACGAAAGCCTTCTGGCCTCTAATCAAGCGCTCAAGGTTATCAACGAGCTGGATGAATTGCTCGAGACAGGGTTCCGTGGAAGGGAAGTCGACCTTGTAGAGGGTCTGATTAATGAGCTGGATGAACTTGAGCATCAAACTGATGTAAGTCAGGTTAAGCTTCGCGCGAAGTTGTATGATTTGGAGGAGTCTCTGCCTCCTGTTCATGTAATGTTTCTATACAAGGTTATCGATCAGATCGGTGATCTGGCAGATATTTCAGAAAGTGTGGGCGCTCGGCTACTGCTGTTGATTGCGCGATAAGAAGAATAGTAAAGCTTCACAAGCTGGGTGATACATGGCTGACATAATTTCTCAATACGGCACAACATTTTTGATCATGGCCGCCCTGTTCGGCTTTTTTATGGCTTGGGGTGTAGGTGCGAATGATGTAGCCAATGCGATGGGTACATCGGTTGGCGCCAAAGCAGTCACGATCAAGCAGGCGATATTCATCGCAATGATATTCGAGTTTGCCGGCGCCTACTTAGCGGGTGGTGAGGTTACCTCTACGATTCGTAGCGGCATAATCGATATCGAAAAGGCTGGGTTTACAGATTCACCCGAGTTACTAGTTTACGGCATGCTTTCCTCGCTCTTAGCGGCGGGTACATGGCTGTTGATTGCCTCTCACAATGGCTGGCCGGTCTCTACAACGCATTCGATCATCGGCGCTATCGTGGGATTCGCGGTTGTCGGCATCTCTGTAGACGCAGTCGTGTGGAGTAAGGTATGGGCCATCGTAGCGAGTTGGGTTGTTTCTCCACTGTGTTCCGGCATCATCGCTTTCTTTATATTTCGCAGTGTGCAGAAGCTTGTTCTCGATACTGAAGACCCTTTCACTAACGCAAAAAAATATGTTCCCTTCTACATTTTTTTGGTGGGCTTCATGATTGCAATGGTTACCCTGGTAAAAGGGCTGCGCCATGTCGGCTTGGATTTCAGTTTTGCTCAGTCTTTGCTGATGGCGGTAGGAGTTGGAATCTTAGCGATGTTGGTCGGCATCTTTCTGCTGCGACGCATAAAGGAAGTGCCTGCGGACAATGAGAGCTTTCACTTCGGCAGTGTCGAAAAAGTCTTTGGTGTGTTGATGATATTCACTGCCTGTTCGATGGCTTTCGCACATGGGTCTAATGACGTCGCCAATGCTATCGGGCCATTGGCCGCTGTGAATGGTGTGGTGCAAAGCGGAGGTGTATTTGCTGAGCAATCCGGTCTGCCGCTCTGGATACTCCTGTTAGGCGGTGGCGGTATAGTGGCGGGCCTAGCGATGTGGGGTTACAAGGTCATTGCAACAATCGGCAGGAACATTACTGAGCTTACGCCGAGTCGCGGTTTTGCAGCAGAATTGGCAGCTGCGACTACCGTGGTAGTGGCCTCGGGCACGGGAATTCCAGTGTCGACAACCCATACGCTGGTGGGGGCGGTATTGGGAGTGGGTCTAGCTCGCGGTATTGGCGCTCTCAATCTCAATGTCGTCGGTAGAATCTTTCTGTCCTGGGTGGTTACGCTGCCTGTCGGTGCAGGAATTTCCATAGTATTTTTCTTTATATTCAAGGCGATTTTTTCCTAGCCTGCGAACTAGCGTCACAAGTGCGGTTACTCTTATGGAGGCTCCGTGGCAACTCAAAACCAGAAGTGTGAGACTTTCTCGCGCCTGCATCAGTCTGATACTGCATGGATAATTCCAAACCCCTGGGACGTTGGGTCGGCGAAGTTGTTGCAGCACCATGGCTTTCAAGCGTTGGCGACTACGAGTTCGGGCTTTGCCTATACCCTAGGTAGGGCAGATGGTGAAGTTAGCCTCGATGAAAAACTACAGCATTGCAGCATGTTGTCTGCGGCTACGGATATTCCTATCAATGCCGATTTTGAGAACGGCTACTCTGAAAATCTAGCGGGTGTTGTTGAGAATATTAAGCGACTCGCAGAGACAGGTGTCGCCGGATTCTCTATCGAAGACTTTAGTCGTGAGCATCATCAACTATATGGCTTCTCCGAGTCGGTTGAGCGAGTGCAGGCCGCCGTCGAGACAGTTGCCGAATTGGGGCTGCCCTTAGTGCTTACGGCGCGTGCAGAGAATTTAATTCGCGGGGTAGATGACCTTGAAGATACGATCAAGCGGTTGCAGGCATTCGAGGCGGTGGGTGCGGATGTGCTGTATGCGCCAGGTATACAATCAGCAAATCAACTGTGCACAGTAACAGCTTCACTGGATAAGCCCTTCAATGTGCTGGCATCATTTATGCTGGGGACAAATGTTGCCGAATTTAGTGAATGTGGCGCGAATCGAATTAGTCTCGGCGGGGCACTTAATTATGCAGCCATAAATCCCGTGCTTACTGCAAGTGTGGAGATGATTGAGAAGGGAACATTCGACTGGCTGGGCGGGACGGCGGACGGAGCCGCAGTGGCTGAGTTCCTAGAAGGATCGGATTAATCTAGAAAGGCAGTGCATGTGCTGTGCCCGGTATGAATGACCTACTCTTTTTTCTCGGCCTTTTCTGCTTTTTTGACCCTGATCCTTTGGCCATCGACATCCTTGCCATTTAGATTCTTGACTGCGGCCTTGGCTTCGCCCGGCTTGGGCATTTCGATGAAGGCGAAACCTTTCGAGCCGCCTGATTTTGGATCTAATACTAATGCGCAAGACTGAACAGAGCCAAAAGCCTCGAAAAGGGCTTTAAGTTCTGCTTCGCTGGTGTTACGTGCCATATTTCTGACGAGTAATTTCATAGTGCTGTGCCTTTGGGTATTTCCAATTAACGATCCTCGGCACGGGTCGATTTCGTAGCGCCGGCGAACTGAGTTATTTCTTCGTCAGAATACTTTGTGTGTACACGCGTATCTGATGCAGGTTGATGTTCCAGACTCACACCGGGTCTTCTTTCAGTTCGTGGCCTGATGGGCCGTTTGCTGAATCCTCCGCCACAGTTTGGGCAAACATTATAGAGTACATTCTTCACACAATGGCTACAGAACGTACACTCATAGGTACAAATATAGGCCTGCGTTGAGGCCGCAGGTAGGTCTTTATCGCAATACTCGCAGTTTGGTCTTAGTTCTAACACAATTTACTCTTCAGTCTAATACGAATCTTAAAATTCGGCTTCTTCCATTGCGGCCATGCTCATCATAAGAAACCCGGTAAACGCAGCGCTGTTTGGCGATAGGGATGGGTCGACTTTCGTCTTCATCTCATTGATTGTCGAGCGGAATTCTTTATAAAACTCCCATGAAGGTTGTGGTCTGTAGTGAAGGTTCTGCAATTCAAAATGTACAATAGCCTTCTTGGCAGTTGTTGGTTTGACGAAGACTTCATCCTGCGGACGGAAGTAGACAGGGCAGATACTAATCAGTGACCACTTGGCCATTTTTCCGCTCAACATGATGCCTAGAATCTTCTCGAAGCCTTTCTCGTCATCGCCATAGAGTTGTTCTTTCAATCCTTTAGCTAGTGCGTTCTTTTGCTTTGGCTCTAGGCCGCGCCCAAAATCACGAAATTTTGGTTTCTCGAAAATTGAAACCATAGAAGATCGAGAAACAATTTTAATCATACTCTCGATAATTTCTGGTGGGTCTCGGAAATTTTTCTTTGCGAATAGCTCCTGGCTAAGCGAAATCATCCTATCCATTTTATGCTTTTTGCCGATCGCCATCATTTCGGGATGAGAAAATCCACCAGGGTAGCGTGCTAGAAAATACTCTTCGGCTCGCTTTAGTTTTTCCAAGTTCATTGGCGCTGAGCTACTCTTTAGTTATCGTTCGGCAGATAAGAGTAATTCGCGGCGTACTCGAGCATCTGCGACATGAAGTCACTTGGATACTCGACTCGTACGTTGCTGACCACACCGTTCTCATCATCGGCAACTATGCGAGGATTTACAAATCCAGAGTAGGGGGCAACGTTTAAGGAGGCATAACGCTCCAGTACTTCTGCGTGCAGCTCTTGGTCTACCTGCGTGCCGTAGTTCTCCACGAGGTTTCGGGCCGCTTCGAAGTCGCCTTCAGATTTGATGCGCTGAATTTCTTGTAGCAATCTGCCGAATATTTCCCGCAGTTTCTCATAGTCATTCACAACAAAATAGGTCTTGCCATCTCGAACTACGCGTTCTATGACGTTTTCTTCCAATCCTTGTTCATAGGACCAAAGTGCGACTAGTTGGCGATTTCGCATGTGAGCTTCCTCAACGAGTTCGCCTGGCTGTAGCCGATATAATTGCAACATCGCGCCGCCACGTATGTAGGCATCGTACTCGGAGCGACCAACATCGAGACTATCCATCACGCCGATCTCAATTAGCATGGGGTCCATAATGTAATACAGCGCGACCAAGTCAGCGCGCCCTTCTTCCAGAGTACTAGCGTATTGACGCAGCGTCTCTCGTGTGGTGCCTACGCCATCATTAATTTGGCCGGAAGCATGGCCGATGACCTCGTGCATGTCGGTGTGTAAATCGCCGGCTTGTTCAGAGTGTGTCCGACTGCGCAAAATTTCTTCTTCGCTAAACGCGAACTCTTCCAGTGTCTTGCTGGGAGAGGAGTTGTAGGCGCTTACGATATTGCCAAGGCTCACAGATTTCGAACCATGCTGTGCGCGAATCCAGCTTGAATTCGGCAGGTTGATGCCTATCGGGGTTGCGGGTGACGCATCGCCAGATTCCATAACGACAGTGATGACCTTGCCGTCGATGCCGGTCACGTCTGCTTTCTTGTGTTCATCCTGAATGGGAGAGTTGTCTTCAAACCATTGCGCGCGCTCGCCAATAGCAGAAATTCTGAGGGTTGCTTCAGCGTCACGAAAAGAAACTACTGATTCGAAAGAGCCCCGATAGCCTAACGGGTCGTTATAGACTTCGATGAAGCCGTTGATAACATCAATCGCTGAATCGGTATCTTCGACCCATGCGATATTGTAGGCATCGAAATCTTCAAGGTCTCCAGATCGATAATACTTTACGAGTAATTCGAATGCTGTTCGTTGTTTGTCATTTTCGGCTACACCAATGGCGCGCTCTAACCAGTAGACTACTTGTTCCAGTGCTGCGCTGTACATTCCGCCGACTCGCCAGACGCGTTCAACGATCTCACCATCTACTTTAACCAGCTTCGAATTTAGTCCATGAGAGACGGGAGTCGAGTCATCGTTTTCTGACTGTGCCGCATAAAAGTCAACGACTTCCTGTTCGGTCACACCTTCATAGAAGTTAACCGCCGATGTTGCTACTTTGTCTACGCCGTCGGCAGTGTTGACTTTTTTCGGGTCTAGATCCTGATCGAAGAGTATTGGTGTTAGCTCGGTGATGAGTTCGTTTACACTTTGATCTTCACGCAGCGGAAGATCTGATTGGGCGGCGACAGCGCTGACCACATCGTTGAAGTACTGCTCGTTAAAAAGGGGTGTAAATTTTAGACCAGAATAGTGATGGTGAATGCCGTTGGCAAACCAGACTTGTTTTGCATAGGTTGTGAAGTGGCCGAAATTCTCTGTATTTCTATCGCCAGTATAGTTCTTTAGTACTTCCTCGAGGGTGCGTCGAATTCGAAGATTGTGCTTATAGTTTTGATCGTACATGATGTCGCGACCGGAGAGCGCTGCCTGAGATAAGTAGTAGAGCAGCTCCTTCTGTTGCTCGTTTAAATTCTCAAACCCGGGGACCTGATAGCGCAACATGCGAATGTCTGCAAATCGATCTGCTTCATAGACGAATCCGCTTTCTGCAGCGATTGGAGTGCTCCCTATTGAGGCGTTCGAATCTGTAGCTACCTCGACGACGGTTGGCATTGCTGTTCCACTGTCTTCGCTGCATGCGCTGAGGAGGGCTAGGGCTATGAATACAGCTAAAAGGCGAGGAATAAAGTACTTGTCGATTGTGAGAAATGAGGTCATGTCGTGATCCTTGGGGTTTTCACTTTGTTCAGTATACGGGGAATTCTATATCGGAAAGGGCATAAGCGCGACACTATCCTGACAATTGCAGTGCCTATAGTTAAAAGCTAGGGGCTGTCAGGTTTCGGCAAGAAGATAGCGGTCCCTGCCTCCGCTCTTCGCTGCATATAGGCACTGGTCTGCTTTATTTACCAGTTGCTCGAAAGATAGTTCCTCTGAATGTACAGCGATGCCACCACTGAATGTGATGTTGGTTTTGGCCTTGATCGCGGCGCGAATACGATCAACAAGAATCTGCGCAGATTCCAGGCTGGTAGAAGGTAGTACAAGCAGAAATTCTTCTCCGCCGTAGCGGACTACTAAATCCTGATCACGAGAACAGTCTTTCAATATATCGGAGACTTGTACTAATAAATCGTCGCCTGCACTATGCCCGAACTCATCGTTGTACAGCTTGAAATTATCGATATCCAATAGCACGATGCTGAATGGGTCCTTGTGCCGCAAAGAAGAAGGGACTAGAGTTTCGATCAAGAGATAGAGGCGGCGACGATTTCCCAACTTGGTTAGTGGGTCTGTTAGAGATTGATGCTCATTCTCGATTCGTAGAGCAATATTTTCTACTAGCAATTTGTTCTGACGTGGGATTAGTCGCGAAATGAGCAAATAGGCAATCACGAGTAGTAAGCCAAGGACGTTGAAGAGGGCTTCCTGAAGCCAAAACGTTTTCGCAATCAAGGGTAGCATGCTCGCATTTATGAATAGAAATATAGCGGGCAGCGAAGTGCTGTATGTCAAAATACTTCCCGATATGAGAGTCATTACAATTACCGCATAGTATAAGAGGGCGGTGAATTCGTTTTGGCCATAAGGAATAAAAACGGCACTTGAGAAGCACAGGAAAGGAACGATGCTGGCGTAGAAAAAATGATTTTCCCAAGGTTTTACATTCTGTGGTGTGATTTCTTTGTTTTTTATTTTTCGCGCGAACCTTAGGGATAGGATTATGCGCGGGATGTAAGCGATATATACAACAATTATCCATGGAATGGCAGCTTGGACGTTTGCAAGCTGATCGATGATGTAACCGAAGAAGAGCACGCCTGTGGCAATGCCGAAATAGCCGACATCCGTGTTCTCGTAAAGAACACTGATTCGCTCGAAATCAAGTTCAGGATTTTGTGCTTTTATATTCACTAGATTATATGGCCAACCCATCTTCCTGCCAGCATGACTCCTGACCAGAGAAAAAGTGATAGGCTTCCGATGACTTTAAGTCGGGCCGGTGTTGGAGCGGTGTTGTCCCATTCGCTGATATTCTTGTAAACGCGAAAATGAAAGTACGCCATATTTATCCCGGCGAGGGCTAGCAGGACTATCTTCCACTGAAACGCTGGATTCACCACATGTGATGCTGCGCGTGTGATAAACATGCCGAGACCGGTGATTGTCGCGATCACGAATGCACCCCAGCTCCAGGGAACCAATTCCTTAGAGAGTGTGCTAATCGGATATTTAACTGCAGCAAATCCTAGTAATCGTAAATCCACCATTAGAATGGAGCCTACGACAAAGGCTGCAGCAATAACGTGAATTGATTCTAAAAACGGGAACCAACTAGTGCCGCCTATTTCCCAAGAAATTGGCCAGTTTTCTACATCGATCCATTTCGGTGAGTTCAAAAATCCCATTCGAGTTACCAGTTTTGTCTCTTCTACTCTTTATTGGCCAATTTCTAACTGATTTTCTAAATCTTCAGCACTAATGTAGGTTTCAATACTCGCTAGGCCTGACACAACGTTTGGATCGGAGAACAGGTTCGTGGCAGCGATCTGCCCAAGGGCGCTAAAACTGGATTGCAATGCTAGGCTGCCTTCTTTTTCAAATGCTTGCCTAGTTTCGCTGAAGCAGCTCCTGCCGAGGAGTTTGATTATCAGTTCTGCCATCTCTCTATTTGCCTGTTCGCGAGCAGAAAGGGATACCGCTGCCATGTCCTCAATAGCAGGGTGTAGCGCCATCGAAGTGAACATCCATTTGACGAGGCTGAGTGTGTCTTCCTCTGTTGTAGCAGTGAGAAGACAGTCGGAGAGTTTGTCTGTGTATTCTCCCGAAATTGCCAGAGGTGAAAGAGTTAGAAGCCCCAGAACTAGCAGTGCTTCTAAGCTTGTACGCGGCCTCGTTTTATAGGTTTTCTTGATAGACATTTCGAGTGCTCCTTTGCACCGTATTACGCAGGGTAGTAGATATATTCCACGTAGGCGATCCAGCGCCCTGCCATGGCCACCATTACCCACAAAAAAAGTGAAAGCAAGGCGATGGCGCGTCCGCTCCAGAGGCGTTGGGAGTTTAATTCCCAGTAGTCCTCTTCCTGCCTACTCAGCACATGGAACAACAGCGCCAAGAGGATCGCAGGAATAAGGAAGCTTAGCTTCCAGCCAAATATCGGATTATTGAAATATCGCAATGGCCTGCCAAATAGGAAGAAGGCGCCGGAGATGAGGTTCGATGCTAGGGCCCACCATAACCAAGGCATCAATCTGTTGGTCATCTCAGAGATTTTCTGACTAGGGACAGCCAGGCCTAAAATGCGCAGGTCGAGCAGGACGATACTGCCCATTACTACGGCGATGCCGAGGATGTGCACGGTCTGAATGATAGGTGGAAACCCTGGGATCGTGCTCAGCGCCCAAAGAGCGCCCGACTGCAAGACGCTGCCATCAAGCAAGGTGCCAATGCTGGTAAAGAAGTCGGGCAAATTAGGGCCTTCACTGTTCTTATTATGATTAAGGGGCTATCGGCTAAAGATACTTATCCGTTACTGCGCCCTCTGACGCCGAGGCAACCGAGGCCGCGAACTTCGCTAGCACCCCTCGAGTATAGCGTGCAGGCGGCTTTTGCCATTTCGCGAGGCGGGCGGCGATCTCTTCGTCACTAAGCTCGACTTTAACCTCGTTGGTTTCGGCGTCAATCGAGATTCTGTCACCAGTCTGCACGATAGCGATTGGTCCGCCCTCTATGGCCTCTGGAGTCACGTGACCGACTACGAAGCCGTGACTCCCGCCGGAGAAGCGACCGTCGGTAATGAGGGCGACATCCTCACCAAGGCCTTTGCCCATGATCGCGGCTGTGGGGCTTAGCATTTCGCGCATACCTGGCGCGCCCTTTGGTCCTTCATAGCGAATCACAAGTACATCGTCTTTGATCACTGTGCCATCGAGCACACCCTTCAGGCATTCTTCCTCTGACTCGAAAACTCGAGCGTTGCCAGTGAAGCTTAGGCCTTCTTTGCCGGTGATCTTCGCTACCGCTCCGGTGGGCGCCAAATTTCCTTTTAATATAACAAGATGGCTATCTTTCTTAATGGGATTGTCGAAGGGGCGAATGATGTCCTGATCCTCTGGGTAGGGCTCAACGGTCGCGAGATTTTCGGCCATTGTCTTGCCTGTTACTGTCATGCAGCTGCCATCTAGCATGCCAGCTTCGAGCATGCGCTTCATAAGAGGCTGAATGCCACCGATCTTAATGAGTTCGGACATTAGATATTTGCCGCTGGGCTTGAGGTCCGCAAGCATCGGTGTTTTCTTGCCGATGCGAGTGAAATCGTCGAGCTCTAGGTCAACGCCCATGGTATGAGCCATGGCGAGGAGGTGTAGCACGGCATTTGTAGATCCGCCCAGTGTAATTACTACCTTGATAGCATTTTCGAAAGCGGAGCGGGTCATGATGTCAGAGGGTTTAATGTCCTTCTCGATCAGGTTCATGATTGCTTCGCCGGCATTTAGGCAGTCACTGACCTTCTCTGGTGAGATCGCGTCCTGAGCTGAGCTGTTGGGAAGGCTCATACCCATAGCCTCAATCGCGGAGGCCATAGTATTCGCAGTGTACATGCCGCCGCAGGAGCCAGGCCCCGGGATAGCAGTTTCTTCAATATTCTTCAGCTCAATGTCGGAAACCTTGCCTGCTGCGTGTTCGCCAACGGCTTCGAAGACAGACACGATATTTGTGTGGTTGGGGCCAGGTTGAATGGTTCCGCCGTAGATAAATATGGATGGGCGGTTAAGACGTGACATGCCCATCAACAGGCCGGGCATGTTTTTGTCGCAGCCGCCGATGGTGATTATGCCGTCGTGGCCCATACAGCCTGAGACGGTTTCCACGGAATCGGCAATGACCTCGCGGGAGACGAGGGAGTACTTCATCCCCTCTGTTCCCATAGAGATGCCATCGGAGATGGTTATGCAGCTGTAGATGATTCCTTTGCCACCAGCACTGTCGGTACCCTGATTGACATCTTCGGCAAGCTTATTGATATGCATGTTGCAGGGAGTGACCATGCTCCAGGTTGAAGCGATGCCGATCTGCGGTTTCTTGAAATCTGCATCTTCAAAGCCGACCGCTCGCAACATCGAGCGGCTCGGGGATTGTTCTACACCATCAACTACAATCTTAGAATACTTGCGTAAATCTTTGTTATTCATGAATATACCAACTGCATATAGCGTTAAATTTTCTGTTCTGTTCAGGCAACATTGAACGTGTCTAGCCCAGAGATTATCACCTCTCCGAAGCCGCGAGGCGGCTAATATACACCAGCGGGATGTTCATCGCATTCCCCTTTGCCTGCCCAGGAGGCGAATAGTTAACGACTTTGCTGAAAATGAGGGCAGACACAGCGCTATTTAGTAGCAGGAACACAGTCCGGCAGGGGACACAGCAACAGACAGTCGAACAGCCGGCTAGATCGTCACATTGGAGACTAAATTCTCAGATGGCAGGGTGCTGGTTAATTTAGGCTATGGGATAATTCGCAAGATTCTGGGATTTACTTTCTATCGAATTGTTATATATAGAATTAAAACAATAGATTAGGAGGTGTTTGAAGAAATTACTTCACTCAATATCTTGATGCTTTTTGTGGATGATGATGTCCGAAAACGGCCAGAATTTATTCTGGAAAAGAGTATGCTGAGAGCATTATCTAGCCCGCCTGGCCTCTGATGCGTAGCGATGAGCAGTACTGAAATGACCGCCTTAACGAATACTGATGAATATGAGAATGCGCGACAGAGTCGAGATCCGCGCTTCGACGGTCGCTTCTTCATCGGTGTTTTAACGACAGGCATCTACTGTCGGCCAATATGTCCCGTGCGGATCCCAAAGAAAGAGAATATTCAGCTGTATCGCAGCGCTGCCAGTGCAGCTGAGGCTGGCTTTCGCCCCTGTCTTCGTTGCCGCCCCGAATCCTCGCCGGGTACGCCGGCGTGGGTAGGTGCCCCCTATACAGTCTCGAAAGCATTGCACCTAATCGCGAGAGGGAATTTAGATGGCGGCTCGGTTGATGAACTCGCCGAGCAACTTTGTATAGGGCCGCGCCAGCTAAGCAGATTATTCCAGCAACATGTAGGGGCCTCTCCGATCGCGGTTGCGCAGACTCAGCGGCTACATTTCGCGAAAAAGCTCCTTGATGAAACAAATCTGCCTCTATCTGAAGTCTGTTTTGCAGCTGGCTTTGGTAGTGTTCGTCGCTTCAACGCCGTTTTCCAATCCACCTATGCCAGATCGCCTAAGGAGCTGCGTAGAGGTGTGCGTGGCACGCAGCGATCTAAGGAGGAGGGAATATGCGTTCGACTTTCCTATCGCCCACCGCTGGACTTTAGATCGATGCTTGCCTATCTCGAGTATCGAAAGATTCCTGGCGTTGAATACATAGATCTGCAACAGAACGCCTACTATAGAACGATCTCGATCGGCGGGAATGTTGGGGATATTTGCGCGCAATTTTCGGAGGTAGAGCCTAGTGTGACGCTGCAGATAAATTTTCCAGATACACGCCACTTGTACCACATCGTTGAAAAAGTTCGTCTGCTATTTGATCTGAAGGCAGATAGCGAGGAGATTGAACGATTCTTTAGCAAGGATGCGCTCCTCAAGAAGGTCGTTAAGAAAAATCCTGGTACGCGTGTCACAGGTTGCTGGGACGGCTTGGAAGTTACGGTGCGAGCGATACTCGGCCAACAAGTCACAGTGAAGGCAGCGACGACGCTCGCAGGAAGGGTCGCCGAGCGATATGGCGAAAACTACAAAGGTTCTTCGACCCATTTAAACCGTGTTTTTCCTTCGGCAGAAACACTCGCCAATGCAGATCTGAATGGAATGGGAATAGTGGGGCAGCGTATAGAGGCGATCAAGGCTGTCGCTGCGAAGATTGCGACGAATGAAATTGTATTTGATGGCGTGTTGGAAACAGAAGAATTCGTTCGTCGTATCTGTGAGATAAAAGGAATCGGTGAATGGACTGCACACTATGTAGCACTACGAGTACTAAGCGATCCAGATGCCTTTCCCTACTCGGATCTGATATTACGACGTGCGGCAACGAATAATCAGGAAACGATGACGTCGAAAGCGCTGCTAGAATTAGCGGAAGGTTGGCGGCCTTGGCGCGCTTACGCTGTAATTCTTTTGTGGAAGCACTATCAGCAAATTGTTCGCGATAAATGAGTTTGTTAGCCATTTCGTCTTAGGAACAAATTAAGGAACCAGAATGACACTATTTTATCACTACCACAACACAGCGATTGGCGAATTGCTGCTAGCGGGCGATGGGGATCATCTATCCCTGCTAGGTTTTCCGAGCGGAAAAATGCAGCGGCGGCACGAGCCCGAATGGGCCAAAGATCCAGTCCCATTCGTCGATGCCTGTTTTCAACTGGACGCGTATTTCGCGGGGGAATTGAAAGAATTCGATCTGCCGTTAACGCCTAAGGGTACAATCTTTCAAGAATCCGTCTGGCATGCCCTGACAGAAATTCCCTACGGTGAAACTTGGAGCTACGGTCAGCTAGCCGCAAACATTGGGAAGCCCAAGGCATCGCGTGCTGTAGGGGCTGCGAATGGAGTGAATCCTATTCCTGTTATTATTCCCTGTCATAGAGTCATAGGCAGTTCTGGTAAGCTCACCGGTTTTGGTGGAGGCATTGAGACCAAGCAGTTCTTGCTGGAGCTCGAATCGGGGCAAATTGCACCACGCCTCAATTTCGCTTAGAGCCTGTGAAGCTTACTTAAAATAGGAACTTTAGGCGCAAAATTTTGTCTAGGTAATTTAGCAAGCAACTCGCTGTACTCGGCCAAGAGGCAATCTAGTGCGCGTCCTGAGAGCAAGGATCGAGTGGATAAAAGCAGACTAAGAGCGAATAGATGGAATTTGCCGATGATATAGCCTTGGGAAATTTTACCGCGACCGACTTCGATAGCTTGGTGAAGGAGGGTGACTATTCCGAGCCAGCAAAACGAAGCGCGAAGCTGTTAGCTGGGATGCCGCTGAGTTTCGCGATCTCAGCTATTCTTCACATTACCTTAGCCTCTCTAATGTTTTATTTCGTCAAGAGTGATCTCGGCAGGAGCGATGGGCTTATTCCAGGGCTGATTCGAGTGGAATTCGTTCCCTCTAATCCTCTGTTAAGTCAGGCTGAAGAAGTCATTCCAGAAATTCCTACCGAGAGCGTAACTCCACTATCCCGGGCAGAACTTGATCCGCTATTGCCAGTTGCCGAGTCCCAGCCTGAGAGTAGTCAGGCAGACATAGCTGAGACTAACGAATCTGAGATAACGGATTCTCCACCTGTGGAGAACTCGGACTTGAACTCCTCGCAGCAAGTGGAGACGTATACCCTACCGTCGGCGGAATCCGTGCAACGTGTGTTGAGTAATTTACAGCGCGGTGAGGCTTCACGATTCTATACCTATGACTGCAATAGGTTGGAACAGGAGAAAGAATTTAACGATTGCGCGCCAAGCAGTGCTAGAGATTATTCTGTACTAACTCGAAATCCTGTCTATGACTTTCACAATCCCTCCATAGAAATCACGCGTTCTAGAGAAACCGTCACCACGGTTGCGAGGCAGAGTGCTCGAATTTCCGGTCAGCTCGCTTTGAGTAATTTACCAGCAGGTCTTTCCAGTTATGTGTTGGAAGAGTTGGAGCAGGGTATTGAAACTTATTCTAACAACTCGGTCCGCTCTTTGGATCACATGAATACGCTGGTGGACAAGAGTGCAGCCGGTGAAATGGCGCGTAGGCTATCCACTAGTTGGGTAAAGCAACAATCGAGGCTATTACAGAGTAGAAAAGTTGAGAATCGCAGTGAGGGTTTGTTCAGGGAAAGGTGTCAAGGTTATGAGAAGTATATTATGGCTCCTATGGAATTTGCGCGATGCCTCGCAACAGGAGAGAGTCCGTTAGGATTTACCTTCGATTTCTGATCCTACAGGCTTAAGAAGTTTCAAATGGGCTGGGTAGGTGGCGCAGGCGCTCAAAAAAGCTAGGAATAATTATCTAGAGCCCTATATAATGCGATCACTTTTATTCGGGAACTCATCCAATGAAATTTTCCAGCCTCTCCAGAACTAAGGCCTGATCCTCAAATTGCGTGCCCGCTAATGTAGTTCTGTACTCTTTGTTTAGTACGCTCTAGCACCGCAGCACCCGCTTAATTCATCAGTCCGGACTGCTAATTGTTGGTTTAGCCCCTCTTTGTGGCAGCCGGCAGCTAGGTAGCAGTCTATTGCAGTCTGCAAACTCAGATTAGTCCTTCAGCTCTCCAACTCCCCTTCGCAGTAATTATTTTACTGTACCGAACAATTAGTCTCGTGGAATATAAATGATGTTGCAGAAAATAAAAAATGGATGGCTACTCTTTAAGCAGGCCGTAGCTGGTGATGGTGAAATAGACTACACCCAAGGTTCCATAGGTAGGGTCACGATAATGCTCGCGATCCCCATGATACTAGAGATGGCTATGGAGTCCGTCTTTGCGGTAGTTGATATCTTCTTCGTTGCTGGTCTAGGTACCGCCGCTGTGGCGACGGTAGGTCTTACTGAGGCGATGATCACGTTGCTCTATGCTGTAGCTATAGGCTTGAGCATGGGGACCACGGCTATGATCGCGCGACGCATTGGCGAAAAAGACATCGATGCAGCTTCGCTCGCTGCGGGACAGGCTATCTGGATTGGAGGGGTTGTATCTGTTGTGGTAGGCCTTGTGGGTATTTTCTATGCGAAGAATATCCTCATGGCGATGGGCGCCGATGAGGCGGTGTTGGAAACTGGCGAATCCTATACGCGTATCATGTTCGGCAGCTGTTTCACAATCGTGTTTCTGTTCCTGATCAATGCAATATTTCGTGGAGCAGGCGATGCAAGTTTGGCTATGCGTGCCCTCACGCTCGCGAATTGCATCAACATAGTGCTCGACCCTTGCCTGATCTACGGCTATGGGCCGTTCCCAGAGCTTGGAATAGAAGGCGCTGCAATTGCTACGAATATTGGGCGCGGCGTTGGTGTTTTTTATGGACTGTATTATCTATGCGGCGGTGGCGGGAGAATTCGTCTGCATATGGTGAATCTTGTTCTGCAGGTGCCGGTAATTATTGCATTGGTACGTATCTCAATAGGTGGTGTATCTCAGTTTCTGGTTTCTACGGCGAGCTGGGTCTTCCTGATGCAAATAGTCTCAGGTTTTGGAAGCGCAGCAGTAGCGGGTTACACGATTGCAGTTCGGATTGTGATGTTCAGTATTCTGCCAGCTTGGGGATTGAGCAATGCTGCAGCGACTCTGGTTGGACAGAATCTGGGAGCAGGGCAGCCGGAGCGAGCAGAGGCATCGGTATGGCATATAGTTAAATACAATGCGTTGTACATGGGGTTCGCTTCGCTAATGATGTTGCTGTTTACTCGGCCCATTGTCGGATTTTTTACAGATGAGCCGGCTGTGGTCGAATACGCGGTCCAGTGTCTAACGATTTTTGCCTTCGCGTTTGTCGCATGGGGTGTGGGCATGGCACTCATTCAGGCGTTCAATGGCGCAGGCGATACGATGACCCCCACGTGGATCAATGTGCTCTGCTTCTGGATAGTTCAGGTGCCGCTTGCCTACTTTCTGGCTCTTGGTTTGGGATTTGGGCCGATCGGAGTCTTTTGGGCAGTATTTGCGTCGGATATTCTCACTGGTATAGTAGGCTACCTTGTTTTTCGCCGCGGGAAATGGAAGGAGAGAATGGTGTGATGAGTTCAGATTTCAGCTCAGCGCCCTATTTTCAACTCCAATCCTCGCCGTTACCGAATAAAGATCATGCAAAGTAGCCAGCAGCAAATAATTTCCCATGTTGAATCATGGCTGAACAGTAAGCGACCGGTTTGGTTGTGCACCATCTTGAAGACTTGGGGTTCTTCTCCAAGGCCCGTGGGCGCAATGATGGCTTGTACAATGGATGGTGAGTTGGTGGGTTCAATTTCTGGTGGCTGTATCGAAGAAGACTTCCTAGAACAACTTCGCGATGGAAGCCTCAAGGCGCAGTATGACAAGGAGTCTATGCCTTTCACTGTTAAGTACGGAGTGACGCTGGAAGAACAGGCTAGATTAAAGCTTCCCTGCGGTGGCCAGCTCCATGTGCTGCTGGAATATATAGATTGCAGCGAACAGAATCGTGATGTGTTTCAACGCCTAGCAGGGGATTTGGAAAACCACAGCAAAGTTAGCCGAAAAGTAGATTTAACTAACGGTTACATCTCTGCTGAAGCTCAAAGTAGCGAAGATGCCGTGGTTATAGATGGCACACAGATGACTCATAGCCTCAGTCCCATGTATCGATTGTTAATACTGGGAGCGGGGGATGTGGCGAAATTCGTTGCGGAAATGGCGATAGCATTGGAATACGACGTAACCCTATGTGACCCGCGCCCGAATTATTTGGACAACTGGGCTGTGCCGGGCGTGGAGACAACGGCGCAGCTGCCCGACGATGTCGTGCGAGATCGGTTCAGTAATCCCTACAGCGGTATAATCGCACTTGCTCACGACCCCAGAGTAGATGATATGGCCTTGATGGAGGCGTTGAAGACAGACGCATTCTATATAGGGGCTATGGGCTCGGTTAAGACTTCAGCGGCAAGGCGAGAGAGATTGCCGGAACTAGGATTAAGTGCCGAAGAGATCGATCGTTTGCACGCTCCGATCGGATTTCAAATTAACAGTAAAACGCCGGCGGAGATCGCTATAGCAGTGATGGCGGAGATAACTGCCGTTAGGCATCAGTAGGAGTGACTGGGCTGTAGTTAGTATTTTGAATTTGTAAAAAAAGGTAGCCAAGGCTACCTTTTTTTATTGTCTGATTAGGAGTTATTGCTCGATTTCGAGCTCGATCCCTTCTTCTGCCATTGCTTCCAGTCTTCTGGCGCCGGCAAGGATGCCGATGATGCCGTAATTGCCCTCGTGGCAGGCGTATTCGTAGACCGGCTCGTCCATCCGCGATAAAGGATAAGCCCCCGACCATTGGGCGCTGTAGACAGTTGGGTCATCTACGGTGAATCCGTAAACGATCTTGTTGTTCGCATCGCGCTTAAAGGTTTCGATTACCGTAAGATTTTCTGTGGGTGCACCGCGATAAGTGATCCAAGGGTTGTAGTTTTTGGTCTCAACAACCAGTGTGTCGCCTTCCCAGCGTCCGATTGAGTCACCCATCCACTTTTGATGTACTTCACCGGCAGGGCTTCTCTCGTCGGCAATCTTGATGATCCTGGCGTCGTGTGCCATCTCAACAACAATGTTTACATAGCCGGGCGACTGCACGATTTGCATGTGGCTGTTGTACATCACTGGCGTCATGACAGGTCCGGACGAATAGCCGAAGGCCACGAGGCAGCGTTCACCTAGGCCTCTGCCTTCTGGGCCTGCATTTCTATCTGGTTGATTCGCTCGTACTTCCTGCATGCGTTCGCGGAAACCGGCTACTCTCTCAGGGATGCGCCCGTTTGGGGGGTCAAAAATCGCTGAAGTGCGAAACTCGCCGTCAATTGTTGGAAGGAACATGCCCCGATCAGTCCAAAAAAGGTCGTAGTTTCCAACTGGTGGCAATGCCTCGAGCTTGGGAGCAGGACGATTCGGGTCTAGTGGCTCATTGTCTTGCTCGACAGCTTGCTGCGCTCGCTGCTCTAGCTGCTTCGCTTCTTCTTCTGTATAGGCTCGCTTAGTGCCTAGCTCGCGAGGGCGCTCGAAAGGCATCACTGTGGCGTTCTTCCAGTTTCCCTGTAGATCGGGTACACCCCATTCGGTGTAAGGTGTCTGGTATTCCTGTCCAAAGCTTGCGCCGGAGAGGGTAAGGGTAATGACGGCTGATAGTATCGAAAGTCGCGGCTTCATGCAGAATCTCCAAGCTCAGGTGATTTATTAGATTGTTCTTTTAACATGTTGTTATATATAGTTTAATTTATTCAAATATCTGTTGCTCTACCTAATTATAAAACAACTAACAAAAGCTGGCGTCATGAATTGTGACAAGGTGCCTCTAGGCGATTCGTTCTTGCTAACTGCCATCTGCCAATTGTTGCCAGGGGCCAGCGGTCTCTAGTTGTGCGGCGAGTTGTAACAGGGCCGCGTCTTCTCCCCAGGCTGCTGTGAACAGTGCGCCTACCGGTAAGTTCGATTCAGTTGTGTGCATGGGGACTGACATTGAGGGCTGACCGGTCCCGTTAGCGAGAGCAGTAAAACCGCTGTAGGCAGTGAATCTGCTGCCGTAGGTCTGTAGGTCATCGCTGTTCATATCTAGCCACCCTAGTTTTGCTGGCACTTTGCTCAGTACCGGCTGAATGATTACGTCGTATTGTTGATAGAAATCCTGCAGTTTATGCTCTGCTGTTATCAGGTAGTTCCTAGCATCTACATAAGCCGTGGCGGTCACGGCTTGTCCGCGCTTGGCCATCATCAGGGTAGATGACTCTAGGGGGCAGTCTTCTAATGCGAGCTGCAATTCTTCGGCTCTCTTGCCTACGGACTGATAGGTATAGGTGTTTATCATACGTGACATGGCCCTGCCAGCGAGCTTGTGATCTATCGGGTGAGCAATCTCCTCCACATGATGACCTAAGGATTCGCAGAGCCCGACTGCTTTGCGTACTGCCTCGACACATTCCGGGTCGATGGACTCTCCTGTAGGGTGCTCAAACTGAACAGCTATGCGTAGTTTCCTGCTTTGAGCGCCTGCTTCATGAATCGAGTCATAAAAAGAATCGGGGCTGGAAGGCAATGGATATAGATGGGATTGATCCAGTCGAATCACATCCAAGAATGCCGCACTATCGCGGACGGTGCGGCTCAGCACATGCCCAACGCTCATGCCTCCCCAGGATTCATTCAGCGTATCACCAATTGCTGTTAGCCCACGACTGGGCTTTAATCCAAATAGGCCGCAACAAGATGCAGGTATGCGAATTGATCCACCTCCGTCGCTGGCGTGAGCGACTGGCACTATGCCAGCGGCAACAGCGGCTGCTGCACCGCCACTGGAGCCTCCCGTAGAATAATCTAGATTCCAAGGATTGTGGCAGGCGCCGTTTGAACGGGCCTCGGTGGTTAAGGTTAGCCCAAATTCAGGCGTGTTTGTTTTTCCTAATATCGGCAGTCCGGCCTCAATATACTTCGCTACAATGTTAGAGTGATGCGTCGCTGTATAGTTCTTATAAAGGGCGCTGCCGTAGGCCGTAGGCAGTCCTTTTACGTCGGCGAGATCTTTGACTAGGAAGGGAATACCAGCCACTGGGCTTTGCTGCAGAAGTTCAGGCGAATTGTCGATCCGTTTAGCCTGTTCTTGAGCGAGGTTGAAACTCTCATGCACGATAGCATTTATGCTGGGGTTAATATCCCTCGCGCGTTCGATTGCGCAGGCGGTCAGTTCAGCGCTGGTGAATTCCTTGTTGCGAATTCCTTCAGCAGCGGCGATTCCATCTAACTTTGCATAATCTGAATATTTCAACATAGTGGACACTTGGACTCAGCCTAGAAGAAGCTATTCTCGTCGTCGTCGGCTTTAACGAGCGATAGGCCGCCAGAATCTTCCGAATCATCAATATCCGTTTCATCAGCATTTTTTCCTTCGGAGAGTTGAATTCGAAGGCGCAAATTATTTTTTGAATCCGCGTTTTTTAAAGCTTCTTCGTAGCTAATCTTGCCGCTTTTGTAGAGATCGAAGAGTGCAGAGTCAAAAGTTTTCATCCCCTGCTGTTCGCTTTTTTCCATTACCTCTTTAATCTCTAGGACCTTGCCTTGTTTAATGAGGTCGCAGACACGGGGAGAGCCTAGCAAAACTTCAATGGCAGCGGCTCTTTTCCCATCGACAGTTGGGATCAAACGCTGCGACACAAAGCCTTGTAAATTTAAGGATAAGTCTAGGAAAAGCTGCTTGTGTCGCTCCTCAGGAAAGAAGTTGATAATACGGTCCAAGGCTTGGTTTGCATTGTTTGCGTGCAGTGTCGATAAGCATAAATGGCCTGTCTCTGCGAATGCCAATGCATGTTCCATTGTTTCTTGGCTCCGAATCTCTCCGATTAGAATTACGTCTGGTGCCTGTCGTAAAGTATTCTGGAGTGCTTCCTCGTAGCTGTTCGTGTCGACGCCGACTTCCCGTTGATTGATGATCGACTTCTGGTGAGGATGGACGAACTCTACTGGATCCTCGATAGTGATGATGTGGCCGTCGCTGTTTTTATTGCGATGATCGATGAGAGCGGCCAATGAAGTGGATTTTCCCGAGCCGGTGCCGCCTACAAACAGAACGATTCCGTTCTTCTGCATAATCAGGTCATTCAAGATAGGAGGCAGGCCTAGGGATGCGGCGCTAGGAATTTCAGTCTTGATGTTCCGCGCAACAATAGCTACCTCGCCTCTTTGTTTAAAGATGTTTACACGAAAGCGACCGATATCAGGATCGGCGATGGCAAGGTTCATTTCGGGGCTTTTCTCAAAATCCTTTATCTGTTCTTCATTCATTATCTGATAGGCTATTTTCTTGACCATGCCTTCAGGTAATTTTTTATCAACTAGGGGTGTGAGTTTTCCGAATGCCTTCATGCTAGGAGGCGCGCCGGTTGTTAGGAACAAATCCGAGCCCTCTTTTTCGATCATCATTTTTAGTAAATCGTTAAAACCCATAGTCATATTCCTGCTTGCCGTAGATGCTATTGCTTCTAGTAGATAGTGAGCCTCATTTGCATAGGCTCGAATTTTAGAACCTGCCTTCTGTATACCATCCAACATCGGTGGCCGATTCATCGATTTTATCGGCAACATTGAGAACTAATGCGAACAACGCCATGCGTACGACTACGCCATTGTCTGTTTGTCGGAAGATGGCGAGACTGGGATGCTGATTGAGATCATTGTCGAGCTCATTGGCTTCTTCGCGCGAATCCCGCGGCAGTGGATGCATGATAACGGTATTTGGTTGGCAGTAGCGCGTATAGATGGATTGATTCAGCCTGAAGCGACCACGATAGATGTCTGCCTCGAGCTTCGTTGTAAAACGCTCTTCCTGTATGCGTGTTAGGTATACCGTATCATTGTCATTTAGGCCGGCTTCCATGTCCTCAGTCTCTACTACCTTGTGTCCCGCAGCTGTTAGTTCGGAGACAATTTCTGCAGGCATTCTAAGTTCAGTGGGTGATATCAGAGTGAACGTAATATTGTCATACAGTAGCAATAATTGTGAGAGCGAGTGCACAGTTCGACCATGCTTGAGGTCGCCTATCATCGCAATATTCATGCCGTCTACTTGTCGGTCGTTAGACAATAATTCTTTTTTAATAGTATAGAGATCGAGAAGGGCTTGTGAGGGGTGTTCATTCGGGCCGTCACCACCATTAATTACCGGCACGCGACTAGCCTTGGCAAATTCGCTAACCGAGCCTGTTTGGGGGTGACGCATGACTATTATGTCGCTGTATCCGCTTATAACTCTGGCGGTGTCATAGAGTGACTCGCCCTTTGAAATGGAGGAGGTCTTTACGTCGGAGGTTTCACGAACCTGACCACCGAGAAGATTGAATGCACATCCGAAGCTGACCCGTGTTCGAGTGCTTGGTTCGAAGAACATATTGCCCAGAATCGCACCTTCGAGGACTCTAGTGATGCGCTCTCTCCGAGCATAGGGAACCATGGTGTCAGCAACTTCGAAGACCCGATCAACATCGGATCTTTCAAACTGCTTCACGCTAAGTATATGGGCGCCGCGAAATTCCATGATTTGCTAAGCTCTGTCTTGGGTTTAAATCTAACAATTAAGTCGAATCAGTCGAGAGATAGTATTTTTGCAAGAGCCAGCTATTCCACCCTTATTGGGGTTTCTGCTGATTGCTACCAAATCAAGCGAATAAACTAGAGCGATACTACTACAAATGGGCGATTAGAAGGAATTGCTAAGTGGATATTGATGGGCATAGTAATCGTAGGAATTCTTGCCGTACGCAGACTGCAGAAATCGCTATAATTAGCTCTTTTAGGGCCTTATGGGGCTGTCATGCGGTCACCACAGAGTAAGCAGATGTCAGATAATACAATTTACTGGTACGACTTCGAAACGTTTGGCAAGGATCCTCGCAGAACTAGAGCATCTCAGTTTGCTGGTATTCGCACCGATGAAGACCTGAACATTATTTCCGAGCCTCTAGTGTTCTACTGTGCGCCAGCAGATGATTTCTTGCCCGATCCAATGGCTTGCCTTATAACCGGCATTTCCCCGCAGAAAGCGTTAGCCGACGGTGTCTGTGAAGCTGAGTTCATTAAGCGCATTCATGACGAGTTTTCGCAGCCAGGTACCTGCGTCGCTGGCTACAACAGCATTCGTTTCGATGATGAGCTTACTAGGCAGCTACTCTACAGAAACTTTTACGATCCTTATGAGCGGGAGTGGAAAAATGGCAACTCCCGCTGGGATATCATCGACATGGCTAGGCTCTGCGCGGCAACTCGGCCGGAGGGCATTGTGTGGCCGCAGCGCGAAAATGGCAGTACTAGTTTTAGGTTGGAGCAGCTAAGCGTAGCAAACGGCATAGAACACGCAGATGCTCATGATGCACTTTCTGATGTGATCGCGACCATAGAATTTGCAAAACTGATCAGGCAGAAGCAGCCAAAGTTATACGACTATGTCTATAAGCTGCGAAATAAGCGCGCAGTGCAGTCTGAAATAGACATGGTTACTCGAAAACCGGTACTGCATGTTTCTATGATGTATCCAGCCACTCAAGGCTGTCTGGCGCTGGTAATGCCGCTCTGCCCGCATCCTACGAATAGCAATGGAATTGTCGTTTACGATTTGCGCGAAGACCCCCAAAACTGGGCGAGGCTCAGTGTAGAAGAGATAAGGAAAAGGATCTTTACGTCACGAGATCAGTTGGAAGAAGGCGTGGAGCGTATCGGCTTGAAGACTATTCATATCAATAAGTGTCCAGTTATTTCCTCGCCAGCGGTTCTGCCTGTCGAGCGTGCAGAGCAGTTTGGTGTCGACCTAGATAAATGCAAAGCCCACTGGAGTTATCTACAAGACAGCAAGGATGTAGTGAGTAAAGTCACGGAAGTGTTTTCCGACGAGTCGGGGCAGAAGGAAACGGATCCCGATTATATGATTTACAGCGGTGGATTCTTTTCGGACTCTGATAAGAGTTTAATGTCTATGATTCGTTCGAGCTCCGCTACGGATCTGGCTCGACTAGATTTGCCATTTCGAGACGCTAGATTAGGCACACTGTTGCAGCGTTACAGGGCACGTAATTATAGAGAGACTCTGAATGGCCAAGAACTCGTCGAATGGAATCAGTTTAGGCGGGAGAGATTGGTTTCAAGTGAGGCGCTTGCTTCATATGAGCAGGGCTATGCGGAGGCGAAAGAAAAAGCAGGTGATTCGAATCAAGAGTTGTTTAAGAACCTAGATGACTATGTGGCTGCCATTACAGCAATTGACGTCGAGCCGGAATAGCTTGTGCTACACAAGTGGGTGTAAAGCAGATAGAATCCGACTGCTTGAAGCAGGGCAGTAAACTCATCTCTTAATAATTTTCAACTAATTGATATTTAAAGAATAAATGGATAAGTTTAAAGAGATACGGCCCTACCATGATCATGAAATTCGACCCGTCTTAGATCGTTTAGTCACCGACCCAGAATTTCTCTCCAGTATCGCGAGTTTTTACGCGCCGAAAATGTCGAGTCTCCTCCCTGGGGTGATGCGATTAATTGCACGTAAGAAGCTGAAGGGCCAAGTTGCCTCCGTTCACGATGTAGCTAGCATGCAAGATGTTATTGCAGGCTACATGTACAAGATGATCGAGGATACGACAACGAGCCTGACACACTCTGGGCTAGAGCGTCTCGATCGCGAGCGGAGCTATCTTTTTGTGAGCAATCATCGGGACATTACGATGGACCCCGCCTTTGTGAATTACATGCTGTATAACGCCGGAAATAGAACGGTGCAAATAGCCACGGGTGACAACCTTCTGAAGAAGCCGTTTGTGTCAGATCTCATGCGTCTGAATAAGAGCTTTATCGTACAGCGGTCGCTGAAGGGCAGAGAGCTATTACAAAGCTTAACTTTGCTTTCACAATATATGTATCACTGCATAGAGAGCGGCAGCCATGTATGGATCGCGCAGAGAGAGGGGCGCGCAAAAGATGGCATCGACAAGACAGAAGCCGCGTTGCTTAAAATGTTAGCCATGTATCAGCGCAAACGACCCCTCAGTGAAAGTTTGCGGAAGCTGCACATCGTGCCGGTGTCAATATCCTATGAGTACGATGCCTGTGATGTGCTTAAGGCTGAAGAACTGTATGCGATAGAATCGACAGGCTCATTTAGCAAGAATGAAAAGAGCGACATTCAGAGCATAGTGGCAGGAATGATCGGTTTCAAAGGGGCGGTTCATGTTGCCTTCGGTAGTGAGATGCAATATGAGAGCGATGATCCTGATGTCCTCGCTGCTAGTATCGATTCGCAGATACTAGAGAACTATAAGTTACGAGATAGCAATTATATCGCCTTCGGGTTATTAGCCGAAAAAGGCTTGCTGCCAGAGAGTGCGGCGGGGATGGAGGTTAGCAGTCCTGAAATAAAGAGTGAATCTCGAAAATTCTTCTTGGGTAGATTGGCTGAGGTTGATCCTAAGTTACATCGTCACTATTTGCTGAGCTACGCAAATCCAGTGATCAGCCGAAGCCAAAATTCACTCTCAACGTAACTTCTGCAATACCTCATTCAATCGTACAGTAAAGATTTTTCGCGCGGGTTCGTCAAGCGGACCCAGCGCAATCGAGCGAAGCTCAGTAGTCATGGCATATTTCAAGTTCTGTTTTGGTTCTGGCTTGGCCTGACCAAAGCCGCTCTGCAGTTGTTCCAGTTGCAGCTTCATTCTGAGTGACCTGTCTTCTGCCGGCGAATCTATGTCTGCTCGAATCTCTGCCTGTACACAGAGTTGTCTAAACATGTCCTCAGACTGCTTGCATAGCTTTGCGATTTCAGCATTAGACTTCGCAGATAAAACTGCATTCAGCCGTGCATTTAGTAGTTCATCTACTTCAGCATTACCGCTCTTATCGGAATTCTTGTAAGCGTCAGAGTCGAAAGCCTGCTTAAGGGAGGAAAATTTCTCCGCGTTGCTCTCGCTAAGCAGAGTCTTCTCGAATTCGTGTAGCGTGGAGGCTTTCTCGAGAATGGTCTGCATCAGCTGCTGCTGCCGTTTATCGGGCAATGCTCGAAATCTGGAATCGATTTGGCGCTTCACTGCATTAAAGCGGTCAAGCAGTCGTTTGCGTTGTGATTTGATTCTGGGGTCTAGTGAGTTAGAGAATTCTTGGGCTAAGTCCTGGTAAGATGCTCGCGATTCCCGAAACGCAGAATCGTCTTTCTTGGCTATGGTATCCAGAGCAGCGAGTATCTCATTGAGTCGAGTTTCGATTTTTTTCAGGTCTTCACGTAATTCATTCGAAGCCCCGTTGCGTTTACTGAAAATCGTATCACAGGCAGCGCGAAAGTCTTGCCAGTACTTTTGATCTTCTCGGTAAGAAGTGGGTCCTATTTTCTTCCACTCTTGCTGTAAGCGCTTCGCCTCGTTCATGGCGTGTTTGTTGTCATCAACTTTGGTCAGTTCCTGTGCTTGGCCTATAAGTTCTTGTTTTTGCTTGGCACTTACTGACAATTTGCTCTTGCGTAATTTGCGTAACTGATTAACGGTCTCGTAGAAACGTTTCTGTAAGCTCTTTATTTTGCTCTGTTCTATAGGGGCGTAAGACTTCCAGTCCTTCTCGGAATCGTTAAGCAGTTTGTTCAGTTTAGAAATGTCTGGCTCGTCGTCTGCCTCTTGCAATAGTTTATGCTCAGCTTCAAGGGAGTCACAGATCTCTCGGCGCTTTCGCAGGTTCTCGGCCATTAGTTGTTTTCGTTCCTTGAAATATTCCTTGCAAGGCTCGTAGGCTCGATCTGACAGCTTCTTGAACTCTTTCCAAAGTTGCTCGTTCTGGCTTGAGCGACCAAGGGTCTTCCATTCTTTGTGCATCTTACTAATATTTTTCGAGCGATCCGAAGCGTGCATCTTTGAGTCGATTAGGTGCTGCATCTGAGCTATTAACGCTTTCTTCTTCTCGGTTGCGGCAAATATTTTCCAATCGCGAAGTTCTATGAGCTTCTCTTTGTGTACGTTGGACTGCTTTAGAAGCTCTGCTCGGACCTGATTAGCTGTATTGCTAATATTTCCTTGAATCTTGTCCCAGCATTGAGTGGCGTTCTCCGAATTACCTGCCTCAAGCGCTTCTGCGAGGACGGTGAGTAGTTCTTCGGTTTTCGTCTTCAATTGTTCCTGGTATTCATTATTCTTGGTGATTTTTTCTGCTATGTTTTCCTGCAGGCTTGCAATCTTTGTAGCAAGCTCTGTCTCAGTCTCTGCTAGCCTCGCTAGTAATTTTCTTAGCTGTGAACGAAGTTCAAAGAGGCGCGCAGTATTTTTGTAGCTAAGTTTTGTGGCTTCTTTTTCAACGGTATCGAATTCAACACTGGGTTCCAGGGTTGGCTCAGCAAGCTTTTCAATTTTCTCGGCTTTCTCGGCCTTTTCTGTCTCTTTAGCTTGTGCAGGCTTGTTGTCGGCGGTCTTCGAGGCGACCTCATCATTCTTGACTTTGGTCCTGGCAGCGGCACTACTTTCTCCACTGTCGTTGCTAGAATCTGTAGCTAGCCGGTTGGTAATTGTTTTGGTAACGGTTTTATCTTTTCCTGTGACTTTGGCTAGAATCTCTTTGAGGAGCGCGTTATCAGTGATCTTAACGGCTGCTGATTTGCGCACATGAACACTGGCAGCGAACAGGCAAATGTCGGCGAGGTCTTCGTTCGCTGCTATTGCATTGATAGCTAGGCTTCCAACAGTCTTTAATTTTGTTATTAGGGCTACCTGTTTAATTCCACTGCTGGGTAGTTTCTCCAACTTTTCGAAACGTTCTGGTTCGCTGTGATTGCTTTCCAATGTGCCTGCAACAATTCGGTAAATTTGCTGCTGAGCGCTTTCCTGTACTTTGCCGCCAGCGCTCTGTAGTTGCTCGAGTGCATCCAGCTTGATGATGCGAGCGATGGCGGAGCAGCGGACGGCCTCATACTCATCCTCCTGTGCTACCTTAAAAAAGAACTCGGCAGCGCCTGACTCATTGAGGTCTAGTTTCTCAATTGTAGCAAGGCGTTGAGCGGAGTCTTGATTCAACCAAGTGTTATCTATGAGGGGGGTAGGATTTGAAACAGTTGTCATACTACGAACCGAAGAATTTGACTGGATTATGATGATTTCTCTACTGACGAGTCAGTTTATTGAGCCTGCAATATAACTATGACACAAGTGTAGCAGATGTTGTTTCAATCAAAACAGAAAAGAACTCTGTTGGAGGTAAATTCCTATAAATTCAGAGGAAACTGGCATACAAATGCTATAATTTCTAGATCACAGCGATATCAGAAAGAAACTCAAGGATGCAGCTCGATGTTGGCGGACGACGTAAAGAATGATATTCAGTCCATCTATCGCCAGTTGCTGGAATCCCGAGATCTCACCCCGCGTTACGGCCAACGTTTAATGATCGCTGAGATTGCAAAGACCTTATCCACTCTTAGCGACGATGAATCTGAGCCCCCGATCTGCGTGGTTGAAGCAGGGACCGGTACGGGTAAAACCATGGCCTATGTGTTGGCGGTATTGCCGCTCGCTAAAGCGCTCAACTACAAGGTAGTGATTGCCACAGCTACCGTCGCACTTCAAGAGCAGGTAGTACTAAAGGACCTTCCAGAGATATTGCAAGGCTCTGATCTTAGCTTTAGTTATTCCTTAGCAAAGGGCAGGGGGCGGTATTTGTGTCTTGCGAAGCTAGATATGATGCTCAGAGGAAATGACAGCATGCAGGCGATGATGGACTTGTATGGGGAAGAATTGGATGACCCAGCCGACGGAGATCATGCGCTCTACGAAAAGATGCTGGATCAGCTGAGTACGGGTAACTGGAAAGGAGATCGGGATGACTGGGAAAGCTCGCTGAGTGATACCGATTGGAAGCCAGTTACCGTAGACAATGCGCAGTGCATGGGACCTAAGTGCAGCCACTTTAGAAACTGTTGTTTCTATCAAGCTCGGGATTCCATGGACAAGGCAGACTGTATCGTTAGCAATCACGATCTAGTCTTATCCGATCTGGCTTTGGGCGGTGGCGTAATTCTCCCGGAGCCAGAGAATTGCATCTATATATTCGATGAGGCACATCACCTGCCACTTAAGAGCAATAATCACTTCTCTGCATATACGCGAATTAAGGCGACTAGCACTTGGTTAGAGCGTACCGACACTCTGTCGTTGCGCTTGCAAAAAGATGATTTTATCGATGGGACAACTCAGAAGTCACTGCAGAAATTGCTCGTCGATACTCGGGAGCAGCTTGACCATGCCTGGTTGATATTGGAGCAGATTCTCGAGTCGATAGATCAGACGGATAGCTATGACAATCGAATTCAGCACGCATTTGCGCTCGGGGTTGTGCCTGAAGAGGTGAAAGCACTGGCCGCTAACCTTGCGAACTTATTCGCGCGGCTAGGCGCAGCATTTCAAAGCATAAGCGATGAATTGAAAGAGGCGATGGAAGATGGAGGCGATGTAAAGCGCAGACAGCTCGCGGAGCAGTGGTTTCCATTGATAGGCTCGCAACAGAAACGGGCAGAATCGAATCTGGGACTTTGGCTGAGTTATGCATCTGTAGACCCTGAAGATAAGGCGCCGATCGCTAGATGGCTCAGCTACAATACCAATGAGAACTTTGCAGATATTGGCGTGTCTTCTAGCCCGGTCTTGGCCGCTGATAATCTACAACAAAGGCTCTGGGAGAATTGTGCCGGCGCGGTTCTTACATCCGCTACGCTCTCTTCTTTGGGGAACTTCGATATGTTGCAGATGAGAGCAGGTTTGCCAGAGCATACGCACTATCTAAGCATTTTAAGCCCATTCGATTTTGAGAATTCAGCGAAGCTAGTTATTCCAAAAATGCACTGCGAACCCTCAGACTCGGAAAAACACACTGATTT
>Ga0316189_10000709_pt1 | contig 33231 bp, 27 predicted proteins | sample LowCovwburrow_MG_FD_204930 | JGI IMG/M metagenome (GOLD analysis project Ga0316189, IMG submission 204930) | Coastal sediment microbial communities from Maine, United States - Lowes Cove worm burrow | ecosystem: Environmental > Aquatic > Marine > Coastal > Sediment | place: USA: Maine...
GATGACCTGACCGGTGGCATCGGCGCCAACTTGGTCGACGCCGAGTGGGTCCATGGTGCTGAGCCCGGGGACGTCCTGACGACGGTGCTCGAGGGTGTCCCGGCCAAGGGAATGCCCGCGTGGGGGCCGGTCTTGGGTCCCGACAAGGCGAGCCAGGCTGCCGCCTACGTGGTCTCGAAGTTCCAGGCCACCGGCCTGACCCCGGTCGCTGTCGGGGGCGGCACCGAGGAGGCGGCCCCTGCGGCCCCTGCGGCCCCTGCGGCCCCGCTCGCCTCGGCCGACATGGTCGCTGCGGGTGAGGCGGTGTTCAAGGCGAACTGCGTCGCGTGCCATGGCACGAACATGAAGGGCCTCACCGCCCCCAGCCTGCTCGACGCCGAGTGGATCCACGGCAGCGAGCTCGCCCAGATCCGCAAGACGATCTTCGACGGCGTTCCCGCCAAGGGCATGGTCGCCTGGGGCGCTATCCTGGGAGAGGAGCAGGTCGATCAGGTCGCTGCGTTTGTGCACGCCAAGTCGCAGAGCGATTAGGGTTCAGTATGTCTCGCGGAAGAAACTGGATCTACGCGCGCCGGATTGCCGGGCGCTTTCAGCAGCTGCACCGCGTGAGCGGGGTCATCCTGATCGCGGTGTTGGCCGTGGTGCCGTGGCTGACCATCGCGGGCCGTCCGGTGTTTCGCATCGACCTGCCGGCGCGCAACGTCTACCTCCTCGGCACCGTCTTTACCGCAGCGGACGGGTTCAACCTCGTCCTGCTGGGACTGATCGCGGCGTTCCTGATGTTCTTCGCCACGTCGCTCCTCGGGCGGCTGTGGTGTGGCTGGTTCTGCCCGCAGACCGTTTTCCTCGAGGAGTTCGTCCGCCGGATCGAGCTATGGATCGAGGGCGACCGCGGGCGGCGGATGCGTCGCGACGAGGGCCCCTGGACGTTCGACAAGATCTGGCGCAAGTCCGCCAAGTTCACTGCGTTCGCCGTGCTGTCGTTCGTCGTGGCCATGGCGGTCATGGCGCTGTTCGCCGGACCGGTCGACCTGTGGACCGGTGCGGCGGGCTCCAGCGAGTACATGCTCGTGGGCATCGTGGGCGTGGGGCTGTTCCTGGACTGGGCGTGGTTCCGCGAGCAGCTGTGCATCTACGTGTGCCCGTACGCTCGCTTCCAGGGCGCGCTGACCGACGACCACTCGTTGGTGGTCAGCTACGACGTCTCGCTTGCCGAGCCCCGCGGCAAGGGCAGGTCCGCGGTGATGGACGGCCACTGCATCGACTGCGGAAAGTGCGTCGACGTCTGCCCGCAGGGCATCGATATCCGCGACGGATTCCAGCTCGAGTGCATCAACTGCTCGCGCTGCATTGACGCCTGCGAGGACGTGATGGGGCGGCTCGACCGGCCGTCGTTCATTCGGTACTCGACCGTCGCCGCCGACGAGGGCCGCAAGACCCGCTGGATTCGCCCGCGCACGGTGGTGTATTCGGCCCTGCTGCTGGCGCTGTCCACGGGGCTCGTGTATCGGATCGCGACGAAGGTCAACCTCGAGGTCACGGTCAACCGCACCCCCGGGTCCTTGTTCCAGCAGGACGATGACGGCTTTGTCCGCAACACGTTCCTGGTCCACGTGGTCAACAACGACCCGATCGAAGGCCACACCTACGAGGTGGTCGTCGAGGGCCTGACCAACGCGGAGATCACGGCCCCGGGCCTGTCGCTGGCGTCCCTCGAGGCGCGCACCGTGCCGCTGGTGATCCGCCTGCCCGACGGCAGCATCAGTCGCACGACCCCGTTCCAGGTCCGTGTGCAGAGCGAGGCAGCCCACCTCACCCGCGACGCCACCTTCAAGGCCCCCCCGCGGTCCGGCGACGCCCCATGAACCGCGACCTCGCCTGGCCGCTGGGCCTCGCCACGTTCCTGCTCGTCGTGGTGCTGGTGAACTTCACCTTCATCTACATCGCGACCCAGAATCCACCGCTGGTCGAAGACAGCTACAACCTGGTGGAGCGGTAGCGTGCGGCCCGCTGCCGCCGCGGGGTCGTGTCCCCACTGCGGTCTGGCGGTCGAGGGCGCCGAGGACGTCTTCTGCTGCGCCGGCTGTGCGCTCGCCGCGCAGATCGTCGCCGGGGCCGGCCTGCAGCGCTGGTACGAGCAGCGGCAGCTCCCCGCCCCGCGACCCGGGGTTGCTCGGGGCGACTGGGCGGCGGTCCCCGTCGAGGAGGTCTCGGCCGGATCGCAGTGTCGGCTGGCGATCGATGGGCTGCGGTGCGCGTCCTGCGTGTGGCTGGTCGAGGGCGTGCTCGAGCGGACCCCGGGGGTGGTCCACGCGCGCGTGAGCTATGCCACGGGTCGCTCGGTGATCACGTTCGACCCCGAGCTCGTCGGCGTGGGAGATCTCGGGGAGCGCATCGCGGCGCTCGGCTACCGACCGCGGCCCGTGGGCGCTGAGGCCACCACCGACCGCGACCTGCTGACCCGACTGGGTCTGGCCGCATTCTGCACCGCCAACGTGATGTTGCTGGCTGCGAGTGTATACGTCGGTTGGTTCGATGGGATGGCCGAGCGGTATACAGCGTTGTTCCGCTGGACCCAGCTCGCGTTGGCGACGCCGGTGGCCCTGTGGTCCGCCGCCCCGTTCTTCGCGGCGGCGTGGGCCTCGCTGCAGAACCGGATCCTGCACCTCGACCTACCGATCAGCCTGGCCGTGGGCACCATGTACGCCCACGCGCTGGTGGCCACGCCGCTCGGCCACGACGGCTTCCTCGACTCGCTGTGCATGCTGGTGACGCTGCTGCTGGCAGGGCGCGTGGTGGAGGCCCGCGGTCGGCGCGCGGCGGCAGCGGCGGCGGCGAGCCTCGCGGCCTCGCTGCCGACCACAGCCCGTCGGCTCACCGCCGACGGCGTGCAGACGGTACGCGTCGAAGAGCTGGCACCCGGCGACCGAATCGAGGCCGGGCTGGGCGACGAGATCCCAGCCGACGGGGTCGTCGAGCGTGGCGCCGCCGAGGTCCGGATGGCGCTGCTCACGGGCGAGAGCGCGCCGGTCTCCGTGGTGCCGGGCCACCGGGTGGTGGCGGGGGCGCCGGTGGTCGCCGGGTCTGTCGTGGTCCGGGTCGAGGTGGTCGGTGAGGAGACGCTGGGGCGCCGGATGGTCGCGCAGGTCGCCAGCGCGGTCGATCGCGGCCTGCTTCCCACGCCCGGCGACCGGCTCGCGCCCTGGTTCACGGGGCTCACGCTCGCTGCCGCCGCCGTCGGTGCGGTGGGCTGGTCGGTGGCCGCTGGCTGGGGCGTGGGCCTGCAGGTGGCGGTCGCGGTGCTGGTGGTCGCGTGTCCGTGTGCGCTCGGGCTCAGCGGGCCGGTCGCGGTCCACGCCGGCCTCGGTGCCCTGGCGCGGCGCGGCGCGGTCCTCAGCAGCGGCCAGACCCTGCTTCAGCTCGCCCTTGTCGACCGGATCGCGCTCGACAAGACCGGCACGGTCACCGCGGGCACTCCGCGCGTGGTCGCGGCTGACGACGCCGTGCTGCGCATCGCCGCGGGCCTCGAGCGGGCGAGCAACCATCCGCTCGCTGCCGCGATCCGCGACGAGGCCGCCCGGCGCGGGCTGCCGATGCCGCTCGCCTCCGAGATCCGGGAGGAGCCCGGCGCGGGGATCTCCGGCACGCTCGATGGCCAGCGGTGGTGCCTGAGCAGCGGCGGCGCCGGAGTGGTCCGACTCGACGGCGACGCGGGTCTGGTCGGTCTGATCCGGGTCGCCGACACCCGCCGCGACGACGCCGCCACCGCGGTCGCGGCGCTGCGGCGCTTCGCCCCGGTTGCGGTGCTGACCGGCGATCACGCGGACGTCGCCGACGCCATCGCCGCACAGGTGCAGCCCGACGAGGTCCGGGCCGGCATGTCGCCCGAGGCCAAGGCGGGCTGGGTGGAGGAGCGGCGCTCCGAGGGGCACCGGGTGCTGTTCGTCGGCGACGGCCTCAACGACGGCCCGGCGCTGGTCAAGGCCGATGTCGGGCTCGCGATGCGCACGGGTGCCCCGTCCACGCTGCTCGCCGCGGATGGCGTGGTGGTCGACGAGGCGCTGGGGCCGGTGGTCGCTGCGCTGCGGGTCGCGAGGGTCGTGCGGCGGACGGTGCGGGCGAACCTGGTGCGCTCGGTGGGGTACAACGCGGTCGCCGTGACGCTGGCGCTGGCAGGCTGGGTCGACCCCCTGGTGGCCGCGGTCCTGATGCCGCTGTCCAGCCTGCTGGTGCTCTGGGGCGGCATGCGGATCGAGGGGCGGGTCCGCGCGGAGGAAGCATGGACATCATCGTAGTGCTGCTGCCGGCGGCCCTGTTCCTCGGCGGCGTGTTCGCCGCGCTGTTCGTGCTGGCCGTCCGCGCGGGGCAGTTCGACGATCTGGACGACCCGGCAGAGCGCATGCTGCACGACGACGACTGATCGCAGACTCGTCAAGCAGGCGCGCGAGGGCCGCGGACATCGGGCGCTACCAAACCCGGCGACGGCGCATGGCGATCGGCAGCAGGAGCAGCAGCAGGCCGCCCGTTGCGGGGTGCCCGACCACGCTGCATCCGAGCAGGGGTGCTGCGGTGGAGCCCTCGTCGAAGATGAAGATGTCGGTGGGCTCGCCGGCGTCGCCCCCCTCGTCGATGGGCGTGATGGTGATGGGGAGCTCGAACGGCTCTTGGTCGTCGGTTGCGCCGTCGTTCCACACAAACGACACCACCGGGCCCAGCACCGGGCCGTCGTAGGGGTACAGCCCCTCGATCAGCGCGGGGTCGAACGCGATGTCGTACCCGACCAGCTCTTCGTCGAGTGGTCCGAACGTGAGCTGGACGAAGCCCAGATCATCGCAGCTGGTGGCCTGCGCGCCGCCACCGGGCAGCTGCTGGGGCCCCTTGCCGCGGATCACCGAGACCTCGACAATCGGCAGGTCTGGACCGATCTGATCCGAGAGCGCCTCGTCGATCAGCAAGGGCTCCGCAGGCGCGAGCGTGCACGGCCAAGCGACCTGCGTCAACAACATCAGAAGTGCGGCCACGAAACCTCCCGGGGGTGCCCTGCAACAAGATAGCGCCTCGGATAGGGGGTGTGTCCATGCAGATTCGTGCCGCACAGCCCGCAGACGCCTCGGTCATCGCCGCGATCCTGCGCGCTGAGATAGAGCACGGTCATGCCCACTTTGGGGTCCGGCCGCCCTCAGCCGCGTCGGTCCGCGCCCAGCTCGAGCGGATCTCGCCCCATCGCACGCTGGTGTCCGTGCAGGACGGTGCGGTGTTGGGCTTCGCGAGTTCGGGCCCGTGGAAGGAGCGCGGCGGCTACGCCTGGACCGCCGAGATCGGGGTCTATGTCGCCCTCGGTCAGCAGGGCGGTGGCGTGGGCAAGGCGCTGGTCCGTGCCCTGGTCGCGGCCTTGCGCGAGGACGGCTTTCGCACGCTGCTCGCCGGTGTCGCCATGCCAAACCCAGCGTGCGTCGCGCTGTTGGAGGGGCTGGGGTTTTCTCCAGCCGGGCTCATCCCCCACAACGGCCACAAGAACGGTGCGTGGTGGCCGGTGGGCTACTGGAGCCTGCACCTCGGCGACGGGGTGCCGCCCGGGCCGCCGCCCACGTCCCGCGGGGTGATCCGGGAGCTGCCTTTCGTGCAGGTGGACGCCTTCGCGGGCCGGCCGTTCGAGGGCAATCCTGCGGCGGTCATTCGACTGCCGCACTGGCTGCCCGACCCGGTGCTTGCGGCCATCGCCGCCGAGAACAACCTGTCCGAGACCGCGTTCCTGGTGGGGGAGCCGCCCGACAAGGTCGCACTGCGCTGGTTCACGCCCACCGTCGAGGTCGATCTGTGTGGCCACGCCACGCTCGCAGCGGGCTTCGTGGTGCTCCAGGACGATGCCGTCGACGCGGTTCGGTTTGCGACGCGGTCCGGCATCCTGGCGGTCACGCGCGGGGCTGGCGGGCTGCTCGAGCTGGCGCTGCCGGCCATCCCGCCCGGGGCGTCGGGATTGCCGGACATGGTGCGCGCTGCGCTCGGAGCCGCCCCGGTCACGGGGCGGGCGATCCGGTCGGTCCACCATGCGGAGTATTGGCTGGCCGTGTTCGAGACCGCCGGCCAGGTGCGCGCGCTGTCGCCGGACTTCGGGCGGCTGCGCGCGCTGAACTGCAACGTCGTCTGCACGGCTCCCGGAGACGGCGACCTCGACTTCGTCAGCCGGGTCTTCGCACCCGCGTCGGGCATCGATGAGGACCCGGTCACCGGCTCCGCCCACGCGACCCTGACGCCTTACTGGGCCGAGCGGCTGGGCAAGGGCACCCTCACCGCGCGCCAGGTGGGTCCCCGCGGCGGCGCGCTGCGGTGCGCGTTGGTCGGCGACCGTGTCATCCTCGGCGGGACCGCGGTCGAGGTGATCCGCGGCGTGATGAAGCTGCCCGAGCCGGAGAGTCCATGAGACACCTGATGATGCTCAGCCTGATGTGCGCCGCCTGCGGGTCGGTCGAGCCGCCCGAGGAGCCACCGCCCCCGGCCCCTTTGGGCCCCACCGCCGCCGAGTCGGCGCTCACCCGCGCAGACGCGCTCGCGAGCGCTGCGGCCCGCAACCTGCGGACCCGGATGGTCCAGGAGATGGGCGCCAACGGCCCCGGTGCGGCCCTCGAGGCGTGCTCGATCGAAGCGGAGGCGCTCACCGCGGCACCGATCCCGCCGGCCAGCGGGGCCCGGGTCGGCCGCAGCAGCCTGCGCCTGCGCAGCGGCGAGAACGAGGCCCCCGCCTGGGTCCAGACGTGGCTGGAGGCCCAGGGGGACAGCGCACAGTTCGCCCAGGTGGAGGGGTTCCGCCGCGTCGATGGCGTCGGCGATGCCCGCGTGGCGCGGGTGCTCCAGCCCATCCCGATGTTGCCCAACTGCCTGAAGTGCCACGGCTCAAAGGACGAGATCACCGCGGATGTGCGCGCGAAGCTCGACGCCCGCTACCCGGATGACGCAGCCCACGGCTACCACGCCGGCGATCTGCGCGGCGCCCTGTGGGCCGAGGTCCCGGTGCGGTAGCGCGTCGCGTTGGTCTTGCCAGCCCTGTAGCGGTCGGCAGCCGTGGGCCCGCTTCGTCCTGAGGCGCTTGGAGACCGTCTTCCAATGAGGTTCAACCGCGGTCTGGCTTTCTTGGCACGGGCCAGCGCGCCTCCGACAGCCCTTCGAGGACTGCGCGCGCCGCCGCACAACGGTCGGAGACCGCTCCTGGCAGGCCCGATAGACGGCTGCTGCCGCGTCGACGTCTTTTCCGCGTGGCTGCGTGGGGCTACACCTGGTTCCGCACGTCCTCTCCCCTTTGCTCGACGCGGCCGGGTTGTGCGTGCTCGAGAAGCAAACCGTGAGATGCGAACCCGTGTACCTCCACCCATCCCACACGTCGCTCTCCGAAGGGGACGTTGCCCCCAAAGCGGTTGGTGCTGCCGGTGGTGCCATGGAGGCAGCCTGGCCGGTGGCGCGCTCGAGCGGGGTCCTGCTTCGCGGGGCGTGTTCGCTCTGGCCGACGGCGACATCGGTGCGTTGCGCTCCGACCCACACGGCTGGTCAGCCGGGCTTGCGGAAACGCAGCACGAAGCGGTCCGTGCGGCCGCGCAGTGCGTCGTCGAACACGTTGCCTGTGCGCATGTCTTCAGGGTGCGCCAGCAAGTCACTCTCCGCCTCGAGCACGAACCCGGCCGCCACCACCTCGTCGACCACGACCTGGCGGTCGATCCGGTGGATGGACCTGACGTCGCGGGTGCCGCTGCCCGGCTGCGCGTGGTGGTCGACGACCCCGAAGATGCCGCCCGGCTTCAGCGCGTCGAAGACCGCGCGGTTCATGACCGCCCTGTCGGTCTCCATCCACACGCTGTCATGGTAGAAGAGCACCATCAGGGCGAGGTCGAGCTGCCCTGCGGGGAGTCCCGGGGCCTCGAGCTCAGCGTCGACGCGGTGCACCCTTGGCAGCGCGAGACGCTCCAGGCGCGCTGAGAGTGGGCCGTCGGCGAATTTCGAGAGCACGTAGGCATTGTTGTGGGCATAGACCCCGCCTGATGGGCCGACGGCGTAGGCCAGGATCTCTACGTAGTACCCGCTGCCGGCCATCAGCTCCGCCACCTGCAGACCGGGTCGGACCTCAAAGAAGTCGAGCACCTCGGCGGGCCGGCGTCCCGCGTCGCGAACGGTGTCGCCGTCCGGGCGCTCGGGGTGCGCGACGGCGGCAGTCAGCTCTGTCATCGAGGCCTCCGCGTGAACCTGTGGGGCGGTTCCGCACGCGGCCAGCACGACTGCAAGCATCCACATCACCACTCTCCCTGTACGCTGGACGCCGAGGTGCTGGACAGCCCCAGGAACGTGCCGTCTTCTGCGTCCATGGTGCCCGACTCGCCGTCGAAGCCATCGGGGCGCTCGTTGCGCCCCCCTCGGGCAGGCCATTGTCCCTGGCGATGCACTCGGCGGCCGAACAGTCCCGATGGCTGGCGATGCAGCGCGCCGCCGCAGTGGTGCGGGCTCCGTGATGGAGCGGATTCCACGGGGTGACTCCGCGGTGTAACCAGGATGCTGGTACCGATCCGATGGGCTCGAGAACCGCGGAGTGCACAATGATCGCGACGCTACAGCGCACGCACAACTTCCTCACCGAGTTCTCTGTCCCGCTGATCGCCGGCGTGATCGTCGCGGTCATCGCAGCCAACGTGGCGCCTGACTGGTACCACCACGCCGTCGAGTGGGCCCCGTTCGGGCACATCGAGGTGCTGGGTCACGAGGTGACGCTGCACTTCCTGGTCAACGACATCTTCATGGTGCTCTTCTTCGGCGTCGCCGCGAAGGAGATCACGGAGTCCTGCCTCCCCGGCGGAAGCCTCAACCCGCTCCGCAAGGCGGTCAATCCGCTGGTCGCGACGGCGGGCGGAGTGCTCGGCCCGATCGCAGTGTTCCTGGCCGGACACGCGCTCCTCGGAGGCGACACGGCGCTCGGAGACGGCGCGTCGCGCGGCTGGGGCATCCCGACCGCAACGGACATCGCGCTGGCCTGGGTCGTGGCGCGAGCAGTGTTCGGTCGGGGCCACCCGGCGATCGACTTCCTGCTGCTGCTCGCCATCGCCGACGACGCCGTCGGTCTCGGCATCATCGCTGTGTTCTACGGCGACCCCGCTCATCCGGTGGACCCCTCTCAGCTGATGCTGGTGGGGGGCGCAGTCGCGCTGGCGTTCGCGATGCGCCGACTCCAGGTGCAGTCGTGGCTGGCCTACGTCGGCATCGCCGGTCCCATCGCGTGGTACGGCCTGATCACGGCCCACCTCCACCCTGCGCTGGCGCTGGTCGCGATCGTGCCTTTCATCCCGGGTCCGACTCACGACACCGGGCTGTTCGTGATGGAAGACGACCACGACAACGGCGAGAGCCACGACCACTCCCCGCTGCACCTGTTCGAGGAGACGGTCAAGCCGGTGGTCGACGTTGGGCTGTTCTTCTTCGCGTTCGCAAACGCGGGGGTCTCGGTCTCGGGAGTCGGCGCCATGACAGGGCTGATTCTCGCCGCCCTGGTGCTGGGAAAGACCTTGGGAATCACGGCCTGCAGCGTCTTCGCATCGCGGCTGGGCTTCCCTCTTCCGCAGGGCATGTCGCACCGAGACCTGGGCCTCGCTGGCTTCATCGCCGCCCTGGGCCTGACCGTGGCGTTGTTCGTCTCGGACGCGGCGTTCGCACCCGGCGCACTCCAAGGCGAGGCCAAGATGGGCGCGCTGCTGTCAGGCTTCGTGGGGATCGCAGCCATCGCCATCGGTCGGGTCGTGCTGCGACGCCAGGACCCCGACGAGGAGATCACCGAGGTCGTCCAAGACGAGCTCGCGGCCAAGTAGCCGCCTGAGTCCTGCCCTCGGTGGGTGCGGAGCGTCGTCGGAGGCTTCGCCGGTGATGAGGAGCTGGGCGGTGCCCTCGCTGACGCCTGTCCGTACAGCCCAGCGCTGCAACCGAGCTGGGTGCCACCGCACCCCTCTGTCAGCGTCAGGATCGTGTCGAAGTCGCTGCCCCCGGACGGGTGGTCAGGTGAGTGGCGCCGCTGTGCGTGGGGTCTGTGGGGGTCGCAAGTCAGTGATCAGACGCACCGCAGTGGCCAGCAAGCGACTCTCTTGGCGAGACGGCGTTTCCGATCGGCCGAGCGAAGGGCTCGACCGAGAATAAACGCTCGGCAGCGCATCCGAATGCAGCGTTTGTTGTTGGACGATCCCTAAGGGAGCGTCCGAAAACAAACGCGCTGCATCGAGGAGGTGCTGCCCGTTCAAGGGCAAGGAGGAGAGTCGAGGGGATAGCGGGCTATCCCGAGAACTCGACGACGCAGCCATCGGGCGTGCAGCGCGTCCGAATGCAGCGTTTGTTGTTGGACGCTCCCTAAGGAATCGAGCTTTCCCACGCGCTGCTAGTCGGGCAGCAGGTCGTACAGGTCGAGCCACGGCGTGGTGCGCCCGTTGTGCTTGTCGCCCTTCCACGTGACCTCCCACGCGACCTCCCCGCTCGGCGTGGCCTCTGCCAGGTGCCCTCCGGCGCCGTAGACGTGCAGCGTGTTGCCGTTGGGGAGGCGGTGCGCTTCGCCCATGTACGGGCCGAAGATTCCGCGGTCCTCGCCGAAGTTCCACACCTCCTCCAGCGTCTGCGTCGTTTCGTTCAAGCGGTACTCGCGGACGATCGTCTCGTCGGCGGGGAGCTGGTCCTTGGTGGAGACCAACAGGGTGCCCGCTTCGGTGTACACCGCGCCGTGCTGCCACCAGAACTGCGACTCGGGAGGATCGAACGACCAGCTTCCCGGCGCGTTGCCGAACCACCGCAGGGCCGTGCCGGTCGCGTGGTCGATCTCGACGACGGTGTCGCTCGACCAGAACGAGAACAGGAAACGATCGGTCTTCTCGTCCCACCACAGCGCGTTGGAGCCGCACCCTGCTCCCAGACCGAGGCTCTCGCGCCAGTCGGCACAGTGCCAGATCTCCTCCTGCACGCCGTTCAGATGGACCTTCTGGAGGGACTCGGAGCCGTTGTCTGCTTCGCCCCAGGCGATCACCCCGTCCGGTAGCGGCACGAACGGGTGATGCAGGCCGGGCACGTCGTAGCTGTGGGAGATGACGCCATCGAGCGTGGTTCGCTCGATGGTGGAGGCGTCGCCGCCGTCGAACAGCGTCCAGAACGTGTCGCGGTCGATCAGCAGCGCGCGCTGGTCGTAGCTGACGGAGACGTGGCGGGAGACCCAGTCTAGACTCGTCTCCTGGGCCCACACCACCTGCCCCGCGCGATCCATGATGAACACCCACCACTTTCCTGTGCGGGGGTCTCCGTCTCGGTTCATGCTGGTGATCAGCCAGGGCGCGGTGGGTTCCCACAGCGCCGGGTCGTTCTTCAGGACGATGGGCACTGGAAGCGACTCGGGCCACGCCCCGGTGCGGATGGTGGTGGCCGCGCTGGGGTCGCCACCGTCCGGGAGCAGTCGGACGTCGACGTTGGTGTCGTAGGGCACGCCCAAGACCAGCTGCCGGAACCCGCCCTCGACCTCTTTGGCGGGCGGCGTGTTGCGCCACGGCCCGTCATCGGTCCGGAACTGCACGATGCCCGGGCCGACCCGGTCGCTGGGCCAGGTGACCTCGATCACGGTGGGGAGATCGGGCAGTAGCTGCAGCACCGCGCTGGCGGTCCCGCTGGTGGGCGTAGTGTCGGGGGATGCCGTGTCCGGCAACTCGGCGAGTGTGCTGTCACGATCGAGGCCGGCGTTGCACGAGATGAGGGTGATGATCAGCATGCGCGCTCCCTAACAGGTCGTTGGAGAGCTCGAGATGAGGCCCGTTGGGCACGGAGAGAGGTTCGATGCCCCGCTCCTCTCAGCGCTCGAAGACGTCGATCTCCGCACACCACGGCTCCTCTTCCACGTCGAACCAGTCTATCGGGCGCAATCGCAGCGTAGTCCCGTACACCGGAGTGAACGACGCCTGGAGTCGCCCCGCCACCGGGCGGACCCGGGCGACCTCCACCGGTACCTCGTCGATGCCGATGACCTCCACAGCCACCTCGCCGTCGAAGTCCAGCTGTGCATCGACCCGACCCACCGTGAGGGGCCGCTCCCACTTGATCCCGAACCAGATGCGGTCGCCGGCGGACCGGAGCACCCCGGCGCGGACCGGGAGCAGCCCGAACGCGGTGATCCCGTCGTTGAGCGCGTCCAGGTTGGTGGTTCCGCTGCCAGCCGGCTGTCCGAGGTCAGCCAGGTCGCCGGTGACCAGCTCGCCTTCCGCCGCGGACCACACGTCGCGCCAGAGCTCCGGATGCCACGCCTCTGGTGGCCCCTCCAGCGCCAGGTCGTAGACCATCCGCGCGCGCTCGATCGTCTGCGCCGCGATCTCGTCTGCCGGCGGCGAGCCGTACCGCGCCCTGTGGACCAACATCGCGATCGAGACGGTGGCGCCCCGCATCGGTGTGGTCCAGGATGTGCGGTCCGCAGGCGGCAGCCCGCGCGGCAGCGGCGCCCACAGCACGATCGCGTCCCACGTCACCGGCTCGATGGCCGCCTGCAGGCTCGGGGTCAGCTCCGATGGACCCACTGACCAGCGATTCGAGTCCTCGCCCTGCAGCCGTCCTGCGCCGAGGATGGGACCCTCGTGGACCCGGATGGTCGTGTCCAGCTCGACCGCGCCGTGTGTCCAGCGCTGCACCGTCTCGGCGGCCCGCTCGTGGGCCGTCTGGACCGCCGCCAGCGCGTGCTTGGTGACCGTGGCGTTGCGCCCCTCGACCTGAGCGTTCTCGACCAGCAGCCCGAGCACCTTGATCGTGGTCTTGGGCGCAGGACCCACCGGCTTGGGAACCTCCTGCTCGCCGTCCGGTGGCTCGGTGGCACGCTGGAGGAAGCGGACCTGGACGTCCAGCTTCAGCGTCTCCGAGGGCGGGCTCTGCACACGGTGTGCGCTCAGCCAGTCGCGCACGCACGCGTCGGCGGTGGGCGATCCCGTGGAGCGCGTCACCTTGACCCTGCGGATCTCGCCGGTGGGCTGGACGTCGAGCGTCAGCCGCATGGATCGGTGGTCGCGCGGGGTGGGGTCCTCGACGTAGCAGGCCTCGAGCGGCGCGCTCCAGGTGGGGACGTCGAGCAGCACGAGCGCGGTCTCGTGGCCCACCTCCGTGCCGCGCGGCGCCCTCACCACCAGCGCGGCTCTGTGCCAGGCGCCCAGCTCGACCTCCACCCGCACAGGGTCGTCGTTGCCGAGCTGAAACGTCTGGTCGAGCAGCACTCCTTCCACACACGCTGCGTGCTTGTCGTCGATCGCCCCGGGCACGTACGCTCCGGCGACCAGCCCGCCCGGCTCCACCCGCCACACCGCCCGCAGGGGCGTGCGCGCCCTGGGGTGGCGCCACAGGGCCTCGATCAGGCAGGTCTGCAGCGCGGGCCGCACGTCGAACAGCTCGCGATGGACGACCACGTCCACGTCCGCGTACTTCGACACGACATCGGGCAGCGAGATCACGCGGCGGTCCCACTCGGAGCCCTCTTTGGCGAAGTCCGCCAGCGCGGCCACCGGCGCTGCGCCGCGCCGCAGCCACGCGACCTCCTCGCACGCACGCGCGCTGGCCGGGCAGAGCGCCGCGACCTCGTCAACGATGTCGGCGGCGTCGCGGCCGGACTCCAGGAGCTGAACGACACAGGACTCGGGATCGCCGAGCGCACACGCGCGATCTCGCGCGACCGGGCCCAGTTCGACGCACCCGGCGGTCACCCCGGCGTCGCAGGCCTCCTGCATGCGCCCGAGCGCCAGCAGGGCCGAGGGGTCGCCGAGCGCCAGGGCGCGCTCGGATGCAGCGGCGTCGCCGGTCAGCCGGCCCAGGCGGGCGCACGCATGGGGCTCGCCCGCATCGCACTGGTCCTCGTAGACCCAGGTAGCGCGCAGATCGGCGGCGAAGGTGGCCACCCCGAACTGCCGGATGATCCCGATCTCGGTGCAGGCGCGCGCCACGCCGCCCTCGCACGCGGTCTCGACCAGGGCGCGGTACGCCGCGGGGTCGGTCGGTACAGGGGGGTCGGTGGGGACGGGGAGCATCGCGTAGGCCTGCCACAGGCACGCCTCCGGGTCGCCTGCAGCGCACAGCGGCGCCGGATCCTTGCCGGCGGCGGCGGCACACGCGGCGGCGCTGCCCTCGTCGCAGGCCAGCGAGACGGCTTTGGCCGTCTCGGCTGCGTCGAGGCGGACGCCGTCTCGTCCTGTGAGGAGCAACAACCAGATCAACGGAGCCCGACCTCGAGCGCGCGCTTGGCGCCTTGCACGGTGAATGCGACCCCGTAGACCTCTTGCCCTCCGGAGACCGTGGTCGCTGCGTACAACGGGATGACGCCGCCGTCCAGTCGCAGGACCTGCCCGCCGCTCGCCAGCCGCTCCAGCACCCGGGGGTGGGCCGTGTACAGCGACCCGAGTGGCGGCGGCAAGATCCCCGTCACCGCGCCCACGCGCACGATGGCGCTGGCGGTGTCCGGGCGGGACCAGCCGGTGACTCCGGGCACGCTGGACAGCGCGCGCTGTCGCCGCCACGCGCGCGGTGGCCGGGACGCGGGCTCGGGCACCGTCTCCGGCCAGCCCGGGATCGCCGCCGCCGTGTCGCGCGGGTTGCGGGAGACCCCGATCAACGCGGCTGCGCGCGGATCGTCGGCCGCGAGCACGGCCGCATCGGCCAGCGCGTCACCACTCCCAGAGATGAGGCGGTACTCCATCCGGGTGGTCCGCGCGGTGGGGTTGCTCCGGGCGGCGCGATCCAGGGCGGCGCGCATCGGCGCGCTGTACTGCCGGCCGGCCGTGGCGGCGAACGCGAGCGCCCAGCCCTCCGGGTTGTCGTGGTGGGTCGCGAGCACGACTCCGTCGCGAGCCGCAGCGTCCAGGGCGCCCGCGGCGACCTGGAGCTGGGCGCGCATGGCCAGCAGACCCGGTGCCTGCAGCACGGCGCGGTCGGCGTGCCGGAGCACCGCCAGCAAGGCGTCGGGGGCCAGCGAGATGCGGGTGTCGAGCGAGGGGGGCCAGGCTTCGATCGGCGGCTCGCCGGCGCGTGCGCGGGCTTCGTCGGTCTGGGCGCGGTCGACCGACAGCAGCGCCAGCGCGGCCCAGCGCTGCGCCCGGGCGCGGCTGGTGGGGTCGAGATCGCTGGCGGTGTGCGCTGCGGCGGTGGCCTGCGCGAGGTCGCCGGCGGCGAGCGCGAGGCGCGCTGCTTGATCCCACCGGTGCGGGTCGCGCGGGGACATCCGGGCCCCACTCAGCGCGGCGGCCAGTGCGCCGTCGGTGTCGCCCACCCGCTCGAGCGCTGCCGCGGCGGTGGTGCGGACCTCAGCGCTGTGCGGATCGGCGGCGGCGGCGGCGGCGGCGCGCTGGCGGACCTCAGAAGCGGGCAGGCCGCCGAGGGCACCCGCGCGCGCCGCGAGCGCTTGGGCGAGAGCGTCGTCGGGTGCCTGCTGCAGCAGGACCTCGGCGGTGCCTGGATCGCCGGCCTGTAGCGCGGCCTGCGCCAGCCGCAGGAGCAGCGCCGGGTCGGTGGCGTTCACATCGCGGGCGCGCTGCAGCAAGCGGTCGGGAGACTCCCACCAGGCGGCGCGCTCGGGATCGACGGCGGGGTCGGGCTTCGGTCCCTGCAGCCGCTCTCGCGCGAGCAACGCGCGTACCTGCACGGACGGCACGTCGCTGTCCGAGAGCGCGACCATGGACCGCAGCGCGGCCCGCAGGGCCCCGGCGTTGCGCAGCCCCTCGGCGACCGTCAGCCGGTGGGCGTCGGTGTCGGCGACCTCGGACAGCGCGATCCAGGGGCGGAGGTCGGAGGGGTCGGACCAGTGACCCAGACCGGCGGTCAGCACCTCGAAGCCCACCTTGGGCGCGGCGCGGATCAACACCTTGCGCGCCTTGCGCTCGCTGTCCTCGGACCACCACAGCAGCGTCTCGAGCACCGCACGGTCGGCGGGCGTCAGCTGTGGCGCGGATCGCAGGCCGCGGACCGTCGCCCCTCCGCTGGTCAGCAGCAACAGGTCGGCGCCCCGGGTCGCGTCCTCGGCAAGGAACGCGGCCGCGGTCGCCTCGCTGCCCGGTGAGCCTCGCCGCTGCGGGCGCAGGACGTCGGCGGTGAGCACCAGCCCGCGTCCCTGCCGCGTGAGCGAGCGACTCACCACGGCCTGTGGCGTATAGGCCGGCGGCGCCACCGCGGTTCCGAGGACCTGCACGGTGGCGGGCACCTTGATGGCGACCTGCTCTCGAATGGCGATCCGCGGGGGAAGCCATGCGCCGAGCGCGGCGGCGAGCGCGGGCGCGATGGGACCGCGCAGCCCGTAGCCGACCGGCTGTAGCGCCGCGTCCTCGCTCCCGGCGACCGTGATCTTCAGACGCTTGGCGGGGTGGTGTGCGCCGGTGACAGAGACGTGCACCCGCAGAGCGTCGGGACGGGCGCTGCGGACCAGGCGCAGGAAGGCCTCGGTCTGCCCGGCTTCGTCGAGCGGCGCGAGCCGGTCGCGGAGCAGCTCCTGGGCGGTGCCGGTGGCCTGGATACTGGCGCTCCACGACGAGGCGCCGTCGCCGGTGATGGTCAGCGCGGTGCTCACGTGCACCGCCCCGTCGCTCGGACCGGTGGCCTGGACGTGGTGCGGGAGCTCGCCGGGGACCCACACGGTGGCGTCCAGCAGCGAAGCAGGCAGATCGGGCACCGCGGCCCGGTCGGCGGCGGGGTCGATGTACACGCGCCCTTCCGGTCGGTCGACCACCACGATCGGCCGCGTGAGCAGGGCCGGCGCCGGCACCGTGACCGGGAACGCCCCGGGGAGCGCGGCCGGGCGCGCCACCGCCGGCTTGGCGTCGTGTCCCGCGATCCGGAGCATAGAGAGCAGCAGGACCCCTCGCTCGGCGGCCGTGCCGCTCCGGACGCGGGCGAGGGTCCCCGCGCCGCGCGCGCCCTGCCACGTGCCGGACCCCCCCGCGTCCACGGCGAGGTGCTGGTACACGCGCTCGGATATGCCGGCGAGGCCGAGTCCGGTGATGTCGGCGCCGAGGTCTCGACCCAGGGTTCCTTTGTCGCCGAGCTTGCGAACCAGCGCCCCCGTGACGCTGTTCGCTGCGGCGTCCCAGCCCTCGTGTGTGCTCCACACGGCCTGGTGGAGCTGACCGGCCGGCACCTCCGTCCACGACATCCGGACCCGGTGCGCGCCGTCGGCGCTCGGCTGCGCGTCCGGGTCGGCCCACACCGTGAGCGGGACCCAGGAGGGCGCAGAGACGACCAGGCTGGCCTGCTGCACCGGCAGGTCCTGCGAGCCCACCACCAAGCCCGAGTGGCTCCCGCGCCCGCCGCGCTGGCGGCCCCGCAGCGTGAACGTGGCGCCCGCCGTGGTCTGGGGCGGGATCACGAACAGGTCCTCGAGCACGAGCGCGCCTTGGTCCGACGCGCCGTCGAGCCCCGGCGGCGCGGGCACGCCGGCGGCACAGGCCGCGGGGTCGTCGATCCGGACGACCCAGGTGACCCGCTCGTCAAGACGCTTGCTGCCGTCTATGGTGACGGAGACACGGTGTTCGAGCACGGTGGCGGGCGCAGCGAGGGCGGGGCCGGCGATGGCCAACAACAGGGACAGCATGGCCACAGCCTACATCGGGCGGCTGGTGAGCCCGAGCCCATCCTCTATGATGCGCTCGTTGGGAGGTTGGATGTGGGTCACTGCGCTGTGCGCCACCATGGCGGGCGCTCAGAGCGCTTCACCGTGGCCCCATGCCGACGACTGGCGTCCGCTCCTGGTCGGGGGTGCCCCGATGATCGATGTGTCTGCAGACTCGGTGACGGCGGGCAACGCGGCCGGTGACTTGGTCGGATCGGCGGCGATGCCGGTGCTCGCCTGGGACGCGAGCGACACGGCCGTGTTCCTCCGTGTGCAGGTCGATGCGTCGGCGGCCGCGGTCTCGCAGGACTGGGCGTGGCTGCTGGACGTGGATGGGGTCGACGCTGACTTCGAGTACGCGCTGGTCGCCCAGGGGGCGTCGCTGTCACTGCTGGGACTCCACAACGGCCTGGGCACGGACGGAACGTACGTGACCGGCCTGACCGCGACCGATCCGGCCGGGTACGGGGACGCGGGGTCCGGCCACACCCGGGCGGTGACGGAGTCTGGGCTTCACTTCGTGGACGCTCAGCTCGCGCGCGCCACCCTCGTCGCCGACCTCGGGGTCGACGACCTGACGGTCCTTCGCGTGGCGGGCACGAGCGCAGAGGCGCTGCTGATCGGCTGGGAGGACGTGGCGCACTGCGACGGCATGGTGCTGTCGTGCACCGCGCTCGCGGACGTGTTGTCGGACCCGGTCCAGATCGACGGGGACGCGGACGGGGCCACCGGGCCCCAGGAGGAGCGCGCTGGGTCCGACCCGTTCGACGCGGACACCGACGACGACGGGGCGGTCGACGGGGTCGACCCGGACCCGCTGGTGTGTGACACCGACGGCGACGGAGTGCGCGACGGCACCGAGCTGGGCGTCGCCAGCCCGGGTCCGGGCACCGACACCAAGGGGGGCTGCTTCGTCGCCGACGCGGACCCGGGGTCCACCACGCTTCCCGCGGAGGCCGACACCGACGGGGGCGGGCTGAGCGACGGGCAGGAGGACGCGAACCGCGACGGGGCGGTCTCGGCGTGGGAGACCGACCCGGCCGACCCGCAGGACGACGTCGACAGCGACGGTGACGGGATCCCGGACGCGTTCGATGTGCAGTTTGGCTCGGACCCGGACGACGATGGCGACGGCGACGGGCTGCTCGACGGCGAGGAGGGCCTCGGGGACACCGACGGCGACGGCACGCCGGACTTTGCCGATGACGACAGCGACGGCGACGGCCTCCCCGACGGCGAGGAGGGGCTCGGTGACGCCGACGGCGACGGGGTGCGGAACTTCCAGGACGTCGACAGCGACAACGACGGCATCGGCGACGCAGTAGAGGGGAGCGTGGACAGCGACGGGGACGGGGTCCCGGACTCCCAGGACCCGGACAGCGACGGCGATGGGATCGAGGACGTGGTCGAGGGCGAGGTGGACAGCGACGGGGACATGGTTCCCGACCGCCTCGACAGCGACAGCGACGACGACGGGGTCGCCGACGCCCACGAAGGCGCGCGCGACACCGACGAGGACGGGGTCCCCGACTACCTCGACGCCGACAGCGACGGAGATGGCTACCCCGATGCGGTGGAGGGCAGCCGGGACACGGACGGGGACGGGATCCCCGACCTGCGCGACACGGACAGCGACGACGACGGGGTCCTCGACGCCGACGAGCCCGACGGCGACAGCGACTGCGACGGCAACCACGATCGGGTGGACGACGACCCCGAGGACGGCTTCTGCGACACGGGGCTGGTCACGCCGCCCGTCGGGCCGGGAACCAGCGGGGGGACGCGGCCACTCACGCCCGATCCGTTCGGACAGCCGGGGCAGTTTGCCGGCGGCACCTGCAGCGTGGCTCCCGGGGTCGTGGGCTGGCTGCCGCTGCTCTTCGCGCTGCTCTTCGCGGTGCCGGCGCGGGCCCAGGCGGTCAACGCGCAGCGGTTCGGCCCGTCTGTCGACGGCGGCGCGCTGCCGCACGTCGAGGAGGCGACTCAGGCCGAAGACAGCGGCGGGCTGGCCCTGTGGCTCGACTACGCGAGCGCACCCTTCGTGTGGCGACCCTACGACCACCGGATCGAGGAGGTCCCGATCCTCGGTGCGGTGGCGACGGCCCACGGCACGGCGTTCGTCCGGCACGGGCGCGCGCGGCTCGGCGTCGAGGTCCCGCTGCACGTGTTCACGTCGGGCTTCGGCGCGGCGGGGATCACAGCGCTGGGCGACGTGCGCTTCAGCAGCAAGCTCACGGCGGTGGACGGGGAGGCCGCGGCGCTCGGGTTCGCGGTCGACCTGATGCTGCCCACAGGGCGCGCGGACGCCTGGGTCGGCGCGGGCAAGGCGCGGGTCGACGTGGGCGCGCTGGGCGCGTGGCACACCGAGCGGTTCACGGGCGCGGTCAACGCGGGCGTGCGCAGCGGCACCGGGTCTGAGCTGGGGACGCTGACGGTGCGGCCGGCGCTGTGGTGGGCGCTCGGCGGCGCGATCGACGCCACGGACACGCTCGGGGTCGCGGTCGAGCTCGATGGGGAGTATTGGCTCGGAAACCCAGCGCAGGTGGGTGCGATCCCGGTGGAGGTCTTGGTGAGTGGACGGCAGCAGGTCAAGGACGTGGGCGCGATGGTGCTCGGCGTCGGAACCGGTGTCACGCGCGGACTGGGGGCGCCCGATCTGCGTCTGGTGGCCGGGCTGGTGTGGCCGTGAGCGGCGCGCGCGCGGCGGCGACCATCCTGCTCGTCCGAGACGGAGTGGACGGCCTCGAGGTGTTCATGGTGCAGCGCCACCGCCGGTCGGGCTTCCTGCCCAACGCGTGGGTGTTCCCGGGTGGCCGGGTCGATCCCGCCGACGCGCTGCACGACCACCCCGCGGTGATCCGGCCCGACGCGCTCGCGGCCGCGTTCGGGGTGGCGGTGCCCGAGGCGACCGCGCTGGGGGTGGCGGGGGTCCGTGAGACCTTCGAGGAGGCCGGGGTCTGGCTCGGAGACGGCGCGCTGCCTGCGGCGCTTCGTCAGGGGCTGCACAGCGGCGACGTCGCGCTCGGCGCAGCGCTGACGGCGCACGGGGCGGCCATCGCCCTGGACCGGGTCTCGGCGTGGTCGTGGTGGGTGACCCCGGAGGCGGAGCCGCGCCGGTACGACACGCGGTTCCTGATCGCTGCGGCGCCGCCGGGGGAGGCGCGCCACGACGAGCACGAGACGGTGGACTCCCGGTGGGTGAACGTGGCCGCCGCGGTGGCGAACCAGGACCTGTCGGCGTTTCCGCTCGCGCCCCCGACGTGGTGGACACTGCATGAGCTCGCGGAGCACGACGCCGCCGCCGCCGCCTTGGCGACGCATCGGCCCGCTGAGCGCGCGGTGCAGCCCATCATGGAGTTCGTGGACACGGGGATCCGGTTGGTGCTGCCGGGTCACGCGCAGCACCCCGCGCCCGCCGTCCCGGGGCTGCCCGACGAGATCACCTACGACGGGGGCTGGATCGCGTGGCGCGCAGGGCGCCAGCTCACGCCCGCACCGCGCGCGCGCGCGGGTTCATGATCCGTCCTGGACACGACCAGCGGGTCGGACAGCGTGCCGGCGCCGTACGCGCGGACCGTCGCGCACCCGGGGACCTCGTCGAACAGGACGAGCACCGGCTTGCCTTCGCGGTCGGGTTGTCCTCCGCCCACGCCACGGGCGCCGCTGTCGCGATCGCGGACACCAACCACCAAGACACGGTCACCTCCAGGGTCATCGTGCAATCACGGCCGTCGCGGCGTCCGGTTGCTCGACCGCGGCGCTCTCGCCTGTCACACTGAACGGAACGGAGGGGCGATGCGCCGTGTGATTTTTGGAGTCGGTCTGGGGTTTCTGACGGCCGGTTGTGGCGGTCCCGAAGGCGATGCGGAGATGATCCTGGCGCTCGAAGCGGACGCGATCGCCGGCGAGATCGTGTACACAGGCCAATGCGCGGTGTGCCACGGTCGCGAGGGCCAGGGCGGCTCGGGGCCCACGCTGCAGGGCAGCACCCTGTCGGACTCCACGTTCGTGGGGATCGTGCTCGGCGGGATCGGCAACATGTCGGGCTACCGGGACGTCCTGGTCGACCAGGACGTCGCCGACCTGTGGGCGCATGTCAACGCCGAGATCGTGCCGCTGTAGCGGGGCGCGGCGCCACCAGCAGGAGGCCGAGCGCGCCGAGGGGATAGCTGGCTATCCCGAGAACTCGACGACGCAGCCATCGGGCGTGCAGCGCATCCGAATGCAGCGTTTGTTGTTGGACGATCCCTAAGAAGGGGGCGGGTTGGGGCGCTTGGACCCCCAGCCGAAGACCTTGCGCAGCAGCATCGTGACCGGATCGTAGAACCGGTCGACCACGCGCTCCTTCATCGGGATGATGCCGTTGTCCGTGATGTTGATGTGCTCGGGGCAGACCTCGGTGCAGCACCGCGTGATGTTGCACATGCCCGAGCCCAGGTCGTCGCGCAGCGCCGGGATCCGGTCCACGGTGTCGAGCGGGTGCATGTCGAGCTGGGCGACGCGGATCATGAACCGCGGACCCGCGAACGCGTCCTTCTTGTCGTGGTCGCGCAGGATGTGGCAGGTGTCCTGGCACAGGAAGCACTCGATGCACTTCCGGAACTCCTGGATGCGGTCGACGTCCACCTGGTGCATCACGTAGTCACCGCTCGCGGGGCGCGGCCCCGGCGTGAACGGGCGGATGCGCTCGTTCTGGCGGAAATTCCAGCTCACGTCGCAGACCAGGTCTTTCACCAACGGGAAGGCCTTGAGCGGCTGCACCTGGACCGTGGTGCCTTCCTCGTAGTCGGACAAGCGGGTCATGCAGGCCAGCTTGGGCGTGCCGTTGATCTCCATGCTGCAGGAGCCGCACTTGCCTGCCTTGCAGTTCCAGCGCACGGCCAGATCGCCGGCGTGGTGCTTCTGGACCTGGTGGATCAGATCGAGGACGACCATGCCCTCGTCGACGTCGACGGTGTATTCCTCGAACTGGCCGCCCTCGGCGTCACCCCGCCACGACCTGAGTGTGCGCTGCTTAGACATCACCAGCCTCCAGCTGCTCGAGCGTGGCGCGGGCGACCTTGCCCAGCTCTTCGGGGGGTTCGACGCGCTCGACCTTCGTGATCTCCATCTGGCCGTCCGCACCCTTCTTGGTGACCAGGTTGAACTTGCCCCACTCCTCGCGCTCGCCTTGGAAGTCGACGCGGCTGTGGGCGCCCCGGCTCTCTTGCCGCAGCTTCGCGCACCGGGCAGTGGCCTCGGCGCACAGGAACAGCGAGTCGAGGTCGAGCGCCTCGGACCAGCCGGGGTTGTACTGGCTCGACCCGTGCGCTTTGACGGTCTTGGCGCGCTCGCGCATCGATGTGATGGCGTCGATGCCGTTCTGCAGCCCGGCGTCCTCGCGCCAGATGCCGACGTGCTCGGTCATCGCGTCGCGCAGGTCGTCGTGGATGACGTAGGGGTTCTCGCCCGACTCGCGCATCAGCGGCGCCTTCGCCCAGTCGAGGATCTTGTTGGCTTGGTCCTCGTCGAGCGCAGGCAGATCCGAGTGGTTGTCGATGAACTCCTTGGCGCCGAGCCCGGCGCGGCGGCCGAACACCAGCAGGTCGGACAGCGAGTTGCCGCCGAGCCGGTTGGCCCCGTGCAGCCCCGCGGCGCACTCTCCGCACGCGAACAGGCCCGGGATGTTGGTCATCTGCGAGTCGTGGTCGACCCGGATGCCGCCCATCGCGTAGTGGAAGGTGGGGCCGACCTCCATCGGGCTCTCCGTGATGTCGACCTCGGCCAGCTCCTTGAACTGGTGGTACATCGACGGCAGCTTGCGCTTTACGTAGTCAGAGTCGCGGTGGCTGATGTTGAGGTAGGCGCCGCCGTGCGCGCTGCCGCGGCCTTCCTTGACCTCGGCATAGATCGCCCGCGCGACCACGTCGCGGGTGAGCAGCTCGGGGGGCCGGCGGGACGTGTCGTCGCCGTCGAGCCACCGCTGGGCCTCTGCCTCCGTGTCGGCCGTCTCCGGGGCGAAGCGCTCCGGGATGTAGTCGAACATGAAGCGGGTGCCCTCGCTGTTGCGGAGGATGCCGCCCTCTCCGCGCACGCCCTCGGTCACCAGGATGCCGGCGACCGACGGCGGCCACACCATTCCGGTGGGGTGGAACTGCGTGAACTCCATGTCCATCAGCTCGGCGCCCACGTCGTATGCCATCCGCTGGCCGTCACCGGTGTACTCCCAGCTGTTGGACGTGATTCGCCAGGACTTGCCGAAGCCGCCGGTGGCGAAGATCACGGCCTTGGCGCGGAAGATGACGAAGCGGCCTGTCTCGCGCCAGTAGCCGACCAGTCCGGCGATGCGGCCGCCGTCTGTGAGCAGCCCGAGCGCGGTGCACTCCATGTGGACCGAGAGGCCCGAGTGGACGCCCTTGTCCTGCAGTGTGCGGATCAGCTCGAGGCCGGTGCGGTCGCCGACGTGCGCGAGCCGGGGATAGCGGTGACCCCCGAAGTTGCGCTGGTTGATCTTGCCTTCCTTGGTGCGATCGAACACCGCGCCCCACTCCTCGAGCTCGCGGACCCGGTCGGGCGCTTCCTTCGCGTGCAGCTCGGCCATGCGCCACTGGTTGAGGAACTTGCCGCCGCGCATGGTGTCGCGGAAGTGGACCTTCCAGTTGTCGCGCGGGTCGGCGTTGCCGAGTGCGGCGGCAGCGCCTCCCTCGGCCATGACCGTGTGGGCCTTGCCGAGCAGCGACTTGCACACGACGCCGGTGTCGAGCCCCTGGCGGGAGCACTCGATGGAGGCGCGGAGGCCGGCTCCGCCTGCTCCCAGCACGATGACGTCGTGGGTGATGGTCTGAACTTCGGAGATGTCGGTAGGCATGTGCGAGTTCCGATCAGTGGAAGGCGGAGATCCAGGTGACGCCGTGCCAGGTGTTGACGTCGGGGACGACGCCCATCGACACCAGCCGGATGTACAGGTCGGAGAACAGGATCCAGTACAGAGACATCCACGCGAACATCATGTGGCGCTGATTGAGCCAGGTCGTGAACGACCATGCGCCGTGCCTTGACTTGCTGATGCCGTCGCAGGAGAAGCAGTTGAGCCGGCCACCGACCAGGTGGCGCCAGGCGTGGCACCCCAGTGTGTAGCCGGTGAGCAGGATGGCGTTGATCAGCAGCATCACGCCGCCGATGCCCACGCCGAAGCTGTCTTCCCAGAAGAAGCCCAGCGCCGCCTCGAAGTACAGCACCGGCAGCAGGGCGATGGCCAGGTACAGCGTGTAGCGGTGCATGTTCTGGAACAGCAGCAGCGCCGTCTCGCCGCGATAGTCGACGCGGCGGGTGCCCACCGCGCAGCCGGGCGGCATGCCGAAGAACGCGCGGTAGTACGCCTTTCGGTAGTAATAGCAGGTGATCCGGAACGCGCCGGGCAGCAGCCCGAGGACCAGCGCGGGCGTGATCAGCGCCGGCCACCCCTCAGGCCACATCCCCCACAGCGCGTACGCCGGGGAGGTGTCGGTGACGTCGGTGGGGTGGTTGTACGTGAGGTAGAACGGCGACAGATACGGGCCGGCGGCCCAGTACTTGCCTTGAAGCACAACCCAGCTGTAGTAGACCAGCCAGGTACCCAGTCCGATGGCGGTGGCCGTCGGACCGACCCACCAGCTGTCGCTTCGGTTTGTGCTGCCGAATCCCTGCAGGTGTCCGCCGGTGGTGGCCATCGCTGTGTGTCTCCGTCGGAGGGGCGACGAATTGTAGCGCGGCAGGCCGATCCGAGAGGCCTCGACGGCTCCCTGCATCGAATTGGTGCGGGGAACCTCAGCGCCTCCGGTGCGCGGGACCCAGTCGGTCCGGGAGCTCCAGGACGAACGTGCCCGCCGGTCCGTCGCAGACAAGCCGGCATCGATCGAGAAAGTTCCAACCCAGCAACGCCACGACGGTAGAGCCGCGGACGGCATGCTGGAGGCTCGGAACCTCGATCAGATCAAGCTCGAAGAGCTGGCTGTCTCCCATCATCTGGACCGCGGCGCGGCGCAACGGCGCCATCGCGCGCGCGGCGCCTGTGTCGGTCACGGCGTGCCACTCTGCGGCGCCCGGGCTGGGCAGCCCCAGGTCGAGTGCCACCCGGCGGTCGATCGCCGAGAGGCTCGCGCCGGTGTCGAGGACGGCCAACCCCTCTGCCTGGGCACCGGTGGGCGATCGCACGCGGACGCGCAGCACCGGACCGCAGGCGGGGTGGAGCAAGCCGTGGATGGGGGGCGGGGTCTTGCGGGCCACGGGGGCATCGTATCGCCTGGCTCAAGTGGAGGGCCGGGAGGTCGATGTCTAGAGGGAACGAGGAGGGAAGACTCATGGAGGACCGTCCAGCGGTACCCGGTGTGTCTCACGCGCAGAAGATGCAGGCGGTCGGTCAGCTTGCGTCGGGCGTCGCGCACGAGATCAACACGCCTGTGCAGTTCGTCGGTGACAGCGTGTACTTCCTCCGCGGCGGGTTCGAGGACCTGTGCGCGTTGCTCGCGCTGTCCCGGACGCGCGACGCGGGGGACCCCGAGGTGGCAGCGCTCGCCGCCGAGGTCGATCTGGACTTTCTCCTCGACGAGATTCCGCGGGCGCTGGACCGGGCGCGCGGCGGTCTGCAGCGAGTCACGACCATCGTGTCCGCGCTGCGCCACTTCGCGAAGGCCGACGCGGTCCAGGCGGCGCCGGCCGACCTGGTGGAGGCCATCCAGAGCACGATCGTCGTCGCCAACGGCGAGCTGAAGTACGTCGCCGAGGTCCAGACCGACTTCGACCCACTTCCGCTCGTCCACTGCCGCGTGGGCGATCTCAACCAGGTGTTCCTCAACCTGCTGGTCAATGCGGCGCACGCCATCCGCGACGCCGGCCGCGAGCGCGGCCTGATCCGGGTCACAGCGCGCCACGCGGACAGCCAGGTCGAGGTCCGCGTCGCCGACGACGGCGCCGGGATCCCCGCCTGTGTCGCTGACCGCGTCTTCGAGCCGTTCTTCACCACCAAGGAGGTGGGCGAGGGGACGGGGCAAGGGCTGTCCATCTCGCATGCCATCGTGGTCGATCAGCACGGCGGTTCGCTGCACTTCGAGAGCATCGAGGGCGAGGGCACGACGTTCGTGGTGCGCCTGCCCGTGGACGCCTCCGCATGAAGATCCTGTTCGTCAACCGCGAAGCGGACGTGCTCGCCGGGCTCCGATCGTCGCTTCGGCGCCACCGCCGCCAGTGGGAGATGGACTTCGTGCCGCCTGATGCTGCGGTCCGGCAACTCGCTGAGGTGCCGTACGACGTCGTGGTGAGCGATCTCGCTTCACGCGGCACCGAGTCCTCGTTCCTGCAGGACATCGCGGTGCTCCAGCCCGGGGCGATCCGGGTCGTGCTGTCCGCGAGCTCCGACCTGCAGGGCGTGATGCGCGCCGTGCCGTGGGCGCACCAGTACCTCGGCATGCCGTGCGAGGCCGCGGTCCTGATCGAGCGCATCGAGCGGTCTGAGGAGCTACGGCGCCTGGTGCGCAACGACAACATCGCGGTGCTCGGGAGTCTGGACAAGCTGCCGACCCCGCGCGGGCTCGTGCTGCAGCTGCGGGAGGCCCTGCAGGACCCCGACGTGTCGATCGCGCAGGTCGCTGACCTGGTCGAGCAAGAGCCCGCGATGGCCGCCAGGATCCTGCAGCTCGTGAACTCGGCGTTCTTTGCGCGGGTCCGCCGGGTCAGCAGCGTGCGCGACGCGGTCGGGTTCCTCGGCCTGCACATCCTCCAGGGGTTGACGCTGCAGATCGGCGTGTTCGACCAGGTCGGGGACAGCCTGAAGGGTCTGTCGATCGAGGAGGCGCAGCAGCATGGCCTGCAGGTCGGCACCGTGGCGAGGCGGGTTGCGGGACGCGGGCTCGCCGAGGACGCCTTCACCGCTGGGTTGCTGCACGACCTCGGGAAGGTGCTCCTGGCGATGCGGTTCGGCGCTGCGTATGGCGAGGCGGTCGACGAGGCGCGGGGGCGGAAGGTCCCGGTCGGGACTGTGGAGGCCGAGCGATTCGGGGTCACCCACACCGAGGCGGGCGCGTACCTGCTCGGCGTGTGGGGGCTGCCCGACCGGGTCGTCGAGGGCGTCGCCTGGCACCACGACCCCTGCCGGTTCGCCCGCACCGAGGTCGACGTGATCGCTGCGGTTCACATCGCCGACGCCGTGGTCACCGGTCGGCCTGTCGACCCGGCGCTGGTCGCCGCGCTCGCGCTGCGCTCCCAGGTGGACGGCTGGCGCGCGCGCTACACGGAGGCGGCGTGACGGAAGGTCCCGATCTCTCTGCGATCGCGCGCAAGCCACGGATCCTGTGTGTCGACGACGAGCCGCGCGTGCTCGAAGGCCTGGTGGCGTTCCTGCGCCGCCGGTTCCGGGTGGTCACCGCCCACAGCGGCGCGGAGGCGATCGAGCTGCTGCAGACAGAGGAGCCGTTCGAGCTGGTGATGAGCGACATGCGGATGCCGGGCATGGACGGCGCCGCGTTCCTTGCGGCTGCCCGGGAGATCTCCCCGGATGCGACCCGCCTGCTGCTCACCGGCCACGCCGAGCTGTCGGCCGCGATGAAGGCCGTGAACCAGGGCGGGATCTTTCGGTTCCTCACGAAGCCCTGCCCGCCCGCACAGCTCCTCGGGGCGGTCCAGGATGGCTGCCGCCACCACCAGCTCAAGCGCGCCGAGCGCGAGCTGCTGGAGCAGACGCTCAAGGGGGCGGTGTCGGTGCTCACCGAGGTGATGTCGCTGGCTGCGCCGCTGGCCTTCGGGCGTGCCAACCGGATCCAGCGCTCGGTGCGGTGGGTCATCGAAGAGCTGAAGCTGCCCGAGAAGTGGCAGTACGAGCTCGCCGCGATGTTCAGCCAGATCGGGCTGATCGGGGTGGACGAGGCTGTGCTGGAGCGCGACCTCAAGGGGAGGGTGTTGTCGCCGGCCGAGGCCGCGCAGCTGGCCGGACACGCCGAGGTGGCCCGTCGCTTGCTGCAGCAGATCCCGCGACTGGGGCCGGTCGCCGCGATGGTCGGCAACCACATGCGCAGCGCGCCGCTGTCCAGCGCGATGCGGGCCATGGAGCGCGGTGAGCCTGAGGTCCTCGGGGCGCACGTCCTCCGGGTCGCGGTGGACCTCGACAGGCGGGTGCAGGCCGGTGAGACGCAGCTCGCGGCGCTCGAAGAGATGCGGCAGACCCGCAACGTCTACAACCCGGCGGTCGTCGAGGCTCTGCGGACCGTGGTCCAGCGGCACCACTGCCCGGTCGGCGAGGTGGCGCTGGACGATCTCGAGCCGGGGATGGTGCTGCTCGAGGACATTCGCACCCAGAGCGGCGTGGTCGTGGTGCCCAAGGGCCACGAGATCACCAAGACCGTCAAGGCGCGGTTGATGCGGTTTGCCCAGGGTCGCGGCATCCGGGAGCCGATCCGGGTGCAGTTTCCGGAGTTGCCTGCGGAGGCGGAGCCCATCGCACTGGACGTGGCCAACCTCGTGGCCGGCTGAGTACAGGGGCCCATGCCGAGTGCCTTCATCACCGGGTGTGCCAGTGGCTTCGGCCACGGGCTCGCCGTGCGGCTGCTCTCCGAGGGATGGCGTGTCATTGCGTCCGACGCCGAGACGCTGGATGGGGTGCTCCCGCGATCGGAGCGCCTGGAATGCCACCGGCTGGACGTGCGCGATGCCAGCCAGGTGACCGCCGCTGCAGAGGCGGTCGGCGAGGTAGACCTGCTGGTCAACAACGCCGGCTACGCGTTGTTTGGGACGCAAGAAGAGGTGGACGTCGAGGCGGTCCGCGACCTGTTCGATGTCAACGTGCTGGGGCCGGTCCGGGTGACCCGTGCGCTGCTGCCTGCGCTGCGTCGCTCCCGCGGCACGATCGTGCAGATCTCGAGTGTGGCCGGGCGGACCGCGTTCCCGGAGTCCGGCTTCTACGCGGCGACCAAGCACGCGGTGGAGGCGCTCTCCGAGAGCTTGTTCCAGGAGGTGTGCACCTTCGGGGTGCGGGTGCGCGTCGTAGAGCCGGGCTCGTTCGCGACCCGGTTCCTGCAGCGCGCCGCAGAGGTCAGCCCCGTTCCGCCGGCGTCGTCGCCCTACGCCGGCCTGCGCGATGTGTGGGGGGACCGCAAGACCGAGGTCCTGGAGCCACCACAGGACCCAGCACTCGTGGTCGATGCCATCGTGGCCTCGCTGGCCGATCCCGCGCCGTTCTTGCGGGTGGTAGTGGGTCCCGATGCGCAGCGGGTTCTCGCGCTGCGAGAGGGCCTGGGACCCGACGCGTGGACCCGGCTTGCCGGCGACCGCAACGGCCTGTCGAGGCCGCACGGACCGGGCGAGGTGCTGTCGCCGGAGGAGGTGCTGTCGCTGTCGTCGGGCGACGCCGCGCTGCACCCGGCACGACTGGCGGCCCAGCACGGGCACCTCGCGCATTGGACGGCCACCGCGACGGGACGCGCAGCGCTGGCGCACCTCAGCGGATCCACTTCCTGATCAGCCTGCGCAGCGGCCCCTCCGCGGAGGCGGGCGGCGGCGGCGCGATGGTGTTGCCGTCGTGCAGGAAGGCGACCTCGGGCCAGTCGACGTGCTCCTGAGGCGGGCGCGGCGGGTGCGGCCGCGGGAGTCGCTCGGCCGCGAACGCGGCGAGGTCGGGGCGGCCAACGTGGGCGACGAGGTGGTCCATGCGCTCTGCGACCATGCCGGGCGTGGGGCGCTGGGCAGGCTCAAAGGCGCACATCTGGGCGAGGAGCTCGCGCAGCACGGACAAGGCGGGCGCCGGGACGCCGGGCGGGGACAGAAGTGCGAGCTGGTCGCGCAGTCGGACTCGGTGGCGCCCCGCCTTGTGTGGCAGGACCAGGTTCTTACCGGTGAGGAGCTGGGCCACGGTCACGCCGAGCGCGTAGGTGTCCAGGGCGGGCGTGGGCGGGGTCCCGTGGAGGCGCTCCGGGGCAATGAAGCCCATCGAACCCATGATTTCGTCCTGTGTATTCGACTCGCGCTCCACGAACTCGGAGTAGGCGAGCCCGAAGTCGACGACCTTGGTGACTCCGTCGCGCGACAACAGGATGTTGGACGGCTTGAGGTCGCGGTGGACCACCCGGCGCGTCGCCCATGCGTTCGCGAGCGCCTGGGCGACCTGGCTGGAGATCTCGAGCGTCTCGGCCGGGGGCAGCCCCTGCGGCTGGGCGCGGAGCAGCGCCTCGAGGCTGGCGCCGTCGATGTACTCCATGACCACGACGGGCCGGCCCTCGAACTCCTGCAGGGCCTCCACTGCGACGATGTGGGGGTGGTGGAGGCGGGACAGCAGGCGCGCCTCGTCGCGCGCGCGCGCCAGCGCGTCGGGTTGGTGGGCCAGGCTGGACTGCAGCACCTTGAGCACGACCCGGCGCGTCTCTCCGGCGGGGATGGCCACGCACACCAACCCGTAGGCGCCCTTTCCGAGCACCTCCACCACGCGGTAGCCGCGCTCGGGGCTGTTCTTGGTCGACATCCAAGCTGTTGTAGCAGCTTCGACCCAATAGGCGGTCACATGGAGTGAATCAGATGGCGTTCGTTCATCCGGTGTTGGGTGCCGTGGCGGTGCTCTACGTGCTGTGGATCGCGAGTCGCGGCCTGGTGGCGCGGCAGGGCGCAACGGCCGCGCATCGGGCGCGGCGCACGCACAAGCGCTGGGCCAAGTGGGGCCTGCTGCTCATGGCGCTGGCCGTGAGCACCGGGATCAGCAGCACGCTGCTGGTCCGACCCGACCTGATGCTCGGCGAGACCTGGCACCTGGTGGTCGGGCTGTCAGTGCTGGGTCTGATGGGCCTCGGCGCGCTCCTCACGCGCCAGTTTGTGCGGCAACCCTGGCTGCGCGCCGTGCACCTGGCGGTCGGGATCGCCACCGTCGCCGCGGCCATCACGCAGGCCATCCTGGGCATCGAGCTGCTGCCGTAGCTGTCAGGGGAGGTCGGGCGGCCAGACAGGGAACGGGCCGTTGCCGACGACCAGCGTCGACATCACCTCGGCCTGCGACCGCAGCTCCTCCCACAGCGAGATCTGCCAGGGGTCGGTGGGGTCGAACAGATCGACTCGCTCGAGTGGGTCGGTGTTGCGGTCGTGGACCACGACCTGTGCGGTGTTCCACTGGTACTGCATCTTCCAGCCGTTCTTCACGATCATGTTGATGCCGCCGCGGCGGGCCATGGCCTCCCCGAAGCGCGACCGGTCGGTCGGGGCCTCGCCGAGCGGGTACCCGGTGACCTCCTCGGGCATGGGCAGGTCGAACAGATCGAGGACAGTAGGGACGAGGTCGATCGAGGCGGTGGGACCCGTCCACTGCCCACCAACGATGTTGCGCGCCCAGAACACGGCAAAGCCGTCGCTCTCTTCGCCGTACATGCGGTAGGCGTGCGTCTGGTCGCCGTGCTCCCAGAACTGCTCGCCGTGGTCGTTCCACAGCACCACGAGCGTGTTGTCGAGGTACCCCTCCCGCTCGAGCGCGTCCCAGATGGTGGCGAGGCGCTCATCGATCGTGCGGATCTCCGCCTCGTACAGGATGCGGAGGTGCGCTTCGAGCAGCGCTTGCTGGTCGGGCGGCAGCGTCGGGTACTCCGACCGGTGGTCGTAGTGCGTGGGCCGATCGGTGAGGTCGGTCGGCCATGGCTCGAGGAGGTCCTGCCCGACGATGTTGGCCTCGGGCGGGGCATAGGAGGCGTGCGGCTCCATGAAGTGCATGTGCATGAACCAGCGGTCCGCGTTGCCCGCTTCGGACGCCATGACGACCGCATCGGTGGCCGTCTTGTGCACGGCCGTGGCGGCGCCGCCCGGTCGGAGCGCCTGCGTGTAGCCCTGCGCGTTTCCCCACTTGGCCGACAGCCAGTCATTGGCGCTGACCAAGACCGAGAAGAAGCCCGCGTCGCCGAGCCAGGAGGCGAGGAACGGCGTGCCTTCCGGGACGGGCGGGCGCGTCTCCGGGACCCCGTTGAGCCGCGGCAGGTGACCGCGCTCGATGTTGTTTCGGCCGGCGAGCGTGCAGGTGGTGCTTCCGAACGTCCAGTTGGAGCACTGGGTGTGGTCTTCGAGCACGACGCCCTGTGCGACGATGGTGTCCAGGAACGGGGTGAGCCCCTTGGTGCTGTGGCTGCCGAAGTGATCCTTGCGGAAGGTATCGATCGACAGGAAGATCAGGTTCTCTGGCACCGCGCCGTGGAACTTCAGCGCCTCCGTCCCGACCAGCGGCAGACTGGTGTCGTCCGGCAGGATGGCGTCCTTGATGTCCTTGGAACAACCGATGGCGAGCAGAACGAGCGGCAGGAGCTTTGTCATGTGACCGTACTATCGGGCCGCTCCGCGATCAGCGCGCTGTGTCGCGGATCCGGGCGGTGATGATGCTGTCGAGGTTGGGAAACGCGGCATCGAGATAGGCGTTGCCCTCGGACACGATCTGCGCCTGGTCGGGCAGATCGCCGTACTCGCTGTTGATCGAGGCGATGTTCTCCATGCCTTGCACGACCATGCCAAAGGGAGCGAAGCCTTGGCCGTCGAAGGTCGCGTTGTCCTCGAGGTTGATGAACAGCTGCGTCGTTCGGGTGTTCGGGCCGGCGGTCGCGAACGTGATGGTCCGGGCGAGGTTGGACTCGAGCACCGGGTCGTCGCTGATCGGGCTGTCCCACTCT
>Ga0316189_10000710_pt1 | contig 33167 bp, 22 predicted proteins | sample LowCovwburrow_MG_FD_204930 | JGI IMG/M metagenome (GOLD analysis project Ga0316189, IMG submission 204930) | Coastal sediment microbial communities from Maine, United States - Lowes Cove worm burrow | ecosystem: Environmental > Aquatic > Marine > Coastal > Sediment | place: USA: Maine...
AAATATCAATATCACATATACGATGATAAGCTAAAACTAATAATTTTTTTCTAAGTAATCGGTTAATACAGTTTACTAGCCGGATGCCACCGCAGTCCATCAGGAGACATGCGAGTCGTTCTTTTTTACTTGGTTTCATTTGGTCAGTTTCCTGAAAATTATGCATTAGAACGATAACTTTATAGGAAATAGCCATTAGCAATATTACTTAACACCATTTTTCTTCAGACAGTTCCCAACAGCTAATTTTTCGCCCAAGTAGTTCCTCTATCTCTTGTTTATCGGTTTCAATCTGATTTCTCATTGCCTGATATTTTTCCCTTGGGATGCGTAAATTTTCTGACTGTACTTTATCCCTGCTTTTTGATCGGTTAACAACGCCAGCCGCGGGAAACTTAAACTCCGGATTTACAGATAGGAACTCACAAACTTCTCTTAAAATCTTAGGTGTGTCAGCGATCATTTCTTCGAACAATATGAGTTTGATTTGTTCTGGTTTGAAGTGTTCCAAAAAACGCTTAAGTTGGTAAAAGTATAGTGATCGAGGTAGGTGCGTACTTTCACTAGTTATAAACTCCTCAAAAGAACAATCCATCCTTCCTGTATCCAGATAATGCAGGTATTGGGAGATTATGCGACCAAACGGATTACGTAGAATATATATTAGTTTAATATCAGGGTTATCCAACGCCATGTTCTTTGCAACGTTTTCACCAGCAGAAGGAGCCTTGGTGTAATAGGTTGATCCTTCACCAAATACTTTTTCCCCTTTATATCCATGTAACATAATTTTCAATACTTGATCTGGTGTACCAATTCGATCGTTTTGCGCGGCCTCATGTTGGTCGAGGTATAATCCTGGCTCCTTGATATGAGACATAAAAATCTCAGGATGATTGCTTAAATAACTGTGCAGGCTCGAAGTACCAGCTTTCTGTGCACCGATTATTGCTAGAGTGGGCTTGATAGCTTCAATCTTGGCTGACCTTAAATTAAGATACTTTTGCCCAAATAAATGCAGAAATCTGCTGCTCACGAATGGTTGAATGAGGTACCTGAATTTCCAGGGGAGTTGTCGTTTAACAAAAATAGTATTAAGCGATTTCGAAATATTATTCATTACTGATATGCCCCTGTTTATTCTTGAGTTTTTCTATGAACTGGCATGTTTCAGTCAGACATTTACCAAAGGTTGTTTGATACTGTTGCTCAGCAGCAAGTGCCCGAAACCTTCTGGAATAGTGGTGAATAAAGAACATGATTTTTAGCACTTCTTGATGATATTCACTTATTGAAAATTGATTGCAATACTTAGTAATCAAATCTTGTTCGTAGGCATCTAAATCGTTATTGAGCAGTTTTATGTATGAAAGGTTAAATTGCCGATTGTTTTGCATGTTGTGGTTATAAACAAGCAAATAATATAGATCTAAAAGCGGGAACCCTGATACTTCTGCTAGTTCAAGATCGATCATACTGATTACGTTGAAATTTCGATCGAGCACAAAGTTTTCAAGCTTTGCGTCGCCGTGCATGAACATGCTGGGAATGTCATCGAAATTGACGTCTTCTAAAAAGCTATTTATCGTTTTAATCTCCTTGTTAAAGTTACAATATCGACTCTTAAATGTAATGAAATATGCAGCACTGAGCTCCTTAAGGCAGCTTCTAGCGCCTGATTGAATAAACTCGCTGCTATATAACATAATGCAGTTAAACGCGCTTTTAGTCATTTTCTGAAGTGAAGTGTTGTTAATATCAACTGTAATTCCGTCGATTTCAGACATTAGATATATTTTAAAAAAGCCAAAACTCATTGACATGTAAAACTGACTAATCAGTGGATGTATTTTATTATTTTTCTTTAGATAATTTATAGCGATCTCTTCGTTATTTCTCTGAGCTTCGGAAGACTTGTCAATGGCGATAACGGCTATATATTCAGGAGAACTTGCACGTTTTGAAGACAAAGAAATTATTATTTTCCCCGGGCGATATAGGATTTTTAGAATTTCAACATTCGATCCCTGCCATTGAATGTTCGTAGAGTTCAGCGTTTTATAAAGCTGATTCAATAAAGATGGAGAGTTTTCAGATTTACACCAGATCCAGATATTACTATTGGTTATACTTCGAGAGAAGGGTGTTTTAAGAAACGTCGATTTTAATCTTTCTTTTAAGAGGAAAATATTTTTATTATTGTGATATCTACCAGGTAAAAAAGATTCATAGGGTCTTGGTGTATATGAAATCGATGGATAACGAATGAGCGTACACGGGCTAGATAGTGCAGCCAGTTTCTGCTGCCGACCTGGATTGAAACAAAGTTTCAGAAGCTTGAGTGGTGATGTTATGCATGATTTCAGGTTTTCCGACAGTTCGTATAAACACATTGTCGCGTTATCAGTTAAGCATTTGCCGATAATGGTTCCGAGTTCTTGATCGGTTATAGGGATGTTTAATGCACGCTGATTAATAACAACTGCATCATAGCTGTTTTCGGCGATAGCATTTCGGTCAATAAACTCGAGATTGTTAATCTTCTCTGCTTCGGGCGTTTTTTCACAACCCACTAGAAAAACTCGTTTAGAGAGGAAGGCGATAAGCCGTATCGAGTGTATATCCAGATCACCACAGACCAGGGTCTTATCTTTCCTGGCGCAGCCTATAAGCAGCCACCAGGTAACGGGCACAAATGATTTGTAATCACCGGATAGAGTATCTAGATAAGAATTATCGAACATAATTTAATGAGATGAATTAGTGGTCAGAATTTTTTTGATAGCACGATTTCAACTGATAAAAATTGAGCTGTCAGGGAATGCGCGAAATTAGATAATCAGCAAACTGTTTATCGGACTCGCAGAATTTTGGAATTTCATTTTTTAAACGCTTTACTATGCTTAATAGTGTCTGATTACACATATCTCTCTTGATGGCATCTGAATTTGGCCAGTTATTCAAACTTGTTAACATATTAGAATAAAATGCAGATTTTTTTGCTGAAGCGCTGTTATCCCGTGAATGTATGGTATCCACCAGTTCAATTTTGCCTTTGCCAGTAATTCCCTTATTACCTATATTACTATCAACTTTGCTGTTTACAATGCGTGTACCCACTGCACGGTGAGAAAAATTTGCAATGGAAATATGTTTATTGTTGATGATATACAGAGAGTCAAATGTTGTGTCTTTCACTTGTTTATTTAATATGATACCGCCATCATTATTAACTATAAATCCATTTTTTATTGTGTTGCCTTTGTGTGGTTCCTGTCGTGATTCTATGTTGACAGCGGCACCGTGCGTGTCTGTGATAATAAATCCGTCGATGACATTTTGGTCACTACTAATCCATGGTGCGGTTTTGCCATTGTTGCCGCCTGCTATCTTTATACCGCCCAGGTCTCCGCGTGTATTTTTCGGTCGCCCTCTACCATCCATAATAACCAGGTTAGTCAGTTTATTGTCTACGCTGTTATAAATTCCGAGAGCAAATCGCGGATCATTTTTTTTGTATTTTTCACCGTCCCAGCCATCGAACCTTAAGACGACCTTATCGGCAACTACGTTCGAGCTACCATATATAAGGAATGTATATCGACCATAGCCGTAAACCGAAATGTTTGAGAGGCTTATGTCACTGGCCCTGGCTATTCCAAAAGCGGAACAATTTGAATTGATGCAGCTACCTTGAATTGACAAATTGGAAAGGATTATATTATTGGTTGGGAGGTAATTTCTGGATTGGCCGTCTCTGCTTGATAATGCAACAGTACTGGTATCTGAGCTGTTGGTGAATTTCAAACCATCTACCTTTATATAAGACTGTTCTCTAATAACTAAGGCGGGTTTCCCTGAATTTCCAGCATTGATGGTTACCTGGCCCGGGCTTTCAGCGATGATCGAAATATAATTTTCTGGCGTTCCAGATTGTTTGATCACAAGTGACTCATTATATTCACCATCCAGAATAATAATGGTATCACCAGCGCTAATTTTTGATAATGCCCTCGAAATCGTTTTCAATGGTTGATTTCGGCTACCTGACTGCGAATTATTTCCACTAGTTGACACATAATATGATTTGGCGTCAACAAATTGAAATGGTGCAAGAGTTAATGTCAAAAGGAGCGATGTCCTTAACATCTTACAGATTGCCATATAGCGCTCTTATATTCGAATTCTAGAATGTTACTGTAAAGTTTACGCTATTAGATATTTATATTGGAGTGAAGCGTCTCTCAGTTCTTGTTGACGATGGGCTCTATAATTGGATAATTTCTCAGTTCTTGGGTAGAGAATAGTATTATTGGTAGCAGGTGCGGTCGCGTCTGAATCTTCTGTTCATAGCCTGGAATATTATAAACAGGAATTGACTAATGAAATTTGACCAGTACGCTGCACTCAGATCGGACAATGATGGAATCATTGGCTATGGTTTATCGAGGAGAACTTCTCAATTATTGAAGTTAGTCGATCAAGTTATCGTAAAAGATATTAAATCTTTGAAAGTAATAGATTTCGGTTGTTACGATGGTGCTATGGCTTTAAAGCTGGCTAATAGAAATAAAGACATATTTACCGAAGCGGTAGGTATGGATATATTTCCCCATGGGATTCCTGATGATGAAAAGCAGGGGGCAATTAAATTTATTAAACGAGATCTGTGGAAAGAAATTCCTTACCCTTTAGAGGCCGAGCACTATAACCTTCTAATCGCATCGGCGTTTTTCAAGCATCACAGAGCTCCCGAACGTTTTTTACAAGAGTGCCACCGGCTACTAGACAAAGGCGGTTTCTTAATCATGTTAGACCCATGCTCCTGGGTCGTTCAAGTTGGGATGGTGCTTAAATATTTCATCAGGGAAGATAATTCGAATGTATGGAATAAGAAAAGTGTCGCCGCGATGCTAAACAAAACTGGATTGCAAGATAGTTTCGAAATTTCGAACTATGAGCGTTACTGGATAGCACCCAATAAAAAACTATATGATATTGGTATCGAGTCCATAGTGCCTAATTTTCTAATACAGATATTTGGACTTCATCAATCAATAATTCTTCGAAAAATATAATCTTAAAAAAACATCGCTGCAAATACGTTGATAGCGATATATATTAATGCTATTGATAAAATTTCTATTCCTAACACGAGACGTAATTCTGAAAAGCCAAGTTTGTACTTTAAGGCATTGGGTCCAGGCAAACTGGTAATAAGCCCTAATATGATATACGGCAAAAAATGTGAAGCCGATAGGAAAAACGTGCAAATCGCCAAGCCTACACTGCTACACCAGATTCCCAATGTAGTATTTTTAAGGAGTTGATCATCCTGATTCTCATCGTAATATTTCTTGGAGTTTCTTATGGATGTATAAAACATTAGAAAAAAGAAGCTGGCACCAATTAGTCCATTTTCGGCGATCTGCTGTAGGTAAATATTATGAGCAACCTTTCGAATCGGGTTTTCTAGATGGAATCGATTGTATCCTACGCCCACAAACGGATTTTCCTTTAGCATTTGGAGTCCATGATACATGAGCTCGACACGTTCATTCGAACTGGAGTCCCGAAGTCCACGATCATCCGAAGTTGGTTTTAGTACAAATAGTGCTGCAAGTAGAACAATGCCTAGTGGTACCGCTTTTTTGATACTGATCTGATACTTTATCATCCCAAAAAATGCGAAAACGCCTATCGTTCCCAGCAAGCCACCTCTGGAGCCTGTATATAGGATGGCAAGAAGAATTGCTACGAGGCTAAATATTGCTAACATTTTTTTAAAGCCTCTTTCTGCTTTAGATAAAAATGTCAGTGTCAATCCTAATTGAGTAACGAGCAAAAAGGCCGTAGAGTTTGAACCTGAAACCTGACCCAGCCATTGTACCCCTCCACGCCAGTTTAGTTCCTGTACAGTTACACCAATTCCGGCTCCGACCCCTAAACCTGTTTCCCGTAGTCGAATGCATAGCAGTGCGACAAGGAGGGCTGACATCATCGAAACCAATAATGAAAATCGAATCTTAGACAGCGAGTCGAGTCCTATAACAACGACCATGTATGATAAAAAATATCGGAGTACCTTGGGCGCATGCTCTGATAGAAAAATGCCAGCTCCATACCCGCTCACGGTATAGCCCACTAGTGCCATGAAAATATAGGCAAGAAAAAACCTGGTAGTCTTTAGCTTAAAAAATGTAAATAAAACATCAGATTTGGTAATCGCGGTTAACATCACGATTATCAACATTAATAATTCTTGTAGAGGAATGCCTGAGAAAATGCTTATCCATTCTGTCGGTTGCAAAATGAAGGTCGCGATAAATAAGGTGGTCAAGAAAGAGATCATTAGTATTTATTATGATGGCATATTGTGTGACAGGAAAATATAACAGTAATTAAAAAAACAGAAAGTTAACGGTTTGCCGGCCTGGTTAAGCTAGTAAGTTTGAGTGCATTTTTATTTTTGATTGGTTGTTTACGATTTTGAGCTCTGAACTATAATTGAGTTTAATTAACGTCGTTTTCTATACTTTTATACGGTCAGATGTACTATCGTACGTGAACTTAAACCTTTTGTCGGCATGATAATCATTTTATACTGTAAGTCATTTGAGGTTCGAATCTTAATTGAGCGTATAAGGTTAAAATTTAACTGTGTTAAAGGCGAAAATATGAAATCCACCTATAGTTTGAATCCTGTCATTGTGCTTATGAGCACCTTACTTTTATCTATCCTGGTATCTTGTGGCGGTGGATCAGGTGGTAGTAGCTCAGACTCAGGCGAGGGTAGCAGCTCCTCAAGTGGCGTTGACAGTAGCAGCTCCTCAAGTGGCGTTGACAGTAGTGGCTCGGGTGGTTCCGTTGGAACGGAATTCGCGGATAGTGCATCGACGCCCCCTCCCTGTGATTTAACCATCAATCCGGGTGATTCTTTTATTTCGGCATTTTCTCAGCTTGGTTCGGGCGAAACCCTATGCTTGAGCGATGGAGTCTACCAACAAGTTATGGAGATTCCTGGCAATACGAACGTACGTGCGGTTAACGATGGCATGGCCGAAATCGATGGTTCGGACGTTCTTGGTGGGAATAAAGCCTTATTATCAATGAGAGGTGATAATTCGTTTGTTAGGGGACTTAAGGTTTATCATGCCGCGGAACTGGCGAATGCTTGTAGTATTGGAGGTAACAATAACATCATGATCGCAATGTCATGTTCGCATGGCGGTTCATTTAAGCACAAAATACCACTTGGAATAGGTGGTTCGGGCCATTTAATTGCGGATTCCTGGTTTTATGGTGAAGGTCGATATGTTGTTCAATGTTTTCTCGGTGACAACATAACACTAAGGCGTAATGTAGTTCGCTGGGACGAAACTATTGCTGGAGAACCGAATGAACCTAATGCGGCAATGTCAAACTATAGCTGTAAGGATATGATTTGGGAAAATAATATTTCATTAGATTATGGCATTCCTGCAACGGCTATGATCCATTGTGGCGATTTTTGTATGAGCACAATTAATGATGTGGAAGCGGAGTTTTCTGCATTTAATGGCCAAAAAAACACTAATGTGCAGTATTTAGGAAATATAGTATTCAATCATGACCCCGCTACTTCCAATAACGTTGCTTTTAGAGCTGATCAAAAGGGCTCTATCCCATCAGGCAATATTACCATCAAGGATTTCTTCGCTAGAAGTGTAGGGTCGGCTTTTGTGTTCAAACCGATTTATCAGAATGTAAATATAGAATCCTGCACTACCGTAGACGTTATCTCAGATGGTAATGATGGTTCCCAAGCAGTTAGTTGTGCTGATGATGCGCTTCCAATTCGATATGTTGACGGTGTTGCAACATCTGACCCTCTGGCGCCCTGGCCGAATGAGCTGTTAATCAAAAGGGACATGTGCGATGCCGCAGAACGTCAAAGTGACTGGTGCCAAACCAATCTGACCCTAACTGAGTATATAATCGATGGGCTATAGGTCACTTTTTAGGGTTTTTGTGAACTAGTTCGAGGATTTTTGATTATTTATTTACGGTGAATTCTACCTGGTTTCATCTTTAATACTATTAATATTTCATCTGGTTAATTCTATTTTGCCGTACCTGGCGAGCATTCCTGAAATCATCACCTACTAGAATACGTGGCGCTTTTCCAAGAGCGATTGTTTTGCCTCTGAGGCTTCAGCTAATCCCGAAATTCAGAACATGGGTCTGATTATGAAAAACACTTCTTTAAATTATCTACTGTTATTTTCGATATTAATGTTTACCGGTATTTCCGCCTGTTCGACATCTACGAGGTCTTCCTCGGGTGGGGAATCTGGAGGTGGGGAATCTGGAGGTGGTTCTGAGGGTGGGGGGGGCTCAAAGCGTGGATCTTTAGACCTTGTCTTCCCTGTTAATGGTGTCACTAGTGTCGCTACGGATATAACGGCCATTCGAATAGCAGCCGAAAATATCGATACATTGACGATAGATGCATCTAATATTGATATTAGCCCACCGTTAGCAGGTAATGTGGTTACGATCAACGATGAAGAGGTTCAATATCAGATTGCTGGTTCCTTAAATTCAAATACGATTTATACCGTGGAAGTTTTCGGTTTGACATCAACATCCGGAGATTCTGTTGATACAGATTCCTGGAGCTTTACTACTGCAAGTACAACGATTAGTTATGATTGTAGTAGTAACACCGTGCATTGTGTTGATGATACGGCAGGTATAAATCAGGAATATTCATCAATACAGGTTGCTGTAGATATTACCCAGCCTGGCGATGTGGTCCTTGTTTTTGATGGTGACTACGATGGTTTTCGCTTTCAGAAAAGTGGAACAAGTTCACAGAGAATTACTGTGGTCGCAGCAGGGCAGGGGTCTTCCATTACAGGGTCTGAGCCGTCCGGGGCTGCTGTGAGATTTCAGAATGCTAGCTATATCACCGTTGATGGTTTTATAGTCAATAGATCCGGTTCACCTTTAGTCAACGATTATGATAAAGCTTGTTTCGCAGCAAGGGGAGCAAGCTCCGGCTCTCCAATGAATTCTATACATATACTCAACAATCATTTAACCGGTTGCAATCCAGCTGGCATGTATTTATCCAATGTGGGAAACCTCAATATTATCGGGAATACTATTCAATTAACCAACGAAGTAACGGGCACTAGTAATACCAAGGGTATGGGTATGTATCTGGCCAACTCAGGTGTGGATAATGCTGTCATTGTGGAAAACAAAATTCTCAATAACAAGGGGCATGGAATTCATTTTAACGGCGATTCAAGCGTTGGCGGAGATGGTCTACAGACTGGGCATATCATTCAACGAAACTTCTTCGTTGGCAATGGTCGCAATGCTTTCAACATGGATGGCGTTCAGAATGTTCTCGTTGAAAACAATGTTTTTAATGGTCAAAACAAACACGGAGTGCGTGGATTTAAAATCGATGGTTCGGATGGTCCCAAGGATTTTACTATCGTAAATAACACCTTTTACAATAATGAATCACCGGTTAAGTTTACCAATGACGAGGGTGGACATGTTCTGTACAACAATATTGTCATTGATCACGATGATAATAGTTTTAATATAACAGGTGGTATTTCCTTCGAGTCCAACAACTTATTCTCGACCAGCGAAACTGCAACATTTACTGATGCCGCGAATGAAGACTTTAGACTAAAGTCAGGTTCAAGCGCCGTCAATGGCGGTGTTGCCAGTTTTCAGGGAAAATCAGCGCCATCATCCGATATATCTTCGGCATCCCGTCAGGGTGCACCCGATAATGGAGCTTTTGAATTCGGTAGTAGCTATCCTTCTTGGTACTAGCCAATACACATTTAGCCAAGGTTGAAAAGAGGTAGCAATAAACTCTTAAGTGCCGTGAAATCTACTGGAATTTGTTAGCTGTATCTCGATTTTCGCGCAGCGTTTTATATATAGTGTCGATACTTCACGGGCAGGATTGTTAATGACATCGCCAGATAACTATAAAATGTTTGCCATTATTAGCGAGGCAAGGACAGGTTCTACGGTACTGTCGCATAAGTTAGGCTTACTGGAAGGTGTTGGTTGCCACGGTGAGATTTTTCATCCGGATAAAATACATAGCGGTCTTGAAGGACATCCAGATACAAGCGTCAGGCGCCGCGACCCCGTCGGTTTTCTGCAAACCATGATGGATTTGGCCTACGAGCAAAAAGGTCAGTCTTCGATAATTGGTTTCAAGCTGTTTTTCGATCATAACCGAGCTATCACACGTTTTCTAATTGATCAGAAAATACCAATTGTCTTGCTTGAACGGGAAAATAAGTTGGCTCAGTATTCTTCATTGAAAATAGCCAAGAAAACGGGAAAATGGCATTCTAAACAAAAGCTTAGTAAGCCCCAGGAAGAAAAGAACAAACTAGAGGGCAAGAAAGTTAGTTTTTCGTTACTGGAGTTCGTCGCATTTTCAGCACGTAGCCAATTTCGATTTCAGGGTTTTATTAGCAAAATTAAGAAGCAACATGCACCCTATTTACATGTGACATATGAATCGATGTTTAATGAGAAAAATTGGCTACAAATTCTGCAGTTTTTAAGCATTCAGGTTGAGGCTACAAAGGCAGACTCAACCCTTGAAAAGCAAAATAGCGAGCCATTATTGGAACGGTTTTCGAATCCAAAATATGCAGAGTGTTGTTGCAAGCTACTTAATGGTATTCCCTGGCTATCGACAACAGTTAATGTCGATTTAGATAGCCTGCTAACTGAAAAGAGCAGTTGTTCTTGAATGCGCTCATATAAATTTGAACAATTTCTATCTGCCGATGCTATCAAATATAGAGTTCAAAACTAATTATCATGTTAATAGAGTTGCTTCTTGTCATATCGCTGTTACTAATAGTTTACAACATACTTATTTACCCACTATTGATGTATACGTTGGCGTTAATCGCTAAAAAACCAGCTCAACAGCTTGCTGACCTTCCTGAAACCCTACCTTTCGTCAGTATCGTCATCGCAGCTTATAATGAAGAAAAAGTCATTGCGGCAAAAATAGAGAATACGCTTCTGCTAGACTATCCGAAAGACAGCCTTGAAATATTGATAGTTTCTGATGGATCGGATGATGATACTCCAAATATAGTTGAATCCTTTAAAGAAAGGGGGGTTATCGGTTTACATAAAAATTCACGGGAAGGTAAATCAGCGGCGATCAATAGAGCACTGCAAAATATTCGTGGCGAAATCATCGTGTTTTCAGACGCTAATAACGATTTTAGTCGCAATGCCATTATGGCGCTTGTTAAACACTTCACTGACCCTGAAATAGGCGCGGTAACCGGCGCGAAACATATCTATGCAAGCGATGATAGAGAATCAGCTACTGGAGATGGACTTTACTGGAAATATGAATCCATGATTAAAAAAGCCGAAAGCGATCTTGGATCAATTACTGCCGCCGAAGGTGAAGTACTGGCAGTCCGGCGCAATCTCATGAAGCCAATTAATCCACACTATATTAACGATGACGCAGCAATAACCTTTGATCTGGTAAAACGTGGCTATCGGGTTTTATACGAGGGAAATGCGCTTTCAACGGAACAGGCCTCGGGGGATTTAGTGGACGATTTTAATGTTAAGGTACGCATGACTGCTGGCGGCTACCAGACCATCTGTAACGAATTCCGCTTTCTATTTCCGCCATTTAGCTGGTTTGCCTTTACCTTTTTCTCACATAAAATCCTGCGTTGGATTACGCCAGTGTTAATGCTATTGGTGTTTTCATTAAACTTGCTATTACTGGATCAAGCTATATTCCAATTGCTACTGGGCATTCAGATTCTGTTTTATGGGTTGTCATATTCAGGATGGTGCATCCGATCTAGATCGCGCATCCCAGCATTATTGTATATACCAATGTATTTCAGTTTTATGAATCTCGCTTTATTTTTCGGGCTTATTGCTTTTTTGAAACGTAGTCAAGGGGTTAAGTGGAAAAAAGCCACTCGATGAAATAAATTTGACGTTGTTGCGTTAACTGTTAAGGCGCTCAAATAAAAGGTTGGAGAACTCCATATAATAGCTGTTATCCAGATCGTGCCTACGATATCTAATTGAATAGTTAACTAAATATGGTCGTACTTTTATCCTGTTTGGCCCTCATTGCCATCGTCGTGCTGGTGTGGCTTGTTTTAAAATCCCGAAATATGCATCTCTGGATAATATCTTATGCACGGCAACAACTGACAAGACCTTCTAAATCTTTCCCTGATAAACATATATATGTCTGCCTGGCAGATCATCACGAACCCTATCTGGGTAATGTCGATAAAGAGAAGGCACATAGTCGGGTTAAACGCTGGCTATCCAACTATCCAGCGGTAGCACTTAAGCACACCGACTCGGATGGTCGCCATCCTCAACATTCTTATTTTTACCCTGAGGAAGAATACGACGAATGGGTTATGGAGCAAATTAGAACGCTATGCGATGCCGGTTTAGGTGATGTTGATATCCACTTACATCACGATAATGATACCGCTGAGAATCTCACTCAAACACTTAATAATTTCAAAAAACTGTTACACGAAAGACATGGTTTTTTGCGTAAAAACGAAGCTGGGGAAATTGTGTATGGCTTTATCCATGGCAACTGGGCATTGGATAATTCCCGACCAGACGGTAAATGGTGTGGCGTAGACAACGAAATTGAAGTACTGCTTAATACGGGCTGTGTTTATGATATGACCATGCCATCAGCGCCGAGTGATACACAAACAAGTACAATAAATAGTATTTATCTGGCAAAAGAAAAAGGCCACTGTAAGTCGCATAACGAAGGTTCAACACTCAAAGTGGGCGACAGTATTCATTCAGATGAGTTATTGATGATACAGGGCCCGCTCGCGTTAGATTGGAATAATCGGAAACTCGGATTAGTACCTCGGATCGATGCGGGTGAAATTTCATATGATGCCCCCCCAAAAGAGAGGCGGTTAAAACTATGGGAAGACTGTAGTGTTTCCGTGCAAGGTGCCGACGAACATATTTTCATTAAATTGCATACACATGGCCTGGATGATGACAATTCGACTATGTTCTTTGACAAACAGGGTTTTGAGACACTTTGGACAGCGCTTGAAAACCGTTATAAAAATCAGCCGGGTTGCTCGCTGCATTACGTCACGGCCTGGGAAATGTATGAGAAAATTACTGCGCTCGCAGAAGGCTAATGCATATTCTCCATGTTATTGAATCGTTGGAATTCGGCGGTGCCGAAAAGGTAGTCATTCATCTTGCAAATCGATTGTCTGAAAATCATAAAGTGACGGTTTGTCTGGTCAAAAGTCGTGGGGAATTAATGGAAGAATTGAACCCGAGTATCGAAGTTATACCACTTGATCTGGGTGAGGGCATACATTTCAGTTTACCTGCAAAATTGCGGCACATCATAATAGAGAAGTCGGTCGATATTGTGAACGTGCATAACTGGGGTATTTTCGTTGAAAGTTGTATAGCAATTACAGCCAAAATGTCGGCAAAATTAGTGTTCACCGTCCATGGTCCGTACACCGATGTTGTTCCAGGCCTCAAATCCACTATAAAACGTAAACTGCGTCATTACCTGGAACGTCGCTCGGCTAACAGGCGCTGTGTTGGCAAAATCATTACTGTTTCTGATTCGATACAGGAATATATTACCAATGACATAGGAATTGGTTTAGATCGGTTATTAACAATTCACAACGGTATTGATGCCAGCCGTCTAGGGTTTAGTAAACCTGATGGAAATTTAAAGTTAATTACCGTTGGGCGGCTCGCTGCAATAAAGAATCAGGCCTTACTGATCGATGCTTTGTCACAAGCATTAAAAGTAAACAGACAAATTACGCTCACAATTGTTGGAGATGGGCCTGAACGCGAAAATCTGGAGAGACAGGTGGTAGATATGTCACTGGCTAGCCAGGTAAAGTTTCTGGGGTTTAGGAATGATGCGCGTGAACTTGTCGCTCAGCACGATGTGTTTGTTTTATCATCAAACTATGAAGGGATATCAATCGCATTGCTTGAAGCCATGAGTCAGGCACTGCCTTCGATAGCGACTGATGTAGGTGGCATAGCCGAAACAATCCGAGATCAGGTGACAGGCTTGCTAGTGCCTGGTGGTGATGTGGACCAGTACGCTCTAGCCATACTTAGACTGGCAAATAATAATCGGCTTGGAAAAGAAATGGGTTTGAACGCGCGCCAATATTTTGAAGAAAAATTTCACGAAAATATAGTGATTGGCAAATATCAGCAGGTTTACCAGGACAGTCTGAGTACGACCAATGCCTAAGTCACTCAATATTTTATACCATCATCGGACTCAGGGACGTGGTGCTGAGGGTGTGCATATTATGAGCATAGCCAATGCTCTGGAAGCGCTTGGTCATAAGGTGACAATCGTTTCACCACCCGGCATCGACCCAAGAACCAGTGCCGGTAACGCCCCGGTTGATAAATCTGAGGTGACAACAACTGGCGTGAATTCAATCTGGAAGTTTATTAGTAAAAATATACCGAATTTCATGTTTGAATTGATCGAAATGGCTTATAACATTCCATCGATGCGTGCTTTGGAACGCGAGTTATCAAGCCAGAAATACGATTTAATATACGAACGTTATGCCTTTTACATGATATCCGGTGCGATAAAGGCGAAGAAGTACAAAATCCCTCTGATTCTTGAAGCAAACGAAGTCAGTGGCATCGAAAACAGAGCTAGAAAACAGACCTTTAAAAGAGTTTGCAGCTGGTTTGAGGGGTTTCTATTTCGAAGATGTGTTTCAATTCATACCGTCTCTTCGCATCTTAAAGCAATGATTTTGAAGCAGGGGATTGAGGATGAGAGAGTTCTGGTAACTCCAAATGCGATAGACCTTGAGAAATTCGCAGGAAAACATAGCGCCAAAGATTTAAAGAAGCAATTAAATATCGTCGACCAGACTGTTATTGGTTTCGCTGGCTGGTTTGATGAATGGGATCGTCTCGATCTGCTTGTTGATGTTTTTGCCAGACTAAAGTCGAAACATAAAAATATCCTTCTATTGCTGATAGGTGATGGAGAAGTATTAGATACTGTTCGCCAGAAAACTGCTCATTATGAACTTGAAGATAATGTTATTATGACCGGTGCCGTGGCGAGAAGCGAAGTGCAAAAATACTTATCGATATTAGACATGGCTGTATTTACCCATTCGAATGACTTCGGGTCACCGGTTGTCATGTTCGAATTCATGGGCTTGAAAATCCCCATAGTTGCCCCCAAACTCTCACCCATTACCGATGTGCTAGTTGATGAGCGGCATGCATTGCTTTTTGATGTACTGGATATGCAAATGCTTGAAAATAAGTTAGACCGATTAATCGGGGCGCCGGAAGAACAATGCAAACTTGCAGACCTAGCCTTTGATTTATTGATGAGTAAACATACGTGGAAGAATAATGCCGAGTCCATCGTACGTGGGATAAACTGAAAGTTTAAGATTACTTTGAAGCAGATACTAAAAGATATTATTTATTCCCTTTTCAGGCCAACGCTAATGCAACGCGGTGAATTGGGCGCAGTTTACCTTACTTACGATGATGGCCCACATCCCGAAAACACTACAAAGATACTGGCGTCATTAGATCGATATGATGTTAAAGCAACCTTTTTTATGATCGGAATGAATATGGAAAAGCACCCTGACATTGTGCGATCAATTGTCGAGCAAGGCCATACACTGGGATACCATTCCTATCGACATAAAAGCTTGAAGAAAATGGCTCTTGCTGAAATTCGAGCGGATTTAGCCCATATTCGCAAGCTATCTCAGATGTTCGATTACCCTATAACATTATACCGCCCACCATTCGGTGATTTATCATTAAAAGCGTTCATGTATTTTCTATTTAGTCCCTGGAAAATCGTCATGTGGACACTTGATTGTCGGGATTCATTCGACCCTCCCGAATTGGTAGTATGCAATATAAGCCCAGGAAAAATATCAGATGGTGAAGTTATCCTTCTGCACGACGATTATGATCATGCGGAAGATGTTATCGAAGCTACTTTGAGTGAATATCATAGGAAGGGTATAACTTGTAAAGCGCTATAAAGTAGATGTGCTTTACCGTGAGGCAGTTTTAAATACCTCGTAATATTGATCGGCAGCATGTTCCCAGGATAGTCTGTCCACCGAGCTGGCAATTTCTGCTGCGGACCAGTTTCGCTCAATTGCCTTTTTAATCGAACCGGCAAGTTCGTCAACGTCAGTTGGCGTGAATAAAATACCCGAATTGTTGTTGACGACATCAGGAATAGCGCCAACCTTGCTGGCAATAACAGGTACGCCGCTTCCAAGGGCTTCAAGGATAACATTAGGACAGCCTTCGCGCAGGCTGGGTAAGCAAAAAAAATCGCTAGCATTCATCCAGGTGCTCACATCGCTGTGATCAACCTTGCCAACGAAATTAACATATTTTTCGATATCTAAATCTTTCACCAATTCTTTTAATGTGCCTTCGAGTGGCCCATCGCCAACAAGATAAAGTTCAACTGGATTACCGCTGTTAATTACCAGAGCACCTGCTCGAATTAGTGTTTTAATGTTCTTTTCGGCACTCAGTCGACCAACGTAGAGTATGACTGGCATGTTTGTATGGATTGATAACTGTTGTCTACAATGATTTTTGTCGAGTATTTTAAATTGCTCAACATCAATACCATTTGGGATGACAGATATTTTCCTGCCGTCTATTTCATGTCCGATCAACTCATCTCTTAAACTATTAGCAACTACCGTGACAGCGCTACACTCGTTTAACATTGAAATAATTCTGTCGCCTTTTATAGGCTCGTAAATGTCATGATTGACATCGCAACCCAGTCCAGTTGCAATGTGAGGGATAGGTAACTTTCTTAAAACTTTCCCAACGGCAACACTGTCGGGGTATAACCATTGCGAATTGACGGCATCGAAGCCGATCCGCTTATGTAAGTTTAATATGTAGCGCTGAATACCCATGCACATAAAATCGGCGTGTCTATTTTCAGAAACCCTCGGCAATAATGGATATTTTGGAGAATGTACATCAATACCATCGATACTGTAGCGCGTAGGAGTTTTGGCAAACTGAGCATATTTTTCCAACCTGTACAAAATTGGCCAGTTAGGAAACCAGGGCAAGGGGCAGACAACCGTTATATGACAATGTTTTTGCAGACGCTTTACCAATTGTAACGTAAATATGCCACGCTCAGGATCATGAGGTGTCGGGAACAGATTGGTGACGAGCAGGAGATTCATAATTTAGACATCGATATACTTACGGTGCCAAAGTTCAATATTGAGTAATGCGAAAATTCGCCGGCTTAAATCCTCTTTGCCGCTTTTATGGCGAGAAAGCAAATTTTCGATATAATCCGCTCGAAAGTAACCGCGCGATAAGGATCGTTCATCTAGCAAAATATCACGAGTCTTGTCGTATAACTTGCCTCGAAACCAGGATGCAATTGGTACTGGGAAACCTTTTTTCTTTCGATAGATAATTTCTCGCGGCAAAAGTTTTTCTGCAAATTTCTTTAGCAGATATTTACCCTGATTCTGATTTAAGCGATATTCATCGGGCAGAGCAGTCGAAAACTCGAGTAGCTTATGGTCGAGAAAAGGTACTCTAAGTTCCAGTGAGGCAGCCATGGTCATTTTATCAGCTTTAACAAGCAAATCGTCGGGCAACCAGGTTTTGATGTCGGCGTAAGTCATTTTCCTTAAATTTGTACCGTTACTCATTGTGCCGAATATTTTAGCAAAGTAGTTGCTGTTTTCATTGTGTGCATTGAGTAGCTCGGGCGACTGATACAGTTTTTTCTTAATGCTAAATGTTACATCATTAGAAATACTCTGATAGCGCTGTGACATAGGAAGGTTGCTCCAATCCCAGTACTTACTTGCTTTTTCATGATGACTAAGTGCCATAGAAACAAGCGTCTTAATTGGGGGCGGCAACCAGCGGGCAATTTTATTCAAACGGTCTATTTTAGGCATTATTTGATGGAGTGGATATCCAGCGAGAATTTCATCACCACCTTCACCCGATAATATTACGGTAACATGCTTTTTTGCTAATTTAGATATTTGATACAAAGCCACGGCAGCACTTTCAACAATAGGTTCCTCAGTATGCTCCAGTAACAAATCAAGGCTGTTGAAGAAATCCAGTGGTTCCAGTATGTACTCATGATGGTTCGTATTGAAGTGCTCGGCTACGACCTTTGCATATTCCAGTTCATTGGATTCGGGTTCGTCTTTATAGCCTACAGAAAAGGTATTTACTGGTTCGTCAGTTAATTGATCCATCAACGCGACTATAACGCTGGAATCTAGTCCGCCGCTGAGGAACGCACCCAGTGGTACGTCGCTTTGCAATCGAAGTTTTATACTCTCGGTAGCGATTCGTTCAAATTCTAATAACGCCTGGTCAAACCCAATTTTACTGGCAGGTATATTTTCCAGATTCCAGTATTGTTTGAGTGATATTTTATTATCAGCCAGTGTCAGTGTGTGGCCAGGTTCTAACTTTTTGATTTCATTGAATAAAGTATCGGAACCCGGGACATATCCAACCGATATATAAAAATCTAGCGCCGATAACCTAACCGTAGGTTTCTTATCAAGCATGGCCAGTATAGGTTTAATTTCAGAAGCAAATAAAAGCCGATCTTCATCGAGATAGTAATAAACAGGCTTTATGCCAAGCCTGTCGCGAATAAGGATTAGCTTATCGAGTTGTTTGTCATATATTGCGATAGCAAACATACCACGAAAATGTTTACTACAATCTTCTCCATATTCAAGATAGGCATGGATAATTACTTCGGTATCGGAATTCGAAGAAAACTGATAACCCTTTGTTTCGAGGCCGGCGCGAATTTCCTTGAAATTATAGATTTCGCCGTTAAAAACGAGGACGACATTGCTGTCTTCGCTAAGCATCGGTTGTACGCCGCCAGCCAGGTCAATTATTTTTAACCGTCGGTGACCCAATGCAATATTATCGTGGACGAAAATACCATGCGCGTCAGGACCTCGGTGCAACATGCGGTCGTTCATGGTAGTTATTTGTTGTCGTGAAACTGAATCTGAATTTGAGCGTAAGACAATGCCGCATAGTCCACACATGTACAATACTTTCCCGAAAATTGTTATCTAGATTGATTAAAGTTGAGTATTTCTTTGCTAAATCTATTATACCGTAATTATCACCAATTCCCGGTGTAAAAAGCGTCGACTGCCTCACACCAGACGATGAATTGTATAGGCTTAATACAGCTATATGGTAACGTAACAATTAAGGGTCATATCGTTAAAAAAAACAAATAAATAGCTAATATCTAGGAGTCCATCACTATTTGCAAAGTGCAACTGAATATAATTAGCCTCATTAAATCGAAATAACAATAAGTGATGGCTATGGATCTACTATCGGGTAATTACTCACCTGCAGAAATCAGCAATGACGGCATTGTCGAATTGTGTCGCCAACTTGGTGAAAAATTCGCTACCAGAGCAAGTAAACATGATCGTGAGGGTAGTTTCCCAGAAGAGAATTTTGCCGAATTAAAGCAGGCCAACCTGCTCAGTATTATGATTCCCAAGGAACGCGGAGGAATGGGTGCAGATTTTCTAACCTACACCCGAGCACTTGAGCAAATAGCTAAAGGTGATGCTTCAACTGGCCTGACATTTAATATGCACAATATAGCCGTTGGTAGTCTGGCAGAATTGCAGCTGGACGGCGTCGGAGGCAGTCGAGGTAAAACCATGAACGATTTTGTCGACTGGGTGTACGATCAGGCGATTAAGCACAAGAAGCTCTTTGCTTCGGCTTCTTCCGAACCTGGAATTGGTGCTCATCTAAGTAAGATGAAAACAGTTTACGAAAAAGTCGACGACGGTTATGTCATCAATGGCGTAAAAAACTGGGTATCGATGGCTGGGTATGCTGATTATTACGTTGTTGCTGCAAAAGCAGCCAAAAGTAGCGCCGATGTACCTGCCATCTCGTACCTCATCGTTGAGAAAGAAAATCCAAATGCCAGAGTTGAATATACCTGGGATGTGCTAGGTATGCGTGCAACATCGACAAATCCGGTTTACTTCGAAGACTGCTTCGTCCCCAAAAAATCACTTTTCCTCGGCAACGAAGGTATGGCCCTATACAAGGTTGCTCGTGAGCCACATTGGCTGGTAGGTGGTTATGTCGGTGTTTACCTGGGCATCTGTTCTGCCGCATTCGAATTTCTGGTCAAGTATCTAAAGGGTAGAAACATTCCAGGTACGCAAACACCTTTAGCCAGCGATGGTCGGATCCAGCACAAGGTTGGCGAGCTTTTTGTTCAGGTCGAGGCCGCTAGAAATACTGTTTACAAAGCAGCTAAACTGGTTGCTACTCAGCCGGGTACTGTTGAAGCTAATACAGCGATCCACCACGCGAAATATATGGTCTGCGAGCTTGGGCCAACCTTAACTTCGGACGCAATACGCCTCTGTGGGGGCAGCACCATCGCCCGATTTATGCCTTTGGAACGCTATTACCGCGAAGCACGCTGTGGCGGATTAATGCCAGCGACCAGTGATGAGTGTTTGTCTTATTTGGGCAAGGCTGCTTTTGGTACCGATTTGTCGAAACCATCGGAAACTTATTGGTAATTCAATTCCAAACAACGGATGATGCTCGATAAAGTGCTTATGTTTTTGACGATACGGCTAGTGGGTTTGAAGTTCTACGCCTAACGGGTTGGAATTAGTATTGTGGGGCACAAATTACATAAATAAATCGATTATCCCATGTCCTGAATTTTCGGGCGAAACTTATGCATAGGGTCTAAGTGATTACTCTTAGTCAAGTAAAAACCTTACCAGCGTCAGATGCCCAGCAGAGACTCTGGTTTATCAACGAACTATTACCTGATAGTCCGGTATATAACATTTATCGGGCGGTAAAAATCACGGGCAAGTTTAATCCTGAAGCATTGCAAAAAACCCTGAATGCAATGATAGTCCGGCATGAAACTTTAAGAACAACATTTCATGCTGAAAATGGTCAGGTTATGCAGGCCGTGCATGCTTGCCTCGAAATCAAAATGGAAGAGATTGATTTGCGGGGTAGAAATGAGGACATGCAGGCGATTCTGGATAAAAATGTACAACGCCCGTTTGATCTTATAAATGGGCCTTTACTGCGAGCTTGTCTGCTAAAGCTTGAAGATGACTGTCATGTTTTCCAGTTCATGGTTCATCACATCATTTTCGATCGTCGTTCCCTCGGCATTTTAAATCGAGAACTAACCGAACATTATCGATATTATGATGAGGGCGTAAGCCCAGATCTTCCCGATCTCGAAGTCCAGTATTCAGATTACTCCATGTGGCGAAATGAAAAGTTAAATGTCGAAGACCTGAGCCGCCCCTGGACTTATTGGCAAAAGCAGTTGACTGGTCTCGTGCCTCTTACTTTACCTTATGATCACACCAGATCAGCGATTCCTAACACCCGTGGTGATAGGGTGTATCTGGATTTACCTGATAATTTGATTCGAAACTTCGAGCCAGTTGTTACCAATAGTGGCGCAACTCTTTTCATGGGTGTGCTAGCTGTATTTTATATTTTGATTCATCGCTGGTCTGGCGAAACCAATATTATGGTCGGCTCTCCCTACGCCGACAGGCGTCTGAAGGGATCTGAAGATTTATTCGGCTTTTTTGTAAGTTCATTAATATTTCGTACTGATTTATCTGGTGACCCGACTTTTGGGGAGGTACTCGCCAGGGTGAAAAAGACCTGTTTCAATTCATACCGATACAACGCCATGCCGTTAGACAAGATTGTCGAGAGATTAAATCCTGAAAGGCATGTCAATCGTACACCATTGTTTGATATGGATTTTCAGGTACAGAAACTTCAGCCCGAAGCACTTGAGTTTGGTGATACGGAAATTTCAGATGTCAGGGCAGCGCGTTGCAGTGCTGCACATGATCTGGGATTTGCCATTCGAGAGAAAACAGACGGATACGATATTCGTTTTGAATTCCGTGAAGATCTATTCGAACGGTCGACAATGGAATTCATGTTGAAGCGATTTAGTTTATTGCTCGATTCCATTACCAACGAGCCCGGTAAAAAAATATCGGAGTATTCTATTGTACTGCCCGAAGAGCAACATAAGCTTGAGCTCTGGAACAATACTGAGCGCGACTATGGCAAGCCATGTTGTCTGCAGGAATTATTCGAATCTCAGGTTGAGAAGACTCCTGATAGCACGGTGCTGGTCTTTGAAGATGAGCAATTAACCTATCGTGAATTGAATAGTAGAGCAAATCGTCTGGCGCATTTTTTACGTGAACGCGGTGTTGGTGCGGACGATCTGGTTGCTGTATGTATGGAGCGATCCATAGAAATGGTTATCGCACTTTATGGAATTCACAAAGCAGGTGCTGGGTATGTCCCTCTGGACCCAGATAATCCACCTTCGCGATTGTGTTATATTCTCGAGGATATTAAAGCACCAGTAGTACTCTCCCAGCAAAAGTTCTCAGAAGTGCTACACGGTAGCAGCGTTCCTATTGTTAATCTAGATACGGGCTGGGATTCAATCGCGGACCGAAGTTGCGAAAATCCCGAACTGATAACTAACCCTGAAAATCTCGCCTATGTAATTTATACCTCAGGTTCTACCGGCAATCCCAAGGGTGTGATGATTGAACACAAAGGAATAGTTAGTCATCTGAGGTGGATGCAGGATTATTTTCAACTCGATGCAAGTGATCGAGTTTTACAAAAAATTGCCTATACCTTCGATCCTTCGGTACCTGAATTTTTCTGGGCAACGACCGTTGGTGCGCAAATCGTACTGGCTAAGCCAGGTGGGCATCAGGATTATTTTTATCTTGCAGATTTAATAGAACGCAATCAAGTCACTACGCTAGCCTGGATTCCTTCACTCTTGCAGGATTTTATCAGTAAGGTGGATTCTAATAAATGTACCAGCCTTAAGCGTATTACCTGTGGCGGCGAAGTTATGCCGGTAGAACTACCTTTTCAGCTATCTAAATTTTGCAAAGCAGGACTCTATAATGTATACGGCCCCACAGAGGCTGTAATCGAGGTTAGTTGCTTTCCATGTCCTGGTGATTACGAAGGCAAAAATATCCCTATCGGCAAAGCAATAGCTAATACCCAATTGCATATTCTTGACGATAATTTGTGCCCAGTACCGATAGGTTCATCGGGGGAGTTATATATTGGTGGCGTACAGATAGCTCGGGGTTATCTAAATCAACCGGAACTAACTAGCGATAAATTTATTCACGACCCTTTTAGCAAGGATTCACATGCACGGCTTTATAAAACAGGTGATTTGGCTCGCTATCAAGCGGATGGCCAAATAGAGTACATTGATCGATTTGATTTTCAGGTCAAGATCAGAGGACTCAGGGTTGAACTGGGCGAAATCGAGGCACGATTAAACGAGCTAAACCTTGTTAAGCAATGCGTTGTTATCGTGCGAGAAGATATACCTGGTGATAAAAGAATCGTCGCCTATTTTGAGCCGAGCGACGGAGTTGACGTAAAGATTAGCGATATTCGACATCATCTTCGAAATAATCTGCCCAGCTATATGGTTCCGCAATATTTTGTTGAACTGCAGCAATTACCACTAACTACTAATGAGAAAATCGATCGAAATGCATTACCCGAACCATCGGAAGATATGCTTGGGATTGATACCGAAATAATCGAAGCATCGACAGACACCGAAAAGGCGCTGGTAAAAATCTGGCGTGAATTGATTGGTATAGAAAATATTTCCATCGGCGCAGATTTTTTTGACCTGGGCGGTCATTCATTATTAACCACACAAATGGTTTCTATGATCGTTGAGAAGTTTGATGTAGAAATCTCATTGAGCACGGTCTTCCAGTCACCACGCATAAAAGAACTCGGAGAATATATCGATGCCAATTTCAAAACTATAGCGAAAGAAGCTAAGCTGATTGTGCCGAAATCCAATCGGAAACAAGCGGATCTCTCACATGCACAACAAAGATTATGGTTTCTCGATCAGTTAGAACCTCTCAGCCCATTAAATAATATCCCGGTATTCGTAAAACTCAGTGGGCAGTTAAATCACGCAAGTATTAGTCGGTTTTTTAATGCATTAATTGTAAAACATGAAATTTTAAGAACACGATTTATAAATAGTGACGATGGACCACAGCAGATCATCGATGAAATCGAATCAGTCGATATTGAAATGGTTGAAATGTATGATGCTTCTGACGAAGCCTTAAATAAATTTCTTTCGGCACAGTACGTTAAACCCTTTGATTTGTCACTGTCGCCAATCTTCCGTGTTCAAGTAATTACTTTATCTAAAAATGAACATATTTTGTCATTGGTTATTCACCATTCAATTTTTGATGGCTGGTCCGTACATGTATTGTTAGATGAGTTTTTCAAATTTTATCGTAATGATTCGGATGCTGATCCAGCAAGCTTAACTGCGCTGAAAATCCAGTATGCAGATTTTGCAGAATGGCAAAATGAGTGGATAGCTCAGGGTGCCATACAGCAACAGCAGGAAGTATGGATGGAACAATTGGCAGGACAACTGCCTACTTTAACCTTGCCGACACAATTGCCAAGGCCACCGGTGTTTTCCAGTAAAGGCGCAATCATTTCAGTTGATCTGGAGAAAGATACCTTTGATGCCATACAGGTATGTGCAAATAAGCTGAATGTTACCGTATTCATGTATCTGCTAAGTACTTATTATCTGCTGTTATATCGCTATTGTGGACAGGATGACATTGTTATTGGCGTGCCCATCGCTAATAGAAATATGTCTCAGATTGAGCCATTGATTGGATTTTTTGTTAACACTTTACCGCTGCGCAATAGTATTAATGAAAAACTCAGTTTTGTTGAGTTCCTGGCCCAGATCAAGCAGTCATGTTTAACCGCGTTTGATAATCAGGATGTTCCGTTTGAGAAGCTTGTGGCGGATTTACATCCTGAACGCGACTTAAGCCGTACGCCTATTTTTCAGACCATATTCAATTTTCTCAAAGCAGAGGATGAATATCCGATAAATGATAATCTTACGGCGCGACTCCTGCCCTGGGGTGGTAGTGTTTCAAAGACTGATTTAAGTTTGACGGTGATCGAGAAAACATCTAACTATCGGGTTTCAATCGAATATTGCTCGGATCTATTTAATCATCACACAATTGAATCGCTGCTTGGTCGGTTTACCCAATTGCTTGGCGCGGTGATATTACAGCCAGACAGGAAAATAACTGACTATTCGATCCTGCTCGCAGAAGAAGAAAAACTGGTGATTAGCGATTGGAATGATAACGCGGTCGAGTATCCGCAGGTTAAATGCCTGAACCAGTTGTTTGAGGATCAGGTAGCAAAAACACCTGATCTAACCGTTCTAGAATTTGATGAAGTCAAACTGAGTTATCGTGAACTAAACGAAAAAGCAAATCAGCTAGCCCATTATTTGCGGGAGCAGGGCGTAGGAAGAGAAATCATGGTGGCGGTTTGCATGGAGCGTTCGATAGAACTTGTAATCGCACTATATGCCATCCATAAAGCTGGTGGTGCCTATGTACCACTTGATCCTGAACATCCTCCGGCTCGTATTGCGTTCATGCTGAAGGATATTAAATCACCTGTGGTATTGACACAGAGTCATTTTCAGGAACTCTTAGCGGGAAGTCAGGGCAAGCAGATATGTCTCGATATTGACTGGTCGATAATTTCAAAATACAGCATAGATAATCCGCCTCAAATTACCGATAAAAATAATCTGGCGTACGTTATCTATACCTCCGGTTCTACTGGTACACCAAAGGGTGTGATGATCGATCAGAGCAGTATTGTCAGCCATTTGTGCTGGTTACAGGATCGTTTTCAACTAGACAATAGCGACTGCATTCTGCAAAAGACCACTTATAGTTTCGACCCTTCAATACCTGAGTTTTTCTGGGCTCCTCTGGTTGGTGCGAGAATAGTAATTGCTAAACCGGGCGGTCATCAGGATGTTGATTATCTGGCTAACCTGATTGAAAAACACCGCGTTACAACACTTTACTGGGTCCCGTCGATGTTGCAGGTGTTTATCGATAAAGTTGATCCAGAACAATGTACCAGTCTTCGCAGGGTAACCTGTGGTGGTGAAGTCATGTCGTTGGAATTGCAAACGAAATTTATGGAATTTAGTGAAGCTGAACTGTTGAACGTCTACGGGCCAACTGAAGCTGTGGTCGCTGTAACATATAAGCACTGCCGACAGGAACCCGATCAAAATGTCATTTCAATCGGTAGACCTGTTGCAAACACACAGATCTATCTGCTCGATGAGCAACTACGCCCAGTGCCATTGGGTTGTCCGGGCGAACTCTATATCGGCGGTGTGCAGGTTGCTCGGGGTTATCTGAATCAAGCTGATTTAACTGCCGAAAGATTTGTTCGAAATCCATTTAGTGATGATCCGGAAAATCGAATTTATAGAACAGGTGATCTAGCTAAATTCCGAGACGATGGTCAGATAGATTATATCGGTCGAGTCGATTTTCAGGTGAAAATCAGAGGCCTTAGAATCGAGCTTGGCGAGATCGAAGCGAGATTAGGTGAAATTGGGGGTATTAAACAGAACGTCGTTGTAGTCCGAGAAGATCAGCCAGGTGACAAGCGTATCGTCGCATACTACGAATCAAATGATAACTGTGAGCTGGTCGCTGATGAATTGCGTCAACAGCTTAAAGCAAGTCTGCCGAGTTATATGATTCCACAGTACTTTGTAGAAATGGCAAAGTTACCGCTAACCTCCAATGAAAAGGTTGATCGCAAAGCTTTACCCGAACCATCAATAAACTTCGAAGAAGACAATGTAGCTATCGTTGAGGCAAATACCGAAACCGAAAAAATGCTTACCAGTATTTGGGGTGACCTGATTGGTATCGATAAAGTTTCCATTGATGCCAATTTCTTCGATTTAGGCGGTCATTCATTATTGGCCATGCAGGCTATTTCAGAAGTTAAAAAGGCCTGCGACGTAGACATCCCTGTCGCACTGATGATTAGTGAAACGCTTGTGCAAATCGCTGCGAATATCGATGGTGATGATGCAAAAAAAGAACAGTTAAAACAATCGTCACGAACAGGGAGTTCCATGCCCTTCTATTTCGGAGAGGACGAATCGTTGTTTGGTCATTACAGCAAACCCGCTGTAGATCAACGTTTGCGTGGTGCGGTACTGCTTTGTAACCCTATATTTATGGAGAGTATTAATGCTCACTGGGCGTATAGAAGGCTTGCAGCAATGCTGGTCAATGCCGGGTTTCATGTATTGCGCTTCGATTACTTTGCTACTGGAAACTCTTCTGGTGAAGATGATGACGCCTGTGTCGATCGATGGATTGATGATATAAACGCTGCTGCGAATAAGCTACGAGAGCTATCTGATCAGACAAATATTTCTATGGTGGGCCTGAGATATGGCGCGATACTCGCAACCAATTCAGCCGTATTGAATATAGACAAGCTGGTGCTGTGGGAACCAACATTTGATGGTAATGCTTATGTAAGCGAGCTATACGAAAAGTATAATCGCATAATTCAAGAACTGAACATAATCAGAAAAATGCAGGTAACTAAAAGTCAGGATGAAATTATCGGTTATAAGTTCCCGCTAGCCCTCAGAGAGTCAATTTCAAACAGGGTGCTAGAGGACGGTGAATGCCTGAAAAATGCAGCCAAAGTCTCGTTGATAACTTCAGATGAGTCATTTGCTTTTAAAAATAAGTTAGGCAGACTCGAAGATAGCAATACCAATTTCAGGTATGTTTATATTGAAGATAGCAACCCTTCAATTAGTGAGTTTTCTAATTTAATGGCATACCTGCCTGGCAAAAGCCTTACCGAAATTGTAAATATTATTAAGGAGCCTTGAATTGACCGATATCGCGTATTCAATCGGCGAAGACCCGCAACTGGTTGGTGTATTTACCCAATCCGAACAAGACGGTAGAGATAAGAAACTACCGACTATTTTGCTCTTTAATTCGGGTCTGCTTTCACATGTTGGCCCGTTTCGACAATACGTTAGGTTGGCACGAGAATTTTCAGTCCAGGGGTTTAATACTTTCAGATTTGATTTATCCGGAATCGGTGATAGTGGTCGACACAATGATAGTCGCCCAATTAGCGAACGGCATATGGGTGATATTCAATCCGTGATGAATTTTCTTCAGGAGAAACACAATTCAGAGCATTTTATCGTGATGGGTATTTGTACCGGTGCCGATAATGCTCATAAGGCAATGGTGAATGATAAACGCGTAGTCGGTGCAGTTTGTATCGACGGCTATCATTATCCAACGCTTCGATATTACTACAATTGTTATGCCCCTAAAGTTTTGCGGTTGAAGAGCTGGCTGAATTTTATGAAAGACTGTTTTAAGAAGCTGAGTAATTGTGCTTCGTCAAAGAAAAAGGAAGATGTCCCTGACTTTGACTACCGCTGGGAAGTGCCATGCAAGAGTAAAACCGAAAGTGAGTATAAGGAGTTTATCAAGAGAAATGTCGATTTATTGTGCATTTTTACTGCAAGCTGGCCCTATAACTATCAAAACCAGCTGGCTGATTCCTTTAGAAATATTGAATTTGGCGAGAACATCCAGACAGTATATTTCGAAAATGCCGATCATGTATTCCCGCTCACTGAAGACAGGGAGAAATTAACTACCACGATTGTTCAGTGGTTGAATCATCGGTTTAAAAGTAACACTGTGTCGACCTGAACCTAAGCCAGTTTTTTTTCTACCAGAGTTGCCAGACTATTAATTGTAGAAAATAATTCAAAATCCAGGTCTTCATCTTCCAGGACAATATCGAACTCTTCTTCGAGGCCACTAACAAGCCCGATAATTTGAATAGAATCAAGGCCCAAATCACTGATTAACCCAGAGTCGTACTGAATCGTTTCCGGATCCACAGCAAGTAATACCTTCCCGGTGATTAGATTTTTTATCCTTTCCTGTATTGCATCATTAGACATAATTTTTCCTTATTTGAAATTAATGTTATCTGGATTTCAACGCACTCATAAGTGCTTATAGATGATATTGGCGAGCATTATAGCAATCCATGGTCTTGCCAAAAAATAATTCGGTCACAGTTTTGCCGATCAAATTTAGAGGCTTGCAAGCTTAGCGATAGTGTTTCTAAGCGTTTCTGAAGTGCCTGCCCAGATTGTGCTACCAAGTGAATCACGCATTGCCTGGTGAATTGGCCACTCATGGCAGACGCCTCTCGCACCCCAAATTTGGGTCGCCTCACGCATTGAAGCGACATAGCTTTCGGTTACATAAAGTTTGGTAAAAGCAATTTGTTCGATTAGCTTACTGATTTTGCTGGGTTTATCGGTTAACTGCCCACATAAATCGTATACCGACATTCGTGACAATCTTAATCGAGTTACCATATCGGCCAATTTTGTAGTTACCTGCTGGTATTGATCAAGAGTATTTCCGAATTGTTCACGTTCTTTGGTACGAGCGATAGTGTCATGGAGAACTCGAGACATTGGTCCCATGCATGTCGCTAGCAATACTATTCGTTCCCAGCCAATGGAATTCGTGATGACCTTCATACCGCCACCCACAGTACCGACAATATGATCCTCGGGTACGAATACATTATCGAAGTTAATTCGTCCCATTGAGCAGGTACGATACACGGCTTTATTTACGGGTTCACCGTGGGATATGCCGTTAAAATCGAAATCGACCATAAACGCTGTAAAATCGAACGGTGAGTGGTTGTTGCTGGTTTTTGCAAATACCAGGCAGCAATTGGAGTCGAGGGAATTTGTAATAAACTCTTTGCATCCATTGAGTTTAAAACCACCTTCAACTTTTTCTGCACTGGTAGTAGAGGAATGAATATCACTACCACCGGATTCTTCGCTAAATCCCAGGCAGGCGATACGTTCGCCATTAATTAACTCCGGCAGGTATTTTTGCTTTAGCTGGTCTGATGCCGAAGACACCAATGCGAGTTGTATGCCACTAATTTGCGAAGCCATAGCAAAGAAGAAACCAGTATCTCGACAGCCATCCGACAGACCCTCGAGAGCGGCAATTGTGTGGCCGTAGTCTTGTCCCTGGCCACCGTATTTCTCTGGCATAGACAGTCCAAATACGCCACGCGCACAGCATTTCAGCCATCTGTCGATAGAAAATTCCTTATCGTCGTCCCTTTGTCGCCAGTCACCCTCCAGTTCTTCTGAAGCGAACTGGCGATAGGCCAGTCTGGTTTTTTCGATATCTGGATCTTGCCAGGCTTGCATAAATTTACTCCGTGAATTTGATTTGCTGCAAATCGTCGTACTGATTGCTTTTAATAATCAAGTTGTTTGCTTTAGCATTTGCTAAAGCAATCTTTACATATCGAGCAGCCACGAGGTGATTATCATCAAAATTTACCCTGCCGAGGAGCAGATATGAGGCAAGGATCGAGCCGTACATATCGACCAGGTGCTGCGCACAGGCACTGTTATATTTGGCGTCATTTTTGTCTTTTAAATGTATAAGTGAATCCGCGAAGATACATCGTATTCTTTCGATTTCGACTTTCAAGGGCGCATCTGCATCGCCGACTAGAGATTTATGTTTTTCATCAAAATATTCATTTAAAACATCGCTCATGACCAATCTTAATGATGCGGCAACCTGTACTTGCGAAGTGCCCTCATAAATTGTAGTGATGCGGATATCGCGTACTAGCTGCTCGATACCAGTTTCACGCATATAACCGAGACCACCGAATACCTGCTGTGCATCGTGACAGGCCTGGCTAGCGGCTTCGGTTGCAATGTACTTGACCATTGGAGAGAGTAGATTAACCATCAATGCCGCCTTTTGGAGGGCCTGGTGTGGTTGTTTGAAGTTTTGTTTTTTCTGTTTTAATTCAGCAATTTGCTCTTCCAGTTGCGTTTTATAGTCAAGCCATTGTGCGCCCTCGAATACCAGGGCACGGCTACTTTCAAGTTTTACACGAGCCTCAAATAACAAATTGGCGACTGCTGGAAAGCTTCCTATTAGCTTACCAAACTGGCTGCGAATCTTGGCGTAATCGTTTGCCAGCTGGTAAGCCGCTTCGGCAATACCAATAGCCTGAGCGGCAACGCTGAATCGAGCCTGGTTTAAACTTTCGAGCACGTATTTAGTAAACCCAACACGTCTCGAACCAACTAGCTGAGCGGGTGCCTGGTTGAATGATAGCTCGCAAGTTGGCGAGCCGTGCAAGCCCATTTTTTCTTCAACTCTATTGACCCTCACTGCTTTACCGCCACGGCAGGCAAACAGACTTAGGCCAAATGGGTTACGATCCCCGGGCTCTGAACGTGCGAGTACCATTAATACGTCGCCACAACCGTTGGATATAAAATGTTTGATACCGTTAAGATGCCAATTGCCTTCATCGTCTAACTCGGCACGTAGTTTTATACCCTGTAAATCAGATCCAGCACCGGGTTCTGAAAGAACTATGGCGCCTATGTGCTCGCCAGTGGCGAGCTTGGGTAAAAAATCCTGGCGTTGTTCTTCGGAACCAAATCTGGCAATGAGTTCGCCGACATCCTGATAGCCGAATAATGTCATTAGTGACGGATCGGCACGCGAGACCATTTCGATCATCATCATATATATCGTCGCAGGAAAGTTCAGCCCGCCGTACTCACGAGGATAAATAGTGCCCATGAAGCCCAGTTCCGAAAGTTGTTGTCGTGACGATTCGGTGCCAGACGCATAGCTGACCTTGCCATCGATAAAACGAGTGCCTACTGCATCAATTTCCTGCCGACGCGGTGCTATATCATTAGCACAGATTTCACCAAGTAAATCCAGTGCAATACGATAACTGTCGAACGCCTCTTCGTAGTTCCTCGGTGCCGCATCATCGTCTTTGCTGGCGATGTAATAGTTTTCTTTGAGTTCTACAATATACTCGATGTCCAGGCACTTGAAATGTTGCGACAAATCCGGATTATCGGTGAAAAAATTTGGCATTATATTTATCGTTTGTTGATGTGATTAGAATTCTATCTAACAGGGCCCCACCTGATTTATCCATGTGATTCGGTCACCTTTGCTTCGCCTATTGTAGGCTATTGAGATATGATTCCGAGACTTATATTCCTATAGGCCGTAATGCCCAAATTACTAGAAAATTATAACGTCTGTTTCTGTCTAAACTTTGAACAAGCTCGGGTTTTTGGTATTAATGGATAAAACAGAATTTTACGGTTTCAAAGCTGATTTATTGCGCTTTATTGCAGAGACATACCCCGTCGGAATAGTATTCCATAGCTGCCGTATTGAAGAAAAGGTTAACTTAATAAAGACGGAACAGGAATCTGCCCGAAGCATGCATCCCAAGCGTATTTTTGAGTTTTCTGCAGGCAGATATTGTGCCCGCTATTGTGTGGCCCAATTTGGTCCCGAAGCGATTGAAATACCTAGAGGCAAAATAGGAGAACCACTTTGGCCCCCAAATTTTATGGGATCAATTTCACATACTAATTCAGTTGCACTTGCAACAGTAGTACAAACCGATAAGTTCCCATATATTGGGGTCGATCTGTTGTCGTTAGATTCAGCGATTGAAAATACTCGACTTATCGCTTCAGATAGAGAATTGAGCCTGATAGATGCTGGAGACAAAGGCGTCGAAGCTGGGTTAATGCTTTTCAGTATAAAAGAGGCAGCAATTAAAGTTATTTCATCGCAGCTAGGTCAGTATATCGATTTCCGCGAGATAGAGTTGTACTCGGTAGACAATGATGTGGCAAAGTTGTCGTGTAACTTGCTAGACATCCCGTTGACTGCCCGATGGGTTATTACTCGGGGAATGTTTTTTTGTTTAGTAACGCGGGAGTAGGGGGGTATTAAGCCCGCGATATATTGCTAGATTGCTGTTTTAACCAGTCGATTGATAACTCAATCAATTGATGCTGTGATTTGGCCGTGGAGAAGGTATGCGTACCCTTATCGACCACCTCATAA
>Ga0316189_10000712_pt1 | contig 33146 bp, 36 predicted proteins | sample LowCovwburrow_MG_FD_204930 | JGI IMG/M metagenome (GOLD analysis project Ga0316189, IMG submission 204930) | Coastal sediment microbial communities from Maine, United States - Lowes Cove worm burrow | ecosystem: Environmental > Aquatic > Marine > Coastal > Sediment | place: USA: Maine...
TCCCGAAGCGATATCAGCAGGGCAGATCGAGAAGCTGCGCACCTCGGCACCAGATTCCGACGCTTGTGCCGGTTGTCATGCTCAGCCTGAAGTCGGCGGTGCCGGTGATTTCGTCGCCAACGTGTTCGTACTCGCCCAGGCACTCGATCCCGTCACTCTGTCGGTCAGCCCTTCACGAGCCAACAGCCGCAATACCCTCGGTATGCACGGTTCCGGTGCCATCGAAATGCTGACCCGCGAAATGACCGTGGAACTGCAGGCCGCCGCCGCCCCTCTGGGTGATGGCATCCACACCATCAGTGCCAAGGGTGTCGATTTCACCATCGAAAAATCAGGCGGCGTTGTGATCGCCACCGACGGTGGCGTTGATAACGACCTGGTTGTGAAACCTTTCCACCAGGCCGGTAAGGTGACTTCACTGCGTGAATTCTCCACCAATGCCATGAACCATCACCACGGTATGCAGGCCGAAGAACGTTTCGACCTGAACCCTGCCAAGGGTTTGGATCCCGACTATGACGCCGACGGTATGGAACGCGAACTGACCCTCGGTGACCAGACCGCGATCTCCATCTGGCAGGCCCAGCTGAATGCGCCGCAGCAGATCATGCCCAAGAAGAAGGCCGATCGTGACATGGTCAAGCACGGTGAACAGGTGTTCGACGATATCGGTTGTACTTCCTGCCACGTGCCGGAAATGGCGCTGAACAGCCGTGACTTTGTCGAACCCAATCCGTTCAACCCACCGGGCACCTGCAACAATGAGGCACCCAATTTCGAAGATGCCTGTCCTCCGGTTTCTTTCGATCTGACCAAAGAGGCCGGTATCGAAAAAGGTCCGAACGGAACCGCCATTGTGCGTGCCTACACCGACCTGAAACGTTACAGCCTGTGTGACAATGACATCAACTTCTTCTGTAACGAGCAGCTGGCACAGGGGCGTGCAGATGCCATTGATGGAACTCCGGGTACCGAGTTCTTCCTGACCCGCAAGCTGTGGGACGTCGGTAATACCGCGCCTTACGGTCACCGTGGTGACATCAGCACCATCACCGAAGCCATTCTGTTCCACGGTGGCGAAGGTCGTGCCTCACGCGATGCGTTTGCAGCTAGCGATGTAGACGATCAGAAAGCACTTGTGGCGTTCCTGAAGACGCTGCAGATTGTGCCTGACGATAGCGATGACGATGACGACGATGATGATCAAGGAGGTCGCCACTAGGGCTCCGTAGTGTGAAGCCTGAAGGAGCGGCCGCCTGGTCGTTCCTTCAGGAATTATTTCCATAGCATGTCCATGCTGTCTAACCGGCCTTTTCAGGCCGGTTTTTTTTGCTTCATAAGTGGTACTCCGGGCCTGCATGCCGCCATGTTTTGGCACCATTTGAGTGTTAGGATTGGAGTAGCGCTGCTATCCAGTCTGCGCGTCGATGCTGGCTGGTGAGGAATCTGATGGGCGAACTCGATCAATTAGCTACAGTAATCTCGCTGAGCATGGGCGTGGCCTGGGCCAGTGGTATCAATCTCTATGCCGCCCTGCTCACGCTGGGGGTGCTCGCCACTACCGGCAATATCGAGTTGCCGGAACAGCTGCAGATTGTTACTAACCCCTTAGTGATGACCGCGGCAGGCGTGATGTATGTGGTGGAATTTTTCGCCGACAAGATTCCGGGTGTCGATACCGCCTGGGATGCCTTGCAGAGCTTTGTGCGTATTCCTGGAGGAGCGATACTTGCAGCGGCCGCCATCGGCGATGTGACACCGGCCGCGCAGTTGTCTGCTGCAATTCTTGGTGGCGGACTCGCTACAGCAACCCACGCCACCAAAGCGGGTTCACGTGTGATGATCAATACTTCGCCGGAACCGGTAAGCAACTGGGGCGCCTCGCTGGGGGAGGACGTTGTGGTAGTTGGCGGACTATGGGCAGCGCTGAACCATCCTTATATTTTCCTCGGCCTGTTGTTGCTGTTTATTGTATTGATGGCCTGGTTGCTACCGAAATTATGGCGCGGAGTAAGAATGGTCGCAGCGAAGATCGGTGCTCTTTTCGGGCGGACATCCAGGCGGTCGGCCATCGTTAAAGCTGATAATGAGCGTGAGTAATAACCGCGAGCAGGCGACAAAAAAGTGACGGATTGAGGGGTGTCTTCCTGGTTGGACTGGAAGGGGCAGAGGGAATAGACTTAACGTTTTGGTGAAAAGAGGAGAGTGTCTAGATGAAATTGATACAACGGTCTTTAGCCGTAACCCTGACCACAACGCTGGCGCTGGCAGCAGGTTCTGTCGCCGCAAATGGTGGTTTTGTAGGCGTGGGCGTCACTGCAGCACCTGATTATGAAGGTGGCGACGACTACGTGGCTACACCCGCATTGTTTGGTCGGATCAACCTGGCTGAAGAACGCTACCTGGCGCTGGTTGGCAGCGCCGACGCTGCGCGCGGCGGTCGATTGATATTCAACGTGGTATCCAATTCACCCTGGGAAATAGGCCCGGCGGTAGGCGTACGCTACGAGCGCAACGATCCTGACAATGAGCGTGTCAAACGCATGGACGACATCGACTTTGCAGTAGAAGCCGGTGGTTTTATTTCCTACCGGTCGAATGGCTGGTTTGGGACCCTGGGTCTGATGGCTGACGTTTCCGACACCTACGGCGGCTATATCGCTGACCTGCAGGGCGGTTTCAAACAGCAGCTCAATAATGATTTCAGCCTTACCTATTCGGCAAGTATGTCCTATGTCGACGATGAGTATATGGATGAATACTTCGGCGTAGATGGCAGCGATGCTGCATCCAGCGGCTTGCCATTTTATGAGGCAGACGGCGGAATAAAGGATTACGGCCTGGGTATAGCGGCCAATTACAAGTTCAACAAGGCCTGGGGTATTGTCGCCAATGTGAATTACTATCGATTGACCGGGGATGCTGAAGACAGCCCGATCGTCGATGATGAAGGCGACAAGAACCAGTTCAAGTCCGCGGTGGCAGTGACTTACAGTTTCTGATTAAGACATCGTAGCGTTTTCTTCAGGCCTGCCTTCATTGACATGAGGGCAGGCCTTGTTACTTTCAGGGTTTAGGTAGTCATGTCATCCGGTGAAATACAGTTCTGGCCGCTATTGCTCGGCTGGACCATTGTCGTGCTTTTGCTGATCTATGGCTGGAAACGGCAGGCCATGATCGCCGCGGCGGGTATGGCGATCGTTTCTTACGCGGTGCTCTCGGTTGGGCTGGGGTGGACATAAGTTTACGCATCAGGAAGGGCGAGACCCGCCTGCGCGAGACCGACGGCACTCTGGCTCGGCTGATTGATCTGCACGGCCCCTGCAGCCTGATGCGTAGCCCCAGGCCGCATTTTCATACCCTTGTCTGGGCCATCATCAACCAGCAACTTTCGGTTAAGGCGGCCAGGACCATCGAAGAACGGCTATTGGCATACCTCGATACCGATATTGTCAGTGCCGAGCACCTGAAAGGCAAACGTGAGAGCAGCTTGCGCCGATGCGGGCTGAGCGGCGCAAAGATTCGCTATATCTGTGAGTTGGGGCGGCGGGTGCGTAGCGGGGCGCTTGATCTTGAATCACTTGAAAGCCTTGATGATGATCAGGTCTCTGCGGTATTGATGGATTTGCCGGGCGTAGGGCGATGGACAGCGGATATGTTGCTGATGTTTTCGCTGGGGCGACTTGATGTTCTGCCGATCGGCGATCTTGCGCTGCGTAAGTCGATCACTACTCTGTACCAGTTGCCGGGTGATTCCAGTGCTGAAGATATCCTGGTAGTGACCGAAAGCTGGCGTCCCTACAGGAGTATTGCCAGCTGGTATTGCTGGGCAGCTGTAGACTAGCTTGATACGGGTGTTTTTCTTCTGTGCAGTCGATCCTGAATCCTCTAGAATAAAGTTTCCGGTGAATTAAAAAGCAGTTGCCAAGTATGATGGATCTGGTTCCGGGTATTCGCAATGCGGTGCGTGCAGTGATCATGCAAGATGATCATCTCCTCCTGTTACGCAAAGAATATGAAGATGGCAGCGAACGTTATGTTTTGCCCGGCGGCGCCCAGGACCTGGGCGAGACACTCGCGGCAGCCCTGCAGCGGGAATGTCGTGAGGAGATCGATACTGAAGTCACGATCTCCGGGCTGCTATATCTGGCCGACCTCTTCAAGCCAAAAGAAACAACGCCTCCCAGCTATCGACACCAGGTAGAGTATTTCTTTCTTTGCGATGTGCCTGATGCCTATGTTGCACAAAACGGATATCGGCCGGACAAGCACCAGGCTGCTGTTGTGTGGGTCGAACGGCAGCAGCTTCATTCAATCAATATTTTCCCCTCAGGCCTATCCGATCTGTTTGTATCGGGAAATCTTGATGCACACCCGATCTACCTCGGGCAGATAGGGCCATGACCAACCTGCCTTCAGATATCAGTAAAAACCTTCGTTTTCTTATTGCCGACGTAAAAAACCAGCTCGACGAACTTAAGCGTTTATTCAAGTCACGCTCCGGTGCCCGGGTGCAACGCGTGCTTGACCGCAGGGGCTATTCGGAAAACCTGATGTTGCGGATTCAGAATGCCTGTATCCAGGGAATTGCCGAAGCCAGCGAGAACATGATCCCGAGATTTCGGGCAGTACAAAGCATTGCTGCAGATCTGGATCGTATAACCGGGCTGGCGCTGGATGCCATCAAGCAGATGGGTCAGATTCAGAGCAGGGAGGGTATTCCGGCAAAACGTTACCTGTCCATGCTCGATAACGTTTTTTACGGAATAGATTTAATAGAAGAAACGCTGGATGAGAACGATACCCGGCTTGCGCTCAAACTCGGTGAATGCGAACGCAAGACCGGGCTCGAATACCGGAAGTTGCTGACGGATTACACGCAAGCGCTTAAGCGGAGAAAACGTACTGAAGATCTTGTTGCGGCACTTCTTGTGGCGCATACCCTTGAACGCATGGGCGACCTGCTTCTGGATATAGGTGAGGCCCTGTTGTCCAGCATCCTTGGTCAACCCATGGGCATGGATCGCTATCACTCACTGCTGGATTCACTCCAGTCACTGTCAGGACCAGGTAGACATCAGGCGATGGCTGTTGAAACTATTGCCGAAACGCGTTCCGGGAGTGGTATTTCAGGCATCTCCCGGGCAGGAAAAGGCAAGAAAAAGGCATCCGCTTACGTGGCTATATACAAGGATGGCGTGCGCAGAAAGCTTAAAGAGGAGCGCGATGGCGTTGAGAACTGGCACGAAATCTATCCGGGGCTTGCCCCGAGGATCCTCTCATATAAAAAACGGGGCGATTCGGCATCTTTATTGATAGAGCATCTTGCCGGCATGACCTTCGAGCAGATACTGGTCAAGGAATCCGACGAATTACTCGCGCTGACATTGCGAAAACTGGGCAGGACTCTCAACAATGTCTGGAAAGAAACAAAAGTCAAAAAGCCTGTGTCAGCGGCATACATGCGGCAGTTGAATAAACGCATTAACGATGTTTACGCGGTACACCCCGAATTCGAATCAAGCTGCAGTAAGGTCTGTGGGTATGAGATGGCATCGTTCGGGCAGCTGGTGAAAAAGGTTGCAGCAATAGAACAAAAATTGAAGCCGCCGTTCTCTGTGTATATTCACGGCGATTTCAACGTGGACAATATTATCTACGATCCCAGGGAGCAGAAGATAAGCTATATCGATCTGCACAGATCATGTTATATGGATTATGTACAGGACGTATCGGTGTTTATGGTTTCCAATTACCGTCTGCAGATAATGGCCGCACCTGTACGCAAGCGCATAATCGGCGTAATCAGGGAGTTTTATAAAATCGCGGAGCGATATGCCCGGCGTAACGAGGATAAAACCTTCGAGATACGGCTGGCTCTCGGCCTGGCTCGATCGTTTGTCACATCGACTCGTTACATTCTGGACAAGTCACTGGCGGGCAATATGTATCTAAGAGCCCGCTACCTGCTTGAGCAGGTAGTCAAGCTGGATGAACGCGAATATGAGCGCTACAAGGTTTCGGTAAAGGAGTTATTCATTGGCTGATTTTCGGATAGGTGTTGTCGGTCTTCCTGGAAAATGGTCAACGGAAGTATTGGCAGATGCCGTCGAGGCTCACACCGGATTTCGGCTGGTCATTGATATGCAGGCCGTGTCTCTGGATCTTGCAAGTCAGACACTGATTTATGCGGGACAGGACATTTGTGATCTCGATGCCCTGATCATCAAGAAAATAGCCGGCGAGTATTCGCCCGCTACACTGGACCGTCTTGAACTGTTACGTGTTGCAGAGGCGAAAGGTGTCCGTGTGTTCAGTGGTGCGGAAAAGATCCTGCGCCTGATCGACCGCCTGAGTTGTACCGTATCGCTGCGGAACGCCGGCATCCCCATGCCGGAAACGGTGGTGACTGAAGACGTTGAAACGGCGTATAAAACTGTTGGTAACTATGGCGAAGCGGTCTTTAAGCCGCTTTATTCGACCAAGGCCCGCGGTATGTGTGTGATCAAGGCGGCTGATGGTGAAGCGCAGGTCAGAAAAGAGATCAGGAAATTTCAGAATGAAAATCAGATGATGTATATCCAGAAAAAGAAAGATTTAAAGGGGCAGGACTTCGGTATGGTATTTCTTGGTGGCGAGTATCTCGGAAGCTATGCGCGCGTTACCGGTGGCGATTCCTGGAATACGACTATCCACCATGGCGGTAAGTACATGCCTTACGAGGCAACACCCGAGCTGATCAAGCTGGGATATCGCGCACAGGTGCCCTTTAAAATGGATTTTACGACAGTTGACGTAGCCATCACCGAAGAGGGCCCGGTTATATTCGAAGTCTCGGCCTTTGGCGGGTTCCGTGGTGCAAAAGAGGGTATTGGCATCGATGCGGCAGGACGCTATGCCGATTACGTGATGGAAAGGCTTGGAGAAGCCCGGGGTGATTAAAAGTTCCGGGCAGGCAGCGAAGTTACTCAGGGCTGACCACGAGCTGGTTGATGATTTCCTGTACCTTGAACTGGGTGGCTTCTGTCTCGGTGTACGTTCCAACTCGGCAGCTTTTATCCGCAAGCTGGCAAAATATTTTGACCACGTAGTAGTTGATGCCTGTACCGCAGACGTTGTTATTGAAGCTTACGATATCGACGTGCTGGATCTGGATGTTAACTGGCAGGACTGGGCGCGAGAGCCGGGCAAGTCGGGCAAGAAGGATGCGTATTACGAACTGGATGACGGGCGCCTGTTGCTGAAAGTACGTACCGGCATGGTGTTTCTGCAGAGCTTGCAGGCGAGGATAGCGGCAGGCCCCTGCAGCAAGCTGGACAACCAGGTTATCAATTTCATTAATTCCCAGTACATGAACTGGTTGCAACAACATGACTGGTTGATATGCCACGCTTCAGGTCTGGACGTGGATGGCATAGGAATAGGTATGGCAGGGCTGTCAGGTGGTGGAAAGTCGACCCTGATGCTGGGTTTGATGGATCAACCGGATGTGCGCTATGTGACCAACGACCGGCTGTTTATACGTCGGGAAGAGGGCCAGGTGAAGGCCAGGGGTATCCCAAAGCTGCCGAGAATCAATCCAGGTACCATCGTACACAATCCGGCCCTGCATGGACTGATCGACGAATCGCGGCGCAATGAGCTGTTGGCCCTGCCGGAACAGGAGCTTTGGCACCTGGAAGAGAAACACGACGTGATGATTAACGAGATTTATGGTGAAGACCGTATCGAGGAGGAGATGTCGCTTCGCGGTTTTCTGGTTCTTAACTGGTCTCACGATTCGCAGCAGGCAACACATCTGGATGAGGTGGATCTTGAATCAAGGCAGGACTTGTTGCCGGCGATCATGAAATCACCCGGGCCGTTTATGCAGTTTAAGGATGGCTCGATGTACCAGGATTCCGAACAGCTTGATAGTCAGACATACATCGAGACCCTGCGCGGCGTAACGATACTTGAAGCCAGTGGCAGGGTGGATATTCCCCTGTTGCAGAAAGAACTAGCTCAGTGGGCCAGAGACAATTAGCGAAAGTAGTGAGGATATGACTTCGTGGCGCGTGAACTATTGATACTCAGGCATGGAAAATCGGACTGGAATGCTGATGCAGAAGATTTTGACAGGCCGTTAAAGAACAGGGGGAAGCGCGGTGCCCAGCGTATGGGTGTCTGGTTGTGGCAGCAGGGTCTGCGGCCGGATCTGATTATCAGTTCTCCGGCAGAGAGGGCCATCACCACGGCGCACAAGTGTTGCAAGAGCATGGGCATGATGGCGAGTGATGTTGTTGAGGATGAACGTGTCTATATGGCCTCGCTGGAGCAACTGCTGGAGGTTTTGAAAGATGCCCCGGCAGACGCGGAACGCATCATGCTGGTTGGACATAATCCGGGGCTTGAAGAGTTGCTGGAATATCTCGTCGCCGATGCTATCCCGCTACCGGATGACGGGAAGCTGCTACCAACGGCTACCCTGGCGCATCTGGCAATGCCGGATGACTGGCAAGCACCGGTTTCCGCGAGTGCGGCACTGGGAAGCATCGTGCGGTCCCGGGAGTTGCCTAACAAATTTCCCTGTCCTGCGCCCGATGGTGAGGATCTGAGAGACCGGCCTGCGTATTACTATACCCAGTCAGCCGTAATTCCCTATCGTGTTAATGATGACGGCCAGGCAGCATTTCTGTTGATTGGATCCAGCAAGAAAAACCACTGGGTGGTCCCCAAAGGTATCAAGGATCCAGGATTGACACCGCAGCAATCCGCTGCAAAGGAAGCCTGGGAAGAGGCTGGTATTCGGGGTGAAGTGTCTGACGAGCTGCTGGGGCATTACAAGGTTGAAAAATGGGGGGCGGAATGCGGTGTCGATGTCTATGCCATGCGTGTTAGCGAGATGGTCGATGAGGACACCTGGGAAGAAAACCATCGCCAGCGTCACTGGCTACCGGCAAAAAAGGCAGCGGCCAGTCTGAAACAGCCGGAACTGGGTAGCATGTTGCTGGACCTGGCAGCGCGGTTGAAGGGCTGATATGCCTGAACTTGTCGCAGCGCTGATTCGCCATGCCGAATATCAGCAATTAGCGAATACCCCGAGTGCTCACCAGCCGTTCCCTTTGACAAACAAGGGCAGGGAGCAGGCGCGGCAGGCCGCCAGCAATCTACAGCAGGAAGCCGGGAACTACGGCTGGGATATTGCCGGGGAACTGCACAGTTCACAGTTGCTGAGGGCGTGGGAGACAGCGAGTATCATTGCAGATCACCTGAAAGGAACGCATACGGTCAGCACCTTTGCCGAGCTGGCGGAACGTAGCGTGGGCTGTGCAGCCAACCTGACCATTCAACAGATCGAAACCGTCGTTGGCGAAGATCCACGATGTGACCCCTTGCCCAAAGACTGGAAATCCAACAGCCGGTTCTGTTTGCCTCTTCAGGGTGCTGAATCCCTGGTTCAGGCCGGTGAGCGAGTTGCCGGTCACCTGAAGATCGCCATGCAACAGCTTGCGGAGCAGGCTAGTGATGATACGGTCAGGGTGTTTGTCGGTCATGGTGCGGCGATTCGCCATGCCGCGTATTCACTGGGTATTCTGCGTTTCGAGGAGATTGCCCGATTGAGTATGTACCATGCGGAACCGGTGTATATCGAGTACAGAGAATCAGGCTGGGAACATCTGGCAGGCAAGTGGAAGGTTCGGGACCAGGCAATTGAGCTTGACTGATCATTGATGAAAAACCGAATCAACAAGTTAGTTCCTCATTATAAAGGACAGAAATGGATACAGCCCGAATTGCCTGTCAGGGTGCAGTCCTGGGTTGAAGGCAAAGGCAAATCGCTGCGCCAGAGAAGTTCGGGGCACAAGATTGCTCGTGCGCGGCTGTACAATATGGTTTCGGAGCATCAGTGGCGCTGGCCCAAACACCCGGTTTATTTCATAACCGATATCCATGCCGATGCCGATGCGCTGATCGCTTCGCTGGTAGCATCGGGATGCGTGCGCAAAACGGGAGCTTCAGACAGGGATTTTCGTTTGACGAAAGCCGCACATCACGGACGTTTTGTCATCGGTGGGGATTGCTTCGACAAGGGGCCGAGCAATCTTCGCCTTCTACGCACGCTTAATCGTCTTCACAAGCGGGGCGCGAATTTTCGGTTGCTGGCCGGGAATCATGATATCCGTGTCATGCTGGGTATGCGCAGTGTCGGTCAGTACCGTAACCAGAGTAACGAGCACTTTTTTCTGCGTATGGGCCCCAAGGCTGTGCCGCTGCTCCGTGAAATCTCGGAGCAGCGTCTGGATAAGGCAGCCTTGAAGCGTCTGCCTTCAAACAAACAGGTTAGAAAGCTCCTTTATCCCTCTGAACAATGGGTCGAGCGATTTCCTGATCTTGCCAGGGATTTTCTTTCAAGTGGCACGATCAAGCTTGAAATGGAGAGAATTAAAAAAAAGGTCGAGCGTTTCGAACACCAGTGTGAGTTATCAGGCCTGAGTATGAGGGAGGTTTACGCAGCTACCTTGCAATGGCAGAAAATGTTCCTCAAACCGGGCGGGGAGTTCTACTGGTTTTACAACCGTATGCGATTGTTTTATCGCCAGGGTTCATTCCTGTTCATTCATGCCGGACTCGATGATGAGGTGGCGAAAATGATTAAACACAAGGGTGTAAAACATGTGAACAAGCGCTTCAGAAAACAGTTGAAAGGAAACGACTTGTCTTTCTACCATGGTCCGATAGCGAACAGTATCCGAACCAAGTACCGTGCAGCGGATCACCAACTGACACACAAGGGTGCACGGTTTGCCCATGAGAGTGGTATACATGCCATTATTCACGGCCATCGCAATGTCTATCACGGTCAGCGTATCGTATTACGCAAGGACCTGGTCAATTTCCAGTGCGATACGACCATGGACAGTGGTTCACGCGTTCGGGAAGGTCTCAAAGGTGCGGGAGCCGGTGTGACAATCATTCGTCCAGAGAAGTTGGTTCTTGGTATCAGCAGTGATCACGAGTATATAAAAGTCTTTGAACCATCATCCCTATGTACACAAGAGAATAGATAATGAAAACAGGAAAGCTGAGCTTCAGACATGAATCCCTTCAGGATGCCAGGACAATAAAAGGTATTCTCAAGGCGCTCACAGACGGGTTGGCCAGTGGCAAACTCAGTTTCAGCGATGCTGATGACAGTATCGAGCTTAAACCCAGAGGGTTGATGAAGCTGAAGATCACCGCAACCCAGGAAGACACCATGAACCGCGTAAATATTCGTATCGCCTGGCAATCTGAAGAAAAAACCAGAACTAACAAGGTGGTTAAGGTGAAAAGTAAATAGTGGCTGGAAGCGGTGCTGGAGACGAAGTATAGTATTTACACATTACAACGCGTTATAAACATGAAAGTCGTTGCGTTTTACAATCTCAAGGGTGGTGTCGGAAAAACAGCTTCGGCAATCAACATCGCACACCTGGCCTCGCGCTCGCGGCTGCGCACGCTTTTATGGGACCTGGATCCACAGGGGGCCGCAAGCTGGTACCTGGGTTCCGATGATATGGATACCTTCAGTGCGAAGAAGGTGCTCAAACGCAAGGTAAGTCCTGCTGAGCTGGTGGTCCCTACTGCCTATGAGCGCCTCAGCCTGATTCCGGCTGACTTTTCCTATCGCGGCTTTGACCTGGATATAGACCGGTTCGTTGAAAAGGGTTCGGCGCTCACGCGGACCATCGACCCGTTTAGCGAGACATATTCACTGGTAGTGCTGGATTGTCCGCCAAGCCTGTCGCGGCTGGCGGAAGAGATTTTTGCTGTTGCCGACGCGATCTTTGTGCCTGTCATTCCCACACCGCTTTCTCTGCGAGCATTTCAGCAGGTGCGAGCGTTCATGAAAAAGAAAAAACTTGGTCACAAGCACCTGTATCCTTTTTATACCATGGTCGATATGCGCCGGAATCTTCACCGTAATCTGGTGGAAAACCCTCCTGCTGAGCTGCGGCGTTTGATGCTGCCGCATATTCCTTATTCATCGATGATCGAGAAGATGGGCGAAACCAGGGCTCCGGTGACTGCATTTGCCCCGGGTCATCCCGCTGCACAGGCCTATCAGCATTTATGGGAAGATATATTCTCCATCATTATCTAGCTCTCTGAATGAAAGAGTCGTTTGAAGCGCAGACGATTCGGTTTGCTGGAAAACCTTTCAAAACGCGACTCAAATTCATTTCTGACTCGCTCGGTACTCGTGTGCAAATGCTTTTGCAGGGCATCAAACGCACTCTGCGTGCCTGGCTGCATGACACCATCCTGCGTCATCTGCTCGGCATACTGCTTTAGTGTATGCGTCTGCACTTCCAGATCCTGAAATTCACCGAGATTATCCTGCAGGTCTTTCAGCTCACGAATCAGTCGCCGTATTTTATCCTCCGGATACAGCGATTGAAAAAATTCCATCAGGTAGCGCAGTTTCTTACAGGATTTGCGCAGTTCGTGCAGGTCCGTAGCCGGTGATGCCGGCGTGATAGCACTACCTTCCCGCAGCACGCGCCGGTACATCCGCCAGATTCGCCTGTGTGCGATTTCAACAATCGGCTTCAGGGCATCCTGCGCACCTGGATGTTTGGGCAGCGGCGATGTGAGGAAGCGTCGCCATTGGTCTTTTACCCGCAGGTATGCAGACGATTTCAGGTTGCCAGCCAGTTTCGTCTGTTCCTGCCGCTGTTGAACGGTCAGAAACTGCCGCAGCGGTTCCAGGTCATCACGCAGTGCCTTGGGCAGGGACTTTTTCAGGCTGTTGAATTCCAGCAGGTGGACATCCAGGTCCCGCGTCGGCGTAGTGATGTCGCCGAGCCAGGCAAAGTTTTTCGCAAAGCGGGCACGGCTTTGCTCCGGAAAAACAGATTTCATCTGGGTAAGGGCTGAACGTGTCCTCCGCACTGCAATCCTGAAGTCGTGCAGAAATTCGGTATCCAGGTTTTCAATGGTGCCTTGTTCATTGACTTCCATGGTGTCCAGAAGCACCAGCAGGATATTCCGCATGGCCGCATCAGCGCGCATATCTGCATCCAGGGGAACAGCAAGTTTGCCGGAATATGTCGCGGCCTGTTTACCCTGGCTGGCAAGCGCTATATCCAGCAATGATTGTTCATCACACTGCAGGCCCCACTGGTTCTCAATGTGTCTCGCCAGCCTGGCTGCGGTCTTTGCGTGCTTTTGCAAAGGTTGCAGGCGGATTTCCTTGCGCATTCCAACCGGCTTGCCCGCGGAGTTGATAATGTTATGTTCTGACAGGACCAGAAAAACAAGTGACTTTAGATTCTTGTTGACCACACGCAGGCGCTGACTATGGGTTTCAATAGTGGCTACGGGCAGCATGGCGCGTGGCCCGAATCGCTTCACGAGCATTTGTCTCATGCGGCTTCGGGGCAGCTCCGCGGGAAACCTGGGAGGAGTGGAGTCGAGGGACACCTGTTCGACGATCGGGCCGTTTTTACAGGTACGCAGCAGCAGGCTTGAAGCGGGCGAGTTTTCGTGCCATTCAAGTGTTTCTCCCGCCTGGTAACACAGCCAGTCAAAGCTGTCGTAATAGTGCACCTGCCGGTGTTGCGGCGCATCGACGTTGATTATTTCGAAGGGCAGTCCGGTCTCCAGCTGTTCCTGCCATTGTTGCAAACTGCAGGATTCGGGGAGTGGAAATATTGTATCTACCAACATGATGGAAGGATGCCCTTTCTCTGACGATCGGTCGAAAAGTATTCTGTCAGGGATAGATTCACTGGCTCCACTTGCTATACGGTAATTTTGCCAGTGAAACGTTGTAATAGCGGCGGTCGTCGGAAACCTCCTTGCCAATCCATTGTGGTAATTCTACCTGGTCTGATTCGTTATCAAGTTCTATTTCGGCGAGGACCAGTCCTTCGTTGTCACCATGAAACTCGTCGACTTCCCACAGATGTCCATTTATCGCAACAAAGTAACGGGTCTTGGTAATGATGGCGGGCAAGCAAAGTGACAGCAGCTTTCTGGCATCATCTTCGGGGATCGGGTACTCGAACTCCTGTCTGGAAATTCCCTGGCTCATACCCTTGATAGTCAGAAAAGCCTCATCACCGGCGATTCGCACGCGTACGCTGCGCTCCGGGTCCTGTGAAAGATAGCCCTGGCTGAAGTCCTTGCTGGGAGCACCTTCCTTCCAGTCGGTACCCGTAACAAGAAATTTACGCTCTATTTCGATTGGCATTTTTTGGTACTGGTTATTGCCGGGATATTCTGTGGAGCATAGAACGGTCATTAATCAGGTTCAAGGGCCGTGTATGTGCTTAATTGGCGTAGTCTTTCTGGATGATCACTGATTGAGCGGTTGTGGCCGTGACAATAATTTTTTAGACCGTTGCAAGGGAAAGGCATAGAATTCATTGTATATGATATCAATATCAACCAGTTCGGTGAGAAGCGCAGTGAGCTGCCGGGGTAGTTACCAGAGGGGAGAGACACATGTTCGAATCAGCAAAGATACAGCATGATATCGACAAGGCCAGTTTTGAAGAACAGGTGCCGCAGCTACGTACTGATCTTCTGGATGCCCAGTTCGATCTTGCCGAGGCAAAGAATTTCTCCGTCATACTGGTGTTTGCGGGTATGGAAGGTACCGGTGTTATCGATGCGCTGACCGGCGCCAATACTGTGCTAGATACCCGGCACCTCAACACGTACGCGTTTGATGCAGAGACCGAAGAGGAGGCCGAGAGGCCGCGAATGTGGCGTTTCTGGCGGACTCTTCCGCCACGGGGAGAAATGAGCATCTACGCGGGTTCATGGTACGGAGCGCCGCTGACCGACCGAATTCTGGGACGTTCCAGTAACGCTGACTTCGAACAGGAACTGCAGGCGATTAATCGATTTGAAACAATGCTTGCCGAGGAAGGGGCGCTGATCCTGAAGTTCTGGCTGCATATCAGCAAGGCAGAACAGGTGAAACGCCTGAAGAAAATGAAAGGCAGCGCGCGCACCCGTTGGCGCATCGAGGAGTCACCCTGGGGCGGGTCTGATCGATACAAAAAGGTCAAGGACTCGGCTGAGGAGATGATGCGCATAACCAGTACCGAGCACGCGCCCTGGATTTCGCTGAATACGGAAAATCCGTATTACCGTGGATTGTTCCTTGGAAAAACCATACAGAATGCTATTCGTGAACGCCTGTCACAGGCAGATGACAAACCGCTTGTCACCGCGCCAGTGGAACTGCCCGATATTGACGGGCGTACTGTACTGACAGATCTTGATCTGTCACTTCAACTGGAAAAATCCGAATACAAGAAACAGCTGAAAAAATATCAGGATCGTCTTAATGAACTGGTACAGCACAAAAATTTCAGAAAACATTCGATTGTACTGGTATTCGAAGGTAATGACGCGGCGGGCAAGGGTGGGGCGATTCGCCGTGTGACCGAGTTTCTTGATCCGCGCAGCTACCGGGTCAATCAGTATGCAGCGCCCACCGATGAGGAGAAGCTGCAGCCTTATCTCTGGCGTTTCTGGCGGCATCTCCCCAGGCTTGACCACTTCGCCTTTTTCGATCGTTCCTGGTACGGCAGAGTGCTGGTCGAGCGTGTCGAGGGGTTCTGCTCCGAGTATGACTGGCGCAGGGCTTACGGCGAGATAAACGATTTCGAACAGGAAATGTCAGACGCCGGGACCATTGTCATCAAGTTCTGGCTGGCTATCGACAAGGACGAGCAGGAAGCGCGCTTCAAGGCGCGGGAAGAAACCGGTTACAAGCGTTACAAGATTACCGATGAAGACTGGCGCAATCGGGGTAAGTGGGGCGAATACTCGGAAGCCGTTTGCGACATGATCGATTATACCAGCACCCGGAATGCGCCGTGGACGCTGGTCGAGGCAAACAACAAGTACTATGCTCGCGTGAAGGTGTTGAAAACAATATGCGAGCAGATCGAGAAAAGACTCAAGAAGAAAAAATGAACAGCCCGAAGCTGTGTTGATGTAGGCAGTCGCTGGAATTTTACTGCAGCGACTGGCTAGCGCGGTGTTTCCCAGGCCATGGGATAGAGCAGGTCGAGTACCTGGTTAAATGCGGTCGCGCTTTTTCCAATCGAGCTAACAACATCTTCCCGGGTAATCTTTGTCAGGGAGACTGCCTCTTCCTGTGCGCAATCCAGTGCGGCTGCACTGATGTCCTCGGCATTCAGATCGGAATCCAGTAGCGCACCATACGGGTCGTAGAACGGGGAGCCCAGCGGGTCTTTACTTTCCTGTGCACAATGTGTGACCAGGTCGGCGATATGCAGAATCGAGGCTTCCAGGTGAGCGTCGTGTGCTTCACCGGGATTATGATGATAGAGCACCGAGGCACACAGATTGGCCGGCATATTCCAGTGTGTCAGCAGGACATGACCGACCTCGGCGTGGTCAAAGTCGACCAGCTCGCGCTCGATTTCACAAATATCCCGGTCAGAGCTGGTTCTGATTGACTCGGCTTTACCGATCTCGTCCGGTAGTTTGGTCAGCATCAACAGGCGGCCAACATCGTGCAACAGTCCTGCAGTAAACAGGCGTTCGGCATGAAGTACGTTACAGCGCTGAGCAAGGTTACGGGCTACCAGGGCGCAATACACACTGTGCTGCCAGAAAGCGGCCATATCAATAAGGTTGCTGGGTATGCGGGAGAACACTTCCGCGGCCGAAGCGGCCATTGTCAGGTTACGCAGTTCACGCATGCCGATCAGGTTGACTGCACGTGTGACTGTGTCGATCTTCTTCGGCAGACTGAAGTAGGCGCTGTTGACCAACTTCAGCAGACGGGTAGTGAGGGCAGTGTCCTTGCCCACTACGTCACCAATATCACCGGCAGTCGTATGCGGCGAATCGGTTAGTGCCTGCACCTGAATACAAACTTCAGGGAGTGATACGAGTCGTACGTTGCGCGATACCAGGTCCTGTGGAGTCACGGGGTGTCCTCAAATTCCGTTATTATCAAACTATTGCACAGTGTGACGGCGATACGCTCACTTCCTTTAGGCTTTCGGGCACCACGATAGAGTCGCTAAAATTGAATAATAGCTATATATATAAGTAAGATATGGTAGATATTTAATGTATTATAAGATTATATGGTGATGAGGATTTTGTGAATAAAATGCCGGCGCGGCAAATTCCGGATGCGGCGCATGGCTTATCGGGATCGTAGTTGAGTGATATGTTAAAATTTTCGTTTGTTTGTTGCATGTATTGAAGAGGTGACGGGTGGATTCCACAGGTTGCGCGGCTGCAGAACCCTTTGCCCTGCGGGTATTGGGCGACATGATGGAGCCGGAGTTCGAACACGGCTGTATCATCATTATTGATCCGGAAGGGTTGGTGAAAGACGGTTGTTTTGTGGTCGCTAATCATAACGACGAATTCTATTTCCGCCAGTTGGTTATAGATGACCAGCGTTATCTATTAAAGTGCGTAAACCACGCCTATGACGAAGTCGTTGAAATTTCCGGCCTCGGTGATATTCACGGTGTGGTATCGCAAAAAGCAGGTACGCGTCGCAAGGATCGTAAACGCTACGATTGATTGAATCCGTAACTATTTTTTACTCATCTGTTCCGGTAAAAGTTTCGGTGTGAAGAAATCAATCGCGGTGTCTTCGTCGACAAGATTGCCATCGCCATTGACCATATCCTGTTCATAGTCACTCCAGCCACGCATGCCGGTTTTGAGTGACTTCACTTTTTTGTAGCCCATCTGCTGCATGATATCGGCAGCCAGTGCGCTGCGCTTTCCGGAACGGCAGATGACGACAATATCCCGCTCACGGGCGCTTGCCAGTTCCGGCACGGTTTCTTCGTAGTCGAATTCACAGCTTGTTTCGAGTATGCCGCGCGGGACGTTAAGCGCGCCCTGGATGTGCATCGCTTCATATTCATAAGGTTCGCGGATATCGAGCAGCATCAGGTCGGAGTTATTACTGGTTTCTTCTTCGAGATCCCATGGAAACAGCTCTTCGACACGTTGGAGTGCTGCGTCAACCAGTTCCTGAAAAGTCTTCATTGTTTGTCCTGCGTTGTAAAGAGTGCTCAGGTCGTTGTGCTGTCCCTGTTGTAGCGCAGGCCATATTCAACAGCGATAACGGCGGCCTCAACGCGCGAATGTACGCCAAGCTTGCGTAATATGGCCTTGACGTGAAGCTTTACCGTGCCGTCCGAGATGCCCAGGTTTCGGGCAATTACCTTGTTGGACTGGCCTTCGGCGAGCAGGCTGAGGATTTCGCTTTCTCTGGGCGTGAGTTCGTCGAAAGGCGAGGCTTCGTCCGGGAGGGTGCCGTCACTTTGCACAACCTTGGCGAGTATCGGTGCGAGGTCGGGCGCGACTACTGTTTTACCGCTGACAATGTCGCGTAGAGCCAGGACCAGTTCGTCTGGTTCCATGTCCTTCAGCAGGTAGCCTTGTGCTCCGTTGCGCAGCGATTCAACAAGATCACGTTCTTCGGTGCTGGTTGTGAGCATGACAATCGGGTTTTTGAAGCCGGATTCGCGCAGGCGTTTGAGTACGCCAATACCATCGATATCCGGCATGCGCATATCCAGCAAAACGATATCGGGTTCCAGTTCAGCTGCACACTTCAGGCCTTCGTGACCATCACCAATAGAGGCGATGACTTCAATGTTACGGTGCGCCAGCAAGCCCTCGAGTCCGACACGGAACAGGGTGTGATCATCAATTAACAGCACACGCAGCCCCATATCAGTTGATTGCCTGGCTGGAGGGGAAGGCGACATTGACGCTGTCTGTCTCGTCGTTGTCCGCGGGTGTGTTATCGGGTATGGGGAAGCGCAGAATGACCCGGGTACCTTCACCGATGTCGCTCTCTATTTTTATTTCGCCGCCAATACGCGCAGCGCGTTCCTCAAGTATATTCAGTCCCAGGTGTTCACCGGGGCCACTCTCCATAACCTTGTTCTGGATACCGATACCATCATCTTCGACCATTACCATGTAGTGCCTGTCACTTCCGGCGCGCATCAATACACGCACTGCATTCGCTTCGCTGTGTTTGCGGATATTGGCCAGTGCCTCCTGAATAATGCGCAGCACCTGGATTTCAACTTCAGCAGGGAGTTTGGTTTCATCCCATTCAAGTTGCAGGAAGGCGCTGATCTCCGAGTTGCGACGGAAGCGTTCTACTGCCTGTTCCACTGCCGGGATCAAACCTCGTTTGTCCATGGGAGCGCGGAAGTGGGCAATCAGTTCGCGTAACTCCGTGTAGGCTTCGTCGATACTGTTCTCGATGACTTCCAGTTCCTGCCAGAGTGCGGACTCCTTGCCGCTATGCAGTGTTTCATCAAGTACGCGTACCTGGAATCGCAGGCTGGCGAGGCTTTGCGCCAGCGAGTCATGCAGTTCGTTGGCCAGGCGGGTGCGCTCTTCCATAATAGACAGCACATTGGCTTCTTCATCGAGCCGTGATTTTTCGATGGCCATGCCCAGGTGGTGACCGATACTGGTCAACAGGTCTTTCATGTCTTCGCGCTCGACCAGTCCCTTTTGCTCGGTGAACAGGTTGTAGACGCCGAGGACCTTGCCACGGTAACGCAGAGGCACGGCAATCATTTCTGCGTTGCCTTCGTCAAAGAACGGTCGCCCTGCAAATTTTCCGCAGCCATCCACGTTGGGCAGCGCATGCACTTCACCGCTTTGTGCCACCTGGCCGCAGATGCATCGATCTACGCTGATCAGTTGTTCCCGCTTGACGACTTCCGGGTCGAGACCGCTGCTGGCAATCAGTTGCATGTTGCCTTCATCAGTGAGCATACGCACAGTGCCGGCACGTGCATCGACGACATCCTTGAGGGTGTGCAGAAATCGCGTCAGCAGATCTTCGAGGTTGCTCGCGGCATTGATGTTGGCGGCAATGTCGTAAAGAATTTCCAGCGAGTGGGTTTTCTGCTGGATACGTGCAGTCTGTTTTTCGACTTCGCTGTGCATGTGCAGTGACAGGGATTCGATCCGGTCACCGAGTGAATTAATGTCCTGGTAAAGCTCGCTGAAGTCAGGCTGGTGGGCTTTTGGCAAACGCGCATCGAGTTTGCCATCACCCATCAGGCTTACCCAGTGGCGTAGTTCGGTCAATGGACCAAGCAGGTCGCGCCGGGCAATATGGAAAGTAAATGAGAGCAGCATGACGCCGCCCAGTAAAAGCACGCTGTTGGCCAGGTGCAGCCAGGTATTGGCATCTGAGTGCAGCAGGAACCAGAGATTGATGGCGCCGAGGATGAACAGCAGAATGCCAAGCGCGGAAAGGGCGCCGAGGAACTGACCGGTAGTAGGCCAGTCGAGCAGTCGGCGCGCCTTGATCCGCCTGACAGTTCTTGATTCGTTGTTTGCCATAAGCGGCATTATACAGCCGGGCAGTGGCGTGTTCAGCTTTGATTCTGCTGCGCTGGATCGTTGGGATTTATAAAGATAATTTCCATATTTCCCTCAATATCCACATAGTCAATGACGGTTCCCGTGAGTTTGTCCATACTTGGTGGGGCCACGACTATGGTTATGCCTTCAGACTGGAACGTCTGGTCACCCTCGTGCTTGTTGTCATCAAAGCCCAGTGCGTAGTGGAAACTGCCATCCTGCTGGCTGGTTACGGCAACACGCAGTGGCATATTTTCCATGCCACCCTGGGTGGCTGACGCGCGTATCTGTTCTGCGGCATTTGGGGTTATAGAAATCATGATTTACCCTTGCTGTGTGGTTTGTATGTGGAATGAACCGGCATCTTGCCGTCCTTTGCAGGTGGCGACAAAACGCAGGAAATCTTCGGTCCAGCGATTGCTGCGAGTGGTGCGCTGGTGTGTATAGCAGGCCATGAGGTTTTTATAGATGTAACCATCGTGGCTGCCATCGATGCCGGTGCCGCGCAGTACCCGGAAAGCATAGTTGTCCGGCTGCTCCAGTTTTTCCAGGGCCGAATAGTGGAACTCATGGGCGCTTATGGTTGTATCGGCAGCCATATTTCCCCAGGGATGCTCCGGGGTGGTATTCAGGCGCACATAGCCACGGCCTTGAGGGCGTTCGTGCATGACAGTATCGCCGGGCACTGCGCCGACCATTTCGCAACATGTGCCTTTCCATTCCAGGCTGCGGGACAGGTACATCAGCCCGCCGCATTCGGCGTAAGTGGGTAAACCTGCTTCTATCGCGGCCTTGATGGCCGCTCGCAGTGTATGGTTGTCCTGCAGTTGCTGCATGCAGCTCTCGGGGAAGCCGCCACCGATAAATAGCCCATCGATGTCCGGCAAACCGGTGTCGCGCAAAGTGTCGATATCGACCAGTGTTGCTCCAGCCTGTGTCATTGCCTCGAGGTCGCCAGGGTAATAAAACCCGAAAGCTTCGTCCCGGGCAATGCCGATTCTCAAGGGTTGATCAAGTGCAGCGATATGGCAGGGTGGCTGCGCAGGTGCTGGCGGCACGTCGTTCTCAGCGGCAATCTGAATCAGTGCCTCGAGGTCGATCTGTTCGCTAATGCGCTGTCCGATTTCATGTATCTGGCGCTCGGCAGTGTCCTGCTCATTGCTTGGGATCAGGCCGAGGTGGCGTTCGAGAATCTCCATGCTGCTGTCGCGCGCCACGGCACCGATAACCTGCACGTCTGTATAGTGTTCAATGACCGCGCGCAGTTTCGACTCATGGCGGCTGCCGCCCAGCTGGTTGAGCACGACGCCCGCGATACGGATATCCGGGTCGAACGCCTGGTAGCCGAGAATCAGTGGTGCGATTCCGCGAGTCATGCCGCGTGCATCGAGAACCAGCACGACAGGTGCGCCCAGCAGCTTGGCCAGCGCTGCATTGCTGTTACTACCATCAAGGTCGAGTCCGTCGTAGAGCCCTTTATTACCCTCGATGATGCTGATATCTGCGCCCTGGGCATAGTGGCCAACAGTGTCACGGATTTCATCGCGCTCCATGGTGTAGAAGTCGAGGTTATGACAGGTCTGGCCGGAGGCGCGGCCCAGCCACATCGGATCGATGTAATCGGGCCCCTTTTTGAATGGTCTGACTTTAAGTCCACGCTCGCGTAGCGCAGCACACAGACCCAGCGTGACTGTGGTTTTACCCGAGGACTTGTGAGCGGCGGATATGAATACTTGAGTCATGACCCTGATAAAACCAAAAAAGCCGGCAGTAGTGTAACTGCCGGCCGTGTTGGGCGTAAATCAGATTCGTGGCTAGTATGGAACCGCGAATCTTTACTAATCAGCTTTGGCAGCTGCGTGTGGATCGATGGCGGCATCTGCGAGTGTTTCCGGCAGGAAGCGAAGCACGCGCACCGCGATTGTTACCATCAGCAGGGCAAAAGCAATGCCACCAGCACCCAGCGTGATTTCCCAGATCGACGGGCTGTAGCTGTTGATCCCGCCATCGAAGAAGCTGCTGGTGACCTCGTAACCCGGGAAAATTTCCAGCGGGTAGGCCTGACCACCGATCAATATGACGTAGAGCTGGGCGAAGCCACCCACGATCACCAGGGCTGCGGCGGTGGCTATAGCCGGCCGTGATTTGCCGATTGTCGGGTGATACAGCATGAACAGCGGGATAAGGCTGCCGAGAATAATCTGGCCGATCCAGAACAGCTTGGTATAAATGCCGCCATCAAGAAGGATGAAACGTTCGATACCGTGATGCTCGGTCGCGTAAAGATTGGTGGTGTGATAAACAAACACGAAATACAGTACAGCGCCGATAAATACACCCAGCAGATTTTTCAGCCGGTAGAGTATGGCATCGCCAAGCGGACGGTTGGTCCAGTTATAGGAAGCCATCAGCACCAGGATGAAGACTGCCAGTCCGTAAGCGAAGGACATGATGACGAACATGGGAGCCATCAACGCGGCATCGTAGGCCTGGCGGGCTACCAGCCAGCCGAAGATTGAGCCGGTACCAGTGGTCAGTATCAGGCGCCAGATAAAGGCGACGAATCCGGCTACCGGGTAGTGCTTGTTCATTTTATTTTCCATCATGAACCAGAGGTACACAACGGTGATTACCAGGAAGCCGTTATACAGGATGATGTTCCAGGCAAAGATCGACTTGAAATTGTAATAGGTCATGGCCACGATCAGGCGGTCCGGATGACCGAGGTCGAGTACCAGTACCATCAGGCCGCCGAGCAGGAGGGCGATAGCCAGCAGGCCGGAAAGGCGGCCCAGAGGTTTATACAATGGTTTCCCGAACACCGTGCCGATAGAGGCAACATTGAGTGCCCCGGAGGCGGCGACAATCAGGAAAATGGCAAACACGTGCGGCATACCCCAAACGATCTGGTTACTCATGCCGGTCACATGATGACCGGAGTGCTCCATGTGCAGAACCGCACCGAGCGCCAGGAGCATGATGGCACCCAGTCCACCCAGCAGTACCCAGAAGCCAGTGCTCTTGCCTTCAGTTTCGCGATAAATTAGCGCAGTTTTCATTTGATGATTCGCCAGTCCGATGGTTGTGTTAAATACCGCGGTAACGAACGCCGGTGTTCAGGCCGAGGTCGCCACGCAGTTCAACGCTGTCGTGTTTCTGCAGTTCCCTGGAGATCTCGCTGTTTTCGTCGTAGAGATCGCCAAAGATCAGGGCATTGTGATTTTCTGCACTGCAGGCTTCGACGCATGCCGGGGTTCCACCTTCATCGACACGATGAACACACATCGTGCAGGATTCGACCGTGCCCTTGCCGCGTGGCGCCCAGGGTTTCTGGTCATGCAGGTCTTCGTGAATGAAGCTGCGTGCCTTGTAAGGGCAGGCCATCATGCAGTAGCGACAACCGATGCAAATGTGCTTGTCGACCAGTACGATCCCGTCGTCACGACGGAACGAAGCACCGGTAGGACAGACATCAACGCACGGTGCTGTTTCACAGTGCTGGCACATGAGCGGCAGTGTCTTGGCGTAACCGGTCGACTTGTTTTTGATCTCGACGGTCCGTATCCACTGTGTGCGCTGTTCCGGCGCTGAATTCGGTTCTGAATCGCCCCAGCCGTTCTCGGTTTCACAGGCAGTGACGCAGTCATTACAGTTGTCAGCGCACTTGTTGGTATCAACCAGAATACCCCAGCGTTTGTCACCGGTGACTGGTTGATCTGCTGGCCTGGCGCTAGCCGGTGCTGTCAGAAAAACACCCGGTGCGATAGCCGCAGCACTCGTTGCAGCGCTTGCCTTGACGACAAACTCCCGGCGGGAGGGATCTACCGGTTTGCTGTTTTCGCTCATTTGTCTTTCCCTTCTGCGGCCGGTATCTGCAGGGTATTGCTGGTCAATGCCTGGTCGGAATGGTGAACTGCGCCGCCTGAGACCTTGTGCAACGTGGAAGATCTCTCCGGTTTGGTGGCATGACACTGGAAACAGTCGATGCTGACAGAAGCATAGGTGTGGCAACTGGAGCAGAACTGGTCCTGCGCATTTACCGGAATATATTCACCCTGCTCATCTTTGGCTGTATGGCAGTTTACACATTCTTCCAGGGAGTGCTGTCGGGTACGAATACCCTCGTGCACGGTTTTATCCCGCTGGTGAAGTATGTAATTCATGTGGTTCTTGCGCATCTCTTCTTCAGGTTCGACGCATTCCTGCGTGGCACTGTAGTGCGTTTCCGGTTCCGGGAACGAGAGATTCGAGAACGGCAGCGTTTCCATATCATCTGCCGTGGCTGGCAAAGGCAGCCACAGCAGTGACAGGATGAACAGGCCGAGTATACGACCCATGTTATTCACCCAGGGCCATATCGATGTAGCCGGTCGGGCAGACATCCGCGCAGATGTGGCAGCCGATACACTTGTTATAGTCGGTATCCACGTAACGACCAGTGGTGGCTTCATCCTTCTTCACGCGGAACACAGCATCCTGCGGGCAGAAGATAACGCAGTTGTCACATTCGAAGCACATGCCACAGCTCATGCAGCGGTTGGCTTCTTCGACAGCTTTCTCGTCGCTCAGACCTCTCATGCGTTCTTCGAAGTGGCCCAGTACCTGTTCCGAGTTCGGCACGTCTTCTTCACGCAGTACGCGTTCGGTGTACTCGAAGTGGCCAAGGAACAGTTTGTCGGCAGAGATCACTTCCTGCTTGGAACGGTCTTCGTAGTTGTGAATTGCAAACTTCTCGAAGTTGGTACCGCGGGTTTCGCCAACAGTATAGGCTTCCGGCTCCAGGCCAGCTTCCTTCATCTTGTCCAGCAGAGAGAAGTGGTGCTTGTCGACTTTCGGACGTTTCTTCAGTTCGGCATTCTGCAGGTAGTTGTCGATAGACTCTGCAGCGATTGCGCCCTGGCCGATAGCGGTAGTCAACAGGTGTGGACGGACGATATCGCCGGCAACGAAATGACCGGGACGATTTGGTACCTGGTAGAACTTGTCGGCATCGATCAGGTTGCGATCGTTGGCGTAATCTTCGACACCGCTCATGTCGCCGCCCTGGCCGATGGCGGAGACGATCATGTCACATTCGATGACGTACTCTTTACCGCCTTCGATAGCAACCGGACCGTTACCTTCCCACTTGGCATCAACCAGCTTGAGGGCTGTGGCGCGACCGGTGTCATTACGGATGATTTCCACCGGCATGACTTCGTTCAGGATATCCACGCCTTCGGTCAGCGCATCGTTCACTTCGTGTTCGGCAGCAGTCATCTGGTCACGAGCGAACAGGGCGGTCAGGGTGACGTTGTCGCAGCCTTTTTTGAGTGATGCGTCAACGGCCTCGTGTGAAATCTTGCCGTTCACCACGTCTTCCGGGTTTTCGCTCAAGTCCTTCAGCGTACCGATTCGACGTGACACGGATACGACGTCGATGGAGGTATCACCACCACCCACGCAGACGATGCGATTGGCCGTGTAGTGCATCTCGCCCTTGTTGAATTGCTCAAGGAATTTCACTGCAGAAACGCAGTTCGGGGTTTCTTCCCAGCCTTCCAGCGGCAAGCCGCGGCCAGTCCAGCAGCCCAGTGCCCAGAGAACGGCATCGTAGTCTTTATCGAGATCTTCGACAGAGACATCGCGGCCAACGCGGGTGTTGGCTTTGAATTCAATCGCGCCCATATCAAGGATGCGCTGACATTCCTGATCCAGTTCGTCACGCGGAATACGGTAGTTAGGGATGCCGTAGCGCATCATGCCACCGAGTTTCTCGTGGTCATCGATAATGGTAGATGCAATGCCACGACGGCGCAGCTGGTATGCGGCAGCCATGCCGGCAGGACCACCACCGATGATGGCGACTTTCTTGCCAGTCAGCGCGGCACCTTCTTCAAACTTGAAACCTTCCTTGAAGGCAGCGTCGCCGATGTACTGTTCAACAGCATTGATGCCGACGAAGTCTTCAACTTCGTTACGGTTACATCCGTCCTGGCAAGGTGCCGGGCAGACGCGACCCATCATGGCCGGGAAGGGGTTGGCATCGGTTGAACGGCGGAATGCATATTCCTGCATGCTGACGTCTGCGGGCGGTTTTTCGATGCCGCGAACGATATCCAGCCAGCCGCGGATGTCTTCACCGGACGGGCAGCTTCCCTGGCAAGGCGGGGTACGGTGTACGTAGGTCGGGCACTTATGGGACTTGTCGCCTTCAAAAATAGCATCGTTCCACTTGTCCCAGGTGTGGTTGCCATCTTCAAATTTTCTAAACGTCAGTTTCTTGTCATCACGAGAAGTAGCCATGCCTATTCTCTCCTAGTTCAATTGAATCCCGGTAGGTGATTCAAAGTTTTAAAACAAAAATTACTCAGTTTCACCGTCGAGCTCAGCTTCCTGTTCAGAACCCTTCAAAACGATGGCGTTGCTGACCAGCTGATGCACGCTGACAATCTGATCCATTGTGAATCCGTAATAGGGCAATGTCTTCGCAAACTGGCTCTTGCAGATCGCGCAGATCGCCGCAATATTGGTGACCTGATGTTCGTCGGTGACGCGTTTCAGCGCCTCCATACGGGGCTGTGCACCCTTTACGCGCAGCTCCATAAGATCATCGGTCAGCAGTCCACCACCACCGCCGCAGCAGAACGTGGCGTCGTGAATGGTGTCCTGCGGCATGTCGTAAAAATAGTTACAACTTGCCTTGATCACTTCACGAGGAATAGTGAACTGGCCACCTTCTACCTGACCCATGCCAGCGCCACGCGCAACATTGCAGGAGTCGTGGAAGGTCAGCTTCATGTGGTCATTTTCTTCCTTGTTCAGGCGCAGTTTATTGTCCTTGATCAAGTTATTGGTGAACTCGCAGATGTGCTGCGGGATCGGGTAATTCTGATCGAGGAAATCGAACGGGCCGGCAAGGGTGTTCAGGAAGCTGTAGGCGACGCGCCAGGCGTGACCGCACTCACCGAATACGATGCGTTTTACGCCCAGCTCCAGGGCCGCTTCGCGGATGCGCATCGAAACTTTGCGCATGTTTTCGTAACTGCCGATAAACATACCGAAGTTGGCGGCTTCACTGGCTTTGGAACTGCAGGTCCAGGAAACGCCGGCTTCGTGGAAGACCTTGGCGTAACCGATCAGGCCGTCAACGTGAGGTTCGGCGAAGAAGTCAGCAGATGGGGTTACCAGGAGAATATCTGCGCCTTTTTCGTCCAGCGGCAAGCGCACCTTCACGCCGGTGTCTTCTTCAATTTCTTCTTCGAGACCTTCCAGCGTGTCTTTCAGAGCCGGTTCCGGCAGCCCCAGGTTGTTACCAATGACATAGACCTTGCCAATGATTTCGTTACAGTACTTCTGGCCCTTGCCAACGCTGTCGAGAATTTCGCGCGCAGCCATGGAGATTTCGGCGGTGTCGATACCATAGGGGCAGAACACCGAGCAACGGCGGCACTGTGAGCACTGGTGGAAATAGCTGTACCAGTCATCCAGGACTTCTTCTGTCAGATCGACGGCACCAACCAGTTTGGGGAAATACTTGCCGGCAAAGGTGAAGTAACGGCGGTAAACCTTGCGCAGCAGTTCCTGGCGGGCAACCGGCATGTTCTTTGGATCGGTTGTGCCGAGGAAGTAATGACACTTGTCGGTGCAGGCACCACAGTGCACGCAGATATCCAGGAAAACCTGCAGGGAACGGTACTTGCCGAGCAGTTCGCCCATCTTGTCGATGGCGACATCTTTCCAGTTATCCGGCAATTCGCCCGGGAAGCCCAATGGTCCCTGAAACTGCTCCTTCGCGATAAACGGCGCAGAGTGCTTCATCGTGTCCGGCACCAGCTTCGGGATGATGGGGTATTCGTTAAGTTTTGGTACTTCGTAATCAGCCATGCCTAATCCTCAAGTCCCTTACTGTTTCGCTTCCAGTTCTTTTGCCCAGTCGGCAATGTGACGGCGCTCGCGGGAGCTGTCGGTCTGGTTTCTGGTCGGGCTGAAGAAAACGCCCGGTGCGTGCAGCAGTTTGCTGATCGGGAAAATGATCATCAGTGTTGCAACCAGCCCCAGGTGAACCATAAGCAGGGGATCGGTAGGAAGGGGTTGCGGCGAGAAACGCATCAAACCCAGGAAAAAGGCCTTCACGGCGACAATGTCGGTATGGGCGAGGTAGGTCATGCCCAGGCCGCTGAACCCTATACCGACCAGCAGGGCCAGCATCAGGTGATCAGACGGTGTCGAGATATAACGTACACGGTCGACCAGAAAACGGCGTGCCCACAGCCCCAGCAGTCCGATGACCATGGCGAAAGCAGCATATTTGCCAAATGGCTGGACCCAGTTAACCCAGAACCAGACCGGCTCGGTGAAGTAGCGCAGGTGGCGCAGCAGGACAAGCAGCATACCGAAGTGGAACAGGTAGCCGAAAATCCAGGTCCATTTATTGGAGCGGAACAGGCTTTCGAAAAATGCCACTTCGCGGAACATGCGAAATGCCACGCCGGTTTCCGTGCGCGGTGCCGGCATAGTCGGTATCACTAAAGGAGAGGGTGTCTGGGCGTATTTCTTGATACGCATTGCGACGCCGACTACCAGGATAATCGTCGCAATATAGAACAGTCCGACATATAGAGTCGTAGCCAGTGTCACGCGGCACTCTCCTCAGCATTGATTTTGTATAAAACAAGGGGGAGGCAAGCTCCCCCCGTTGTCTTGCAAGGTCTGATGATTTAGACGCAACCAGTCGGCTTTGGCAGACCAGCGTACTTACAAGCCTGCTTGGCAGGACCGTAAGGGAACAGTTCGTACAGGTACTTGCTGTTGCCCTTGTCCTTGCCCAGCTTCTTGCCGATGGCCTTGGTCAGCACGCGAACGGCTGGAGCGATCTGGTACTCTTCATAGTACTCACGCAGGAAGTTGATTACTTCCCAGTGGGCATCGGTCAGGTCGCTACCGTCTTCTTTTGCCATGATGGTGGCAACTTCAGGTTCCCACTGGTTCAGATCAGCCAGGTAACCTTCTTCATCAACTTCCAGGGACTTACCGTTAACTTCGATTGGCATGTTTGCTCTCCTTGTTTGCAGCGTCTAACTGCAAATCAGTTGCGGTTTTATAACCAGGACTGCACCTTGTCATATTCAGCGACAAGGTCCACGAATCCGCCGTAATCAACAACCTCGAGGCCGTCGATTATGTGATGTTCAGACATACCGCGTGCGGTGACATCCGGGCCCAGTACATAGATCTTGTGATCTTTTAGCGAGGCCTTGACCTTTTCAGCAACCACTGTGTTGTCGAATGCGGCATAGACGCCGTCTTCGATCAACAGAATTGCGGCACCCTTGACTGCGTGGCGCAGCGCGGTGTCCAGTGTGCGGCGCTCAAAAGGCGATTTGTTTACCGTGTGTAGCATTGGCATAGTAATTCTCTCCGTATCAGAAGCTCAGGATGACTTCCTGCTCTTCCATCAGTTCGGCGAGCTGGTCCTTGTCAATAACCTGCACAGGGACAATCAGATCGTCTGTAGTCAGGCCTCGCGATTCCAGCGATTCCCGTTCCACATACAGCTTCTCGACATCGTAACCTTCGAGGGCACGGTAGGTCGGAGAGAAGTTCTTTACGCCGATTGCTTCGGTGTTCTGTTCCTTCTTGATCTGATAGACGCCGTCATCCATAAACACAAGCGTGACATCCTGTTCGAAGGCGGCGGCGATCAGCACAACTTCCAGCGACTCCAGGGCATAGATAGTGCCGTAGGGGGCGCGACGATTGACATACATGAACTTGCGGATCGGGCCCTCAAGTTCGTCGTCTTCCCATGGTTCTGCCATAACTCTATATCCTCAATTAGTCGCCGAAAATGACCATGCGGTCAGACTGGATGCCGGCCTCGATCAACTGGCCAAGACCAGAGATGCGGAAACCGTCGGCCATGTTATGACCGTCTTTTCCCTGCCGTTTGGCTTCATTTTCGTCAAGGATGCCGCGGCGCTGGGCCGCAGCAATACAAATAACCAGGTCCAGGTCGTATTTCGCTGCCAGATCGGTCCACTGCTGGGCGATGTTACGGTCGTCCTGCGGTGGAACCGCATAACGTGTGCCGTTGTTAACACCGTCGTGGTAGAAGAACACGCGCATAACCTCGTGTCCTTTTTCCAGTGCAGCTTTGGTGAACTGGATCGCACTGTCAGCAGACTGATGCTGATATGGGCCTTCGTTAACCAGTACGGATAACTTCATTCAGCTTCTCCCAGCTCAGAAACGGATGTGGGTAGATGCGTTCAGGCTCGCACGAGCGCCACGCCAGTTGTCCACATGGTACTTGGTGAACGGCAGACCGGTAACCTCGAAGAATCGTGGCCAGCCGATACGCTCAACCCATTCGTTGATGCGTTCCCAATCCTTCGCGCCAGCCTTGTATTCTTTCAGGATGCGCTTAACGATGGCAGTAGCTTCAGGCCAGCGTGGCGGATTGTTCGGGATACCGGAAGCAACCAGCTTCTGGAAGGTAGGCTTGCCGCGGGCGTTGGAGTGATTACCACCAATCCATACAGCCAGCTTGGAGTGCTCGGCATCGTTGATCTGCATTGGCGGGCAGGGCGGGAAGCAGGCACCACAACAGATACATTTCTTTTCGTCGACTTCAAGCGAAGGTTTGCCGTTAACCATGGCAGGACGAATAGCTGCTACCGGGCAGCGGGCAACAACCGAAGGACGTTCGCAGACGTTGGAGACCAGGTTATGGTCGATTTTCGGCGGCTTGGTGTGCTGAACGTTAATAGCGATATCGCCCTGGCCACCACAGTTGATCTGGCAGCATGAAGTGGTGATATGCACACGGTTGGGCATGTTCCAGGCGGTGAATTCGTCGATCAGTTCGTCCATCATCGATTTCACAACGCCGGAAGCATCGGTACCAGGGATGTCGCAGTGCAACCAGCCCTGGGTGTGAGACAGTGAAGTCACCGAGTTCTTGGTGCCGCCGACAATGAAGCCTGCGTCGGTCAAGGCGCTGATCAGCGGCTGAACCTTGGCTTCGTCAGTGACGATATATTCGATGTTGGAGCGGATGGTGAAACGGATGAAGCCATCCGCGAATTTGTCACCGATGTCACACAGGGTGCGCAGGGTGAACACATCAAGAATACGCTGGGTGCCAGCCTTGATTGTGTAGACTACGTCGCCGCTAAATGCCACGTGACGCAGAACGCCGGGTTGCGGGTCATCGTGGTATTTCCACTGACCGAAATTCTTGCGCATCGCAGGATGCATGTACTGGAAACCGTCGGGGCAACCTGATTCGATCGGCTCCCTCATATCTGCCATTGACATGTTACTCTCCCAATTGTGAGTTCTGTCTAACGTTGGGCCGGGGCGGGGTTATCCCGCCCCGAAACCAATGTGTAGTACCGGGTGATCAAGTCGAGGTGACTTACGCGCTGGCCTTTTCAGACTGACGCTCGAACCACTTCTCGGCTTCCTCGTCCCAGCCGTCCATACGGACATAGGATGACTGACGCGGGCTGCTGACCATGTTCGGGTCAACGTCGACGTCGATACCTTCAAGGAAGTTAACCAGACCGATACGCTCGATCATTTCACCGCAGCGCTCGTGTTCCAGACCGTTCTCTGCCCAGAAATCGATGATTTCTTCAGCCAGCTCGGTCAGGGACTCGTAATCTTCTTCGGTATCCAGCTTCTTGAACGGAACCACCACGGTACCCATCAGGTCACCGATTTTCAGGGTGCGCTTACCACCGATAAGGATGGTGACGCCCCGGTCGTCGCCGGGGTGCAGAGCCTTGGGCATAACGTTCAGGCAGTGCATGCAGCGTACGCAATTGTGGTTGTCAACGGTCAGTGTGTCGTCGTCGTTCAGGGTCAGCGCCTGGGTTGGGCAACGCGTGGTGACGTTGTCAATAATGTACTGACGACCCTTCTTGGCAACGTAGGCCTTGATTTCTTCCTGGTCGATCTTCATGTCGTCGCGCCAGGTGCCAATGACGGCGAAGTCAGAACGTTCGATAGAGTTCTGGCAGTCGTTCGGGCAACCGGAAACCTTGAACTTGAACTTGTAGGGCAGAGCCGGGCGGTGAACGTCGTCGGTGAAGTTGTTCACCAGGTGACGGTGAGCCGCATGTTCGTTGGTGCAGGACATTTCGCAACGAGCAGCACCGACGCAGGACATGGCAGTACGCACGCAAGGACCGGCGCCACCGAGATCCCAGCCGAATTCATTGATTTCATCAAAGAAGTGCTGAGTGTTTTCGGTAGTGGTACCGATGAACATGATGTTACCGGTCTGACCGTGGAAGGTCTGCAGGCCGGAGCCCCATTTTTCCCAGCTGTCAGCCAGCTTGCGCATCATGTCGGTGGTGTAGTAGTTAGCCGGAGTAGGCTGAACGCGCAGGGTGTGGAATTCTCTGGATTCAGGGAAGGCGTCGCCGACTTCAGAGAAACGCGGGATGATGCCGCCGCCGTAACCGTATACAGAAACGGTGCCGCCTTTCCAGTAACCCTTGCGAGTTTCATAGGAGTGCTCGAGCTGACCGAGCAGGGAGTTAGTTACTTTACGGATACGCTCATCGGGGTGGTCATCGCGCAGACGCTTGATACCAGAAATGAAACTCGGCCAAGGGCCATTTTCCAATTCGTCGAGCATAGGCGTTGGGTAATGCTTGTCAGCCATGTGCCTTCTCCTTCCTGTTTGTTGTGGCGGGGCTGCGTACGATCAGAACCGCCGTTACGTGACGTCAAAAATCAGTTTTCGGTACTTCCAA
>Ga0316189_10000713_pt1 | contig 33133 bp, 29 predicted proteins | sample LowCovwburrow_MG_FD_204930 | JGI IMG/M metagenome (GOLD analysis project Ga0316189, IMG submission 204930) | Coastal sediment microbial communities from Maine, United States - Lowes Cove worm burrow | ecosystem: Environmental > Aquatic > Marine > Coastal > Sediment | place: USA: Maine...
TGGCGCTTGTTTGCAGCAGACAGGCGGACGCCTTCCCAGCGGCCGAACGTCGGTGACCCGACCCGTACGTCGACAGCGACGTCGAACACCTCACCCTCCAACACAGAGCAGAGCTTGCCCTGGTCGTTCGGGTGTTGAAGATGAAGGCCCCTGAGGATACCGCGCGCCGAGAGCGAAAGATTGTCCTGAACGAACTCGGCCGGGAGACCGGCTTCTTGATAGCGATCTCGCGAATACGATTCCATGAAAAAGCCGCGCTCATCGCCGAAGACGTTCGGCTCGATGATCAGCAGCCCGGGAATGCCGGCCGGCTGGACCTTCATACCCCAAGTCCTTCGGCCAACGCCCGCAGATACTGGCCGTACTCGGTCTTGATGAGCGGATCGGCAAGGCGCGAGAGCTGCACAGCATCGATCCAGCCCTTGCGAAAAGAGATCTCCTCGGGGCAGGCGGCGCGGAGCCCCTGGCGATCCTGAATCGTCTGGACGAAGTTGGCGGCCTGGAGCAGCGCGACCGGCGTACCAGTGTCGAGCCAAGCCACCCCTCGGCCGAACTTCTTCAAGCGGAGCTTCCCGGCTTCGAGGTACCTGCGGTTCAGATCGGTGATCTCGAGTTCGCCGCGCGCCGATGGCTTGAGAGCCTTCGCATGCTCGACGACATCTGCGTCGTAGAAGTAGAGACCAGCCACCGCGTAGTGGGACTTGGGCTGCTTCGGCTTCTCCTCGAGGCCGACGACGAGGCCATCTTCGTCGAACTCCGCCACTCCATAGGCGGATGGGTCGCTGACGTAGTAACCGAAAACCGTCGCGCCATCGGTCTGCGCTGCGCTCTCCGAAAGCAGTCCCTGAAGGCCGTGCCCGTAGAAGATGTTATCGCCGAGAACCAGAGCGCACGAGTCGCCGTCGATGAAGCGCTCCCCGATGAGAAACGCCTGCGCGAGTCCGTCCGGGCTCGGCTGGGCCTCGTATTCGAAGCGAAGTCCCCAGCTCTGTCCATCGCCGAGAAGCGCCTGAAACGAGGCCTGCTCGTGCGGCGTAGTGATGATCAGAATATCCCGAATTCCCGCCAACATGAGGGTCGAGAGCGGGTAGTAGATCATCGGCTTGTCGTAGATCGGCATGAGCTGCTTGCTCACGCCCTTCGTGAGGGGGTGCAGGCGGGTACCCGACCCGCCCGCCAAGATGATGCCCTTTTTGATCACGCAGCTGCCTCTATCCCGCACGGTCGCGGTAGTTCAGTTCCATCCACTTGCGATACTCGCCTGAGCGCACGCCGCTCACCCAAGCCTGGTTCGACAGATACCATTGCACGGTCTTGCGAATCCCGGTGTCGAACGTTTCCTTGGGCTCCCATCCGCATTCTTCTCGTATCCGGCTCGCATCGATCGCGTAGCGAAGATCATGGCCGGGGCGGTCAGTAACGAACTCCTTGAGCCCGAGAAGGTCGGCGACCGGCGTCCCGGTTTCATCTGCGACGATCTGGCAGAGGGTGTCAACGACCTCGATGTTCTTCTTCTCGTTGTTGCCACCGATGTTGTAGGTACGCCCGACAGCGCCTTTCTGAATCACGGTCCAGATCGCCTCGCAATGGTCTTCGACGTACAGCCAGTCGCGCACGTTGAGACCCTGCCCATAGATGGGAAGCGGCTTTCGTTCGAGGGTGTTGAGAATGATCACCGGAATGAGCTTCTCCGGGAACTGCATCGGTCCGTAGTTGTTGGAGCAGTTGGTGATCTTCACAGGAAGGCCGTAGGTGCGGTGATAGGCTCGAACGATGTGGTCGCTCGCGGCCTTCGAGGCTGAATAGGGGCTCGACGGGTCGTAGGCCGTCGACTCTTCGAAGAGCCCGGTCTCCCCGAGGGACCCGTACACCTCGTCGGTGCTGACATGATGAAAGAGCCGATTGTCGTCGCTCGACCAGCGCGCCCGGCACGCCTCGAGCAGGTTGAACGTACCCTCGATATTGGTGCGAACGAACTCCCGGGGGCCATGAATGCTCCGGTCGACGTGACTCTCTGCGGCGAAGTGAACGACGAGGTCCGGATCGAACTCGTCGAAGACGGCGTCGACGGCTTGCATGTCGGTGATGTCGACTCGCCGAAGCTGGTAGTTCGGCAGCGGGTCGATCCCCTCCAAGCTTCCTAGGTTTGCGGCATAGGTGAGCTTGTCGACATTGATGAATTGGTGCTCGGGCAAGCGCGGCACCAACTGGTTCAAGAAATTGGCGCCAATGAAGCCGGCGCCGCCGGTAACGATGATGTTCATACTTGGGGGACTCGACTGCGATTAGCATAGCGGTTCCGGGTGCTTGGTGCGACTCGCGCTGGCCTTAATTCCCGGATCTGCCTCCCTCAGGCCCGTCACATAGGGTTGCGGCTTCTTGGCAACTTTGATTCGGAGATACGAGCGCAAACGAGAGAAACGAGTCCAGCCGGATGTCGCCCTCCTCTTACCATCTTACGCCGGCGGCGGTGCAGAGCGCGTGGCGTTCTTCGTATGCCGTGCACTCGCGGACGCCGGCCTTGTGGTGGATCTGGTTGTGGCGCGCAGCGTCGGCCCTCTCCGGGATGAGCCGCTAGCAGGCGTGAACCGGGTTCACTTGGACGTCGTCACCGAGTTCCTGGCGGCCCCCGCCTGGTGTCGCTACCTCAGGGAGGCACGTCCGAGGGCCGCTCTGTCGATGGTCCATACAGCCAATCTCACTTCGGGCCTCGGTGCCTACGTGGCGCCAGACGTCCCCGTCGTCGTGAGCCTGCACTACGCGCTGCGCTGCGAAGCAAAGACGCAATGGTGGTTTCGCCGCACCTTCGGCCTGAGTCCGGAGCGATGGATCTATCGGCGCGCCGCAAAAGTGATCGGGGTGTCTGAGGGTCTCACTGACGAAGCCGTCCGCGAGTTCGTACTCTCCACCTCCAACGTCGCAAGCATCTACAACCCCCGCGAGCGCCCTGAGGACGCGGGTGAAATGGCGCCTGAGCAGGAGGGCTTGTTCGACAAACCGGTCGTGCTCGGTGTCGGTCGCTTGTCGGCTCAAAAAGATTTCGCCATGCTGCTTTGCGCCTTTGCGGAGACCACCCGCAATCACGACGCGAACCTGTTGATCCTCGGGGCAGGCCCCGAACACGAGGCGCTCGAAGACAAGGCTGCTGAACTCGGAATCTCCGATCGCGTATTCCTGCCTGGGTTCGTCGAGAACCCTATCGCCTATATGAAGCAAGCGGCCGTGTTTGCTCTCTCATCCCGGCATGAGGGTTTCCCGATGGTCCTGGTTGAAGCGATGCAGTCGGGCGTCCCGATCGTCGCGACTGGCTGCCGACATGGACCATTGGAGATGCTCGACCACGGCCGCTTCGGCACAATTGTGGCTGTGGGCGATTGGCGGGCACTTGGGACGGCCATCGCGGCGGAGCTCGAAGCGCCGCAGGATCTCGAAGCGACTCGAGCGAAGCGCGCGCAATGGTTGGCGCAATTCGATCCGGAAATCATCGCGGCGCAGTACGTGAAGCTGATGCGCGAGGTGCTCTCGCACGCGAGCGGATCTGACGCTTCACGGCCGCGCCGGCAGCTCCACGACGTCGCCGTCTCGTGAAGCCCGCATCCAGGTCGCGAAGCGGCTCTCGGGCGAGACGACGACTACCTCGAAGGCCTCGAGTTCACCAAGGCCTTCGGAGCCTGCGACCTGCACGGTATGCTGCTGAAAGACGAATGGCGGAAACATGAATTTGCTCGGCCTGAGGTTACAGATTCGATAGGTCGCCAGCAGTTCGTCAGCGACGTACACGGTGCGACCGCGCAATTGCGGACAGACGCCCGAAGCCAAGTCTTCGCGTGCCTTGGCGAAGTGTCCGTATTTAGCGGCGGCGTCACCGAGTGTCGCGAGCGCCAAGACGGCGCCGAGCGTCACGCTGGCCCTGCGCCAGGGCACACGCTGACCCGTCCGCCAATGGCTGACGAGAAGTGCCGATAGCGGAAGGTAGACCGGTATGAAGCAGTGGTATTAGGTCTTTCCGGTGATGACCGCTTGCAGCAACGAGAACGCTGCCCAAACGAGAAGGCCCCACCGAGCCGAACGGTCGAGGCGCGCTCCCGACAGGAGACCCCAGACTCCGAGACTGGCTGCCACGTTCAGGAACAGGGCCACACCGATCACGTCGAGCCCAACCGGGTACTTGATGTTCACCGCGACGGCAGCGGCAAGAGCAGCGGACAGGACCGACCCGCGAAGCAGGAAGGCGCCAGTGAGCAAGACGTAGGGTGCGTAGAGAACCTCGCTGTTCGCGCCGAGGCACCCAAACGCCGAAAGCGTCAGCAGCACCAAGAAGGTAAACGCCGCCGCGAGGTCCTTTCGCTCGGGCCACATGGCCAGGCCGAAACAGGCGGCCGAGAGGGCCAAGACGAGGGTCGCGGAAACGCGAAGTAGCCAGATGCTTCCGCTGAAGTCCGAGCACACGAGCTGTACGACGTAAATGAGCGGGGCCTTGTGGTCGAAGACATCGACCTAAGGGAGTCCGCCCTCATTCCAGGCCTGAGCCACCTGCCAATAGAGCTCCTCGTCCCATTTGAGCTGAGCGTCGGCGACGAGCAAGCGAGGCGCAATCACAATCGAGGCGCAGAAGACCCAGGGCCGGGGCTCATCATGCGAAGGGGGTCAGGTTTCACCGCCCTCCTCACCTGGGTCGAGGGGCAGCGGCAGGGGCCTGGTCTTCCAGAAGAACCCGGCGATCAAGGACGGGATGATGACGAGCTGTCGCATCGTCGTGTCGGCTAGGAACAGGGCGGTGACCTGGGCCTGCGGCGCATCGACGGTGTCGGCCAGCGCCAGCGCGATCGATAGGAAGAGGAACTCCCGCGCAGGAATGAAAGGCGTACGTTGCACGAGCAAATCGATGACGAGAAAGCTGATCCAGGCAGAGAAGACGGAACCGGGGAGGCCGACAGTCCATTGGAGACCGAGGAGCACGAGGCTCCCGCCACTCCGAAGGAGGTGATACCCGATGATGCGCCACATGGTCCGCGTACCGACCCCGAGCACCTTTCCACGAAACAGGATCACCAAAAGGCTCAAAAGTGCGGCCGCCAAGGTAACGCCGATGATGAGGCTGAGGACGCGCGGCTCGACGGCCTTGGTGAACGTGAGATCGCCGAAGAAGAAATAGCCGCCCAACACCACGACAGCGACGATGTTCGCCGCTGCCGCGGAAAGCAGCGTGACGTCCTTGATGCCGGAGAACGCTTTGCGGTAGCTGAGGCGCAGCGTGCGCACCGACCAGATGAGGAAGTACAGATCACCGCTTCCCCCCGCGAGCGAAAAGTTCATCACCAGCTTGATGAGAAGGACGCCGTAATAGCGAAAGAGGTTGATGCCCCAGACGGCCGTGTAGCAGAGCGCCTCGATGGTCGGCTGGAGGAAAAACCGCGCCAGAAACAAGAGGTAGAACCAAGGCGATGTGGGAAGCGAGCGCAACACCTCCGCCCAGTCGGTGCCCTCGAGTTGTCTGTACAGGGTCGAGCCGATGACGACGACGAAGGCCGCGGAGAAGGCGTGACGAGCGATGCGGCGCACCGGCACAGGAATGCGATCGTACGCACTCTGGGCCCGGGTCTGCAGACGCTCGATGCGGCCCTGCAGGCCCTCGGTTGGCGAGGGCGTCGGGGCCTCGGCGCTCGGCTCCTCGGTCATGCGCCGGTTATGACCCATGGCTGCTCACGGCGAAAGGCCGTGGGCCACGAGCTCAAATCGCGAACGTGATCCCGAAGGGGAACACGAACTGGGTGTTGTATCGGGCCATGTTGGCCGTCTCGATGTGGAAACGAACCGTAGGGATGCCGAAATCGACCCAGAGCCGGTCGCTCATCTTGTAGTTGAACGTGAGCACGTCGACTTGGACACCGACGAGGAAGCGGTAGTCGAGGCCGCCGCCCAGGCCGACACCGACCTTCCAAAGCCAAGCCCACTCTGCGCTGTTCCTAATGGAGACGAGGCTTCCGACGGAGACGAAGCCCGTCGCGGTCGCGCGGAGGCGCCAATCGAGACGGTTGCTGGCCGGCGCAACCTCGAAGCCGAGCATCCATCGATTGCCCTTGCCGAGAAGGAGCCCGCCACGGAGCGCGAACATCACGCTGGTGTCGAGGTATGCCTTCTGAGCGCTGTCGATCCGGCCGTTCACGCCGACGCCGGCCGCGAGGAGACCGCCGACATAGCCACGCACGCGGCTTTCCTCTTCTTGTTCCCACCAGGGCTTCTCGTCCGAGGCCCCACTGGAGGCTTGGCCCGCGGCGTCTTGCGCGTGTGCGGTGGGGTTGAGGATGAGGATGAGGATGAGGATGAGTAGCCCGAGAGCCAAGGCAGCAATGAACCTGTGCTTCATCGTTCTCTCCTTACCGCCTCCGCAAAAGGGTATCGTCACCCGAGAGTCGGGCGCCAGTTTGTCGGAGCGGCCCGATCCGGAGAGGCCCTGTTACTCGATTCGGCGGTAGCGTTCGTCGGTGACGATGTCCTTGACCATCCGGAGGAAATCGTGCCCGTTCGCGGCAAAGTTGGCCGTCTTGTCGGCCAGCCAGCTCGTCCGCTCCTCGGCGCTCAGCTCTCTTCCGAACACGTGTTCAGAGAAGTTCTTCACGGCGCAGCTCGCGATCTGCTGCTGGTACTCGGGCCGTGTGACGAGCGCACTCGGACCGAGCTCCAACGCCGCCGCTTCGTCTTCGGTGCGCCAGGCGATCGTCTTGAGTTTGCCGAGCTCGTTTTCGACGGAACCGGGCGTCGTCTCTAGCTCCCGTGTAATGTAGAAGGTCTTGCAATAGTTGGAGCACTGACCTTTCTCGCAGTTCGCGCAATTGTTGCTGAACGTGTCGATGCCTTCGAGATAGACGAAGTCGTCACCTTCTTCCCAGCGACCCCAATGTGTCGTCGCCGGCTCGATCGTCTCGTGACAAGACGCACATCCACACCGCGACGATAGGTCGGGGTTCAAAGAGCAATCGTCAGTTGCGGGCGGCAGGCCTCCCGACGGCGCTTCGAAGGGGTCACAGAGAAACGCGGTATAGAGTCGGTTCACGCGCGCACGGTGCGATGCGAAGCGACGCAGGAACCCAAGCGTCGTGAGAATGCCGCTGTGATAGCTCTCGCGGTCGACCTGCTGCCAGTCCGCATCGTAGGATAGTTCGGGCGCGTTCTTGAGCTCGGCGTCGTTGTCGTCTGCGAGGTAGCGATAGAAATGGGCGAGCGCCCCGTTCATTGCGGTCGCGGAGGTGGAGAACGCGTTCATGTAGGGTTCACCCCTGGCGATGACCTCTTCGAACAATCTCGCTGGTTCTTCGAGCAGCGCTTCGTGTACCGCGTCGTAATTCGCGCCGCGGGCCGTGCAATGGCGCAGATTGGGTCCGCAACCGCAGAGCGGATCATCGTCGCCGGACTGATCACAGGTGCGCGGGTCGCCATTGTCGCGCGGGGTCGCATCGGTGTGCGGCTGGGCGTCGAATGCACAGGCACGGATCGTCGTCCCTGGGGCCCAATAGGGCTGCACCTGAATCCAGCCGTCCATGGTGCAACCATCGCCACCTGCGCAATCGCCTTCCTGGTAGTTCTCGATCATTGGGAGTGGGCGACCATCCGAGTCGAAGTTGGTGTGTTCCATGTCGAGGCAATCGACGTCGCGCCCTCGGTAGTTGTCGCGCTTACCGCGATTGAGCCAGACATCGAACTCCTCGTTGCGCGAGCGCTCGACGATCTGACCAACGAGATCGTTGTCGCCGAGATTCGACCACAAGAGGCTTCGATGGTAACGGCGAAGCTGGTCGTAGAACTCGGGAGAACCGATCATCTCGTCGATCATCTGCTCGCTCACGTCTTCGAGGCCGTGCAGGCTTTCGTACTCCTCGACCGTCGGAATACGCCCGTAGAGGTCGAGCGTGAGCTGCCGCAGGTAGCGGTACTTGTCGAGCTGCTCGACCGGCGCACAGATCTCTGGCGACTGGGCGGCGGCGTGGTTCATCGGCGCAATGCTGCAAAGAACGAGCGCCATGCATCCAATAGTCGTCATCCTCATGGCGTGAGCTCCTTCGCGATCCATGCGGTGAGTGGCTCTTCTCGATAGGGTGACGGGTCGCCCCCAAGGCTCTGAACCAAGGTGGCCATCACGTGCTCGGGACGAAGCCGAATCCCAGCCTCATTGGGCTGGCCAGTGACCGGGTCGACGGCGATGAGGCCGAGGTCTTGGTCGTTGCTAGCGCCGAAGACGCCGCTCTTGAGCGTGCTGCCGAACACCATCATCGTGTCAGCAAACCAGTGGTCGCGGCCGCCGTCGCCGTTGATTTTGGGCGTCCGTGCGAACTCCGAGTAGATCATCACGGTGGTGCGATCGAAGTTGGGGTCGTCGTCTCGAAGATGCGTGATCATCGCGCCGATGGCCTCGAATGCCTCGACGAGATTGCCCGGCTGGGCGACGTTCCAGTCGCTGCCGTGCGTGTCGTAACCGCCGCGCACGCGGGTTGTCACCGATGCGCTGAGGTCCGTCCGAAGGAGCTGCGCCGCGGTGGCGGTGGCTCGCCCAGCACCCCCCCCGAGTGGGTAGAGGGAGCGAATCTCGTTCATCTCGGCGGTCTCCGCGTTGAAGTCGAAACGCGCGACGACATCCTGCTCTTGGAGCTTCAGGATCCGGTCACGACTGATGCTCAGCTCATCCTCGGGAAGTCGCCCAGAGTATGCGGGCGACACGCAGGAGTACGAGTCGCCGAGGGCCTTGTGGAGCAAAGCCTCGACATCGTCCGAGAGCGCACCCTGCGTCGAGCCGATGAGGTCTCGAATCTCGCGGGGGTCGTTCATGCGAATCGCCGAGAAGCGATTGTCGAATGCGCGATTGTAGCTGGGAATCGAGATCGCGGCGTTCGGAAGCAACGCGCCTTGGTCGTGTACCGAGGCTGCAACGGTTCCGATGGAGTCACCTCTCGCTACCGAACCCGCAGGTTCGCTGCCCGTGTGACTGTAGGACTTGGCGGTCTGATGAGAGACCGTGTTCATGTTGATCCCGCGGAAGAAGGTTGCGAGGTCACCATGCTGCTCGAGGGCACGCATCGTGGGGCCCCAAAGGTGCTCGGTACCGCCCATGGAGACCGGGAATGGGTCCTGAAACTCGGCGGCGAGGCGGCCAGTGCCGAGGTCGATGCCGTCGTAAGTTCTCGACGGGTCACGCGGATCGCCTGCTAGCAGCACGTCCCAGCCACCATCGAGGTAGCAGGCGACGAAGCGATGACTTGCCGCGCTCTGCGCGAGCAGCGGTCGAACCGGCCAAAGGGCATAGGTCGCAGCCCCGCCGAGGATGCCTTTGAGAAGCGAGCGGCGGCCGAGTCGAGGGCCGCAGCACTGCATCCCATGGGCGAGTGAGTCGAGGTGTTTCGTGTATCGCTTACTCATATGGGTGCCTCAGTAGGTCAGGAAGTCCGGGTGAAGCGCCAAGCCCGCGCAGACCGCAATCCAGCGGTCTTGCGCCCGCTCGAAGCGCGCGTCGTCAGTGGGATCGAGGCCTTCCTGCAGGATGGTGAACCAGGGCTGCAGGCGGCGGTCCGCGTCGTCGGTGATGTAGACGCCCAGAAACCGTAGGGCGAGGTAGCGAAGGTTCTCGCTAGCCCCGGGATCGAACGGGTCGAGTTGTTCGACGCTGCTGATGCGCTTGAGGATCGTGCGCGACTCGGGGTCGGTAATGTCGCGGTCTTGCTCGACCGCGCGCCGACACGTCTGACGTGCGGCGTCCCCAGCGAGCTTCGCAAAGCCAACAGACATCTCCCGCCCCTCAGCCGTGACCTCCGAGAAATCGGGGCGCCCGAGCGTCGCGGCGAACTGACGTTCATCGTCCCAGCGTTGTCCCGTCGCGACGAAGAGAGCCGCGAAGAACTGGTCCGCCGTCAGCCGTCGAATGCGCTTCGTCTCCGGGACTTCCTCTGGAGAGACCTCACTTCGCGGATCGGCGTAGGGTGCGGCTTCGCTGCTACAGCCCAAGGCTCCGAGCGACACCACGATGGCGAGGCAGAGCCCCGCGTCCATTGTCTTGAACCAACTCACGGATTCATTCCTTCCTGCACCCAGGTTTGCAACAGCTGCAGCTCTTCTTCAGTCAAGGCCGGCGCGGACGAAGCAGGTGGCGGCATCTCGCCTTGCGCGACGCGGTCGAGGGCTAGCGGACCGAGGGCGCTGAACGCCTCGAAACTGCCCATGAAGGTTTGATTGCTTCCCTCGCCGTGGCAGAGCGCGCAGCTCCGCTCGTAGATCGGGAGTATGTCGGCGGACCAGGTCACCGTCGGCTCGCCAGGTGGCGGCATGGGCGGAGCGACGGTGTCTCCCCCTTCGACGAGGAACTTCACCGTCCGGGCAACGGAGCCTTCCGGCGATGCGACGTCGAGAGTAAGCGAATGCCAGCCGGGGCTGAGAACCGGTGCAGACACGCTCCACGCCCCAGCGGCGCCGCTGACCTGGACCCCTTGTCCGTCGATGCGAGCGCTAAGCCCAGAGCCCATCTCCGGGTCGGCAGAGACGCCGACGGAGAGCGCACTTCCCTCGGGAACACGGCCAAAGGGCCGGACGCCACGGACGCGCAGCGTTTCACGCGGCTGAACATGACAGAGGACGTTGCCATGAACCGCCCACGCGCCGCCGGCTGCATATCCGCGCAGCTCCGTGATCGGTGCGGGCCAGAGCGTCGCGTCCATCTCTTCCCATTCTTCGTATCGGTTGCGTCGATAGAGACGCGAGCCGACTGCCGCCCAGAGGAGACCATCGGCGACGCTGACCGAATCGACGTCACCTTCGTCGAACGGGATGCTCACCCAGGCATTGCCGTCGTACCGGACCAGCTCGCCCTCGCGCACGGCAATGAAACCAATGCGGGGGTCGGGTCCTCCGGCGAGCATGCCATCGAGGTCTGCGGCCTCGCGAAAGGACGCCCGCTCGCCGTACCGAACCTCCCATAGTGAACCGCCGGCCTCGAGATACATGACAGGCTCTTCACCAGAGCACGCCCCTTGCAGGTCGCGAAACCGCATCGTCTCGAGCAGCTCGATAGGGAAGTTCCAGCGTAGCCAGATGTCGCCACTTCGTTCGAAGAGTCCCCGTGTCGTGATGACGAAGGCGCCACCGGATCGCGCTGGGTCACCGCAGACGAAGCGCGGCTTGCCCAGCTCGGGTGGAAGGGAGAGCGGTTCCGCTCCGGCAAACGTCGTGCTCCACAGAGAGTTGTCACCGATGACGAATGCGGCCTGCGCATCCCATGCGACGAGCGCATCGGCTCGTGTGAAGTCGGCGTCGAGGCTCGTCGTGGTTCCGTCGGGCAAGACGTGGCGAACGCCCTCATCTCCCTCGAGCCAAGCTTCGCCTTCAGGACTCACGCCGATGAGCACCTCAGCCGAGGCAAGCGGCTGACAGAGGGCCTCCGCGGAGACCGCCTGGGCGGTGCCAGCCTCGGTGTCGGAGAGCGTGGACGGACCGCAGCCGATCAGGGCCACGGCGATCAAATATCGCACACGGAAGACGCCAAGAAACACCAACTCAGCTTAGCCGCGCTGAACGTAATGTCACCCTCAAGGGTGATGTTAGCTGCCTCTCATTTCCGGTTAACGCTGTGATTACTTGAGCTTCGAAAAAACGTAATCACATTTAAGGGTGTGTTTTTTAGAATGCCCAGCCGAGCATGACATGGAAACTGATGCCGAGGTCGGTGGCATCGCGGCCCTGTGCTGCGCCGGGCAGCGGAGGAAGGGTGGCGCCCTCGAAGCCGCTGAACTGCGGCTTGAAGTAATCGAACGATAGGCGTGCCGCGTAGGCGAAGCCGAGATCGAGCTCGCCGCCGATCGTCAGCGCGGCATCGAACCCGAAGCCCTTGGCTTCGCCGAAGGTGTTCGAGAGGTCACCGTAGGAGAAGGGATAGCGGAAGCCGGCGTCGACCCGAAGATGAAGCGTGCGCTCGATGAAGATGTGGCGATACGCCGGCCCAAGCCGGAGGAAGAGGTAGTCGATGGAAGGAAGGAAGCCGTTCGTTTCGAGCTGCAGGCGATCGAATCCGATTCCGATCAGGCCGCCCAGCTCTCCCTTGGTGAAGCGATGGAAGTAGCCGACTTGGCCGAGCACACGCCACGCCTTGGTGTCGAGTCTCGTGGTCGACCCGGGCGGCTGGGTGTCGAGCCCAACCCCGAAGTCACCGTCGGCCTCGAGAGCAAAGCCTCGAATGCCAGGGGTTCTGTGCTTCGCGAGCGGCCGAACCTCGAGCCGGAAGACGATGTCCAGATAGACGCCGGACTCGTACTTTCGCGTACTCGTACCGCCCGATCCGTCGTCTATATTCACCTCGATCGTGCGGAGGCGCCCGCCCGCTCCGCCGAGCAAGGTAACGTAGGGAGCATAGGCATCGGCGCTCGTGCGCGCGCTGATCTCGATTGCGACGGGCTCCTCGAGCTCGGCCGTCGGCGCGCTGGACGGAGCAGCCGCGACGGGGGCCACCACGGCAGGCGCGACCACGGCAGGTGCCGCGGCGGCCGGCGCGGTCTTGCGTGCCTCTGCTCGCTTTTGCCGCGAGCTTTGCGGCGGTGCGGTGGCCAAGGCTTTGGCGAGCAGTGAGAGGCTCGCTTTCTGGATGCGAGCGTTGCCCTTCGATGTCCCGGGTGGGCCAGCCTCTCGCGAGGTGATCTCCTTGCCCTTGGGACCGGCGATTCGGATCTTGGCCCGGGCGGAAGACCCGCGGCCTCTGATGCTGCCCCAAATGACATAGTCGACAGGGAGCTCACTCGCGACGGCCGCCCGACCGGCGACGCTCGATGCCGATAAGCCCTTCTTCGCGAGCACCTCTCGCGCGGCGCTCTTCTTTGCGAACGTCACCCGATCACGGAGCGCGCGAATGACCTGGATGCGGGCCTTGTCGCCACCCTTCCCCGTGAAGTCCATGACGACCGCGCTCGGCTGCTGTGCGCTCACGCCGCTCGCGTGTGCGAAGAGCCATCCGGCCATGAGCATGGCTATGGAAAACCGCCCCTTCATCCCCGCTTCCAGCCTAGCAGTCGGCTCGACGGATCACGAAACGCCGAGCACTTGTTCAGCGCTTGGGGGAGGCGGAATCCCCTAGTCAGAGGAGCGATGTGGGACGATGATGCGCCCATGAAAGTACTGCGGACGCCAGACTCGCGATTCGATCGAATCCCAGATTTCCCCTTCGAGCCGCAGTACGTGCAGGTCACCGATGAGCTTCGGATGCACTACATCGATGAAGGGCCGCGCGAAGGGCCCGTCGTGCTGCTCCTTCACGGCGAGCCCACTTGGAGCTTCCTCTATCGCAAGATGGTGCCCCCCCTCGCGGCAGCCGGGTTTCGAACCCTAGCCCCCGACCTCATCGGCTTCGGCAAGTCCGACAAGCCGACCAAGATGAGCGACTACAGCTACGCGAAGCACGAGGAGTGGCTCCTCGCCTTTCTCGACGCTCTCGGCCTCGAAGACATCACCATGTTCGCGCAAGACTGGGGGTCATTGCTCGGCCTGCGCATCGCCGGCCTTCAACCCGAAAGGTTCTCGAGAGTGATGATCGCCAACGGGATGCTCCCAACCGGCGACATGACCCCGTCGAAGGCGTTCGCCGCCTGGCGCGCATTCGCGAAGTTCACCCCTTGGTTCCCGGTCGGTCGCATCGTGAAGGGCGCGACGGTGTACGGCATCAGCGACTCCGCTCGCAACGCCTATGACGCGCCGTTCCCGGACGCCAGCTACAAGGCGGGCGCCCGCGCATTCCCGGCATTGGTGCCAACCGACGAGAACGACCCTGGTACACCGAGAAACCGGAAGGCCTGGGAAGGTCTAGGCCAGTTCGAGAAGCCATTCCTCTGTGTATTCGGCAGGAATGATCCCGTCCTCGGCAGCCTGGATCGCCTGCTGATCGACCACGTGCCTGGCGCGGAGGGGCAGCCGCATGACCGTATTCGCGGCGGACATTTCATTCAGGAGGATGCGGGCGGGGACCTGGCGAAGCGCTTGATCGATTGGGTCGCCGGGAGCTAAGCGCTCAGAGCCCGAGCCGCTCGTCGAGGCGTCGGTGCCACTCGGTAAGAGCGCCTTCGAAGCGCGCGAACCGGAAATACTCGTTTGCCCCCGACGCCATGCCGCGCTGGATCTGCTCGGCGAGCTCGAAATCCTCGTGGAGCGTCTGCTTCGTGAACGCGTGATTCGCCGATAGAAACGCCTGCACCTTCTCGCTCCATGGTCTCGAGCCCGGAGCGCGCGCCACCGTGATGATTCGGACACGGGTTTGCTCGGGCGACACAGGGTCCGAGAGGATCAGGTCAAGATGCCGCTCCTGGACGAGAATGGAGGCGTTCGGTGCGATCGAATAGAGCAGATGGCTGTGCTTTCGGATGTCCCACTCGGACTTCGGTTGGTCCGCGAGCTCGAGGATCGAAAGCCGAGGCAGGAGCGAGCGTATGTGCTGACCAAAGAACTTGAACGTCGAGACATTGTCGGCGAAGAAGCCTGCGATCGTATCTCGATGTGCGATCTTGAAATGGTACGACTCGAGTCCACCATCGACGATGAGCTTCCAGTTGGCGTGCCAGAGTCGCTCCTCCGAGGCAAAGACAAGGGAGTCGTCACAGCCAAGCCACTCGAGATCTTCGACGATGGTGCGGCTGGCCTCGTCGAGGTCTTTCGCTCCCACGGAGCGATCGGGGCATACCCAGAGTAGGCCCCCCGCTTCAACGCAGGGAAGCTCGACGAGCGATGTGCCGTCGATGTCGAGAGTCGGAAACCCTTCTGCTTGACGGACGGCGGCGAGTGACCCGTCGGTTTGGTAGGTCCATCCGTGGTAGGGGCAGACGAAGCGACGACACCGGCCGCTCTCACGGAGCTCGACCGTGGCGCCTCGGTGGCGGCACACATTCACGAAGGCTTTGACGCTTCTATCGGCTTGGCGGACGAGTAGCGTCGGCGTGCCGACGACGTCCCGCGTGAAGAAGTCACCTGGTTCGGCAGCCTGGCTCGCATGACCGACGACATTCATCGAGCGCCGGATGAGCGCGAGCTCGTCGCGAAATCGATCCGGGTCGAGGTATGTGTGTACCGGGATCAGGGCCTCGTCCGCAGTCACGAACGGCCTCTTGTCACGCACGAGGTCCAAGCACTCCTGCAACAAGTCGAGCTCTTCGTCGCGATGCATCGCGGCCAAGTATAGGCGAGGTTACCTGCCTAGAGTGCGCTGCGAATTCGCGCGGGCCTCACGCAAAAGCGAGTCAGCGTAGGCTGCGGAGGGGTCCGTCGAGCGCTCGTGATGGCTTCGGGCGATCAGTCGCGCGCTGGCAGGCCATGCACGAACGTGAGGAAGCGCATGGAAGTCCCCGCCCTGCGATGTTCGGAAATCGCCTGGTACTCCGGGTCGGCGTACCAATTTCGAGCTGCTTCCTCGCTCGGAAAGCGGAAGATCACGATCCGACCTTCGGGGGGCGCGCTGCCTTCGACGGTGTCGCTATTGTCGTCGTAGGTGAAGAACTCACCACCATGACGCTTGAGAATAGGGAAGAACCCCTTCTCGTACTTTCGGTAGACCTCGGCATCGCCGACCACGAAGTTGGCGAGCACAAACACGGGAACGTCAGCCATGCCGTGGTCTCCCACGTTACGTGCGATCGTGCACGCGGCCCCACTCATCGCGGAAGGCTGGGGCCGCGTCGAGACCGACTCAGGCGGCGTCGAGTGTGGGTTGGCCTCGGTTCCAGCCGCAAGCGGTGAGCTCTCCGGTCTGAAGTGCGTCGAGGACGCGAATCACCTCGTCGACGTTTCGGCCGACCGAGAGATCGTTGACGCTGACGAAGCGAATGACCCCTTCCGGATCGACGATGTAGGTCGCGCGAAGGCAGACGCCAGCGTCCTTGTGCAAGATGCCAAGCTCTGTCGACAGCTCGCGCTTGGTGTCGGCGAGCATCGGAAAGGGAAGCTCGCGGAGATCCGGATGGTCGTTGCGCCAAGCAAGGTGGACGTAGTGGGTGTCGGTGCTGGCGCCGAGGACCTGAGTGTTGCGCTCTTGGAACGCGGCGTTGTTCCGACCGAACTCGGCGATCTCCGTCGGGCAAACGAACGTGAAATCCATCGGCCAGAAGAAGATGACTCGCCACTTGCCGGGGTGGGATTGGTTGTTGATCTCCTCGAACTCGCCGCCCGGCTCGGTGCCTACGGATGCTTGGAGGGTGAAGTCGGGAAAGGTGTCGCCTATCGTACGCATGGTTTGTTCACTCCTTGCTGCCGCGAAGCAGCACTTGATAATCCTTGACTGCGAAGCCCTCGAGTCGATCCACGCGCGACACCTTCACGAGGTCCCACGGGAGATCGTAAATCTTTCCCGTGTCCTCATCGATGAAGTGGTGGTGGCGCTCGGTGTTCGCATCGAACACGAGGCGGCCCTCGGTGAGCACGAGCTCTCGAAGGAGCCCCTTGTCGACGAACAGGTTGAGGGTGTTGTAGACGGTCGCCCGAGAAACCATGGGGAACGACTGCTGGACCTTCTTCCACACCTCGTCGGCCGAGGGATGCTCATCGGTGCAGAGAACATAGTTCGCGATGGCCACGCGCTGGGCCGATGGCTGGATGCCATGCTGCTCGAGAGTCTCTGCCTCCTTGGGCTTCATGAATTAGATCTAGTCTAAAGATAGACTCTGTCAATACCGAAGGCGCCTTGAGTCGAGCCGGAAGGGCCTTAGAAGCGTGGAACTATGAAAAAGCTGAGCGACGCCGAAATCACGGAGCATCTGAAGGCCCTGCCCGAGTGGGAGCTTGGTACCGACCGCATCCGGAAGTCATTCCGCTTCAAGGACTTCGTGCAGGCGTTTGGCTGGATGAGTAGCGTCGCGCTGATTGCGGAGCGCATGAACCACCACCCCGAGTGGAAGAACGTTTGGGCGACGGTCGAGGTGGAGCTCAGCACGCACGACGCCGGCGGCCTCACCGAACTCGACATGAAGCTAGCAGCGGCGATGGATTCGCTCGCGAGTAGTTAGAGCTTCGAGCGCTAGTTGGAGAAGATCTGGATGGCGACCATGATCTGCGCGGCAAACCCCGCGAGATAAGCCAGGGTGCGTACGCCGGGCATTCCGAATGTCATGGCGGGGAAGTGGATGAGTCGCGCCCAGAAGTAGACTTGGGTGGCAAGCAGCACCTGTGCCGCGTCACCCTTCCCCATCGCTTGCGCAACGAGAACGAGCGTGGCGATGATCACGAGGTTCTCGACCGCGTTGTAGTGAGCGCGCTTCGCACGGCGGGCCCAAAGAGCCTGCTTGAGCTCGTCTTCGGGTTCAACGGGCTTGATTGCGCCGAAGATGCCGAGCGCGGCCATCCGTTCGAGCACGTACGGGACCCAAAACAGGGCGGTCATTAGAGCGCTTGCGGCGAGCCATTCGAGTGAGGTCATGGAAGCTCCTTTTCGAGGCCCTATGCTACCTCATACTTCTCGTTAGCCAGTATTTGCATTGTGGGCGGCTACGAGGGGTCTTTCATCCGCTCGCGATAGTCCCAGGAGCCAACCCAAGAGGGCGTAAGTCGAACGACGAGTTCTTCCTCGGCGCGACCTAGAAGAAAGCGAGCGAGCTTGGACTCGGTGCCTCCAAGGTATCGATGAAGGAGACGCTCGAGGAGCTCCGCTGCGCCGCTGGGCTCGAGGCTTGCGATGCCTTGACCCCGGACGCCGTAGTAGGGCGGTTCGTTCGGAGCGATTTCGAACGCACAGCGGCTGTCGGCTCGCAAACGGGTGACGATTCGGGCATCGCGATGGACGGCTGCGAGGAGCTCATCGCCATCCGAGAGGAACCAGAGCGAGAGAAGCACCGGAAAGCCGGAGCTCGTATTGGCCGCCAGGCGCATGGGGATCTTGGCCTCGTTCAGAAACTCGCGAACCTGAGTCTCGGTCCAGGGACCGCTTCGGCGGAGATCAGTCACGATGGAGAGAGTGCCAAAAACCCGGCTGGAGTCGCGCGGAAAACAGCAGAGAGGGGGAGGCCTCGGAGGTCTTGCGGGATAAATGCGCGTTTAGGTTTGTAAGAGCCTGAAATTATAACATTTATTCGGGTGGAGCCTGTCCCCGATTGTATGTATAGTGCAAAGATGTGTTGTCGTCGTAATTTGTTGCTTGGTTTTGCGCTTTTGATTGGGCTTGCTGGCTGTTCGGGGGACGGGGGAACTTCCGGTGGAGGGGCCCGCCTCGGCGGTGGCGGAATGGGCGGCGCCGGGGGCGTGGCCGGATTCGGTGGCGGCGGCGGGCTCGGGGGCACGGCAGGCGCCGGTGGCCTTGGAGGCTCGGGCGGTGTCGACCCGATGGACGAGTGCGGCGACGGCGTGCGCCAGTCAGTGGAAGCATGCGACGACGGGAACCGCCGTGACGATGATGGATGTGCGGGCGACTGCATGATGATCGAGGACGCGTTCCGTTGCCCGGTGCCAGGTGCCTCCTGCGTGGCGATCGTATGTGGCGACTCGCGGGTCGATCCGCCGGAGCAATGCGACGACAACAACGATGATAGCGCCGACGGATGCAGCTCGACCTGTCAGCTCGAAGCGGGATGGGCCTGCTTGCAGCCGGGGGTCGCGTGCAGCGCGGCGGAGTGCGGAGACGGCATCGTCGCTGGCTTCGAGCAGTGCGACGACGGAGACATCGAAGACGGCGATGGCTGTAACGTCAGCTGCCAGCTCGAAGACGGGTTCAAGTGCGAAACGCCAGACGCGCCCTGTGTACTAACTACGTGCGGAGATGGCGTGCGCGAAGGCACTGAGCAATGCGATGACGGCAACCTGACGCCATTCGATGGTTGCGGAATCTATTGCGACAACGAGCCGGACTGCTCCGGTGGCAACTGCCAAGCGGTGTGCGGCGACGGGGTGATCCTCCCGGGAACCGATGAAGCCTGCGACGATGGCAATACGGTGGGCGGCGACGGATGCTCCTCGTCCTGCGAGATCGAGAACGGGTTCGCGTGCACGACGGTCGCGACGGAGCTTCCCGAGCAATTCGCGATTCCCGTGATCTACAGGGACTTCCGTAGCGCGCAATCGGGAGAGAACGTCGACCCGCTCTTCCACCCGGACTTCAATCCGCCGCCGACGGGAACGAACATCGGCATCACGACGGACTACTTGGATAGCGCGAAAAAACCGGTGTGGAACGCGAACGATGACGAGGTCGGCCAGGGCGGCTTCCCTGAGAGCAGCGAATCGTTCGAAGCATGGTACCGGACCAGCCCCACGCTCCTCGCTGATGGGAACATCGAAGTGGTGCAGGAGCTCACGCTCACTCGACCGGACGCGATGAATTTCCCGAACCGCTATCGCTTCTCCAGCTCAACCTTCTTTCCGCTCGACGACGATGGCTGGGAGCTCGAGAGCCCTCCGCTCAAGGAGCTGCCACTCGACAACGGTCACAACTTCGGGTTCACGACGGAGGTTCACTACTTCTTCGTTTACCAAGGGGACGAGGTGCTCCGATTCGAGGGCGACGATGACCTCTGGGTGTTCGTCGACGGCCGGCTGTGCATGGACATCGGCGGGATTCATGGTGCGATCTCCGGGGTGATGAGCTTCGACGAGGCATTCACAGACAGCAACAGCACTCGACAGGCGATCGTAGAGGCGTGCATCGCCGACCTCGGTCTTCAGGCCGGACGAGTGTACGAGGTATCGATCTTCCATGCTGAGCGGCACGTCACACAATCGAACTTCGAGCTGACCCTCGATGGCTTCGTCACGGAGAGCTCGGTGTGCACGGACACCTGCGGCGATGGGATTCGAACTCGCTTCGAGTTCTGCGACGACGGGAGCGCGCAGAACACGGGTGAGTACGGGCGTTGCAACGATACGTGTACGGCACTCGGCCCCTATTGCGGCGATGGCATCGTCCAAGAGGAGTTCGAGGAGTGCGATAACGGCGACAACCTCGGCGGCATGGGCGGCTGCAACCCCGACTGCTCGGGGGGCCCGTTCTGCGGCGATGGGATTCGCCAGCCCGAGCTCGGGGAGTCTTGCGACGCGGGCGACCAGAATGGCGAGCAGGGATCCGGCTGCACGGACACCTGCGAGGTCGTTGTCGACTGACACCCGTGGCCAGGCCTTGCTCCGCTGCTCTGCCCGCGGAAACTAAGCGATTGGTGCTGTAACCGGCTGGATTTGTTGGGTTTTTGAGGGTGCTGCCTGTCCCCGATCGCGGGCGACGAGCATGTATATCGAGGGGACGAAGAAGAGGGTGAACAGGGTGCCGATCGCCATGCCGCCCACGAGGACCAGGCCGATGCTATTGCGCGCCTCTGCGCCCGGGCCGCTCACTAGTGTCAGTGGGAAGTGCCCGAAGACGGTTGCCGTCGTGGTCATGAGGACGGGACGGAGGCGGACGGCTGCGGCGCTTCGGACGGCGTCGAGCTTCGAGAGGCCCTCACGCTGGAGGTCGTTCGCGAACTCGACGATGAGAATCCCGTTCTTCGATACGAGGCCGATGAGGGTGACGAGTCCCACCTGCGAATAGACGTTCAGCGTGGTGGTCCATCCGTCCGTCCAGAACGTCATGTCGGGAGCCGGTAACTTCAGGAAGGTGAAGATCGATGCGCCAAACATTGCGAGAGGCACCGAGCCCCCCAAGATCACCAAGGGGTCGCGGAAGCTGTTGAACTGAGCTGCCAACACCAAGAAGATCAGGACGATGGCGAGCAAGAAGGCGGGAAGGAACTTGTTGCCCTCTTTCCGAAGCTGCCGCGACTCGCCGGTGTAGTCGACGGAATATCCGCGAGGAAGAATCTCGACTGCCGTGGTCTCCAAGAACGTGAGCGCTTCGTCGAGCGGCCGTATCGCCACCCCGCTGAGCTTGACGGCATTCAACTGCTGGAACCGATTGAGGGACCGCGGAACGACGCGATCCCGCACGCTCGCGAACGTGCTGAGCGCGATGAGATCGCCGTCGGGTTTGGATACATAGATGCCCTGAAGCTGGTCCGCGTTGAGTCGCGCGGAGCGCTCGAGCTGTGCAATGACTTTGTAGCTTCGTCCCGCAATGCTGAAGCGATTCACGAAGTCGCCGCCGACCGCAGCGCCCAGCTCCTGCCCGACGGCCTGTAGGTTGAGACCGAGCTCAGCTACCTTGTCGCGGTCGAAGCGAATCTCGGACTCAGGTTGGTCGATCTTCACGTCGATGAGCGGCGGGAAGGCGAACATCCCGCTCTCGGTCGCCTTCATCTGAAGCGTCTGGACGAACTCGAGGATCTCCCGAGGCTCGGCGGTCGACGCGACGACGAATTCCACGGGAAACTGGCCGCCACCCGGGAGCGCGGGAGGGAGCACGGGGAAGGTCTGAATCGCCGGAATCTCGTTGACCCGCTGGCCGACGATCGGCATCAGATCGAACGCTGATCGCTCGCGCTCATCCCAGGGCTTGAGACCCATCCCCCAGAAGCCACCTCCGGGCGAAGTGATCTGAAAGGTGAACTCGGTCTCGGGGAAGCTTGCGGCCATCTCGTTCACGGCATCGATCGAGGGGCCCAGCTGATCGAGGGTCGAGTTCGCCGGCGTATCGACGATGCCGAAGATCACGCCCTGGTCCTCGTTTGGAGCGAGCTCGCGAGGGGACATCACGAACATCACCGCAGCGAGAAGGCTGAGCGCCACCCAGGCCACGTAGATCGCAGGGCGCGCTGCGAGCGTAAGATCGAGCAAGCGTGAATAGATGCTCTTGAGTCGATTGAAGCCACGGTCGATGCGTGCGCTCAAGCCATGCTCGCTTCGTTCTTCGGGCAGGAATTGAGCCGACATGACCGGAGAAAGCGTGAGCGCAACGACGCCAGAGATGAGAACCGCGCCGGCCAAGGTGAGAGCGAACTCCCGGAAGAGCGCCCCAGTGAGACCGCCCTGAAACGCGATCGGCGTGTACACGGCAGCGAGCGTGATCGTCATGGCGACGATGGGTGCAACCAGCTCGCGCGCTCCTTTGATCGCGGCATCGGTGCGGGTCATGCCCGTGCGTAGGTGTCGCTCCACGTTCTCCACCATCACGATCGCATCGTCGACGACGAGTCCGACAGATAGGACGATGGCCAAGAGCGTGAGCAGGTTCAGAGTGAACCCGAACATCTGCATCAGAAAGACGGCACCGATGAGCGACACCGGAATCGCGACGACTGGGACGATGACGGATCGAAGCGACCCGAGGAACAGAAAGATGACGAGGACGACGATGAAGAGCGTCTCCGTCAGAGTCGTCACGACCTCCCGGATGGCGCTGTCGATGTACTTCGTGGCGTCATAGGCAAGCTCGCCTCGGAGCTGCTCAGGGAGCTCTTCTTGAATCGCCGCTAGCTCGGTCCGCACGCTGCTGATGACGTCGAGCGCATTGCTATTCGGTAGGACCCAGACCCCGATGAAGACGGCAGTCTGGCCGCTGAAGTTCACCCGCTCGTCGTAGCTGACGGCGCCGAGGCCCACCTCCGCGATGTCCTGCAGTCGGACGATGACACCATCCTGCTCACGCACGACCAGCCGCTTGAAGTCCTCGACGGACTCGAGGCCCGTATTCGTGGCGAGGTTCACCTGGATGAGCGAACCCTTTGTCTGTCCGACAGCCGACAGGTAATTGTTGGTGGCGAGCGCGACCCGCACCTGTGATGGGCTGACCTTGTGCGCGGCCATCCGCTCTGGCTGGAGCCAGATTCGCATGGCGAACGTACGCGCGCCGAGAATTTCCGCTCGCTGCACGCCGTCTACCGCGGACAGCCGAGGCTGTACGCTGCGAACCAGATAGTCGGTGATCTCGTTCTGTCCGAGGAAGTCGCTCGAAAAGCTCAGGTACGCCGAGGCGAACTGGCTGTCGACCGACACGACGTCGAGCACTGGCACTTCGGCCTCAGGCGGCAGATCCCCCCGGACTTGATCGACCTTCGCGCTAATCTCGGAAAGAGCGCGAACGGCATCGTAGTTCAGCTCGAGGTTCGCACGGATGACAGATACGTTCTGTCGGCTTTCTGACGCGACGTAGTCGATCCCATCGGCAGCAGAGATCGCGCGTTCGAGTGGTGTCGTGATGAAGCCGCGCACGAGCTCGGCGTTTGCGCCAACGTATGCCGTGGTGATGGTGATCGCCGCGTTCTCGCTCCGCGGATACTGCCGAACGGAAAGCGATCGCATCGCCTGGAGACCCGCAATCACGATGACCAGGTTCACAACGATCGCGATGACGGGACGGCGAATGAAAAGGTCGGTGATCTTCACGAAGCCGCTCCGTCTACTCGTTTGGCGGGCTCGGGTTGCTGCTGGCCTCAGGGGCGAGATCGTCGCGGACGGTGACGGCCATGCCGTTCTGAAGCTTGAAGGCGCCAGTCGAGACGACGAGGTCTCCCGGTTCGAGGCCCGATTTCACTGCAATCAGATCGCCGCGGCGCTCGCCCAAGCGAACGAAACGTTGTTCGACACCGTATTGCTGCGGATCGCTGTCCGGCGTCGGGTCTGTGAGCACGTAGACAGAGTCCCCGTAGGGCGCGAACAGCACCGAGCTCGACGGGACGACGAGAAACTCTCGGGTTTCCGGGCGACGGACCAGCACGTCGACAAACATGCCCGGCCGGAGCCGTCCATCTGGATTGGCGATCAGCGCCCGAACCTTGAAGTTGCGGGTGCCGACGTCGATCTCGGCATCGACGACATCAACCTCGCCCTCCCATGCCGTTTCCGGGAAGGCGTCGGTTCGAAGCGTGACTGGGTTGCCCTTGGCCACCTGCGACAAGGCTTGCTGCGGGAGGGAGAACTCCGCGTAGATCGGATCGGCAGACTGCAGGGAAACGATAGGGGCACCCGGCTGGAGGACCTCGCCGAGATCCACCTGGCGAATCCCGAGGCGGCCGGAGAATGGCGCGCGAATCGTCTTCTTGGCGATGACTGCTTCGACGTTGGCGACGTCAGCGGCGGCCCGCGTTGATTCGGCGGCGGTCGCATCGACCTCGGCCTGGCTGACGGCGCCGGCGGGGGGAAGGTTATTGCGGCGTGCGAGCTCGGCCTTGGCGAGACGCGCACTTGCGACGGCCGAGGCCAAGTGCGCGCGCTCGACGGAGGTATCGAGGCGAACGAGGAGGTCGCCCTTCTTCACGGTCTGACCGGACTCGAAGGCGATTTGACGAATGGTGCCCGGAACCTCGGTGGAGATGGTGACCCCTTGTACGGCAACGAGAGATCCAACGGCTGTGAGCTGCGACCGCCACTCGGCCTTCTGCACAGGGGCGGCCGTTACTGCCTGCGCCGGAGCCACGTACGCCTCTCCTGCTTCGATCATCGCCGCGATCTGCGCTGCCTTAATTCCTCCGAGTGCGAGGACGACGAGCAGCACCGCGCCAAGTGCAAGGAGGATGGGTTTCTTCTTACTCTTCATGACGGCAGTCCACGCCGGGGAACGGGTGCGTTGCGGCGTAGGCGCTCTCTAGCGCCCGAGGGGGAGTTCGCAAACCTAAGAGGGCACTGAATTGCCGCGAAAATCCGGGGTCGCGCCGGCGAGCGCCGCGCGCTCCGGCTATGGCTCGTCGCCCAAATCTTGCCGGAGCGATTCAGCGTCCCAGCCATCGTCGCCGCCCTCCCCTCGCTCCTCGAGGTCTTGCACCAGCGTCGACTCGAGAAGCTGCATGTGCTCGCGAGCGGCGGTGATGTACTGATTGCGGTCGTGCTGCATACCTGCGAGCGCGAGCAGGGATGCCTCGTCGTGGCGGCGGAATCGCTGCGCGGCGCGGTGTGCTCGATGGGCCCGCGTGCCAAGAGCCTCGAGCGCGTCGACGCCCATTCGCAGAGAGGTTTCGAACGTCTCGCGATAGACATGATCGATGCCCTCTTCGATGAGGGCGTATGCCTCGAGTCTCCCTCGGGCACGAACGAGTAGCTTGAGGTTCGGGAACTGCGCGCGAATCGTTTCCACCATCTGCATGATCTTATCGTGGTCGTCGATCGCCAGCAGCATCACCTTCGCGTGCTCGGCACCGGCCGCGCGAAGCAGATCGATTCGCGACGCGTCGCCGTAAAAAACCTTCAGTCCGAGCTTCCGGAGTACCTCGACGTGGTCGGAGTCGAACTCGAGGACCGTTGCCGAGATGCCGTTGGCGGTGAGGAAGCGGCCGACGATGCCGCCCACCCGACCGAACCCAGCAATGATGACCGGGTTCTGCTCTTCGATGACATCCGCGCTGCGGCTCTCCCGCTCGCGCGTTCCGAGGCGCGGTTGCAAGAGCTTCTCGTTGAGGAGCATCAGCAGTGGTGTGGCCGCCATGCTGATCGCGACGGCAGCGACGAGCCGTTGAGTTGTCGAGGTGTCGAGCACACCTTGCTGCGCGGCGAAGGAGAAGAGCACGAAGGCGAACTCGCCGCCCTGCGCGAGCGAGAACGAAAAAAGCAGGTTCTGGTCTTGACCCATCCGGAACAGTCGGCCGATACCAAGCAAGACCAGCAGTTTGACGGCGATCAGTGTGCCAACGATCGCGCCGATCGAGCCGGGCTCCGCGGCAATCAGCGCGAAATCGACCGAGGCCCCGACCGCGATGAAGAAGACGCCGAGCAAGAGCCCCTTGAACGGCTCGATGTCCGCCTCGAGCTCGTGGCGATACTCGCTTTCCGCGAGCACGACGCCGGCGAGGAATGTGCCAAGCGCCGGACTGAGGCCGACCTGCGTCATGAGAAGTGCAATGCCGATCACGAGCAGTAGACCGGCCGCGGTGAAGATCTCGGCTTGCCGGGTGTGCGCGATGAAACGGAACACGGGGCGGATGAGATAGCGGCCGCCGATCACGATGGCGACGACCGCGAGTAGGACCGAGAGTGTCTGGCCCCATGCGGGAAGACCGTCGACCAAGGTGCCGCCATGTTCGCCGTGCTCTGCCGCTGATGCGCTGGGGCCGACGGCGAGAAGTGGAAGCACGGCAAGCATCGGAATGACAGCGATGTCTTGAAAGAGAAGCACCGCGAAGGCGCTCTGGCCGCCATCGGTGTTGATGAGCCCCTTCTCCGCGAGCGTTTGCAGGACGATCGCAGTCGACGAGAGAGCGAGGATGAGGCCCACCGCGATCGCTTCGTTCCAAACAAGACCGGCGAACGCCCCGATGCCGGCGATGAGCGTGGTGCTCAACAACACCTGCAAGCCGCCCATCCCGAGAATCGGTCCTCGCATGCGCCAGAGCAGTGCCGGCTGGAGCTCGAGACCGATGAGGAACAGCATCATGACGACGCCAAACTCGGCGAAATGCATGACGTCCTGACCTTCTTCGCCGATTAGCCCGAGGCCGAAAGGGCCGATGGCCATGCCCGCGATCAGGTATCCGAGGACTGACCCGAGGCCTAGACGTTTGGCGAGAGGAACGGCAATCACCGCGGCGGCGAGGTAGACGAATGCTTGAAAGAAGAAACCCTGCCCGTGCATCGCTTAGTCCTCTGCTCCGGGTTCGAGCTGGCCGTGTGTGAGAGCGCTGAGCAAGGCTCGATAGTCGGAAGCGTGCGCGCGTGCCTGCTCGGGGGTCATCGCGAGGGTCCCGTAGACGATGAACGGGGGCAGGTAGCGCATGCCGCAAAGTCGCGCCGTCTGCTCGATCGGTCGAAGCAGCTCGGCGATGGGATAGCGATTGTGGCCGCCTTCTTGGTAGGCGCTCCGGCTGCCGCCGGTCGTGATGGCGCTCATGAGTCGCTTGCCGTGGAGCGCATGGCCGGCATGCCCGTAGGCCCATCCGTGCTCGAGCACGAGGTCCTCCCATTGCTTCACGAGCGCCGGTGTGCTGTACCAGTAGAACGGGTGTTGAAGGACGATGATGTCGTGCTCGAGGAGGAGCGCCTGCTCTCGCTCCACGTCCACATCGAAATCGGGGTAGGCCTCGTAGAGATCGTGGAAGGTGACGCCATCGATTGCATCGACGCCCTCGATCAAAACGCGGTTCACCCGAGACTTCTCGAGAGCGGGGTGCGCGAAGAGAACCAGCACCCGTTGAGGGGGCGGGCTTGCGGCGTCGAAAGGTACGTCGGACATCAGCGGAACGGCCGGCCAAGGACCGGGGGCGAACATAGGGACCGGGCACCCTGAGCAACAGGTGGCCGTGCGGCCAGTTGAAAAACCAGGCAGAGGGGAAATCGCGCACTATGGTCGGCAAGTGCCTAGAAACATGAGGTTTTTTAGAGGGCTGCGTGTCCCCGAACGGGACTGCGTGACGGCTACAGCGGCGTGCGCGAGTCGGATGAGGGGAACGTCTGATTCCGTGGACTCGATGCGGAGGCGACCGTACCATCGCGCCGGATGAATCGATTCGCTTGCCTAAGTCTCGGCGTGTGCCTTGCCCTGGGGTGCACGACAAGCCCCAGCGAGGTGACTGAAGAGGACACCTTCTCGCTCGAAGTGTTCGCAGACCCACCGCTCGAGTTTGGACCCCAGGCTCGATGGTGGTGGCCTGGTGGGAGCGTCGATGACGCGACGCTTGGGCAGCAGCTCGAAGAGCTCGCCGGGCTTGGCTACAGCGCTGTCGAGATTCAGCCGTTCATGGCAACACTGACGAACGCGGACCTGGGAGTCGACGCGGCGATCCGCACGGTGGGCGAGCCGGCCTTCCTCGATCGGCTCCGGACTGCGGCCTGCAAAGCGGGCGAGCTCGGGGTCGCCTGGGATCTCACGCTCGGAAGCGGATGGTCGACGGGCGGACCCGATGTGGGGGACGATGGCGCCCGACAAGTGATCGCAGCGGAGCAGACCTTGATGGGGCCCGCCCCGCACGAGGGACCTCTTCCAACGGCAGAACCGCCCGCTTGGATCGAGCAGACGAACGCCGTGCTTCCAGCGATCGATGGTTTTGATGAGCAGACCGTCCTCGTGCAGGTGCTCGCAGCGGAGGTGATCGACGCGTCCGGAAGCGGCTCGACCGTGCTCGGGGACATCATCGACCTCGGGGCAAACGTCGAGGGCGACACGCTCACTTGGGATGTACCTCCAGGCATGTATCGCGTCTTTGCGATCTACGAGAACCGGACCCTCCACTACCCACTCGGCAATGCGTACGCGGCGCCGCTCGAGCAGGCCCGCGTGATCGATCATCTCGATCGTCGGGGTGTTGATGGGTTCCTAGAGCGCCAATTTGGACGATGGCTGGACGCGGTTGCCGACTGCCCTCCGCGCGCGGTCTTCGTCGACAGCTTCGAGCTAGTTGGCGAGTTGCCTTGGACGACCCGGCTCGCCGAACGCTTCGAGACGACGCTCGGCTACGACGTCACGCCCTTCCTGCCGTTTCTCTTCCTCGAAGGTGGCGAGTCGGAGTACGTAAACATCTTCGGGGAGCCGGACCCTCGCTATCGGGCAAGCGACGAGCGCGGGGCGCGGGCTCGCGAGGACTACGAAGCATTCCGAGGAATCTTGTTCGCCGACGAGCTCGTTCGGAGGGTCGACGCTTGGCTCGAGGAACGCGGCATCGACTTTCGCTTGCAGGCGCATGGCGGATACGCCGACGCGCTAGACGCCTATGCCGTGGCAGACGTACCCGAATCGGAAGGTCTCTATGCCGGGGGCTCGTACGACTTTCTCCGCTTGGCGGCGTCCGCTGCCGAGGTCGGCGGAAAGCGCTTTGCGAGCAGCGAAACGCTGGTGTCGGTCGGGGCTCGCGAGCTCTCGACAGAGGAGGTGCGCCTTCTTTTCGGGCGTGCGTTCAGCGCGGGCATCAATCGCTTGATGCTCCACGGGCATCCCTACCCGTACGTTCACACCGACGGGGTGCGCTGGTTCCCCTTTCATCCGCGCCCCGACAGCGTGGTCACGACTGGCCCGCTCGATCTCTCGTTCGACCTGCACCCGGGCGCCCCCATTTGGCCGGAGCTCGCGTCACTCAACGAGATGGCGGCTCGCCTCGCGTACGCGATGAGCCGAGGCTCGGCGGCGACCGAGGTCGCATGGCTCTATCCCGAATGGAAGGTCGAGAACTTTCCGAACTTCGGTGTGGACCCGGGCGCGTTCGAGTCAGAGGTTAGCCAGACGCTTCGGGGCGCGGGCTACGCGTACACACGGGTGAGTCGAAGCGCGCTTGCAGGAAGCACGGCGACGGACGGCGTCCTTGGCGTCGGCGAGACTTCGTTTGCGGCGCTCTTGGTGACCGATGTCGACCCGCTCGATCCCGATGCGCTCGCTGCGATTCAGGCTGCGGTCGATGCTGGAGTCGCCGTGGTCTGGCTTGGTGATTTCCCAAGTCGCGCCGACGGGCTCGTCGATGCGGAGAGCCGTGACGCGAGGGTGGACGCGCTCGTCGCGAGCTTGCAGTCGAGCGTGGCGCTCGTGCCGAATGCTGGGTCGATCCCGAGCGCCTTGTCCGATGCTGGCGTCACACCACGGCTCAGTTCGGTCACGGGCGAAGCGCTCGCGCTCTCGGTGACCCCGCGGAAGATCGAGGGCGGCTACTTGTTCTACCTGTTCAACGAGAGTTTCGAAGAGCGCACCGAGCAGCTCCGGATTTCGCCTGGGGGCGGCAGCGCCACATTGCTCGACCCGGACACGGGGGAGCAGGTGCCCACGACGATCGCAAGCGACCTGCTCGAGGTCACCTTGGGGGCGGCAAGAGGTGCGGTGCTGCTCGTCGAAGATGCGAGCGCGCGCTGAGGCACGGATCACGGCCGGTCAGGCCGCAGGCTTCTCGGCGACGATTCTCCAGTTTAGGTCGGCGATCTTGGCCTTCTCCGCGTCGGTCCAGGCCTGGCCACCGCTCTGAAGAAGCTCGAGCGACTCCTCGACCCAGGTGGGCATCAGACGAATCGCCTCGAGTGCTCGGATGACCTTTCGCCCGCCGAGGATCAAATCTCTCTTCTGCTCGCAGATCGGCCAGGCCTCGCTCCTCGAAGGCGCTGAAAGAACGGTCCTGAAGCCGGCGCGCTCCAAGGCGGCGCAGACATCGGCTGGGTACATCGACTGCGTGGCGGCGAGCGTCGGCAGATACGCCCTGTGCAGGCGCACGTGCTCTTCGTTGTCCCAATCGAAATGCGGCGTCAGCAGATACTCGGAGCAGGCGTATCGCGCCCCAGGCTTCAACACACGGAACATCTCTTCTGCGTGGGCATCGAGTTCTTCCTTTTTGAAGAACGGCCAGACCGCTTGAAACGAAAAGCATCCATCGAAGGTTTCCGCCTCGTACTCGAGCGGCTCGTGATGATTGCCCACCTTGAAGTGAAGGCGATCGCTCATGTCGCATTCGGCTGCCCAGTCGATCGCGCTCTCGATCTGATTGGGGTCGATGTTGTATCCGGAGACCTGGCCGCCGGTCAGCGTCGCAAAGTGGTGTGAGATGCGCCCTCGGCCACAGCCCATGTCGAGCAGATGCGAACCCTTGGGGTCCCCGAGCGCGAGCTCCTCGAGGACATCCTTCTCGACCAAGAGCTGGTTCCCGTACAAGCCGAGCGTTTCGTCGAGCTGCGGCGGGATATAGAGCTTCTCGAGATCGAACACCGAGAGCATGTTGTTGAGGACCTTGTAATAGTCCGCGACTGCTTTCGTTTCATCCGCGGTGTCGGTCTGCTCCCCGTCCTGCATGCTCTGCAGGAACTTGAATGCATCAATGCAAGCTTGCTTGTCCTCATCCGACAGCTCAGCCAAGCGCTTGAGTCCGATGAGTGCGGTCTTAACCCGGTACCAGTTCATATTGCGGAGCGGACATTACAATGCTGGTCGAAAAACTCAACGCAACAATCGTCCGTCGGGGAGGACGCCACGTTGTAGATCGACGCGACGCCTTCCTCTGAGGGATGCCTAGAGCATCAGGCCACCGCTGCTCTGCAGCACTTGGCCGGTGATCCAGGAAGCGTCGTCGCTTGCCAAGAACACCACGGCTTTGGCGATATCCTCGGGTCGACCGAGGCGCCCCAGAGGCGTTTGAGCAATCATGCCATCGAGCATTGCCTGCGGTACGTCGGCACTCATGTCTGTTTCCGTGAGGCCTGGTGCGACCGAGTTGAGACGAATGCCTTGCGGTCCGAGCTCCACGGACAACGCGGAGGTGATGCGCTCGACCGCTGCCTTGGTACCTGAGTACGCCGACGCACCTGGCATCGATGCCTGGGCAAGGGTCGACGAGATGTTGACGACAGCGCCGCCGCTCTTGGACAGATACGGAATCGCCTCGCGCGTGGTGATCAACAGGCCCCGCACGTTGACCGAGAGGGTCTGTTCGAGGGCGTCGTCGTCGAGCTCGACCAGTGGCGCCAAAGTGCCGACGCCCGCATTGTTGACGAGTACATCCAGACGGTCGAACTGCTCGATCACAAAACGAACCGCATCGGCCGGAGCGCCCTTCTCGGTGACGTCTGTGGTGACGTAGCGCACCGCGTCCGGGTATTTGCCGGCGAGCTGCTTGAGGGGCTCTTCGCGACGGCCGGTGACGACCACCTTGGCTCCTTCAGCGACTAGGGCTTCGGCTACCGCTCGACCAATACCGGTTCCTCCACCGGTGACGAGTGCAACTTTGTTAGCGAAACGTGACATGACTTTTTGTCCTTCTTTGACTTGAAATCGGCGAGCGAAACGCTGTTCTTGATCGAATGCTCGAGTACTAAATTCTGCGGGAGCGGGGCTTAGGTCGAATCGCCAGGTGTCTCGGCAACCCTCGCGCGCAAGGCCCGAACCGTTAGCCCCGCAGCTCGCTCGTTCTCTCGGCTGAACACCGACGATGGCAGCGGCAGGTCGGGGTCCACGTAGATCCTGAAGTCGATCTCCGTACCTGCCCCGTCATCAGTCGGGGTGAGCTTGAAGCTCGCATCGAAGGCATCGATGTTCCCGTCCATGAGGTGGCCTGCGACCACCCGCGAAACCCCGTCCCGGGGACGCTCGGCGAGATCGAGCTGCCCGTAGAGCGTGTACATACCCCTGGCGACGCTGACTTCCATGTAAACCATGGCCCGGCTCCCGCGCTGTGCGAGCACCTTGGACTTGGTGAAGTTGGGCATGAACCGAACGTAGTTGGCGTAGTCGAGCACGATCTCGAGCACCTCTTCGATCGGCTTGTCGACCACGATGACCGCCTGCCCCGTCGCAATGTTCGAGCCTTCCATAGGGATCTGCGCGGTGAAGATCCCCGCGTTTTCCAGGTGCGCCTCCACAGCGGCGGCGTGGCTTGGCATCAGACCGAGTGTTGACGCGGAGACAAGGGCCGCGGTCAGAACCACTTGAAGAGTCGCGCGTCGAAGGGTTTGAGATGTGTTCTGCACGGCCAGTCTCCCGAAGCTCCCAAGTTGAATCGAGTTCCCGAAGTGGAGCGTTCGTATATTAACTACCGCTCGGTAGTAAACTGTCAAGGCCTTTTGCTACCGAGGGTTCCAATATTGTGTAATGTGACTAGGGTATGGGCATGAGCGGCACGAATATGCGGTCCCGAGGCCGGCCGCGGCTCTTCGACGAAGACGCCGTTTTGGACGAATTGACGGCGCTTTTCTGGCAAAAGGGGTACTCCCAGACCTCGATGACCGATCTCGTCGACGCCAGCGGTGTCCACAAATCGAGCCTCTACAGCACCTTCGGCACCAAGGAGGAGCTGTTTGCCAAGATCCTCCAGCGCTACCTCGCCAAGCGGATGGGCATGTTCTCGGAGCTCGTCGAGCAGGCCGGGCCCGGGATCGACGGAATCCACGCCTTCCTCGAGATGCTGCGAGGCGACCTCGTCTCGGGGACCGGCCAATGGGGCTGCCTCCTCGTCAACAGCTCGAGCGAGCTCAGCGGAACCGCCCCCGGCTTCGAAAACTTCGGCGTCGCGTTTCGCAGCGAGCTGCGCGAGCGACTTCGAGCACTCATCCGTCAAGCGGAGCCGGAGCTAAGCCCCAACAGCAGCGTTACCGAGCAACGAACGGATCTGTTCATGACCTTCATGTTGGGTCTCAACCTCACCGTGAGGGGCGGCGCCGACGAAAACGAAATCGGCCGGGTCATCGACGCCATGCAAGCGACGGTCGACACCTGGCGCTAAAGACGACGGCACGCTTTCGCCGTGAGCGCGTCAGGCCAGTGCTTGCTCCGTCCCGTCCTCGCGCCACTCGATGCGAGCCCCGCGTTCGACCAACTCACTTTCAACCTCCCCGAACACGCGTTGGTAGCGGTACCAGGGAATGGTCGTCCAGAGATGATGAATCAGGTGGTAGTTCTGGCCGA
>Ga0316189_10000714_pt1 | contig 33111 bp, 24 predicted proteins | sample LowCovwburrow_MG_FD_204930 | JGI IMG/M metagenome (GOLD analysis project Ga0316189, IMG submission 204930) | Coastal sediment microbial communities from Maine, United States - Lowes Cove worm burrow | ecosystem: Environmental > Aquatic > Marine > Coastal > Sediment | place: USA: Maine...
TTTGCTGTCCATATTCTATTGCTCCCAATCGACTATTAATCTGATAAAGATAATAACTGCCCACGATTATTAATGCATTTATATTTAAGTTCGGTATAGTTTGAAGTCACATAATGATGTGATGCAAATCTTAAGGAATGGACAAATATTTAGATGCTTAAAGTGGTCTACAGTAATGACATGTTGCAGCTGGCGGCGAGGCTAGCTGCACAGCAACAATCAGCGCCGTTGCCGCCCTTAGAAGCTGAAACCATTATTGTTCAGAGTAATGAGTTGTCGCGTTGGTTGTCATTGTATTTAGCGACACATCATGGCATCGCTAGTCATATAGATTTTCCTTATCCCTCGGCCTATATCTGGGCTTTGTTTCGGCGTGTTTTGCCTGAGATACCGAAAGAATCGCCTTTCGGTAAGGATGCGATGGCGTGGCGGATCTTTGATTTATTGCCGGAATGTTCAAAACAAGCTGGTTTTGAGGTGGTGGCGGGTTATTTGGGCGAGCATGATGATCATGACGATGTAGTAAAGCGCTATGGTTTAGCTCATCGGATTGCTGATAGCTTTGACCAATACTTGATGTATCGGCCAGATTGGGTCAAAGCTTGGGAAAATGAGACTGGGCCTTTGCCACATTGGCAGGCCAAGCTTTGGAAGCAGTTAACAGAAGACCCAAATTCTGATGCGTCTCAGCCAGCCTTGCATCGTGCCAATCTATTAGAACAGTTAACGCATTATTTGCATCACAGTGAGCAACGACCTGATGGTCTGCCACAACGTTTAGCCATTTTTGGTGTGTCTGCTCTACCGCCAGTGTATTTGGAACTGTATAGCTTGATGGCAAAGTTCTGCGATATCACCTTGTATTTTTTATCGCCCAGCGAAGGCTATTGGGGCGATTTATTAGATCCTAAACGTCAGAGCGAGCAAGCGCTTCAAACGGGTGAAACCGTTGATTTTTCAGCAACGGGCCATCCTTTATTAGCGAGCTTAGGTAAGCAAGGCCAAGATTTTTTTGAGCAAATACAATCTTGCGAACATGAGTCGGAATCTTTGTTTTCGCTACCAGAGAAGCCGCACCTATTAGGCTACTTACAACGCGATATTTACGATTTGTATGATCCTAAGAGTTCAGGGCAAAAACAGCTGATTGCAGAACAAGATGATTCTATCCAGTTTCATGCTTGCCATAGTGCGCTGCGAGAGATTGAGATATTACATGATCAATTATTAGCATTATTTGAACGTCACCCTAATTTAGCACCGACCGATGTGGTGGTGATGACGCCGGATATTGATGTTTATGCCGGTTCAATTGATGCGGTATTTGGCTGCGCCGCTTTAACCACTGGTCAATTTATTCCCTATGGCATTTCAGGTGCCAGTGGTCAGCAACAAAGCCCAGTGTTATCTGCCTTTAATCAGTTGTTGGCTTTGCCCGAGTCACGGTTTGAAGTGGATAGTATTGTCGATTTATTAGAGTGTGAAGCGATTCAAAATCGATTTTCTCTGGATCAAACTGCCTTGGATCGAATACGTCAGTGGTGTCGTGATACTAAAATACATTGGGCACTGTCAGCCGACGATAAAGCCGCCATGGGTTTACCGGCCACCGAGGCCAATAGCTGGCGGGCAGGGCTGGATCGTTTGTTGTTGGGTTATGCGATGCCATTATCAAACGATGAAGGCGAATGGACGTTGTTTGATGGCAAGCTGGGTTTTGATGGTATCAGTGGTGATCGCGCCAATACGATGGCACAGCTGTGTGCCTTTGTGGATTGCTTGGATCGTTTTAGACAAAGTCTAAAAAGACCGAGAACGGCCAGTCAGTGGCAGCAGCAATTATTGTTATTGCTCGATGCCTTTTTCGACGTAGGCCATGATAATCAGCACGATCAAGCTGAGTTACTTAATATCAGTAAAACCTTAGATAGTTTAGTCGAGGCGACAACGCTGGCGAGCTTTGAACAGACGATGTCGATTGACTTAGTACGTGAATGGCTGAAAGGTCATTTGGATTCCGATCAAAATGAGCCAAGGTTTATGGGTCATGGTGTGACGTTTTGTGGCATGGTGCCGATGCGGAGTATTCCTTTTGGCGTGGTGTGCTTGATTGGGATGAATGATGACAGTTATCCACGCCGGCAGCCAAAAATGGGCTTTGATTTATTATCGTCTGATTTTAGACAAGGCGACCGGTCTCGCCGTGATGATGATCGTTATCTGTTTTTAGAGGCGATTTTATCGGCTGGCGAACATCTGTATATCAGCTATGTGGGAGCCAGCATTGTTGATAACAGCACTATTCCGCCATCGGTATTAGTCAGTGATGTGCGTGATGTGTTGCATCAAGGTTTTATGGCAGTTGATGGTGGGGATATTGGGCAACAGATATTAACGCAGCATCCATTGCAGGCCTTTAGTCGACGTTATTTTGATTCGTCAGCCCAATCAGCTATTTCATCAGGCAAACTATTAAGTTATCAAGCGGCTTACTGTCCACCGGATAAAAGCCAAAATAGTGAAGCGACAGCTTGGTTTGAACAAGCTTTAGAGGAACCCGATGCATCATGGCGGCAGCTCAGTTTAAGTCAGTTGATCCAGTTTTATCGTCATCCGGGCCGTTATTTATTACAACAACGTTTGGGCTTGAGACTAGAGTCTGATGATGAACAATTAGACTCGCGTGAGCCTTTTTCATTAGGTGGCTTGGAAGGGTGGCAGTTGCGCCAGCAGTTGTTATCACAACGTTTGCAAGGTCAGTCTTTGGCGGCGGCTTTACCGTTGATTGAAGCGACGGGTGTTTTACCTCAGGGTGAGATTGGCCAGCAGCTATTCCATGATCAGGTCGAGAAGGTGGATGCGTTTGCCGATACCTTGCTAGCGGATTATCCAGCACAATTACTCGATCCTATTTCATTTGAGTTATCCGTGGCTGAGTTTACGTTAATGGGCCAGCTAGAAGGCTGTAGTCATGAAGGCTTATTTCATTATCGACTCGGTAAAGCGAAAGGTGGTGAGTTACTCGCTATTTGGTGTCATCACTTGGTATTGAATTGCCTCAAACCTGAAGGGGTGAAATGTGAAAGTCGTTGGATCACTGAAGACAAGAATATCCACTTACTGCCAGTCGACAATGCTGAGTCACGCTTAGCCGAGTTATTAGCCCATTACTGGCAAGGTTGTCAGCAAGCCTTACCGTTATTTGCCAATACCAGTTTTGCTTATGCTAGAGCGGTAATCAAGGGTGGTCGTGCTAATCCTGATAATGCGATGTTGGCTGCATGGCAGGGTAACCAATTTATGCAAGGTGAGGCGGATGATTTGTATTATCAACAACTTTATCAGGCTGCACCGTTAGATGAAGCATTTAAGGCACTGGCATTGGCGATTTATCAACCGATTTATGATCATTTAGGGCCTGAAAAATGGTAAGCCGATTTGATATTGAGTCAGTTGTACTCGCCGATCTTAATTTGATTGAGGCCAGTGCGGGTACGGGTAAAACCTATACCTTGGCTGAATTGTATTGTCGTCTGGTATTAGAAAGTGATCTCACCGTCGATCAGATTCTGGTGGTGACCTATACCCGGGCCGCGACGGAAGAGTTACGCGATCGCTTGCGTCAGAAATTGGTTGATACACGTGATGATTTGATGCTCGATACTGAGCATGATGGATTGGCCCGTCAAAAGCTTAATTTAGCGATCCAAAGTTTTGATGAGGCGGCAATCTTCACCATTCATGGTTTTTGCCAGCGCGTATTGGGCGACTTTGCTTTTGAAAGTGGCCTAGCCTTTGATTTGGAACTGATCGGTGATGACCAAGCGTTATTGCAGTCTGCGGTTGATGATTTTTGGCGACGACATGTTACGACAGCCGATCAAAAATTAGTGGCGTATTTATTAGCCAGACGGGAAAGCCCTGAAAGTTTATTGCAATCGATCCGGTCGCTATTGGGTAAACCTTATTGTCATTATCTGCCGATCCCTGCTGTGGATGTTGAGCAGGTGTATCTAGAGGCTCAAGCACAATTTCAAACCTTGAAAACAATTTGGACTCTGGAACAAGAAGGGGTGATTGCTGCACTACGCAATAAAGCGTTATTGAATGGCAATAAGTACCGTACAGCCAGTGTCGAGAAGTGGTTATTGCTGTTGGCTGATTTGTTATCTCACGATGCAGTGCCGATGACGTTATTTGATGATTTTGATCGCTTTACACCGGCTAAATTACAAGATGCATTGAAAAAAGATCAGCAGTTGCCAGAGTTGGCATTTTGGCTCGCTAGTGAACAGTTATTGGACACGATAGGGCGCTTGCAAGCAGCACAAGCTGTGCAATATCAACAACTGCGTTATCAGCTATTGCAAGAGCTGCATACGGCGGTGAAAAAGCAAAAGCAGCAGCAACAAGTGCAATCTTATGATGATCTGTTATTAAACTTGCAACAGGCATTGGATGGGCAAGGTGGTAATTGGCTGGTGGCACGATTGCGTCAACAATATCCTGCGGCGTTGATTGATGAGTTTCAAGATACCGATCCGGTGCAATACGCTAGCTTTAGTCGGCTCTATGCCGATAGTGGGTTGCCAGTATTTTTAGTCGGTGATCCCAAGCAAGCGATTTATAGTTTCCGTGGTGCGGATATTTTCACTTATTTGTCAGCGAAATCTTCGGCTCAGCATGAATATACTTTAGGGACTAATTGGCGTTCACACCCTGATTTAGTGAAGGCGGTTAATAGCCTATGGGCACGTCGGGCAGAGCCATTTATTTATGAGGCGATTCCTTTTCATGCCGTCGAGGCAGCTCGTGATAATCAGCGGGTGTTATCCACTCAAAACTCAAATAGTGCCTTACAGCTTTTGTGGGCTGATGGCGATAAACCACTAGCTAAAAAAGACATGACGGCGATGGTCGCTAATGTGACGGCAGATGAGATTGCCGGGTTGTTGAATCAAGCCGATGCTGGCGAAGCGATGTTGCTAGATGAAACGTCACAACAATCTGTCGCTGTGTCGGGAGGCGATATTGCGGTCTTAGTACGAAATCATCGTCAGGCGCATGCCGTACAGCAATGTTTGCAGGGTCGCGGTATTAATAGCGTACAGCAGGGTCGGGACAATGTGTTTGGCACTAGCGAAGCGGTGATGTTGGCGCGGGTATTACAGGCCATGGCTGAACCGCAGAACCCGCTACACATTACGACCGCATTATCGACAGAGCTTTGGGGGTTGAGTGCTGTTGAACTTTATGCTTTACAGCAGGATGAGCAGCAATGGTCTGTGCAATTAGACCTATTCTATGACTTGCATCAGCTATGGTTAAAACAGGGCTTTATGCGGGCATTCCGTCATTTATTAAATACGATTTCGGGTCAGCAACAGTTATTAAGTCAGCCTGATGGTGATCGTAAGCTCACCAATTTATTGCATTTATCTGAGCTAATTCAGGCGCAATGCAGTCAGCAACAAGCGGGTATTGAAGCGGTATTGCAGTGGTTTACCACCCGAATGCAATCAATTGACCCCAATGATGAAACAGGGCAGTTACGCTTAGAAAGTGATGAACAATTAGTCAAAATCATTACGATTCATAAGAGTAAAGGTTTGGAATATCCTATCGTATTTTGTCCTTTTTTATGGGATAGCAACCTGCGAGCTGCTGATCGGGAAGTGATTAGTTTTCATGCGCCTGATGATGGTTATCGTACCCATGTGGCTTTTTCTGAACCGGCATTGAGCCAAGCTGCAGAGGCGATCACCATAGAAGAACAAGCGGAAGATCTGAGGTTACTTTATGTGGCACTCACTCGAGCACGCGAACGTTGTGTGATTTGTTGGGGTAATGTCAAAGGCCGTCGTGCTGGCTCACATGTCAGTGATAGTGCTTTGTTTAGTCTGTTACATCCTGAATTGGGTGAGTTAGACAGTGGGAGGATGTTGGCTGATTTAACGGCTTTAGCGGCCACGAGTGAAGGCACCATTTCCGTTGAGAGTATGGATGTCGTCGAGCGTGTTGCTTATCAAGGTAGTCACAATGAGCAAAGTATCCTTGCGGCCAAGACCTTTGAGGGTTTTATTCATCAACCGTGGCGGATTGGTAGCTTTAGTGCCTTAACGCGGGGGCATGATGCTGAATTACCGGACTATGATTCACAAACATCCAATGATGATGTGAGTGTCGCTGTGAATAGCACGGTGAAGGATCGCTTCAGTTTTCCTCGTGGTGCACAGGCAGGAACGTGTTTGCATGCCATCTTTGAAGTTTGGGATTTTGCCAGTGATGATCAGGAGGCGATGCAAGCCTTGGTGAGTCGCACCTTATTACAATATGGCTTTGATGAACACTGGACGCCGATAGTGTGCCAGTGGTTGGGGGAAGTGTTAGCGACCCCATTGGAAAACAATGAAAATAGGGATAAGCAAGGGTTTAAATTGGCTGATTTAATGCCGGCACAACGACTTGATGAGTTGGCCTTTTATTTTCCTGTCGCGAGTTTAACGGTCACGCGCCTGCAGAAAACCTTATTACCCTTATTAGACGTTGATTCGCCATTGGCTAAAGTCATTTTACAACTTAATTTTTCGAGTTTAACGGGCTTTATGAAAGGCTTTATCGATTTGGTCTATGAACATCAAGGCCGTTTTTATATTGTAGATTACAAGTCAAATTGGCTTGGGGTGAGTGAAGGGGCTTATCAATCAAATGCATTAGACCAAGCGATGATCAGTCATGATTATCCTTTGCAATATTTGATTTATAGTTTGGCATTACACCGATATTTACGATTGCGGCTGCCAGATTATGATCCGGAACACCATTTAGGTGGCGCTTATTATTTATTTATTCGGGGCATGAAACCTGACTGGGGACAATCCGGGGTGTTTTTTGATAAACCGAGTGTGACTTTGTTAGATGCTTTAGACGATTGCCTACAAGGCTTATCAGATGGCTGAGTATGTTAAACAACACTCTATTTTATCCTTGCTGAGGCAAGAAGCTTATAGTGAGTTGGCTTGTCAGTTTGCCAAGTTCGTACAGCGTCAAGATAAAACAGAAGATGGCTTAATTGTGCTGACAGCGGCCTTATTGAGTGAGGCCGTGTCACAAGGTCATGTTTGCTTAAATTTAGCCCAAGTAGGCGAACGAGGCAGCGGCCTAGATGAAGTATTGCCACAAAGCGTAGCCGGATGGATTGAGAGGCTGAGACAAAGTCATTTAGTGGGCCAACCGGGTGAATTTACGCCGTTGGTGTTAACTGACTCAGGATTGTTATATCTCTATCGTTATTGGCACGATGAACAGCAAGTAGGGGCTTTAATCAAACAACGTTTGCAGCCGATGGCTATTACCGATCAAGCTCAATTACGGCAAGACTTTGCAAATTGGACAAGCTCACAATCTGGTCTAGATTGGCAAAAAGTGGCGGTGTTGATGGCGTTAACACGTCAATTTAGTGTGATTTCTGGTGGGCCTGGTACGGGCAAGACAACGATTGTTTTACGCTTATTACAGTTATTTTTTAATCAAGATAAAACCATTCGTATTGCATTGGCCGCACCCACAGGCAAAGCGGCAGCACGGCTGCAACAAGCGATTGGCACTGAAAATGACGATTTAAATAGGCAAGGTATTGAAGCCAAGACTTTGCATCGCCTATTGGGTATCACCGCGGACAATGAGCAGGGCCGATATAATGCTGAGCGACCTTTGGCTGTCGATGTGCTTATTGTTGATGAAGCATCAATGATTGATATTAGTTTGATGGCGAAACTGCTGAAAGCCTTGCCTAAAACGGCACGACTGATTCTATTGGGGGATAGTCAGCAACTAGCGTCGGTTGAATCGGGTGCTGTTTTGGCCAATTTATGTCGTGATGATGTGGCTTTTTCAGAAGGGTTTAGGGACAAGGTGTTGCAGCTAACCGGCCAACCCTTGCCCAATGTGTCGAATTCATCGATATTGGCCGATAGTGTGGTGTTACTTCAGCATAGTTATCGCTTTGATACACGAAGTCAGATAGGCCAATTGGCACACGCTGTGCAAACGGGTAATGATGATCAATTGATCAATATCTTGATGGAAGCGGATGAAACAATTTGGTGGCAACGGACTGATCAGGCGACTATTCAACAGCGAGCGATGGACGTATATCACGCGTTTTTTGAGGCAATAAAAAGCCAACAGGATGCGGTCACTTGCTTGCAGTTATTTGAGCAAAGCCGTGTGTTATGCGCCTTAAAACAAGGGCCAGAGTCGGTTGATTCAGTGAATTATTTAGTCGAGCGTGCATTAGCGAAACAAGCTTGGCGAACACATCAAGGCTTTTATCACGGCCGGCCGATTATGGTGACGCAAAATGATTATCGCCAGGGTCTATTTAATGGTGATACCGGTTTGGTGTTGAATAATGAACAGGGTGAGTTGGCAGCTTGCTTTTTAGACAATGATGCTTTGCGTTGGGTGGCTTTAAATCGACTGCCTGCGCATGAAACGGCTTATGCAATGACGGTACATAAAAGCCAAGGTTCAGAATTTGATAAAGTCTGTATTGTTTTGCCTGAGCAATCGACGCCATTATTAACGCGTGAATTACTGTATACCGCGATGACTAGGGCTAAAGAACAGGTTAGTTTGGTGGCAATGGAGAGCACGTTGATACAAGCTGTAACATCACAGCACCAGCGTGAAATGGGCTTAATAATGGAAATTGAGTAAAGAATAGAAAGGTGAATTGATCATGGCACTCTATTTCGTACAACATGGTATTGCTTTAGCAAAAGAACAGGATCCTGAACGGGCTTTATCGCCTGAGGGCGAGGCCGGTGTCCTCTGTATGGTCAAGTATTTAAAACAGCATGATGCTAGTTTAAATGCTATTTGTCATAGTGGTAAAGCACGGGCACAACAAACAGCAGCATTGTTTGCCCAGCAGCTCGCTGTCGAGAGTGTGGCTGAGTTGTCAGGGATGAGCCCGAATGATGATGTCACTGCTTTTGCATCAATGATAAAGGATGATGATGTGATGTATATCGGGCACTTGCCCCATATTGGGAAATTGGTATCTTATCTCGTCACAGGAGATGAGAATTCAGCGGTAGTGAATTTTAGTTATTCGGCTGTTGTCTGTATTGAACAAGATGGTGATGGCTATCATATCGAATGGTTAATATCGCCTGAAATGTGTTAAGTTAAATCACTAAATAGTGAGGGGAAATGTGATGAAAAAAGTGCTTATTTTATTAGCCAGTTTGTTGCCATTATCAGCAATGGCAGGCACGATCTCGATGCATGCTGTTAATCAAGATGGTGTTGGGGAAAAACTAGGGACAGTGACAGTTACGGAATCAGAATATGGTCTCGTGCTAACACCTCACCTTCATGGTTTAACGCCAGGTCTACATGGTTTTCATGTCCATCAAAACCCAAGTTGTATGCCTAAAATGAAACAAGGTTATTTAGTGCCTGCGCTATCGGCTGGTGGCCATTATGACCCACATAATACAGGTATGCATGATACAGCTTGGGGCAAGGGTCATTTAGGTGATTTGCCACCGTTATTTGCTGATGCCGGCGGCTATGCTGTGCTGCCTGTTTTGGCACCTAGATTAAAGGTTAGCGATTTAAAAGGTCGTTCTTTTATGATTCACGCAGGTGGTGACAATTACTCTGATCATCCTAAAAAATTCGGTGGTGGTGGAGCGCGTGTTGCTTGTGGTGTGATTCAGTAACTCAATCGAGTTTGTCGAGTAGCTCTTCAATAGTTTGTTTCTGATTGAGTTTTTCAATCCAGGCATGTGGAATGCCCTTATCCTCACCGATGCCATAGATATTAGCTAGCACGGCACCCAGTAGTATGGCTCGGCCACATGAGTCGCCACCGGCATAAATGTTTTGCTGAATTGATTCTGCAAAGCTATTTTGCTGCGTTAAGTTATGAATGACACTGGGTATGCCAAATTCTAAGTTACAACTCATGCCTAATTGTTGGGTGACTTCGGGTGTGGTTTTATTTTTTAAGCTTAGGGCTTGATCTATTAATACTACTATTTCAGGCGTCGCAGCTTCTCGACCTGCGTCTATTACACTTGGGATATCTTGTGTCATGATCGCAGCTTTGATCATTTCGCTAGCGACCTGGCCGAAGGCGACAGCACGATCATTATTATTAGTGACACGAATGGCAGATTCAGTGACTTTACCTAAGTTAATGTCATCGACGTAGAGGGCGACCAGCGCGGGTAGCTTTGCAATGGCAGGCAATTGTTCATCATCAGCACCATGATAGTCAGCTAATGTTTTCAATGCCTGAAATAGTGCTTTAGCATAAGCCAGGTCTTTGTTATCAATATTCGCTTGTTCGAGTGTTGATACAGTTTTATCTTGTTTAACAAAATCGGTGACCAATGACAGTAGTTTTTGTTTTTGTTCATCATCATCAACATAAGCAATGGCATTTGCCTGCTTCATGGCTTGACGTTGCACTATTGCAATATTATCTAAGGTATCGCGCATAGGCCGGTCGATATAGCCGATATAATCACCGCCATAGCCAAAGTGTTGGCAGAATAATGCTTGGTAGCGTGATCTGTTATAAACCCCTCCATTATCAGAGAGTGAGCGCAGAAGTATTAGTGCTTGTTCACCATAGTGTGAGATATCTCCAATGCTTTTCTTACCATGCGCGAAATAACTGAGCACACCTTCATAATCAGCCATGGTTGGGGAATGAAATTCGGGTGAGATTGGCGTAATGTCATGGATGCGTTGCTGATCATAAATCCAATGACAGCCTAGTGAAGCAGCATCCGCGGTTAGTGAGCCTAATACTGTATTTTTGAGCTGGTCGGTTCTACTTATAGGCTTCATGGCGTTATCAATTTAATTGAATGAGTGTTATTGACGATAAATTAAAAAAATGCCCGCTGCAAGATCTGCTTTATTATCGCTTACTAAAACGACTCAATGGATGCTTATTGTGAAGTTGAATAGATTATGAGCGTGTATTACTGATGGGTGTTTTCGTATTGACCATACGGGGTTGGCTCTATACGATCGCTATTCGATTTATAAGCTTATTTTGAGATAGTGATTTTAATGCGAATTTTAATGCAGTTTGTTCTTACCGCTTTTATGTTATTAAGTATTTCAGTTGTCAAAGCGAGTTCTCATTTGGATTCCGTTCTGCCTGAAATGATTGACATTCCAGCAGGCAGCTTCGAGATGGGCTGTGTCAGTGGCATTGATTGTAAAGCTAGGGAAAAACCTGTTCATATGGTGGTTATTCCCGCTTTTCAGATGGCTAAAACAGAGGTAACAGCAGAACTTTGGGCTGCGTGTGTTGCGGCAAAAGGCTGTAGCTATGAACCCGAAACTAACGGCTGGATAGAGCCGGGTATGCCGGTAAGGTATATTTCCTGGGATGATGTACAGGTATTTATTGCTTGGTTGAATGCTGAGACGAATAGTCACTACCGCCTTCCTAGTGAGGCAGAATGGGAGTATGCAGCACGTGCCGGCACGGTAACGCCTTTCAATACCGGCCATTGTATTACTGATCAACAGGCAAATTTTGAAGGTAATGCTTTTAAAGCTGCTGAGTGTTACCAGGAAGGTAAAAATCGTAAGAAAGTACTCCCTGTCGCTAGCTTCCCGCCAAATGCGTTTGGCTTACATGATATGCATGGTAATGTTTGGGAGTGGGTTGAAGATTGCTGGCATCAGAATTATGACAATGCACCGACTGATGGCAGTGCTTGGCAGGGTGCTGACAGTGAATGTGAGCGTCATACTATGCGGGGAGGCACTTGGCATGGCGCAGTCAGTTACATGCGCTCAGCTTATCGTTTCAGATATCCAAAAGAGATACGTACAGGTGGACTTGGGTTTCGTTTAGCGCGTTCCATACCTTGAGTCAATAAGCAGTTGCTTACGATGTATTGGCATCTGTTTCATCATCATAAGGTGAACGATAAACTTCAATGCGATTACGGCCAGAGTTTTTAGCTTGGTATAAGGCAATATCTGCTCGATTTAATAATTTATCGAGATTATCGTGCTTGTTTAAGCTTGTGAGGCCGAAGCTTAGCGTGATAGAAAAATCTGAGGACGGGCTGATCTCTAATTTCAATAATTCACTTTGGACTCTCATCAGTAGCTCGATAGCATTGTCCTGAGGCGTGTTGGGCAATGCTAAGATAAATTCATCGCCACCATAACGACCGAAAATATCAGAATCACGAATTGTGCGTGCGAAAACCGCAGTGGTTTTTAATAGCACTTGGTCTCCAAAACGATGACCGTATTTGTCATTGAATAGTTTGAAGTGGTCAATATCCATCATGACCAAAGTCAAAGGATAGTCGTGGCGTTGGCAATGAGAGAGTATTGAGTCAAAGCGTTCGAAAAAAGCGCGACGATTGAGGCAATTGAGTAAAGGATCTGTATTGGCACTTGAGCTGGCTTCTTTGTGAGCCGTGCGAAGTTGTTGCTCTATTAACTTTTGATCGGTGATATCAATGGCGATTTCTAATCGAACGAGGCGGCCATCAAACCATTGAATAGCTTGATCTCGACATTGATACCAACGTTGATTGACTGTGTTCTGATATTCCCAAATATGGGTGCCAGTAGCTTGGCCATGCTGATCAACTAGTTTTGAGTTGGTACAGAACTCACAAGGCGAGTTTCGTTTTTCATGAATAACTTGGAAACATTTTTTTTGCGTCGGCCTAGACCACGCTTCTTTATTATATTTATTGAAGAAAATCAGCTCGTAAGTATCGATATCTGAAACGTAAATTTGGGCATCAAGTGCGTCCAAAATGGTAGCAATACAGTTGAAATCATGTTCGGATTCGCTTGTTAACAGCGTATCGAATTGAGATGGAATAAACGTTTTGACCATATTTTTCACTTTAACGTTAAAGATGCAAATCTTAGGAATTGCCAGCGTTACAAATACGAGATCTTAAGCTTTATTCTTATAATATTAAGGTAGTTAAGTACCATTATAGGCTCATTTCTCAGAATATAGATAGGACACTGTGATAGGCAGAAGGGTTGCGCAACGTTAAATTTGTCACTTTGTTGATTTTGTACCATGTTGTTTTAAACAGCATTAAATTGTGTGATATCACACGATCCATAATCTGGTTTTAGGTCAAAAAACCTAAAGGAAAATATAAAAATAATAAGGCTTTATTTATAGTTTGTAGTCTGTATATTCCCATTTATTCTAATGAAATCTAAATACGGTTTTTAGGTTGATAGCGAATTTTATTTTTGGAGAATATAGAATGAAAGCACTGTTTCGCCCTGTTTTATCGGGTGTCTGTTTGTTGAGTATCGCTGGCTATGGGCATGCTGAAGATATTACTTTTGATGATATGACCGTCACGACGACACGTAGTGAACGATCAGCATTAGAAGTAGCTGCGAGTATCAGTAGGAAATCAGGTGATGAAGTTAAGGTTGATAAGGCCAGTACACAGCGAGAGTTGTTGAACTCGATTGCCGGCGTACGTATTTCACAAACAGGCTCATCGATTGGCCACTTCACTGCCATTCGTTTGCCAACAGGTACAAAAGCTTATTATTCATTTTTACAAGATGGTATCCCATTGCAATCATCAGGTTTCTTTAACCATAATGGCCTTGCATTTTCAAACTTTGCGTCGGCAGGTTCGGTGGAAGTACTCAAGGGTGCGGGCACAGCATTGTATGGCTCTGATGCAGTGGGCGGTACGATTAATGTTATTTCAACTAATCCGATGGATAACTTGGGCGTTAAGGGCTCATTTGAAGTAGGTGATCGGGATTTTAAACGGTATGGCATTACTGCTGGGACTGAGATTGACGATAGATCAGCGATTTCAACCCATATTTCGGATACCAGTAGCGATGGTTTTCGCAATGACGCAGAATATGATCGCCAAGAATTTAATTTGAATTATGTCAACGATTTAGACGATGATAATACTTTGAAAATTGCGTTCAATATGAACCGCTTTGAAGCTGGTATGGTGAGTAGTATTAATGATTTTCGCCGTTATCGTGATGATCCTGATTTTGTTGGTGATAATATTGTTGATCGGGTCCAAGCGACAGGAGAGGATATTGACCCGACACGTAAATTTGATTATGCGAGGCTCAGTACTGAATGGCAGCATCAACTTAACGATATGACGGACCTAAGTACGATTGTGTACTTTAGAAATAACCGGAATCGTTATTCGGCAGTATGGGAACGTAATGTGTCTAGTAATGACAATGAGGAAAAAACTGCGGGCTTGTTATTTAAAGTTGCGACCGACTTTGGACGTTATCGTTTAATCACGGGCTTTGATGCAGAATATACTGAAGGTACACGTGAAGTTACGCAAGACTTTGCATTTAGTTCATCGGGTTTTTCGGGACCAATCGTAGTCCCACAAGGTGATATTTTTGATTATGACGTTGACTATACCGCTTTAGCCCCTTATGCGCGGTTTGAAGTCGATTTAACGGACAAAGTCGTGTTAGGTCTGGGTGCACGCTATGACTACAATAATTTTGAATATACGAATAACACAGATAATGGGGCTTATGGGACGGAATATTTCCGTGCTGACTCGGGTGAAGATCGTACATTTAACCATTTTAGCCCTAAAGCAGATATTCGTTACCATATTAGTGATACACAAACCGCTTATGCCCGCTATGCCAATGGTTTCCGTGTACCGCAAGTGAGCACCTTATATTCATTGAGTGCAGATGAACGTGCAGATAGTTTTGATGAAGAAACTACAGATACCTTTGAAATTGGCTATAAAACCAGATTGGGTCGGCACCAAGTGGATACGGCGATTTATCATTTAATTATTGACGATACGATCATTTCTGAAGAGAGAGGTATACTTAGCGTTAATGTAAATGCCGGTAAGACCTTGCATACGGGCTTTGAATTATCGGTTGCTTCACAATGGACGCCTGAGTGGGCGACGAAAGTTGCCTATAGTTTTTCTAAGCATGAATTTGATGATAGTGATGAGTTTGGAGACAATGAACAAGCTCAAGGACCAGAAAACTTGGGTAACGCAAGGTTAATTTACACACCTAAAGTAGTGCCAGGTCTATTTACGATGTTAGAGTGGGAACATGTGGGATCATCTTGGATGGATGACGAGAATACGAAGCGTGCTCAGGGCTATGATTTAGCCAACTTCAAGCTTAATTATGAGGTGAATTCACATCTAACTTTACATGGTCGGGTCAATAATATCTTCGATCGTTTATATGCTGAAACGGCTACAATTAGATTTGGGACTGAGCGCTATACTCCAGGCGCACCAAGACAAGCTTTTGTCGGCTTTGAATATAAACTTTAAGGCATAAAATATGGTCACTATCTTTGATGGTGGCCATATATTTACTTTTATATAGGATGGAATTGTAATGGGTGCGTTACGTTTGACTTTGCTGTTGTGCTTGTCCTTGGCACTCAATATGAACTCGGTATTGGCTGATTCTGGCGTAGCGGCATCTTCCTTAGAATATTCATCTGATAATGTGTTGAGCGTTGATATTAAATATGTCGATGATACCGTTCATTTATTACTCGGTAAAACAATAAAAGGTGAAGATAACCTTTGGTATCAATCCTCTTCTGATCAGGGCCATACATGGTCGACAGCCGTCAATATTACCGAAGGTCAAACAATTAAAGCGCGAATTACGCGTGGTAATGATGCTCGTCTAGCGGTGCAGGGTGATCACCTTGTTGTTGTTTGGATGAGTAAGAAACAAGATGGACGCCATAATGCTGGCCCGATGATGACAATGGTGTCGGGTGATGCTGGCAAGTCATGGCAAAAGATTGATTCACCGGCTGATTGGCAAGGTTCACATGGTTTTTTCGCTATGGATGCCGATGAGAATGCGATTAGTTTGGCATGGTTAGATAGTCGAACTACGCAGGGTGGTGGTGCCACACAGGGACTGCGTTATTCAAAAAGTGTTGATGGTGGAAAGACGTGGTCGATTAATAAGACACTGGATGATCGTAGTTGTGCTTGTTGCTGGAATACCGCGCAATATCATGATGGCCAGTTTTATGTTTTGTATCGGGATAAAGATCCTTCGGATATGACCTTAGGCAAGATAGACCCAGAACAAGCATGGATACAATTGAGCACAGTCGGTGATTTTAATTGGGATTTCAAAGGCTGCCCGCATATTGGTGGCAGTATTGCGTTTGATGACCAACATGGGCTTATTCATAGCACGGTTGGTACGGGGCACACGAAGCACAGCGGTAGCTACTATTTAAATTCAAGCGATAAAGGTAAAACGTGGACTCAGCCAGTTCGTTTGGGTGAAGAGACAGCCGTGCATAGTGATTTAGCCGTAGCGGCTAAGGGCCAAGTATTAGCCGCTTGGGATTATATTACTGAAAGCGGTTTCCGCATTGCGTATGCAAGTTCAAGTGATCAAGGCCAAACTTGGTCGGCGCCTAAGCTTGTATCAGCAACCGGTATTCGGGCGACGCATCCGCGGGTCATTGCTACGACGGACCATTTCTTGGTGGTGTGGACAGAAGGCAAGGCTAAACAAGCGAGTACAATGCGGATGACGACGATTCCATTGGGTGAGTAAAATGATGGGTTTACGAGCACTTTTTTTGGCGAGTTTAATCACGTTATTAGGGTTTACATCTGATACTGTGGTGAAACCGTTTGTGAAAGGGTCTTTTTCTGAAATACAGCAACAGCATACCGGCAAGCCCTATTTAGTTGTTTTTTGGGGGCAGGATTGTGCCTATTGCATGAAAGAACTCGCGATGTTGGGCGAGTTATTAGAGGCTCACCCAAGTGTCAGTATTGTGACTGTGGCCACAGACCCTTTTTTAGATTCAGCATTTGTACTGGATAAAATGTCAGGGTTTGGTTTGCTACAAGCCCAAAACTGGGTGTTCGCAGATGAATATCCTGAAACCTTGTATTTTGATGTTGAAAAGCGCTGGCGGGGTGAGTTGCCGCTAACGTATTTATCAGATGGTCGACAGCTTATTCGTCATAGCGGCATGTTAAAAGATGTGGATATGTCGGCGTGGCTGGCTAAGTTAGCGTTGTAAAAAGTAGCTGTTTTCAGATCGATGCAAAGATGGCTTGAGTCTGAGTTGGATTAACGTAGAATAAATAGCTTGCTGCATTTATTGGGAATACAAACATGTTAGATCCAAAAAAAATAGAAGAAGTTGTGCAAAGTCTTGCCAACGCATTACCCCCCGGTTTGACTGCAATGCAGGCAGATGTTGAAAAGAATATCCGAAGCGCCCTGAGTGGTATGTTTGCTAAGTTAGACTTGGTCACCCGTGAAGAGTTTGATGTTCAAACACAGGTTTTGCATCGGACTAGAGAGAAGTTGGAACTGCTGGAACAGAAAGTCGCAGAACTAGAACAATCATCAAGCCAAAAATAAGAAGAGCGCTATGTCAGAATTTAACAATGTCACGGTAACACGTGAAGCCAATGTCTATTTCGATGGGAATGTGACTAGCCGTGCGGTGACCTTTGCGGATGGCACGGTTAAAACCCTAGGTATTATGATGCCGGGTGAATATACCTTTGGTACTGCAAAGCCTGAATTAATGGAAATTTTAGCAGGTGAGTTAAGCTATCGCTTGGAGGGTAGCAATAACTGGTTAGCTGTCAAAGCGGGCGAGTCGTTTGATGTGCTAGGTGATTCATCATTTGATGTGAAAGTGACAGTCTTAGCTGATTACTGCTGCGCTTATATTGATTAAGCATTAATCATTAAATTTCCCGAGATATCGATTTAATAAGGCCACTTTTAAGTGGTCTTTTTGTTTTATGTGATGGGGACTGGTAGATTATAGAACGCTAATAAATGGATAAGGATGTCTTATGAGTGTGGCAACAGTATATAGCCGAGCTATTGTAGGGATGGATGCCCCTGTGGTCACCGTTGAAGTCCATTTGTCGAATGGTTTGCCGAGCCTATCGATTGTGGGTATGGCTGAGACGGCGGTCAAAGAAAGTAAAGATCGCGTGCGCAGTGCTTTGCTAAATAGCCAGTTTAGTTTCCCACAACAGCGGGTCACCATTAATTTAGCGCCGGCAGATTTACCGAAAGAAGGTGGCCGATTTGATTTGCCCATTGCACTCGGCATTCTAGCCGCATCAGATCAAATCCCAATGGCATCGTTAGCCAACAAAGAATTCATCGGCGAGTTAGGTCTAACAGGCGAGTTACGGGCTGTTCGTGGCGTGTTGCCGACTGCACTTGCAGTCAGTCGACTCAAGCGTGAATTGGTTTTACCCGCGATGAATATTGATGAAGCAAGCTTCGTGAGTGAAGGCCAGAATACAGCGGCATCTCACTTATTGGCAGTGTGTGCTCATTTACATGGACAGCAGGTTTTGCCTTTTTCTGAACCGGCAAAGCTGCACAGTCAGAATGACTATCCTGATTTATCGGATGTCAGAGGACAGGCGCATGCAAGACGGGCACTAGAGGTGGCAGCTGCGGGTTCTCATAGCCTACTAATGTCAGGGCCACCGGGTACTGGCAAAACGATGTTAGCGAGCCGCTTACCCAGTATCTTGCCTGATATGACAGAACAAGAAGCGGTGGACAGCGCGACAGTACAGTCTATATCTGCACAAGGGTTCGATGTGCATCATTGGCGACAAAGGCCCTTTAGAACACCTCACCACACGGCTTCAGCGGTGGCCATGGTTGGTGGTGGTGGCCAACCGCGGCCCGGGGAAATTTCCTTAGCGCATCAAGGCGTGTTGTTTTTAGATGAATTGCCTGAGTTTGACCGAGGTGTTTTGGAAGTATTGCGAGAACCGATAGAGTCAGGAAAAATCACTATTTCACGTGCAGCATTGCAAGCTGAATTTCCGGCGCGATTCCAACTCATTGCTGCCATGAATCCTTGTCCCTGTGGTTATTTAGGAGAAGCACGTTGTCACTGTACTGAAGAACAAGTTCGGCGATATCGTGGCAAAGTGTCAGGGCCATTGATGGACAGAATTGATATGTTGATCCAAGTACCACCGGTGGCAAAAGGCTTGTTACGACACGATTTACTGACTGCACCTCAAGAAGAAGACAGTGTGACGGTGAGGGCACGTGTTGCGGATGCCAGAGCCAGACAACTGTCTCGTGCCGGTAAAGCTAATTATTTATTGCGACATGAAGAATTATCCGCATTTTGTGCCTTGGCAGATAGCGATTATCAAATATTAGAACAAGCGATTAGTCGTTTTGGCTTATCGGCTCGCGCTTATCATCGCATCTTAAAAGTCGCGCGAACCATTGCTGATTTAGCTGATTCAGACACGATCATGACAGCGCATTTAACAGAAGCGATTGGCTATCGACGTTTGGATATACAGCCTTAGCTAAGACGGGTTTTATGGCATTGATTTTGGCATTGCAAATCTAGCTCACCGCTATATGATGGCGAGCTGTTTGATAAAGATGAATATTATCTTTTTGTATTTTGATGCGATTTTCCAGAGGTTCTATTTTACGTGCGAGATCTTAACCCTGAGCAACGCGAAGCCGCACGTCATATTGATGGACCTTTATTGGTATTAGCCGGTGCGGGTAGTGGGAAAACACGTGTCATCACACGTAAAATTGCCTATTTGATTGAACAATGTGGCATTCCTGCACGTCATATTGCCGCGGTGACCTTTACCAATAAAGCTGCTCGTGAGATGAAAAAACGCGTGGCGGAATTGATGGCAGCGCGCGATGTGTCGAGTCGTGGCCTGATGGTGTCGACTTTTCATAATTTAGGCTTGACGATCTTACGCAAAGAGTTTGCTCATATTGCTTATCGAACAGGTTTTTCTATTTTTGATGCCCAAGACAGCTTGGCGGTATTACGTGATTTGATGGGCCGTGATTTTGCTGCGGACAGTGAGCATGCAGAACAATGTCAGTGGCAGATATCAGAATGGAAAAATCAGCTTATTTTGCCTGAGCAAGCGATAAAAATAGCACAAGATGGCCAGCAAGTGGCGGCAGCTAAAGTCTATTACCGTTATGTGGAAGCGTTGAAAGCCTACAATGGCGTCGACTTTGATGATTTGATTTTAAAGCCGGTGTTATTGTTTAGAAATCATCCTGATGTATTGAAACGTTGGCAGGCAAAAATTCATTATTTATTAGTCGATGAATATCAAGATACCAATGGTTGCCAATATGAATTAGTGAAGCAATTGGTCGGTATTCGTGAAGCGCTAACGGTGGTTGGGGATGATGACCAATCGGTCTATTCTTGGCGGGGTGCTCGGCCTGAAAACTTAGCACAATTAGAAATTGATTTTCCGCGTCTTAAACTGATTAAGCTTGAGCAAAACTATCGCTCAATGGCCCGTATTTTACGGGTGGCGAATGGCTTGATTAGTCATAATCCACACTTGTTTGAGAAGAAATTATGGAGTGCGATGGGTGAGGGTGATGCCATTCGCGTGATTGGCTGTCGCGATGATGATCATGAATCAGAAAAAGTGGTGTCAGAACTGCTCTACCATAAGCTAAAACATCAGGCCAATTTTAAAGACTATGCGATTTTATATCGCAGTAATCACCAATCAAGACCGATAGAACGCATATTGCGAGAGCATAATGTGCCGTATTTTTTAACAGGTGGGACGTCATTTTTCTCTCGCGTCGAAGTGAAAGATATTATGGCTTATCTACGATTATTGGCCAATCAAGATGATGATAATGCCTTTTTAAGGGTTATCAATACACCCCGAAGAGGCATAGGGGCGACCACATTACAAACGCTAGGCAATTATGCAGCTGAGCGAAAAACAAGTTTGTTTGGTGCTTGCTTTGAGCTGGGTTTGGCTGAGAAGCTGTCGACAAAAGCGATGGCACACATTGAACACTTTAGTCATTGGCTAGTCGATATTGCTGATCGAGCAAAAAGGGGTGATTTGATGGAAGCGATTCGCGATATGATTGAAGAAATCGATTATCGTGCGTGGTTAGAAGAGATGACAGGCGATCCTGATCAAGCACTGCGCCGGATGGAAAACGTGGAAGAATTATTGATTTGGATAAACCGTTTGATCGAGCAGGATACGGAACAAAAAAGTATTGGAGATATTGCAGCACGTTTGACCTTGATGGATATTTTAGAACGCCAAGAGGATGAAAATCAGGCCGATGCTGTGCACTTGATGACCTTACATGCTGCAAAAGGCTTAGAGTTTCCTCATGTTTATATTGTCGGCATGGAAGAAGAAATTTTGCCGCATCGTACCAGCATCGAAGAAGACAGTATCGAAGAAGAACGGCGTTTGGCTTATGTGGGTATCACGCGTGCCCAACGCAGTTTAGTATTTACCATGGCCAATACCCGCAAGCGTTATGGTGAAAAAGTGACCTGTGAAGAGAGCCGGTTTTTACGCGAGTTACCTGTTGATGATCTGATCTGGACCACAGAAAAAACACAGGCTGATCCAGAAGAGCGTAAAGAAAGAGGCAAAGCGCATTTGTCGAATATTCGGGGTTTGTTGAAATAACAGTGCACAATTGCTGACTGTTATTTCAAAGCATTTAAGTGTCTAGTTAGGCAGCATGTGTAGTTGAAAATCAAGCAAAATCAAGCTATTGAATAGTATTGCTCACCAGGGTGTTACGGGCTTAAAGTATTAATCGCTTTTACCGATTAAATCTATCGAAACAAGTTGTTGGCTAAATTTCAATTAGGTCGATAGAATCAGTGCGTTAAAATTCTTTTAACCATTAACGAGGAGCACAAAAAACATGTCATCTCTTATTAATTCGCAAATCAAACCTTTCAGCACCACAGCATTTCACAACGGTGAATTTGTGCCTGTTTCAGACGCTGACCTAAAAGGTAAATGGTCGGTATTTTTCTTCTATCCAGCAGATTTCACCTTTGTTTGTCCAACAGAGCTAGGCGATTTAGCTGATCATTATGCCCAACTACAAGCTTTAGGCGTAGAAGTGTACTCAGTCTCTACTGATACGCATTTCACACACAAAGCTTGGCATGATACTTCTGACACTATTGGTAAAATCACTTACCCAATGTTGGGTGATCCAACAGGCACTATCAGCAGAAACTTTGATGTCATGATCGAAGAAGAAGGCTTAGCATTACGTGGTACGTTTGTTGTTGATCCTGAAGGCATGATTAAAGTGTGTGAAGTACACGACTTAGGCATTGGCCGTAATGCTAAAGATCTCGTTCGTAAAGTACAAGCAGCACAACACGTTGCAGCAAACCCTAATGAAGTTTGCCCCGCATCATGGGAGCCAGGTGAAGAAACATTAACACCTTCATTAGATCTAGTTGGCAAAATCTAAACTAGACTGATTCTAAGTATGCTCGGGCCGCGTGCCCGAGCATGACTTACTCAATATTTTAAAGTAGAGACATTATGTTAGAAGCAAACATCGCTACACAATTAAAGACCTACTTGGGGAATTTGAAACACCCAATTGAAATTGTAGCTTCGCTTGATGACAGCAGTAAATCAGCAGAAATGCGAGAGTTGCTTGATGAAATTGCTTCAATGTCTGATTTGGTTACTTTAAGCCACTCGCAAGATACCAGCGAACGCGCACCATCATTTGCGGTTGTTCGTCCTGATGAAACCGCCACTGTTCGATTTGCTGGTATTCCAATGGGTCATGAATTTACTTCTCTAGTGCTTGCTTTATTGCATATCGGTGGCCATCCAATGAAATTGGATGATGACACGATTGCCCAGGTAAAAGCGCTGGAAGGTGAATTTCACTTCGAGACCTATATTTCGCTATCTTGCCAAAATTGTCCTGATGTTGTGCAAGCCTTGAATATGATGGCGGTATTGAACCCGAATATCAGTCACGTGATGATTGATGGCGGGTTATACCCAGATGAGATTGAAACGCGCCAAATCATGTCAGTCCCGACAGTATATTTAAATGGCGAAGTATTTGGTCAAGGCCGAATGACTTTGCCAGAAATCGTGTCAAAACTAGACAGTGGTGCCGAGGCCAAGGTCGCTGACAAAATTGATCAAAAAGATCCTTTTGATGTCTTGGTGATAGGTGGCGGTCCAGCAGCGTCAGCAGCCGCTATCTATGCGTCACGAAAAGGGATCAGAACAGGGATAGTCTCAGAACGTTTTGGCGGTCAATTAAACGACACCCTAGCCATTGAAAACTTCATTTCAGTGCAGTCAACAGAAGGACCGAAGTTAGCCTCAGCCATTGAGCAGCAAGTAAGAAGCTATGATGTTGATATTATGGAATTGCAGCGTGCAAAAACAATGCACTCTGAAGAAGGTCAAATTACGGTTGAATTAGAAAATGGTGCAACCTTACACAGTAAATCAGTGATTATTTCAACCGGTGCAAACTGGCGAGAGCTGGGCATTCCTGGAGAAGAACAATATCGAGGCCATGGTGTGGCTTACTGTCCTCATTGTGATGGTCCCTTGTATAAAGGCAAAGAGGTTGCTGTCGTGGGCGGTGGTAATTCAGGGGTGGAAGCCGCGATTGATTTAGCCGGACTGGTTGAGCATGTGACCTTGCTCGAGTTTGCCGAAGTATTACGCGCTGATGCTATTTTACAAGAGAAATTAAAGACCTTAAGCAATGTTAATGTGATTACCAATGCACTGAGTACCGAAGTGTTAGGTGATGGCAATAAAGTAACTGGTCTAGTTTATATTGACCGCGTTACGGGTGATGAAAAACAGATTGATTTAGCCGGTATTTTTGTCCAAATTGGTTTGCTGCCCAATACAGATTGGTTAAAAGGCATTGTTGATTTGAGCCAATATGGTGAAGTCGAAGTGGATGATCATGCTCGGACATCAATGGACGGTGTGTTTGCAGCGGGTGATGTCACGACAACACCTTATAAGCAGATTATCATCGCTATGGGTGATGGCGCTAAAGCGGCTTTAAGTGCTTTTGATTACTTGATAAGACAGGGTAATTAGTCAATAGCATCGTGTTGGGAAGCGGGCTTAAATTGATGCAGTAGCAAAACCAAGATAACACCGACTATCAGTCCGACAAGGAGTTCCGCTGCAATGGGGGGCAGGCTGTGAAAAAGATGATGAACCCATTCGAGATTGTGGACGAACATACCCCCACCGACGAGTAGCATTGCGATGGTACCTATCACACCTAAGATACGGATTACATAAGGTAAAGAGGCGATCAGTTGATGGCCTGCTAAGCGAGTCAGCTTGGCCAGTGAACCATGCAGTGTCTTTGCTTTATCAATCAGAGAGAGACCGGCATCATCCATTCTTACCAGTAAGGCGACAAGCCCATAGACACCGACTGTAGCGAGTAAAGCGATAAAACTGACGACGGCAATTTGCATGGGCAGGCTTTGCTCAATAACAGTGGATAGCGTGATAACAACGATTTCGATTGATAAAATAAAATCAGTTCGAACCGCTGCTTTTATTTTGCTCGCTTCTTCTTGCTCTCTTTGTTTCGGTGTTAATAGTTTTTGAGGAGCCTTATGCTTAGTTGAACGGGTCTGCGGGAATAGCCATTCGATGACTTTTTCGGCACCTTCATAACTTAAATAGGCGCCACCGAGTAATAGGATAGGGACAATCAATTGCGGTAGAAAAGCACTGAGTAGAAAGGCTAATGGCAAGATAATGATTTTATTGAGAATTGAGCCTTTGGTAATCGCCCACAGTACATGTAGTTCACGTGAGGCACTGAACCCAGTTGCTTTTTCGGCATTAACGGCCAAATCATCGCCTAATAACCCCGCTGTTTTTTTAGCGGCTATCTTAGTGAGCGCTGCGGTGTCATCAAGTAATACTGCAACATCATCAAGGATTGCAAAAATACCGCTGGCCATATTGTTCCTTTTTGTTTTAACTATCTATGCGGGATGTATAAAATGTTGTTTATCTTAGTTGATTTTAATCAGACAAGAAGCGTTATTTATGATTTTGATAGCTGATCTAGCAATGTTAGGGAGAAACTGTCATTTTAAATTAGGGTATGACTATTCTTTACGTTTAGGACTTAATAGACAAGAAAAGCGAAATAAAAAAGGGGCTTTCGCCCCTTTTGTTACTTGTGGTTATGTCGGTTATTTTACTTTATCTAATGCTTGGCTGACATCGGCAATAATATCATCAATGTTTTCAATACCGACAGAGATACGCACTAAGTCTGCACTCACACCTGCTGTTGCTAGTTCCTCTTCATTAAGCTGACGATGGGTGGTGGAGGCTGGGTGACAGGCTAGTGATTTTGCATCGCCGATATTGACCAGACGCAATATCATTTCAAGCGCATCAATAAATTGACCGCCTGCTTTTTGCCCGCCTTTAATACCAAAACTTAAGATCCCTGAGGCTTTTCCGCCGGAGATTTTTTTACAAGTTTTGTAGTAAGGGCTGTCTTTTAAACCGGCATAGCTGACCCACGAGACTTTAGGGTGATCTTTGAGGTAGTTAGCGAGTTTAAGGGCATTTTCACAATGTCTTTCCATTCGAAGCCCAAGCGTTTCTAATCCTTGCAGGATTTGGAATGAATTCATGGGTGAAATAGCGGCACCGGTATTTCTCAGTGGTGCAACACGGCAACGGCCAATAAAGGCTGCTGGACCTAATGCTTCGGTATACACGACACCGTGATATGAAGGATCAGGTTCATTTAACACTGGGAAACGGGCTTTATTCGCAACCCAGTCAAATTGTCCAGAGTCGACAATGGCGCCACCGATAGAAGTACCATGGCCGCCAATGTATTTGGTCAGTGAGTGGATAACGATGTCAGCACCATGCTCGATAGGGCGGCAAAGGAAAGGTGTGGCGACGGTGTTATCAACCATTAAGGGAATACCGTGTTTTTTTGCAATTTTGGCCAGTTTTGCGATATCAACAACATTACCTGCGGGATTACCGATAGATTCGCAAAAGATGGCTTTGGTATTGTCATCAATAGCGGCTTCAAAACCTTTATAGTCATCATGTGTAAGCATGCGAACTTCAATGCCCTGACGTGGCAAAGCATGGGCAAATAAGTTATAGGTACCGCCATATAATTGGCTAGTACTGATGATATTATCACCGACGCTACAGATACATTGAATGGCATAGGTGATAGCGGCCATACCGGAAGCCAATGCTAATGAAGCGATACCGCCTTCCATTGCCGCCAGACGTTGTTCTAGTACGTCTGTTGTAGGGTTCATGATACGGGTATAAATATTACCGGGTACTTTGAGATCGAACAGATCAGCACCGTGTTGGGTATCATCAAATGTGAACGAGGTCGTTTGATAAATAGGCACGGCTGCGGCTTTAGTGGTGGCTTCTGATTCATAGCCATGATGTAGGGCCAATGTTTCGAGTTTCATAATTTACTCTTTCAGTTTAGTAGTGTTTGAGAAGTTAATTCTTTAATTGTTAGTTGTCTAGCTCGGCATTTTTCCAGTATTCAAAATACGCTTTGAACTTGGCTTCAGAATACCCTAGGCCTTCTTCTAAGGCGCCTGATGTTCTGGAATTAAGGACTTGACCCTCTTTATCGGTAATGACGAGGAAAGGATAACCTTCGAACTCAGGCATTTCATTTAAGAATGCTTCATTCTCATTTTCAGGGCTGACATTGACTTTGATGGCGACGAAAGTGTCATCACGAAGTGCTTTTATAGCGGCACTGTTATTGAAGAAGCGTTCTAATTTATGACACCAGCTACACCAGTTACCGCCAATTTGAACGAGAATTAATTTACCTTCTTTATCGGCTTGGTGTTGAGCAGCTTGGAAATCTTTAAACGCATCACGACTAGGATCATAAGGCCCACGATCGGCTTGTGTTGTGATGGAGATAGTAATGATGCTTAAAACTAGCCCCAAAGTGATGAGCATTTTATTCATAAGTTTCACTTCAATAGTCTGCCTAACACGCTAATTGACTAAGGTGTAGTTTACCTGATTTAAAGGTTTTTAGGGTCGACTAAATTGAATCTGCTTAATGAAACTGTGCTTAACACGCCGGGTTTTGGTTTAGGCGTTAAACACGCTATTTAAGCAGCGATAGCATATAGTCAACAGCGGCTTCGATATCAGCATCACTCAAGGTTTTCCGACCACCGCGTGCAGGCATTTTATTTAGTCCGTGAATGGCATGATCTTGCAGGGCTGCAATCCCTTTCTCTAGTCGAGGAGCCCAGTCTTTCAGTTGACCTAATTTGGGGGAGTGCATTAAGCCGGCGGCGTGACATCGGTTACAAAAATCAACGGCAACTTCTTCACCGCGACTCATATCGTCATGGTGTTGCTGTGTTTGTTCGGCTAACCGTTGTCGTTGTGCATCGTTGATATTGACTTCACCAACCGGTTTGATACGACTCATTATTTCAGCAGGGGCCATATTGATCCAAGCCGATGTTGCTTTAGCTAAGGCCAAAGAACTAAAGAGAATGAGGGTAGCGAGTACGATGACAGTGACGAAATTGTTGATAAAGAAACTGCTTAATTGCTTTGTGCCCATGCACGTCTTACCTATGTAAACTGATGATCCTGATAATTATACGCAGGCATGGCCATGACCGCTATTTTTTTGTGGCATTTTGTGAAAGTTATTCCATTGCGGTCAAGGCTATTTTTCCAATGGTTTTTCCGGTTAATAATTGTTGATGTGCTTGGGTAATATTTTCGGGCGTGATGGGTCCCATTTTTTGTTGCAGTGTGTTGATGATTTTGCCTTCATCAAGCAGCTTGGCGATATGCGTTAAAATCTGGTGGTGTGCGGTCATATTTTTGGTTTTAAATAGGGGCCGGGTAAACATAAATTCCCAGACAAAACCGGCGCTTTTGGTTTTCAGCACATTCATATCATATTTCATTTTACTATTGACGAGACTACAAATCATGCCTTCTGGTGCAATCAGTGTTGCCATGGCATCAAAGTGTTGATCGGTATCTGCTAGACAGAGAATGTAGTCGGGGTCTTCGATATTGAGTAGACGATATTGCTCAATTAAATCTGAATAATGATTGATAATGTGATCGGCACCGAGACTACGACACCATTGCGCTGTTTCCGGCCGTGATGCGGTGGCGATGACAGTTAAATTGGCAACGACTTTGGCTAATTGGATAGCGATGGAACCCACACCGCCTGCACCACCAATGATTAAAATAGTTTTACCGGCATCCTGATCTGGAGAAATTTTCAAGCGTGAAAAAAGTGATTCCCAGGCCGTGATACTGGTTAAGGGCATGGCGGCAGACTGTTCTGGTTTGAGTGTGACCGGTGCCTTGGCGGCAATACGCTCATCGACGAGTTGGTATTGCGCATAGCACCCTGGACGAGCAATATCACCGGCGTAAAATACCTTATCTCCGACATTGAGTATCGTCGTTTTTTCACCTGCTGTAATGATTGTTCCCATTGCATCCCAGCCTAAAACATGCGGCGAATCTAGTTGACTTGTCAGACTGGCCTTAACTTTGGTATCTATGGGGTTGACAGCAACCGCGCTGACTTTGACAAGGAGGTCATGGCCTATCGCTACCGGAATCGCTTGTTCAAAAAGAGTAGGGCTAGCCTCACTTGATGGGTAACCAATGGCTTTCATTTTTTCGTTCATAGGCTGTTTGAGTGCTCTCGACTTGATCTGTTTTAAAGCGTGAATAATTTTTTCATCTCTGATGCCAATGGTTTTGTATTGGTGCTGTGATCTTAAAGTGATTTTATATGTAAGCGAAGTTTAATCATAGAGTTAAGTGAATCAGGACGATTGTAATATTTTGATGATGGCGGAACGACATAATGTAATTAAGTTTGAGCTTAGCATTAGCCCATTTTTAATGCATCTGCAAAAACTTGTTTCATATTGCTTTATCTAATAGAATAAAATTCGTATCAAATTCGTATCAAATTAGAGCTAATGCGTTGACGAGTACAGATCTGGTAATGACAACCTGAGTTTTCAAGGCAAGAGGAGTGTTGAGTTGAGTATAAATGGAGTCTTTACCAGCACATATTCGCTATCGTACGGATGGCGGTTCTTTAAGCTAGGCAGGGCATTGTTACATCTGCTACGGCCATACGATATCGGTACGCGAGACAGCGTCAATGTCGGTTTCGACAACGAGCGGTCAATATGAACAGCAGTACAGTAATGCTGGATATTCTCCTTGAAAAAGGTGCGGCCACGATCACGCAGGATGGTGCGGCGATCACCGGTGATATCAGCACTGCCAGTGGAATTCATACTACTAATATGCTCAGCGGAATGGGAAATCGCTTGATGCCAGTTTTGCAAGAAATTAAAGAGTTGGTTCCAAGGTAAAATGTTTCTGATAACTTCGGAAATGAAAAAGGCTTATTTTCTAGCTTGGTCAGAACGACTTGCGAGGCATGGCCTCTGGATGCGATTGATCAATTTCCTGATGATTGCGGGTGTCGCATTTTTTCTGGTCGGGATGCCTGGTCCTGCTAATGCAGCGTGCCTGCGCGGTGACGGTGTGTCGACGAATAACGGCACCGGAGGGAACGACACAATTCTCTGCGACCCCACCAACGATCCGGGTGGCGCGAGTATTAGTACACACACGGGGCGCGACACGATAGTCGTCCAAGGCGGCGTTACGACTGGCAGTATCAGAACATTCACGAGATTTGAGAAACATGTTGATCGCGTTACGATTACGGATTCAAGGGTCAATGGTGGAATTAGCACCAACGAAGGTAATGATGTCATCACTGTTACAAATGGAACCGTTACCGGCGCAATTGCCTCAGGAAGGTTTCGTGATACGATTGTCATAACCGCAGGATCAGTTGTTGGGAGAATTGCCGGGCGCGATGGAGGTGGCACGATTACCATCAGGGATTCCGATATTCTTGGAAGTATCGTGAGTGGTGGAGGCAGAGACAGCATCAACATAACCAGATCGACGGTCGGCGGAAACCTTGTCACTGGCAGTGGCGCTGGTAGTGACAGTACCACGCTTGATGCGGCCACTATCGTCGGAGACGTTTGGATGGCGTCGAACGCCAATGGTGGAGGAGTCCGGCAAGGGGATCGTTTTACAATGAATAACGGCAGCATCGTCCAGGGTGATGTTGTTGGCAGTGACGGCGGACAGAACGGTAGCATCTCTGACCACCGCGACATTCTCAACCTGAATAGCGGCACGATTCTTGGAGAGGTTCGCACGTATCGCGCAAGGGACACAATCAACTTGAATGGAACCATAGTTGGGGGTCGTGTCGACGCCGGGATTCATAACGATACCATTAATCTGAGAGCAGGCTCGGTTGGAGGAGACATCCTCGCCGGCAACGATAACGACGGTTTCACATGGTCCGGCGGTACTTTGGCAGGCAGTTTCCTGGGCGGAAGCGGGAACGATACGGCTGTCATCAGCCTGACGACCGGAGATGTCGATGTAATCGTCAACGGTGAAAGTGGAAGTGATACTTTTCAGGTGTTGAATGCCACGACGACAGTTAATGCTGCAACTATTCGCGGATTTGAGAGTGCAAGATCGGACAGCTCGGTCGTGGACTTTGATACCCTCATGCTAAACGGCGTGGACGACCCTACTGGCGACAATAACGCGGCGACCGATTTGCGTGTCACCCGGGGGAATGTGACCCTGCGCGGTGCCAGCGTACTGACGAACTTGCTTGGATCGCGCAACGCAGAGATTTTGACTATCACTGATACAACCGTTGTGTCTGGTTCGATTCAGGGTGCCGGTGGTGCGGATACGATATCGGTCCTAGGGGATGCGAGCGTGACCGGTGATGTCTTTGGTGGCGGGGGCGGGCACGATGGAAGCGTCGGCGCAGATAGTGGTGACACGATTACCATCAATACATCTGGCTCGGTGGAAAATGTTATCGGCGGCAGTGGGAGTGATACTTTTATATGGGCATCTGGAGCGATTACCAGTTTCGACGGCGGCGATGGGTCCGATGTCGCGATTGTGTCTGCGGCGGAATATGACCAAACGCAGGTTCTGGACGGCGGCGATGATGCCTCATCGGCCGACGGTTTTATCGACAGACTGACCCTGAACGGTGTGACGGGAACGATCAATGCCGGAAACATCCTCAATTGGGAAGTCGTAGGCTTCGGAGACGGGATCACCGTCGAGATCACTGACTTGATCGCCGAGAGAGTTAACGCAAGTTGCGGAGGGTCAACAACCGTCGGCGGGGCGAGTATGGTCGACGATGTGGACGGCTGCATCGACGATGACGAGATCATTATTACCGGAGACACGGTGATTGCGAACAACATCGAAGGTGCTGGCGGGTCGGATACGATCACGATCTCTGGCAATGCTTCGGTCGGCGGAACGGTTAGAGGGGACGGTGCCGGACAGGATATGTCGGGCGGCTCTGACTCTGGCGACCTGATTACGATCGACACTACCGGAACGGTCAATTTGATCGATACCGGAGCTGGTGCGGACACAGTTAATCTGCTTGCGGGTACGGTGACGACTGACGTCCTTACCGGTATTGGAGATGATGCGATCACTTTGAACGGTGCAGTGGTGGCAGGGAACATCGACGGCGGCGACGGTGACGATGATGTGGATTTGCTTTCGGGGTCGGTAAACATTGTGACCGCTGGTCTTGGTGAGGACACTATCACACTTGATGGCGCAACAATCACAGTGGACCTTCGGGGCGGCGGTGGTAGCGATCTTATCACCGTGGTATCTGGCAGTGTTGGGGCCAATATCAATCTTGGAAATGGCGGGAATTCGACCAGCGATTCCGATACGTTTGTCCTGACTGGAGGGAGCGTAGGTGGTAGCGTGTTTGGTGACAATGGCCAAGATACAATCACATTGACCGGCGGCACCGTGGGGGGCGATGTGCACACCAATCCGGGGAACGATATTATTACGTTGAACGGAACCATTCTGTCCGGAGAAATTGATAGTGGTCGTGGCAACGATGACATCACTTTGTTGTCGGGTTCAGCGAATGATATCCTTGGCGGAGATGACGATGACACAATTATCTTAGATGGCGCGACGATCACGGCTGACCTGAGAGGTGGTGAAGGCACAGATACTATTACCGTCATATCAGGCACGGTGGGTGGTGATATCCACCTTGGCAGAGATAACAATTCGACCACCGATGGCGACACACTTTTGCTGATGACGGGCGGCGATGTCGCGGGTAATATTTTTGGTGATCGCGGCAATGACACGATCACTTTATCCGGTGGCACGGTGGCGCTGGAGGTGCGTGGAAATCTAGGCAACGACACGATCACGCTGGATGGCGGGGCAGTAACCGGTGAGATTTCAGGCGGGGATGGGGACGATGCCTTTACTTGGAGCTCTGGCACATTGAGCAGTTTCAACGGCGGCGACGGGTCGGATATCGCCACAGTGACGGCGACCGAATATGACGGAACACAACTGCTGGACGGCGGCGACGATGCAGATGTGGCGGACGGGTTTATCGATGAATTGACCCTTGATGGAATCTCGGGGACGTTCAATGGTGGGAATATCGTCAATTGGGAGATTGTACATCTCATGAACGTAACGACCGATATCACGGATCTGGTGACGCCCGTTGTTAGTATCTGCGGTGGGTCGGTCATGCTGGGCGGGGCGAGCATGGTTGACGACGTGGATGGTTGCATTCAGGACGATGCTATCGAGATCACCGGCACGACGATGATCTCCAATGACATCGACGGGGCGGGTGGATCAGACACGATCATTGTGTCCGGCGACGCCTCGGTTACTGGGGCGGTCCGTGGCGATGGAGAGGGTCAGGATTCTTCCGCTATATTCGATGATGCGGACACTATCACTATCAGCACAACCGGCAATGTGGGATCGGTTCACGGGGGAGTGGGTGGAGATACGCTCGACCTTCTGTCTGGGGTCGTCGGGTCAGCCACCGGGGATTCTGGCGCCGATGCGATCACGCTGGATGGTGCGGTAGTGACGGGTGACATCGATGCCGGGGGCGATGCCGACACCGTCGATCTACTCTCGGGCTCGGTGACCAATGTGAATACCGGAAGCGGCGTTGATACAGTCACGCTGAATGGTGCGATGGTGA
>Ga0316189_10000716_pt1 | contig 33045 bp, 20 predicted proteins | sample LowCovwburrow_MG_FD_204930 | JGI IMG/M metagenome (GOLD analysis project Ga0316189, IMG submission 204930) | Coastal sediment microbial communities from Maine, United States - Lowes Cove worm burrow | ecosystem: Environmental > Aquatic > Marine > Coastal > Sediment | place: USA: Maine...
AACCTAAAACAATTGAATTAAAATGATATGGCACAATCAAGTATAGAATGGACTGAAATGACATGGAATCCAACAACTGGATGTGATAAAGTGTCACAAGGGTGTAAATTTTGTTATGCAGAAATTATGTCTAAAAGACTTAAGGCAATGCGTGTTGAAAAATATAAAGACAACTTTGCAGTAAGAATTCATCCTAAAGAGTTGAAAACACCATTTACTTGGAAAAAACCAAAAATTGTGTTTGTCAACTCTATGAGTGACTTGTTTCATGAAGAGGTTCCATTATCTTTTATTAGAAAGGTCTTCAAAGTGATGAAAGATAATCCGCAACACGTTTTTCAAGTTCTAACTAAGAGAGCTGATAGATTATTAGAATTGGATAAAGAATTAAAATGGACACATAATATTTGGATGGGTGTATCAGTTGAAGACAATAAAGTCATTGAAAGAATTGACTTACTGAGTCAATCAGGAGCCAGAACAAAATTTCTTTCATTAGAACCTCTTTTAGGACCATTACCAAACTTAAACTTAAAAAATATTGATTGGGTAATTGTTGGAGGAGAAAGCGGTCATAATCCAAGACCAATGAATGCTGATTGGGTAATCAATATTCAAGAACAATGTCAAGAAAAAGATGTTGCTTTTTTCTTTAAACAATGGGGCGGCAAGAACAAGAAAAAGAACGGTAGGATGCTTAATGGTAAGACTTATGATGAGATGCCTGAGATTGAACTTCAATTGAGTGTTTAATTCTTAATGTTTTTAACTAACTTTTTATTATTTCCATTATTCAAATATTCGATTTTGTTTTAATATGAGTATAAATTTTTATGAGTTGTTACCTGCTGGCTTTTTCATTTATCCTTTTCTTATCTATGAATCAAACTGTATTTCGGTGAGTTTTTTTTGTCGTTAAATTCTGGTAATTTGTTGAATTTATCTGAATAAATTGCAAAACAATCGTACTCAAATTTTGCTACGTCTCCCATAATTCGCAAATCTTTAGGAGAATTTGATTTAACATTACATTCGAACGAACAAACAGATACATACAGTTTTTTTACAAGCTCATCATAGTTTTCATATTTATACCTAAATCGATCAGCACCTCCGTGTCCAGTCTTTCCTATAATCGTATTGTCAAATTGTTTTAAACGTCCTTTTAACCCGTTTATTGAATTTGTCATACCAACATAGTTAATTTCTGAAATCCAATTGAATTTCCCCTTTGTTAAATCATTATCAGAAACCGCAATACAATATATTCCCGGGAATTTAATTCCATCCAAATCATTTCGATTTTTCCAATTTATCCAATCTGTAAATCTTTTGTTCTCCATAATTTTTATCCGCTTGTATGCAACTATATACATCTCCTATGTAGACTAAGATAATAAATTTTTATGTCAAAAAGTGTTGGTATCGTCATGAGTATATATTTCAATTGTTTGGTAGAATTATAACCTATTAATAACTGAAATTAATGCGACCAATTAATCCAGGTTAAAAATTATTTAGGCTGTATGGGACCGCCTTATATTCGTTGAAACCCCTTTTAATAAAGGGATTGAACAAAGCAATATTTTGACAGCTCAAATATGTGCTCAAACTAATCTGTTTTAAACTTTCCTTTTAAAAAACTCAAAAAAAGATTAAAGTATTTTGCATTAACTACTTTTTGTCTTAAAACTTTAAAAGCTTTACTTATTTGATTTTCAACGGTATTAATAGAGATTCCCAATCTTTCTGCAATCTCTTTGTATCTATAGCCTTGATACTTGCTTAAAAGGAATATTTCTTTGCATTTTGGGGGTAATTCTTCAATTGCTTTTTTAAGAGCTAGCAACCTTTGTTCTTTCAATTGGTTATCTTCTTCAATAATTTCATGTAAATTATTAAATCTCAATGCCTCCAATTTCTCATTTACTCTTTTTGTTTTTCTATAACTATCAATAAAAGTATGGTGAACCGATCTAAAAAGATAGCTTTTTAATGAGGTATGAATTTGTATTTCTGCACGCTTCTCCCATAATTTTAATAGAACATTTTGCACTATATCTTCAACATTGTCATTATTACCACTGTAATTACGTAAATAAATACACAAATCATTATAATTAGACATGTATATATAGCGATACGCCTTTCTATCACCTTCTTTTAGAGCTTTTAAGAGTCGTTTTTCTGAATATGAACTAATGTCCAAAATAGTTGTGTTTAATGAGAAATAGCTTTACAAAAGAAATAAATTTAAATGAATAATGGTGGTTTTTATTATAGAAAGCGTCATGTAATTATATATGCAATACAAATTTTAAAACATGACACATAAAAGTATGGAGTTAATTATCTCCAAATATATAAATGAAGAAGCAACTGAGGCTGAAATGAATGAATTGGTATTATGGTTAGAAGATGAAAAAAACAATAAAGCTTTTAAAGATTATTTGACTATTAATCATTCTTTAAATCAAGATTTAGTTTTTGATGCTTTAAAGGCATATAACAAAACTTTAAAAACTAATATGCCACCTAAAAAAGTTAAGCCTTTATTCACTAAAAGTGCATTTAAATATGCTGTTGCAGCTTCAATTGTGTTGTTGATATCACTTCCTTTTATATTCAATGGTAAAGATGACGTACATGGAGACAAACCAACAATAGTTAATAACAGCATACAAATTGGTACTGATAAGGCCACACTTACCCTTGAAGATGGCTCCACGATAGCCTTGGAAAAAGGGAAACAATACATTACAGATAATTTAGAAAGTACAGGAGAGGATTTGGTGTATTCCAAACCAAAAGAAGCGAAGGCAGAAATTGCATATAATTATTTAACAATTCCAACAGGCGGTCAGTATCACGTAATTCTATCAGACGAAACGGAAGTTTGGTTAAATTCTGAATCGCAATTAAAGTATCCGGTGGCATTTACCGATGGAGAAACCCGAAAAGTAGAGTTAGTTTACGGGGAAGCTTATTTTGATGTGTCTCCAAGCACTAATCACAATGGTTCTAAATTCAAGGTACTTACAGACGTTCAAGAAGTAGAAGTATTGGGTACAGAGTTTAATATAAGCGCCTATCAAAATGAGAATGTTATTTATACCACATTGGTAGAAGGGAAGGTCGCCATATCAAATGGAGAAGCAAGTACTATTTTAAGTCCTGAACAGCAAGCTATCGTTAAAGACAATCAATCGGGAATTCAAGTTGTGAGTGCAGATGTTTATAATACAACCTCTTGGAGGAAGGGCATTTTTAGTTTTGACAACATGCCGCTCGAAAAAATAATGACCGTTTTGACTAGATGGTACGATGTAAATGTTGTTTTTGATGATATCGAACTTAAAAACGTAAACTTTAATGGTGTTTTAAGGAAAAATCAGAATATAGAAGAAATACTAATGGCTATTAAAAACATAAATAATATAAATTATGAAATAAACGACAACACTGTAAATTTTAAATAAAAAAAGGGAATAAAGGTTTAGAATATCTCACCAAACAAACCCCTATTTCCCTCAAGCATTAATTAATTGAATTATTAACTAACACATCAAATTTATGAAAATTAAGTTAACCCAAGTTCTTTCTCTAAAAAGAAAAAACGTTCTAACAGTTATTATGAAAACTTTTATATTCTTGTTTTGCTCAACGGTATTTAGTCTTTCTCCTGTTGGAATTTTTTCCCAAAACACTAAAGTTGAAATTGAATCAGATCAAACATTGACTATTGATGAGGTATTTGAAATCATTAAAAGGCAAACAGATTACAATTTTATTTATAAATCTGACATGTTTAAGGACTTCCCAAAAGTAGACGTAAAAAAAGGAACCATAAAAGCAAATAGACTTTTAGAAAAAAGTCTCTCTACTGGTGATTTTGTATTTAGCCTTACCAATCACAACACTATCATAATTAAGGAAAAAACGCCTAACAATAAAAAAAATCAAGCCTTGGTTACTGGTAAGATAACAAATAATATAGGATTGCCTATCCCAGGTGTTACTATTTTAATAAAAGGGACTAAAACTGGTACCGCAACTAATTTTGATGGCAATTACAGTATTACCGTGCCAAATCCTGAAAATGTTTTAGTTTTCTCGTTTTTAGGTTTTGAAACACAAGAAATAAAAGTTGGAAATCAATCTACAATTAATCTAGTTCTAAATGAAGCTAATGAAGAATTAAGCGAAGTGGTGGTTACTGGATACCAGAAAATATCTAAAGAGCGTGCTACTGGAGCCTACAGTAAACCTAAAATGACAACATTGAAAGATCGCTCTACAAGTATGAACATCTTGCAACGTTTAGATGGTTTGGTGCCCGGTTTGGCAATAAACAATGCTCCTAACAATAGCTTCGGTACAGCTTCTGAAGGAAATATTTTAATTAGAGGTTTAAGTACCATTAACGGAAATCAAAATCCATTGTTTGTTGTAGATGGTGTAGCCCTAGCAGATGTATCTTCATTAAATCCTCAAGATGTCGAAGATATAACAGTTCTTAAAGATGCCACTGCAGCATCCATTTGGGGAGCCAGAGCTGCTAATGGAGTTATTGTGATTACAACAAAAAGAGGAGGATTTAATAAAAACATAAAAGTAGATTATGATAGTTTTATCAATTTTCAAGGGAAACCAGATCTAGACTACAGACCAGTATTAAGTAGTGAACAATTTATTCAAACTGCAAAAGAGTTATTTGACCCCGTCAATTTCAGTTATGGGTCGCAATCATCTTATAATATAGCAAATGGGATAACAAAAAGTATTTCTGTACACAATCAAATTTTATATGATTTAAACAATGGATTTATTAATCCAAGTACTGCAGATGCCATGTTAAATGAATTAGCTAATACTAATAATTTAAGTCAGATTGAAGATCTATTATACCGTAATGCCTATATTAACAACCACACCTTATCCGTTCAAGGAGGTAGCGAAAAACATGCTTTTTATGGTTCAATTGCTTATACAGATATTGAAAGCAATAGCCCTGGGGAAAAAGATGACACATACAAACTAAATTTACGACAAGACTTTAAAATAGGTAAGCATATTAATTTTAGATTGAATACTGATCTAACCAATAGAGTTACAGGAACTAAAAGAGCCATAAGTGCCGACAATAGATTTACACCCTATGCCTTATTTCAAGATTCTAGTGGTAATAATCTTACTATGAACGCCTTACAATATTTTTCAAATGTACAGCGTACGGATTTAGAAAACAAAAGCGGTATTAATTTGGATTACATACCATTAACGGAAATAAATTATGGATTCTCTGATTCTAATAGCTTGAGCACAAGAATTACAGCAGGATTAAACGTAAATTTGTTTAAAGGTTTAAAGTATGAGGGGACTTATGGTTATTATCATGTAAATAATAAAAGTGAATCCTTTGATTCCAAAGACTCCTATGGCGTAAGATCTGATATCGTATTCTTTACAGAACCTGGTGCTAACCCAGGAGATGATCCAACCTATCATCTCCCAACAGAAGGTGGTTATTATAGAACATTTGACCGTTTTGTTAAAAACTGGACCTTTCGTAACCAACTAACCTATGAAGATAGTTTTAATGATGGTTTACATAAAGTAATGGCATTAGTAGGTTACGAATCTCAAGAACAACTATTTAATAACAGACAAACCTTTATTAGGGGTTATGACTTAAGAACGCAATTAGCACCGGCTTTAGATTATGAAGCACTTCAATCTGGTATTAGAGGAACTTTAGTTACCAAATCTTTAGGAAGAAGTAGAGTCTCCACTATTAATGAGCCTTTTGGAGAATCAGAAGTGCTTTTTAGATTTACATCAATTTATACCAATGCAGCCTATACTTTTAAAAATAAGTATACAGTTAGTGGTAGTTTTAGAGCAGATGAATCCAATTTGTTCGGTGTTGACAAATCTGCACAAAATAGGCCAGTTTGGAGTGCTGGTTTAAAATGGAACGTTGGGAAAGAAAATTTTATCTCCAACGTGAGCTGGATTGATGATTTAGCTCTACGTGGAACATTTGGTATTACAGGTAACTCTCCAACACCAGGCGGTGCTGCTTCTTTTGATGTTTTAACAACAAGAACTACTAATACATTTGCTTATCCCACAGGTCTCGCTAATGAAATTACAGCAGCAGGAAATAGACTACTTACATGGGAACGAACAGAAAATTTAAACATTGGTCTCGATTTTGGAATATTTAATAATAGATTAAGAGGTAGTTTAGATTATTATAAAAACAAAACCCAAGACCTTTTAGATGAGATATTAACCAATACTTTTTCCGGATTTGCAAGAATCCCAGGGAATTCAGGGTCATTAGAGAATAAAGGTTTCGAAGTATCACTTCAATCTTTAAATATTGACAAGGACTTTAGCTGGCGGACAGGACTTACTTTAGGTTACAATAAAAATAAAATTACAAGTTTAAATTCTAGCGCTAATACCATTACAAATATGCAAGTTGTGTTAAGACCACCACAGACAGGTTATTCGGCGTTTCCAATATTTGCTTATGATTTTGTTGGACTTAATAATGAAGGAAGTCCAGAAATTAGGTTAGCTGACGGCAGTACAACATCTGAACAAGGAGCAGCTAATTTTGAAGATCTCTTGTATATGGGTTCCTATCAACCTAAATGGTCGGGGGGCTTTACCAATAGCTTTAGTTATAAGGATTTGACTTTAACGGCTAATATGATATATAATCTGGGACATGTCATGTTTATAGATACTCCTAATGAAACTGCTTATTCGGGAGTACCTCTGGAGGGAGTTAGAAATAGTTTTATCCATGGAAATGTACATGCCGATTTTGCTAACAGATGGCAGGAACCAGGTGATGAAACCAACACTAACATTCCGGGATATACCCCTTTGTCCAATTCGCTGAACAGAGATATTAGATATTATAAATATGGAGACATTAATGTGACTTCAGCCTCTTATGTCAAGTTAAGAGATATTTCACTGTCCTATTCGCTTCCAAACGCAGTAGTCCAAAAAATAAATGCAAGTCATATAAGTTTTAGGCTTATGCTCAATAACGTAATGCTTTGGAAAGACAATGATAAAGGGATTGATCCAGAATTCCACGATTCTCCAGATGGAACGAGATTTACAACGCCATTTAATCAAAATTCTTTAACGTTTGGAGTGCATTTAACCTTTTAAGATAGAAAACTATGAAAACTATATATATAAAATCGATTAAAATATTTGCTTTATTATTTGTTATCTATTCATGTTCTGATGATTTTCTTGAAATCACCCCTAATGGCGTGTTGATTGCAGAAACCACAGAAGACTATAACTTACTATTGAATGGTAATGGCCTTTGGATTAACGGTGCTGCTGGTGATCAGGAAATTTTAAGATCATTTGAAACTTGTGGTTTAGAACCTTATTTCTCATCAGTATATGGAGAAGCTGACCCCAAACGAAATAACTTTACATGGGAACCTGGAGTAATTGATCCGCAAAGTGAGGGTAATACACTCACCGATTGGTTACTACTTTATATGCAACGTATATATGTATATAATAAAGTTATTGATGAGGTATTATATTCCTCTGGCGGTTCTGAAGCTGAAAAAAATATTATTATGGCAGAAGCTAGAGCCGCTAGGGCTGCTGTTTATTTTGAATTGGTGAATTTTTATGGCAAATCATACAGTGCTTCAACGGCTTCAACAGATTTAGGTGTTCCCATTGTGACTGATGCTGATGTAACGGTACCAAGTTTTATTCGTGCGAGTGTTCAGGAAGTCTATGATTTTATTATTGACGATCTAACTACAGCTATCACCTTATTACCTTCTGGAGTAAAGGCAAAACCACGTATGTCTAAAGGAGCTGCTAAGGCGTTATTAGGCAAGGTGTATGTCTATCAAAACCGCTTTACTGAAGCGATTTCTCTGTTTGATGCTGCATTTAGTGATTTTGCACAAGCTGGCACAGAAGTTCGTTTATACGATTATAATGTAAGCACATTACCAGGAGGTGTACATGAAGCCGGATTTTTTGGACCTCAATTTGATACACCTGTTGATAATCTCGAAGTAGCCTTTACAATGTCCATACTACAGCCCTCTGGTTTTACTGAATCTGGAGTGCTTCTTTCACCAGAAGTGTCATCCATTTATGGGACTAGCGATTTTAGACTCCATCATTTTTTCTCTAGAAAACCATTCCCGCCATTTCCTTTTACACCAGATTTTGTTGTACCTGGAGTATATAGAAAAATTGGTAGTCTTGTTGTTGACCGAGGCGTAAGAATCCCAGATATTTATTTGCTTCGTGCAGAATGTAAAGCACGTACTAACGATTTAAGTGGTGCTATTACAGATTTAGAATTTCTTCGTTTGCACCGTATGAACCCATTAGATGCACATATACCTACTGGATTTTCACAAGACGAACTTATTAAATATGTTTTTGAAGAGCGTACACGTGAGTTTGCGTCAAAAGGTGAATTATGGTTTGACATGAGACGCTTATGGAACGACCCTTTGTTTCAAGATAAGAAGCCATACATACACACACTATACGATGCAGATGGCATGGTAAAAGAAACGTTTTCTTTGGAAGAGGACAGATTAGTACTTCGTTTTTCAGATAAAGTTATGGAAGATAATCCTGAAATGGTTAACAACCCATAACACTTTCTACTTCGTAATCATTTTGAGTTAGTTTGCTCGCCTTAAGAAATTCTTAAGGTGGGCTTTAGACAAACTCTCCTCTTGTTGTCAATTAGTTTTAAAAAAAATGAACATTTATAAAAAGAATCATAGCATGTACCGACTTACCGAGATATACCATAATATCAATAGATATTTTGTAAATAAAAAAATAATTTTTAGTATAGTATTATTGACCGTTTTATTGTTTGGGTGTAAACAACAGACTTCACCAGATTACATTATTTTGTTTGGTAATGTAACAAATATGAAATCTAATAAATTGATTATAAGTGATATAGATGGGGTCACTAAGGATACTATCAAAATTCATCAAGATGGTAGTTTTAAGGATACCTTACATTTAAAAGAGGGAGAATATACTCTCAATTTTGATAGAAATGGAATTTCTATGTATTTAAAAGCTGGAAACGAAATTTCTTTATCTTTTAATGCTGAGGACATAATAAATACTTTGCTTTTTTCTGGCAACGGTTTTGAAATTAGCAAGTATATTTTTGAAAAAGAAAAGAAGCAAATGGAATTAAGAGGAGAACACGACGTTTTCTATGCTTTGAATGAGGCGTCTTTTGTTGCAAAATTAGAGGAAATTAAATTAGCATCAGAAAAATTACTTAATACTACTGAAAACATTCCTGAAGACTTTAAAGTGAATGAAAGAAGGAATATCCAATATAACTATTTGAATGAATTATATCCTTACGAATATGCACATAAAGCTATCACCAAACAATTAGATTTTAAGGTATCTAAAGACTTTTTAAGTGGTCTGGATACTTTAGATTTCGATATTGAAGACGATTTTTTGTTTTTAAATAGCTATAGAAGTATGGTATTTACACATTATGCTTTAAAAATAAATAAATTACAAAAAAGTGATTCTTTACGCTTTGAAGCGGCATTTTTTAGGACTTGCAGAGGTATACAAAACGAAACTATAAGGAATGGATGTCTTTTTGGTTTTGGGAAAAGACTAATTTCAAAAAAAGGTAATCTAGACTCAATTTATCAATCATTTATGGCGGCGTCAACAAATAGTGCGCACAAAAATGAGATGACAAAAATGTATAATACTTTTCACAATTCCTTAATAAGGCTAGCAAAAGGTCAAGTTTCGCCGAAGTTTTTTAATTATAAAAACCATGTAGGTGGCACTAGCTCTTTAGAAGATTTAAAAGGAAAATATGTTTATATAGATATTTGGGCAACCTGGTGTGGACCATGTAAAAAAGAGATCCCGTTTTTAAAAGAGGTTGAGAAATCATACCATAACAAAAATATTGAATTTGTGAGTATTTCCATTGATCAAATAAAAGATTATGAAAAATGGAAAAAAATGGTCATTGGTGAGGATTTAGGCGGTATTCAATTATTTGCGGATGACGCTTGGAACTCAAAATTTATAAAGGACTATTCAATAACAGGTATTCCTCGCTTTATTTTATTAGATCCACAGGGGAACATTTTAGATAGCAATGCGCCGAGGCCATCCGATGAAAAACTTATAGCCTTATTTGATGAGTTAGTTATTTAATAAAATTAGTAAAAGCAAAAAATGAATATAATAAAAGCATTAAAAACAATTATTTTTTTGGTTGTTACATTAACCATACAAAATCTTTACCCACAGGAAGCTTTATCAAAGTTTGTTAAAGTTCAAGAATTAGGGGGTATAGAAGAATATATGTATGAGCCTAATGGTATGAATATATTGTTGGTTCAAGATAATTCTGCTCCAGTAGTAACGGTTCAGGTTGTATATCGAGTGGGTTCAAAGCATGAAGTGTCTGGTAATACAGGCTCGACACATTTATTGGAACATTTGAATTTTAAGGGCACACCAACCTTTAACAAAAGAAACGGAAATGCCATTTTTACAGTATTGCAAGGTATGGGGGCTCAAATGAATGCTACCACCTGGTATGATAGAACAAATTATTACGAAACTATACCGAGTGATAAAATTGAAACAGCAATTCATATAGAATCTGACAGAATGCGTAATTCTTTGTTGTTAAAAGAAGATAAAGATGCTGAAATGACGGTAGTTCGTAATGAATTTGAACGTGGTGAAAATAATCCAAACAGTCTTTTAAGCAAAGAGATCTGGGCAACGGCTTATATGGCTCATACTTATCATCACAGTACGATAGGATGGCGTTCTGATATTGAAAAGATGCCTATAGAGGTTTTGCGTAAGTTTTATAATACCTATTACTGGCCTAATAATGCAACTTTGACCGTTATTGGAGATTTCCAAAAAACTGATCTTTTCAAATTGGTTGACAAATACTTTGGTGCAATCACTAAAGCACCACACGAAATGCCACAACCTTATACCGAGGAACCACCTCAAATAGGCCCCAGAAGAATAATAATTAAAAAACCTGGTCAACAAGGGATAGTTTCCGTAGGTTATAAAATACCTGGGCGACTACATGGTGATTTGCCTGCTTTGCAAGTTTTAAGCCAAATAATTGGATCTGGAACATCTTCAGTAATCAACAAAACATTTGTGGATACTGGAATAGCCCTTTATGGATCTGCAAGAGCTTCAAACTTTAAAGAAGTAGGATTATTTAATGTTGCTATAAGTTTCTCTCCAAATAATGATCATGTAGAGATGCATGATAAATTGATGGAAATGGTTGAGATTGTTAAAAAAGAAGGCGTTCTTCAGGAGGATATAGATCGAATTGTTGCAAAATTAAATGCACAAACAATTTTGTCTCGGGATGGTTCAGGTACTATTGCCAGACAACTCAATGAAGCCATTGCAGGAGGAGATTGGACAGATTACTTCACAGCAAGTGAAAGACTTAATAAGGTTACTGCGGAAGATATTAATCGCGTGGCCAATACGTATTTAGTAGAAGACCAGAGTACAACAGGTTATTTTATACCTCAAATTCCTGGAACAGATGATCAGGAAGCACAAAAAGCGACCAACTATGTACAAGAGAATGATGGTAAATATTATTACAGACATCCTGAACATTCTCATTCCAGTAATCATAGTTTAAGAACTACTACACAATTATCTCCAAAGTCAATTTCTGAAACGAGGTCTGCTTACGAAACAATACAATCTAATAATACTGGTAATAAATTTATTAGAAAAGAAGTAGCGGGAATAGACGTGATTACTGCAAAAACAGGAGCAAAAGATTTTGTAACAGTAACTGCAAGTTTTCCAATAGGAAGTTACCTAAACACTGGTGGAAATGAAGCCGTTCCTTCATTAACTGTACAAATGTTAAGCAAAGGAACTACAAAAAACGATAAATTTCAATTTTCTCAAAAATTAGAAAAACTGGGAGTGAGTTTAAACCTTAATGCTCAAACTCACAAAGTTGGGATTAATTTTAAGTGTCTGAAAAAGGATATACATACAGTATTTAATTTGTTATCAGAAGAATTACGTTATCCATTATTTGATGCCAAAGAGTTTGAATTATTAAAGAAACAGACTATAGGAGGTATGAAGCGAGGTTTAACAGATCCAGGTAAACAAGGCTCTATAGCCCTTTCACAAGCTATTTATCATAAAGGTCATCCTAATTATTCTACAGATATTCAAACGTCGATTGAAGATATAAACAATACGACTTTGGAGGAATTGAAAGCTTTTCATAAATCGTATTTTGGTCCTTTAGGCATGCATTTAGTTGCCGTTGGAGATGTTGATATAGACGCCTTATATGCTTCCCTAAATGAGGCTTTTGAAGATTGGGAAGGTGGTATTAAAGCGGCTGTAACTTACACAAGTCCAACGAAATCTGAAGCATTGACCAAAGTCGTTACGATTCCCCAAAAGCCAAGCGCAAAAATGTATATTGGTCAATATACAGGTATTAGGCGAACTGATGCTGACTTTATGCCATTTTTTATAGGGACAAGTATTTTGGGAGGCGGAATGTCTGGAAGATTAATGCAAACGGTAAGAGATAACGATGGGTTAACCTATGGTATTTCGGCAAGTCATTCAGGTCATTACTATTCTGGCGGGCATTGGGCTGTCAATGCCACTTTTAGCCCTAGTTTGTTTCAAAAGGGATTGGATGCCACAATCGTTCAAATCAATAAGTGGGTAAATGAAGGTGTTACGGAGGAAGAGCTAGAGGCTAAAAAAACGAATCTTACAGGTAGTTTCAAGGTTGGTCTTTCAACAACGGGCGGTTTGGCAGGAGCACTTTTAAGTTTTGTTGTGAGAGGTTTAGAACCTGACTATTTGGACCAATACACCAAGGATATTGAAGCTGTGACTTTAGAGCAGGTCAATAATACGATTAAAAAGTATATCGATCTAGACAAATTAATCATAATAAAATCTGGATCATTAGACCAAGATAGTAATCCACTAAATTGATGAATATTGTCTTTCACTGAACTTTGTTTTTATTTTATAAAACAAAAATTTGAATTAGTCACTCAACCCCTTTGAAAGATTCCAAAAGGGCTGTTATATCAACAGCCCTTTTAAAAAATATTGTAAGATGAAAAAATTAATATTTTTTGCAGCCTTAATTTTCAGCATCAATGTCTTTTCTCAAATATTAGATCCTGTAAAATGGACAACTTCAATAGAAAAAGTTTCAGACGATGAGTATAAGTTAATAACCAAAGCATCAATAGAATCAGGTTGGCATTTATATTCTCAAAATGTTCCAGAAGATGGGCCAATACCAACAACATTTACTTTTAATGATTCCGAGGGTTCTTTCGAATTTATTGGAGTCCCCACAGAAGAAGAAGGACGTACTGTTGATGATCCAGTTTTTGAAATGAAGATTAAGTTTTTCGAAAAACATACCACTTTTGAGCAGCTTGTAAAAATTTCAGGTAATGGAAATACGGTAAATGGAACTGTAGAATTTATGGTATGTGACGACCAAAGATGTTTGCCTCCGACTGAAGTGGATTTAGTATTTCATTTATCAATAGGTGAATCAAAAGAAATAAAGGATAAAGTTACCACAGCTGTAACTCTTAGCGAAGAGAAGAACACTACAGCAACAACAAAAGACAAAGAATCAAAACGAGGCCTTTGGGGCATTTTCATTATAGCTTTTCTATCAGGTTTTGCAGCCTTGCTAACGCCATGTGTATTCCCCATGATTCCATTAACGGTAAGTTTTTTCACCAAACAAAGCAAAAGCGAGGTTCAGGGTATTAGAAATGCTATTTTTTACGGTATTTCAATAGTTGTAATTTATGTATTATTGGGAACTGCAGTAGTTGGTGTTTTTGGAGCAGATTCTTTAAATGCACTAGCAACTAATGTTTGGTTTAATATAATTTTCTTTTTACTGTTGGTAGTTTTTGCAGTGTCCTTTTTGGGAGCATTTGAAATTACATTACCACAATCTTGGGCCAATAAAGTAGATGCGCAATCTAGTAGAAGTGGGTTAATAGGTATTTTCTTTATGGCATTAGCATTAGCCATAGTATCTTTTTCATGTACAGGGCCTATTGTTGGAACTTTGTTAGTAGAAGCCGCATCAAAAGGAGGTACAGCACCTATTGTAGGTATGCTAGGTTTCTCATTAGCCATTGCTTTACCATTTGGGCTTTTTGCAGCCTTTCCAGGATGGATGAATACGTTGCCAAAATCTGGAGGTTGGTTAAATACTGTAAAAGTCGTATTAGGTTTTTTAGAATTAGCACTAGCGTTTAAGTTTCTATCGCAAGCCGATTTGGTATTACAAACACACTTCCTGGAAAGAGAAGTATTTATCGCTATTTGGATTGCTGTATTTGGAGCCTTGGCATTTTACTTATTTGGAAAAATACAACTACCGCATGATAGTCCATTAACACATATCTCTGTTGGAAGGTTAGGAATGGGGCTACTTGTTCTAACATTTACAATTTATATGGTTCCAGGACTTTGGGGTGCACCTTTAAATTTAATTAGTGCTTTTCCTCCACCTCAAGAATATAGCGAATCGCCCTATGGAGTTGGATTTACTAAAGTTGGCAGTGGTGGAGTTTCCGTTGATGATCATGGTGAATTACCAAAAGGAGCTCATTTATTAGCGCCTCATGATATTTTGGCCTTTAATGAATATGACAATGGATTAGCCTATGCTAAAAAGATTGGTAAACCTGTTTTGATTGATTTTACAGGGTGGGCTTGTGTAAATTGTCGAAAAATGGAACAGAATGTATGGCCTAAACCTAAAGTATTAGAGATTCTAAAAAACGATGTGGTCTTAATCTCGTTATATGTTGATGACAAACGCCCTTTGAGATCTCATGAAGTTGTGGATTCTAAACTGAAGCCTGGCAAAAAACTTAAGTATATAGGGCAAAAGTGGAGTGAGTTGCAAACAATAAGATACAAATCTAACTCACAACCATTTTATGTGCTTATGGATCATAATGAAGAAAATCTTATTGACCCGGTAGCCTATATACCAAACGTGGATGAGTTTCATGAATGGTTACAAGAAGGAGTATCAAAATTTGATTAATAATTTAGATTGTTTAGTGATTGGTTAATAGCTGATATGGATCATCTTGGTGTAAAAGCCAAGGTGGTTCATTCTTTTAAAAGTAAAAACTAAAGTAAAGATGAAAAGTCTGACAAAAAGCTTTCGAGATAAATTCAATTCAAAATTAAAACCACTAAATCTTGAGACGTACTTCAAACCATTTAGGGAAAACATTGTCGGGGTAGATCAAGATTTTATATCTCCTTATGGCAAACAAAGAATCATCTATGCCGATTGGACTGCCAGTGGGAGGCTGTACAGACCTATTGAAGAAAAGTTGTTAAATGAGATAGGCCCATTTGTAGCTAACACTCATACTGAAACCTCTGTCACAGGTTCTGTTATGACTCTGGCCTATCATGATGCCCGCAATATGATTAAAAAACATGTGAATGCTTCAAATGAAGATATGCTTATAACAGTAGGCACAGGTATGACCGGAGCCATAAATAAGTTTCAACGCATATTGGGTTTAAAGGTATCTGAAAACCTAAAAGCACATACCAATATCCCAGAACATTTAAAACCTATTGTATTCATTTCACACATGGAACACCATTCCAATCAAACCTCTTGGCTGGAAACTATTGCCAAGGTTATTGTCATTCCAAATAATGAGGCCGGGTTAATATGCATAGATAGTTTTGAAATATTATTACAACTGTACAATCCACATCCCATAAAAATTGCTGCGATAACAGCCTGTTCAAATGTCACAGGGATTAAAACAGATTACCACACAATTGCCAGAATGATGCATCAAAACAATGGTTTATGTTTTGTAGACTTTGCTTGTTCTGCACCTTATGTCAATATTGATATGCATCCAGATCAAGAGGATGCTTATTTGGACGCCATTATGTTCTCTCCACATAAATTCTTGGGAGGCCCTGGATCTTCTGGGGTATTAATATTTAATAAAAAACTATATAAAAATCTTGTGCCTGACAATCCAGGAGGAGGAACAGTGAGCTATACAAATCCATGGGGAGATCATGATTATATTGATGATATAGAGACACGGGAAGATGGTGGTACACCAGGATTTTTACAGGCCATTAAAACAGCGTTAGCAATTAAGCTGAAAGAACAAATGGGAGTGAAGAATATTCTGGAACGCGAGCATGAGATTAATGCTAGAATATTCAAAACTTTAGAAAGTATAGGTAATCTTCATATTCTTGCGGAAAACCATAAAGATCGTTTAGGCGTTTTTTCTTTTTATGTGGATGGCGCGCATTATAATTTGATCGTGAAATTGTTAAATGATCGATTTGGAGCGCAAACAAGAGGAGGTTGTTCCTGTGCAGGTACTTATGGACACTTTTTACTCAACGTGGATAAACTTACTTCAAAGTCCATCGAGCAAAAAATATTGGAAGGTTGTTTAACAGATCGACCAGGATGGATAAGAATGTCCATTCACCCTACTATGACCAACAAAGAGGTAGATTACATCTGCAATGCTATTAAAGCGGTGAGTGAGAATTTCAAACAATGGGAATTACACTATGAATATAATGCTATAAAAAACGAATTTATTCATAATAGTAAAATAAGCGTTGAAAAATCAATAACCAGAGATTGGTTTGATCTGTAAAGTTTTTCGAATATGAGACTCAAATTTTATACAATACATATCTATGTTGAAGACGAGTTAGGGGTTTTATCAGAAATAGTTAAAGTTTTCCATAAGAAAAAATAAACATTAATAGTTTATATACTAACGATGCGAACTTGGAATATTTAAATAGGATAGACATTGAATTATATTCAAACAACAGCTATTTGATGGACATCATTGAAGACCTCAAAAGCATAAGGTTAGTAAAAAAAATTTCAATATTGTCAGATGAGGAAGTATTTAAAAAGAAGGTTGCCTTATATAAGATTAGTACTGAAGTCCTCTTGACAGATCCAATAATTAACGATTTAATTATTGAGAATCAGGCTATAATTTCAGAAATACGACCAGAATTCTCTATTATATTATTAACCGCGAGCGAAGTTAAAGTAGATAAATTATATGATGCGTTACAGCCATATGGTATTATAGAATTATCAAAATCGGGTTATGCCGCGATTAGTTTAATTACAAAAGCATGTGATAAGAAATAGTACGTGTTACCAAAGACAATTCAACATATACCTAAATAAATAGAGTAGTTTTTTCTTGGACATTCATTATAATATAGGTGTAATAAATTTAATGAAAATGGGTTAATTGAAATTTAAGAGGGTATTAAAAGACAGGCTTTGAAAAAAAATTCTTAAATGATGCTCAAACCTTTATACATCCATACAGCTACATATTACTATTCTCGAGAAAATTAAAGTAGCTAAAAACTCCGTATTACTCCATAACACTCCACATTACTATACAACATATAGGTACATGTGGGACCACTTTTAAAGCCTTAATAATCTTAAAGATTGTTGAGGCTTTTTTATTAATATTTTTCACTTCAAAATTCATTCTTACAATAAGAATTGTAACCATACGCATATCCTACAAAAAAAGCAAGAAGTCTTATTTTTAAAGGATTTATAGTATATTAGCACCGCAACATTCTTAAAAAATTTATGTATTGAAAAATATTAAGCTATTAGTTATAATATTTTTGCTTGGATTTATAGGCGCAATCGAATCTCAAGAGAGACCACCTATAGAAGTTTATACACCCAAAACATATGACGCCGAGAATCAGAATTGGGCCATTTCACAATCAGACGATAAATTTATTTATATAGCTAATAGTAAAGGGTTACTTGAGTTTAATGGTGCTGAGTGGAATTTGTACCCAGACCCCAATGAATCCATCATGAGATCCGTAAATGTGATTGACAATCTTATTTATACAGGTAGCTATAGAGAATTTGGATATTGGCAAAAAAATGAATTTGGCACACTTTATTATACATCGCTATCCCAAAAGCTTAAGATACAATTTCTCGAAGATGAGGAGATTTGGACAATAATAAATATTGATGACTACTTATTGTTTCAGTCCCTAAAAAGAATTTATATATATAGCAAACTAGATGCTTCTTACACCATAGTAAATTCAAATACTACAATTTATAAGATGCTCAAAATTGAGGACAGCATCTATTTTCAAAAGGATAGTGATGGAATCTATAAAATTGAAAACGGGGCACCAAAGTTAATCTCTAACCATCCAATTCTTAGAGAAGAGAAGCTTGTTAATATTTTTAAGCAAAGCAACCATCTTTTAATTGAGACAGAGAATGAGGGGTTTTATATTTTAAAGAATGGCACATTGTCCAAATGGAATGTTTCTATTAATAATGAAATTGCCAAATACAGCGTATATAGGAGCATTAGATTGCAAGACAACAGCTTTGTTTTAGGAACGCGATCTAGTGGAATATTGCATGTTGTTCCAAAAGGGAATGATAATTATGAAATAAATAGTATTGAAGGGTTAAGTAATAATACCGTGTTGTCAATTTTTGAAGATCGTGAAAATAATATTTGGTTGGGATTACAAAATGGGATTAACTGTGTAAATATTAAATCCCCATTTAGCATCTATAATGACGATGATGATAAAATAGGAGAAGTATATGCGTCTATAATATTCCGAAACAACCTTTATCTTGGGACAAATCGAGGATTGTTTTTTAGGCCTTTTGGGAGTAAAGATGAATTTAGTCTTATTGAGGGGACCCAGGGGCAAGTTTGGTCACTGATTGAAATAGATAACACCTTATTTTGTGCACATGATTTCGGAACGTTTATTATTAATCAAAATAGCGCAGAAAAAATCAAGGATACTTCAGGAACCTGGAACATTGTTTCGATTCAAGGAGAAGAAGATATGCTTTTGGAAGGCAATTACAATGGGCTGGATATCATTGAAAAACAAAATAACACGTGGGTTTTTAAAAACAAAATTGAGGGATTTGAAATATCAAGCAGATTCTTTGAAGAGTATAGTGAAAATGAGTTACTTGTTAGTCATGAGCATCGAGGAGTTTTTGACGTTACGTTGAATAGTGATTATACAAAAGCCATAAAAGTAGTGAGAGACTCCATTATTGGCAGTGGGCCAAAGTCAAGTATAATAAAATATAATGACGACATAGTATATGCTCGTAGTGAAGGCGTTTTTAAGTATAATTTAATGGACAATAGGTTTTTTAAAGACACCCTGCTTAGTGTGCTTATAAAAAGGGATGAATACATTTCTGGAAAGCTAAATCATAATAAAAAAACAAATGTATTGTGGGCTTTTTCAAAAAAGAACTTAAATTATATATCCACAAACAATTTAAGCGCTACTCCTAAATTAAATAGAGTGTCATTTTCTGAGTCATTTCCTAGAGTATCTACGGGTAACGAAAACATTTATCATTTAAACAATCAAAAATATTTAATTGGAATTTCTACAGGATACTTAATATTAGATTTAGATAAAATAGTCAATAAGACGTACGAGGTTCGTATAAATTCGATAACAAAAAGCGACTTAAAAAACTCAAGCCAAACTATTGACAAATCTTCTAAGCTCGCATTTGAAAATACGTTCAATAATGTTGAGTTATCCTATAGCGTTGCAGAGTATGATAAATACCTGGACACAGAATATCAATATCAATTAGAGGGAATGTATCCACAATGGAGCAAATGGTCCTCAACTCCTAAAGCGCTTTTTAAGAACCTTCCATTTGGTAATTATACGTTTAATGTTAAGGCAAGAGTAGGAAATATTATTACAAACAACGTTGCTTCTTATTCTTTTGAGATTCAAAGACCATTGCATCTGTCTAATACCATGATTGTGCTTTACGCTTTTGTGGTTATCCTTTTATCAATGATTTTACATAATGTTTACAAGCGCTATTACAAAACCCAGAGAGAAAAGCTAATTCAAAAAACCGTAAAGGAATTGGAATTAAAAGAACTAGAAAACAAACAACAACTAATGTTTTTCAATAATGAAAAATTGAGGCAAGATATTGATAACAAGAATCGAGAATTGGGTATTTCAACCATGAGTTTGATTAAAAAGAATGAGTTTTTAAATAATATAAAAAACGAACTCAAGAACCTTAATGATAATAAAGATCTTAAGCATATTGTAAAGATAATTGATAGACATATTAATAACACAGATGACTGGCATGTGTTTGAAGAAGCATTTAATAATGCAGATAAAGATTTCTTAAAAAAGATAAAAGAAGAGCATCCAGCCTTAACTTCTAACGATTTAAGATTGTGTGCATATCTTCGACTAAATCTGTCATCAAAGGAGATTGCACCACTACTCAACATTTCACCAAGAAGCGTTGAAGTGAAACGCTATAGATTACGGAAAAAGATTGGATTACAGCATGAATCAAGCCTCACAGACTATATTTTACAAATATAGGCACACAACAATCCTTAAAAACACCTATACAACACCACAACATCCATGCAATTAACGTGATTCATTATATTTTATTGCGTTAAGGAAATGGTAAAAATAGCCCAGCATTATTAACGTTTCGTTAAGAAATTGCATTTTTTTTTATCATGTATACTTTTTGTAGCGGTAAATAATATGGATTCCTTAAATGTTATTAATAGGTTTACTTAAATCAAAAAAATAATATTTATGAGACACACTCTCTTTAAAATTCTGGCAATATTTTTCGTTGCTTATGGCAGTGCGCAAAATCTACAAATTAGCGGAACTGTAATGGACGAATATAACATGCCCATACCTGGTGTGAATGTTCTTGTTAAGAACACGACTAACGGTGTGGCTACAGATTTTGATGGCAATTTTGTCATTTCCGATGTGGTACAAGGGTCAACCTTGGTATTTAGTTATTTGGGATATATTACCCAAGAAATTGTTGTAAACAGTAATGCTGCTTTAAACGTTTTACTAGCAGAGGATGTTGCTAAATTAGACGAGGTTATTGTGATTGGATATGGAACACAAACCAAAAAAGAAATTACGGGAGCAGTTAGTGTTGTTTCCAGCGAAACGATTGAAGCATTGAAGCCAACACGTATTGAACAAGCCCTTCAGGGTCAAGTAGCGGGTGTTAACATTACCACTAATTCTGGATCTCCAGGTGGAGGTTCAACTATTAGTATTAGGGGTGTATCCACTAATGGTGATAGTCGTCCGTTAATATTAGTAGATGGTAACGTGGTAGAAGACCTTAGTGTTGTAAATCCAAATGACATTGAAAGCATGAATATTCTAAAAGATGCCACCGCTGGTATTTATGGAGTAAGAGCGGCCAATGGTGTTATTTTAATCACAACGAAAACGGGACGTAAAGAAATGCCATTAACTGTTGAATACAGTGCCTATACAGGATTTCAAGAAACAACTCGAAAAATGCCAGTATTAAATGCTACGGAGTATGCCGTAATAGTTAATGAAGCTTATGCTGCAGGGGGTAGTATTCCTCCCTTTACCGACTTATCAGGATTAGGTGCGGGTACAGATTGGCAGGATGAAGTATTTCAATCCGCGCCAATACAGAACCATAATATATCCATTAAAGGAGGTAAAGAAAAGTCATCTTACTCTTATAGTGGCTCATTTTTAACACAAGACGGTATCGTTGGAGGTAACAAATCTAATTTTACACGTTTCACAAATAGTGCAAGTTATAATTTAGATTTTTTAGAAAATTTTAAATTTAAATCGGGACTTACGTTAACAAGAACAAATAGAAGAGGATTGCCTGAAAACGCACTAGGCTCTGTACTCTTCAATGCCTTAAATATGGCGCCAAATATTCCAGTAAGAGATATTAACGGAGAGTATTCTTTAGCAGATGGTTTAGGCGGTGAGGTTATTAATCCAATAGCCCAGATGGCTAATACATATAATCGAAATAAAGTCATGAAACTGAATGGCTTTGCTGGATTATCTTATAACTTTTTAGAGCATTTTACCGCTGAAGCAAACATTCAATTTAATTATGCTGAAGTGACGAGCTTTTCATTTGATCCAATAGATTATTATGGTGTTGGAAAGGTTTTTAATACTCAGAGAAGTAGCGTTTTTGAAGGCTTTAATATTTTTAGAGATTATACGTTTGATGCTTTTATTAAGTATGACAACACATTTAATGACATACATAAACTTAATGTGTTGTTAGGGACATCAGTTTTTAAAACAACAGGAGTTTTTGCCGGTGACGTAGCAAGGGACATTATAGGTAATAATATTGCCAATGCAAGTGTAGATCAAGCTTTTGAACAAGAAAACGTTAATGAGGCACTGGGTAGAAACCCAACGTTTGACGGTAGGTTATTATCATATTTTGCAAGAGTACAATATGATTATAAAGGGAAATATTTATTTTCTGCAGTTGTGCGTAGAGATGGTTCAACAAGGTTTGGTCCAGGTAACAAATTTGGATATTTTCCTTCGGGATCCATTGGCTGGGTTGCGTCTGATGAAGACTTCATGAATGATAGTAACTTCTTTGATTTGCTAAAAGTTAGAGCTTCTTACGGAATCTTGGGTAATGATAGAATCCCTGATTATAGGTTTATTTCTCTCTTAACGGGTGAGGGGACCTATATTTTTGATGATGAAGAAATTTTCGGAACGGCAAGTGGCCCAATTTCAAATCCTTTAATAAAATGGGAAAAACAAAAAACATTGGATATTGGATTGGATATGCGTATTTTAAATAATAAAGTTGATATTACAACCGATTATTTTAAAAGAAGAACAGAAGATTTATTAGTATCTCCACAAGTATCAGGATTATTAGGTACGGGAGCTGCACCAGTTGTAAATGCTGGAATCGTTGAAAACACAGGGCTTGAATTTGCAATTGGATATTCAGATAATATTGGCGATGATTTTAAATTTAGCGTTAAGTATAATGTTACAGCCATAAAGAATGAGGTTGTGTCGGTGAGTGGAGAAGGAGAATATCTTGAAGGAGGAGGTTTTGGAATTTCTCAACCCGCCATATCAAGAATGGAAGCTGGATTTCCATTAGGCTATTTTATTGGATATAAAACGGATGGTATTTTTCAAAACCAAAGCGAAATAGATAATGCCGCAGTTGGCGAAATTGCACCGCAACCAGGAGATTTTAAGTTTGTTGATCAAAACGGAGATGGCGTCATTGATTTAGAAGATAGGGTAGATCTTGGAAACCCTATACCTGATGCCACAATGGGTCTTAATATTTCTTTTGATTATAAGAACTGGGATTTTGCAGCATATGCTTTCGCATCAGTAGGAAATGAAATTGTACGTAATTATGAGCGTAATCAACAATTAGTAAATAAACCAAATTCTTATCTAGATCGTTGGACAGGACCTGGCACGAGTAATACCTCGCCAAGGGTATCCATAGGCGCAACGTCTAATACTGTTTTTTCTGATTTCTATGTAGAGGACGGATCGTTTGTTCGTTTGCAGAACGTACAATTAGGATATACGTTTTCTAATGATAATGAGGACTCTAAGTTAAATAAGTTACGTATTTATATATCAGGAAGTAATTTAGTAACATTAACTGAATACAGTGGATATGATCCAACAGCTGGAACCGGCGCACCAATCGGTGGCGGAATAGATCAAGGGTTTTACCCAAGTGCACGTACATTTTTATTAGGCGTTAACGTAAAATTTTAATTAAGTAATTATGAAAAATTTAAAAATTATATATATCCTGTTTACAAGTCTAATCGTGTTTTCTTGCAGTGATGATTTTGTAAATGTGGCTTCACTGGACGAAAATTCGGAAGACTTTTTTAATACAGAACAAGATTATCAAGACGCGCTAGTTGCGGCCTATGATTATTTGCAAACTACAGCTAAATTTTATCAATTTGCTGAAATAGCCTCTGACAACACTTTGTGTGGAGGAGAAAGTGCTACAGATTCACCATACATTCAACAAATTGATGATATGATTCATTCACCTATTGGTCAAAGCGATGGTGGATTAAGAACGATGTGGCAATGGATGTACGAAGCTGTAAACCGTTGTAATTATATTATGGAATTTCAAGATAAAACCGATTTTCCAAATAAAACAAGCGTCATTGCTCAAACAAGATTTTTAAGAGCTTACTATAATTTTATATTAGTAAAATGGTGGGGCGATGTGCCAATGTTAATAGATAAACGTATACAATTTGGAGATCAATTTGGACTTGATCGAACACCAAAAGCGGAAGTTTATGCTTTAATTGAAGCAGATTTAATCTTTGCAGCCGATAACCTACCTTATATCCAGAATCAAACAGGAAGAGTTACTAAAGGTGCTGCGCAAGGAATGCTTGGGAAGGTGTATTTATATCAAGATAAGTTTCCAGAAGCGGCAACGGTCTTAGAAAATTTAATTACCAATGGGCCACACCGTTTATTGACATCCACAGAGTATCCGGATATGTTTGAGCGCGATAACGAAAACAATATTGAGTCAGTTTTCGAAGTACAGTATTCTGATATTGAAGGGGGTTCTTTTGGATGTTTTCAATGTTTAGAAGGCAACTATTCAGTTTATTTTAATGGACCAAGAGGCTTTATTGATTCTGCTGGAAAATTTGATGCTGGTTATAGTTTTAATGTACCCACTCAAGAGGTGGTTGATGCCTTTGAAGCTGGAGATATTCGTTTGGAAACTTCAATATTGGATATTGCACAATACATAGCCGACAACCCAGGATCAACCTACAATGAAGAAGCGGGTTATGAACAAACAGGATATTTTAACAGAAAATATATTGCACGATTGGGGGATTTAAACAATGGGGATGCCGCTCTTACAAATCCTGACAATTATCGCGCATTAAGATTTGCAGATGTTTTATTGATGGCTGCTGAGGCTTTAAACAGAGGTAGTATTAGTGACACGAGAGCTCAAGACTATTTAAACGAAGTCCGTAATAGAGCTATGTTATCGGATGTAAACTCAACAGGAACAAATCTTACCAACGCAATTTATCAAGAGCGTCGCGTAGAATTAGTTGGCGAAGGACATCGTTTCTTTGACTTAGTAAGAACAGGCAGAGCTGCTCAAGAGATTGATGGGTTTGTATCTGGTAAGCATGAATTATTTCCAATTCCAATTGAAGAAATTAATTTGTCCGGCGGAACATGGGCACAAAACCCAGGATACTAAAAAAATAGAATTATGAAAAAATTAAAATACACATTCGGTCTTTGTCTGACACTATTGATGCTAATCAGTTGTGCCGACGATGACAACAATTTTGACTATATCGATCAGGCTTATCTTGCTCCTGCGAATGTATCTGCACTTTTTCAAGTGACTCAAGATAACACGGGAGTAGTGACAATCATACCAAATGCAGATGGCGCCGTGTCATACAATATACTTTTAGGAGATGGTACAACAGAGTCTGTTTCAGTAAATCAAGGAGAACATATTATCCATACCTATCCTGAAGGCACCTATACAGTAACTATTGAAGCTGTGGGAATAACAGGCTCAAAAAGTGAGGCATCACAAGAGTTGGTCGTATCTTTTAGAGCACCAGAGAATTTAGTAGTAACTGCGGAAATAGACCCTTCTAATCCATTTGTTATTAATGTATCGGCGGCAGCAGATTTTGCTACCTCTTTTTTGGTCTACTTTGACACATCCAATACAAGTGAAGTAGGGACTCCATTATCTTTAGAGGGCACCGTGAGTTTTGAGTACCCTAATGTGGGAGATTATACAATTAAAGTTGTGGCCTTAAGTGCGGGCTCTGAAACATCAGAATTAACTCAGGTTGTTACGGTGTCTTCTCCGGTAGAATTACCAATTGATTTTGAAATTTTTGATTCAAGTGTTTTTCAAGGTTTTGGTGGGGCGTCTAACGCGGTTATAGATAATCCAGATACAGATGGAAATGATTCGGCTAAAGTGGGGCAAATTGTTAAAGACGCTCCAGAGGTTTGGGCAGGAAATGTAATTACATTATCTGCACCTATAGATTTTTCTACAAAACAGGCTATTAAAATGGATGTTTGGTCACCGAGACCAGGAGGAAAAGTATTACTAAAGGTTGAGAACCTCGATGATGGAGGTATTTTCTTTGAAACAGAAGCAACAACTTTAGGAAATAGTGCATGGGAAGAAGTTTCCTTTGATTTAAGCACTATTGATATGGGGAATACATATCAAAAAATAGTTCTGTTTTTCGATTTTGGAGCAGTAGGAGACGGTAGTGCTGATTGGACATTTTATGTAGATAATATTAAACAAGATTTTCTTTCATCAGGGTCATTCGAAAATTTAATAATTGAAAATTTTGAAGGGACAACTCCAACATTATTACCTTTTGGAAATGCAGCGGCAGAAGTTATTACGCTGGATGATTTACCATCAGGCTTAGGAATTGTTACGGCTAATGTTGCTCAATTTTCTAAACCTACTGGAGCGGAAGTATGGGCAGGAGTTACCTTGGAATTAGCTACACCTCTAGACTTAGCCTCTTACAGTAATATAAGCGTAAAAACATGGTCTCCAAAAACAGGAGCAGTTGTTAAAGCTAAATTGGAGAATGCAGATGCCAGTATTGTATGGGAAGTTGATATGAATACAACGGTTATGGACGCTTGGGAAGAATTAGTGTATGACTTTAGTACAGCACCAGCTGCTGACTATGTAAAGGTTGTATTATTCTTTGATTTTGGTGTTGCTGGGGATGATTCAGTTTATTATTATGATGATATTCAGATAATTAATAACGGAACGCCACCATCAGTTTTTGAAAATTTTGAAGGGGCACCACCATTATTACCTTTTGGAAACGCGGCGGCAGAAGTTATTACTCTCGATGATTTACCTTCAGGCTTAGGAATTGTTACGGCTAATGTTGCCCAATTTTCTAAACCTACGGGAGCGGAAGTATGGGCAGGAGTTACGCGAGAACTAGCTGCGCCTCTTGACTTAGCGTCTTACAGCAAAATAAGTGTAAAAACATGGTCTCCAAAAACAGGAGCTGTTGTTAAAGTTAAATTAGAAAATGCAGATGCCAGTATTGTGTGGGAAGTTGATATGAATACTACGGTTTCCGATGCTTGGGAAGAATTAGTGTATGACTTTAGTGGGGCACCAGCAGCCGACTATGTAAAAGTTGTAGCATTCTTTGATTTTGGTGTTGCAGGAGATGATTCAGTGTATTATTTTGATGATTACACTCTTACAGATTAAATTAATATAAAAAGACTTTAAATATTAAATTAATATAATATGAAAAACATAAAATATAGCTTCAGAATTATAATTGCAATGACCCTGTTACTTTTTGTGAGTTGTCAAGAGGACGATTTAACAGTAGGCGATATTGTAGCACCATCCAATATGCAAATTGATGTAGATATTGTTGGTGCAGATGCTGCAAATCCTTATGGAGATGGTAGTGGGACAGTACATTTCACAGCAAGTGCAGATAATGCCATTTCGTATCACTATGTTTATAATGGCGTAACAGATTTAGGCGAATCGGGAAAACAAAGTTATGATTTTCCTGTATTAGGGCTTAATACGTATACGGTTACGGTTGTGGCTTATGGCACAGGAGGAGTATCTTCTAGTAAAACTATTGAAGTAGAAGTTCTTGCAACCTATGCTCCACCAGCAGATTTAGTACAGATGTTACACGCCAATAGTACTAGAGTATGGCGTATAAAAGCAGAAGCAGGAGGACACTTTGGTTTAGGTCCAGTTGGTGGATTTACACCTGGAGAATGGTTTTCGGCAGGTGCATTTAGTAAAGATGCCACTGGAATGTATGATGACCGCTATACGTTCAATGTCGATGGGACATTTACTCATGACACTGGAGATGATGGAACCGTTTTTGGTCGTGAACCTTTAATTACAGAATTAGGGCCACATACTGAAACGCCTAATGGAGCAGATATAGAAAACTATCCTTTAGATGATTATACAGCACAATGGACTTTAACTGCTCCAGGCGGGGCTGAAACCATAAGTTTAACGGGTACAGCCTTTATGGGGTATTATACAGGTGGTGATCATAAATATAGGATTTTCGCTCGTTCTGCTGATGAAATGACATTAGAAACTGTTGACGGAAACGGTGAGTTTAGTTGGTGGTTTATATTAGTTCCAGAATAGAGTAAAAGCATAATGATGGATTGAGTTAGTTTGTAATACTAAAGGAGTATTATAGCAGTAATACTCCTTTAGTTTTATTCAGTTTAATTTTCTCTTTGAAAATTTAAAATCACTAAAATTTCTTCGAAATGCTTAAGCACAATATTTGCGTAATATTCTTACTTCTTTTAGCGGCTGCATGTTCTGGAAGTGGTGGAGATGATTCTCCTGGAACTACACCCGAACCCGAAGATATTATTCCAACAAACTTGTCTTTAACTATCACTATAGTTGGTGCTGATGTGGGTAACCCTAATGGTGATGGCACAGGCGTTGTACAATTTACTGCAACCGCAACTAATGCAGTAAAATATGGCTTTAAAATTGATAACGGAGCGGAATTGTTGAGAACAAACGGTGTTTTAGAATACACTTTTCCTAATGTAGGAACGCATAGTTATGTTGTGTCTGTTTTTGCATATTCAAGCACAAATAATGTTATAAGTACATTCAAAGAAGTTTCCGTTTTAGTTGTCAATCAATCCGGAGCTACTTGGTCTGATGAATTTAACTCTGATGGAGCAGTTTCTTCGTCAAACTGGTTTGCAGAAACAGAGCCACCAAACGATGGGGGCTGGTTTAATGATGAAGTACAACATTATACGAATAGGCTTGACAACGCCTATGTATCTAATGGTACACTCAAAATTGTTGCAAAAAAGGAAAGCTATACTTTTCAGAATAGCACAAAAGAATATACATCAGCAAGATTGATTACAAAAAATAAATTTGATTTCACATACGGAAAGGTTGAAGTGCGAGCCAAATTACCTATTTCTGCCGGTACATGGCCAGCAATATGGACTTTAGGAAAAAACATTGATCAGGTTGGTTGGCCTCGATGTGGCGAGATAGACATTATGGAGCAGAAAGGATGGGATAAAAACAAGGTGTTAGCCACATGTCATTGGTTTGACGCTGCCAGTCAGCAAACAGCAAGCTATGGCTTAGATACATCAATTACTAACGTGTCTACAGAATTTCACGTTTATTCAATAGAATGGACAGAGACTTATATTAAAGCGTTTGTTGATAACGTAAAATATTATGAGATAGCACTAATTGCATCATTGCCATTTAATGCGCCTCAATTTATAATTTTAAATGTTGCAATGGGCGGGTCTTTAGGAGGAACAATAGATCCAGGATTTACACAAGACACTATGGAAATAGATTATGTAAGAGTATTTCAATAATAAGTTTGAGTTGTTAATTAAGTAGGGTTAAGAAGGTCGGTAATTTTCCACTATCCGGCCTTTTTTTCACAGAAAGCGTTAAAACGAAGATTTGAGTAATTCTATGTTTTAGTTCATTTTGTTATTGTCATAGATTTACAGGTTAATATTATAAAAAATGCAACATTGTAATAAAACACATAACTATATAAAATCGTTGGCGACATCGGTATTATTACTTGTTTTATTTACCAATTGTAAATCGGATAAATCTACTCAGCCGGTTAAGAAAAAGGAAAAAATGGCAACTATACATTTATCAACAATGAATAGTCAAGTATATACAACAGCACATAATAGTAAATTAAAGCTTGAACTTACAGATTCATTAACTTTTGAAGGAATTAAACAACCACTAGAAACGGAGGCATCAATTATTGTTGATGATAGTAAAGAGTTTCAAACCCTTTTGGGAATCGGCGCAGCATTAACGGATGCCGCAGCCGAAACATTTTACCAACTTACAGAAGCAAATCAAGAGCGATTTTTAGAAGCCTATTACAATAAAGAACAGGGCATTGGTTATTCTTTAGCGAGAACGATTATCCATAGTTGTGATTTTTCAACAAAAAGTTATACATATGTTGAGGAAGGAGATGCCGAACTAAAAACATTTAGTATTGAGCCTGATAAAAAATACCGCCTACCGTTTACCAAAAAAGCCATTGCCGCCGCCGGAGGAGAATTAACCATGTACGCTAGTCCTTGGAGCCCACCAGCATTTATGAAAACCAATAACAATATGCTTAAAGGAGGGAAATTGAAGCCAGAATTTTATCAGCCTTGGGCAAATTATTACGCTAAGTTTATTAAGGCTTATGAGAAAGAAGGAATACCAATTTGGGGCTTAACTATACAAAATGAACCTATGGCTGTTCAGCGTTGGGAATCCTGTATTTATACAGCTGAGGAAGAACGTGACTTTTTAAAGAATTACTTAGGACCTACTCTAGAAAAAGAAGGACTGGGGGACAAAAATATTATAGTTTGGGATCATAATCGTGATTTGTTATTTCAAAGAGCAAGCACCATTTTAAATGACCCAGAGGCGGCAAAGTATGTTTGGGGAACTGGATTTCACTGGTATGAAGATTGGAAAGACGGTACGCCAATGTTTGAGGCGGTGAGTCATGTAAATGAGACCTATCCTGATAAGAATTTAATATTCACAGAAGGATGTAATGAAGGTTATGATATCGAAAGACTAAAAAAAGAAGACCCTAAATTAGCAGAGCGGTACGGAAAATCGATGATTAACGATTTTAATAATGGCACTGTAGCTTGGACAGATTGGAACATTCTTCTTGATGAAACAGGTGGCCCAAACCATGTTGGCAATTTGTGTTTTGCTCCAGTACATGGCGATACAAATACTGGAGAACTCACCTTCACCAATTCATATTATTACATTGGTCACTTCTCTAAGTTTATACGTCCGGGCGCAAAACGAATAGTAAGTGTTTCAAGTGTAAATGACCTATTAACTACGGGTTTCAAGAATGAAGACGGAAGTATCGCAATTGTCGTAATGAACCAAAGCGATAGCACCATAGATTACACAGTAACAATGCAATCTAAAACGGCATCTTTAGTTACAAAACCACACTCAATACAAACAATTGTTTTAAAGGTAAAATAAGACCATGAAAGATAATAGCAAAAACAATAAAATGAACAAGTCTTATACAATCCTCATAAGTCTAATTGTGGCATTGGGAGGATTTTTATTAGGGTTTGATAGTGCAGTTATTTCTGGAGCGATTAAAGGGATTACTATATATTTTGAAATGACTGATAAAATGCTTGGTTTTGCTGTAGGTTGCGTAATTTTTGGCGCCATGGCAGGAAATTTATTGGCAGGTCCTTTAAGTGATCGTTTTGGCAGAAAAAGAGTACTTATTCTAGTCGCGCTGTTATTTTCCATATCTGCAACATGGTCTGCTTTAGCAACTGGATATACTGAGTTTATTATAGCTAGAATTATTGGAGGTATTGGCATTGGAGGAGCTATATTAATAGCACCAGTATATATTGCTGAAATCGCTCCACCGAAATTACGAGGCAGTTTGGTGTCTTTTAATCAATTAAACATTGTAATAGGTATTTCTGTTGCATATTTTTCGAATTATTTTTTGGTAAATATGGAAGGAGAAAGTTGGCGCTGGATGCTTGGAGTTGAGGCCATACCTGCTTTCATATATTTTGTGGCCTTATTTACAGTTCCAAAAAGTCCAAGATGGTTAGTGCTTAAACTTAATAAAATTGCCTTGGCTCTTGAAATTTTAATGAAGATTGGCGGTGAAGATTATGCGCAAACAACAATTGAAGAAATTCAGCGTAGTGCTGCTAAAAAAGAATCTAAAGGGACGTTAAGAGATATTTTAAAAAGCAAATATTCAACAATAATGATTATTGCTTTGGGTATTGCTTTTTTTCAGCAGATAACAGGTATAAATGCTATTTTTTATTATGCACCAACCATTTTTGAGCAAGCAGGAGGGAGCACAGACTCCTCATTTCTACAAGCCATTGTTGTTGGACTTACCAATTTAGTCTTTACTCTGGTTGCCATTTGGTTAATAGATAGGCTTGGTAGAAGACCATTGCTTATTATAGGAACTACATTCATGACTATCGCTTTATTAATGGCGACATTTGCATTTAACAGTGCTACTTATAACTTTAATACCGAAACATTAGATAAGGTAAAAGATGCTGAAATAAAGTCTTCGTTAAGTGACCTTAATGGTACGTCGTTTACAAGTCAATCTGAACTTTTTAGTGTTATTGAATCAAAACTTAGCGACGATAAGTTTTTAAGTTTCAAACGAAACGAAATCACAAACTTTATTGACATTAATGCTACATTGGTTTTAATCGCTATTCTGTTGTACGTAGCTTCTTTTGCTATATCATTGGGTCCCGTCATGTGGACTTTAATATCAGAAGTTTTTCCTAACAAAATAAAGGGAATTGCCATATCGGTTGTAGGCTTTTTTAACTCATTGGTTAGCTTTTCGGTAACCCAAATATTCCCATGGGAGCTGTCAAATTTAGGACCTACAACTACCTTTGCCATCTACGCTTTATTATCATTATTTGCACTAATTTTTGTTTACAAATATGTAATTGAAACTAAAGGAAAAACATTGGAAGAACTAGAGAAACTGTTAATAAAAGGCTAATGAAAAGAATTACAATATTATGCTGTTTGATATTATGCTTTAATAGCTGTAAAAAAAATGTAGCAACTAAAGAGATGACAAAACTTGAATCTAAATTGAGGGATAACAATAAAACATCAAAGGTAACAATGAAGCAGACAAACGGGAAATACCAGCTTTATGTTAATAACGAGCCTTTTTATATTAAAGGGGCAGGTTTAGAGTTTGGAAACATTTCTGCTTTAGCAAAACATAACGGAAACTCATTTAGAACTTG